>Ga0247730_1000090_pt1 | contig 93548 bp, 88 predicted proteins | sample UWRJL073202C2_FD_180959 | JGI IMG/M metagenome (GOLD analysis project Ga0247730, IMG submission 180959) | Plant litter microbial communities from Arlington Agricultural Research Station in Wisconsin, United States - UWRJ-L073-202C-2 | ecosystem: Environmental > Terrestrial > Plant litter >...
CGTTAGAACAAGCGAAACCTTGGAATACTGCAGGAATTACAGGCGTTTTCGGATTCTTGAAAAAACTGTGGAGATTGTATTTTGACGAATCCGGTTTGATCGTAAACTCAAATCCTGCGACGCCAGAAGCCTTGAAAACATTGCACAAAACCATCAAAAAAGTTCAAGAAGATATCGAGAATTTCTCTTTCAATACTTCGGTAAGTTCTTTTATGATTGCCGTGAATGAATTGACTGCGCAAAACTGCCACGAACGTTCGATTTTAGAACCGTTGGCGATTTTAATTTCTCCGTATGCGCCTCATATCGCTGAAGAATTATGGGAAAAATTAGGGCATTCTGGAAGCATTTCAACAGTTCCTTTCCCAAGATTCAATCCAGAATATTTGGTAGAAAGCAACAAAGAATATCCGGTTTCTTTCAACGGAAAAATGCGTTTCACCATGAATCTTCCGTTAGATTTGACGGTTGCAGAAATTGAAGAAATCGTAATGAAAGATGAAAGAACGATCAAACAATTAGATGGTAAAACACCAAATAAAGTGATAATCGTTCCAGGGAAAATCATCAACTTGGTAGGATAATTTAATTATGAATTTGTAATTACGAATTACGGTAAAATTCTAAATCCATATTTTGTTAATTCAAAATATGGATTTTTTTTTGTAACGTAAATTTAACCTAGACGTCAAATTAAAAAACTTAAAATTATGAAAAAACACGAAGTACATATTTTGGCAAAAACCGCTGGATTTTCTAGTATGAAAGAAGAATTATCTAAAGAGGTTGAACTCTTTTTAGATAAAAAAACAAATGAAGGATTTGAAGTGGTTTCAGTTTCATTTACATATTATGAAGCAACCCAATTAATTGCGTTCATCACTTTGAGCAGATAGCTGAAATCTATTGTATCGAAAAAATAAAAACTGCAACTTTCAAATTTGCAGTTTTTTTATACCAAAACAAAAAATAATACGTTAAGATATTTATTCAGAATTTTGGCACATTATTTGAAAACAGTAAAACAATTAATAACCCCCTAAAAACAAACTCATGAAGAAAATAATCATTTTAGCAATGGCTTTAGGTTTTGCCAACACGACCGTTGCACAAGAAACAGTAGTAGAAGACAGCATTGCTAAAAAAGTAAAAGTTGATTTTTATTTTGGCGCAGGTGCTGTAATCAATAGCGACTTTAAAATAAACAAAAATCTTAAAGCGGCAGGAATGCCAGAAATTGGAAACACGGTTCCAGAATTCAGTGTGGGCTTAAACTTGGCAGGCGAGCAATGGACGGCCGACATTGAAGCTTTTGCAAGCTATTTTAAAAAAGACAGAAACCCGTTGCGTTCTGAAGCGCTTAGCTCCGGATTCAGGCTCCGCGGTCATTATGTGCCGTTTAGAACTTCGAAATTCTTTGCTTCTATTGGTGCAGATCTTTCTTACAATGCCAATAAATTCAACTTTTACAACAGAAGCGAGCATATTGACCTTAACGACCTGAATCCTTCTACGCAATTAGGAAATATTCAGCTGAACAATAATATGTTTTATGTTGGGCCGTCCCTTGCTTTTGGATTTTTACAAAACAAATCGACAAAACTTCGCCTTAATTTAGGCTATGATATTGCAGCCATCAGCAGCAAATGGAAATCAGACTATACCGCCGTTGACAATTCTTTTCGTGAAAGCGGCCATGACCGATTTTATGTGAAACTCACCATTCTATAATCAATCTCAATCAAAAAACGAATCAGTGTTATTTAAACCTCGCCTCATCAGCGAGGTTTTTTGCTATATGCATGAATAGCTTTAAGAAAAATTTAGCACTGACAAACTTTCAGAATACTGCAAACGTTGCTAAATTGGCGAGATATTTGCTTTTTAAGACACAAAGAATTACCACATTCTTCAACCATCAATCTTTAAAATAAAAACAAATGATAGGATATTATATTTTACTAGGAGTTATCGCTTTAGTGAGCTGGGCCGTGAGTGCGAAGCTCAAAAGCAAGTTTGATTATTATTCAAAAGTGCATCTTCGCAACGGAATGAGCGGTGCCGAGATTGCCACAAAAATGCTAGCCGATCACGGAATTTCAGGGGTTCGCGTTATCTCAACTCCGGGGCGTTTGACAGATCACTACAATCCGTCAGATAAAACAGTGAACTTGAGTGAAGCTGTTTATAACGAAAGAAATGCGGCAGCCGCGGCAGTTGCAGCGCACGAAGTGGGTCATGCCGTGCAACATGCACAGGCTTATCAGTGGCTGACGATGCGTTCAAAAATGGTTCCGATGGTCAATGTCGCAGCGCCAATTTCGCAATGGCTGATCATTATCGGTCTTGTTTTAGGTGCCGCTGCAGGAATCGGTGCCGGATTTTATGTAGCCGTTGCTGGTCTAGCTTTGATGACGATTGCTACTATTTTTAGTGTTGTGACGCTTCCTGTTGAATATGACGCGAGTAATAGGGCTTTGGCGTGGTTGAAAAACAAAAATATGCTGAGCCAGCAAGAATATGCAGGCGCTGAGGATTCCTTAAAATGGGCGGCAAGAACTTATCTGGTGGCTGCTTTAGGTGCCATTGCTTCGTTGCTATATTGGGCAATGCAGGTTTTTGGAGGTGCCAGAAGAGATTAAGAAAGTATTTAGGTTGTAAATAGAAAAATCCGTGTTGTAAAGCACGGATTTTTTTTGGTTATAGAATAATCTAAAAGTTTTAAAGATCTATTTTCTTTTCAAAGGATAAGAATGATCTAGAAATTGCCTAAGTCTGTGTTGATAAGGTCCGGAAGTATTTCATTGTAAAGAAGCAGGCTTCAACAAGCCTTTGAAACGCTTCAACAAGTCTTTGAAACCCTTCAAAAGAGCATTGAAACGATTCAAAAGCACTTTGGAATCCTTCACGACTGCATTGAAATCCTTCACTGTTTTTTTGTAATGGTGCTTTTGATTTTTGTAATTATTCCTGACGGCTATGAAATGGTTCTTTTGATTATTATTCCTTAAATTTTTGATTTTTATAGCCTTACACCTGAATCTGTCTTTCAATCTGAGTGTCTAAAGAAATAAAAGTCTCTGTTCTTGAAACACCTTCAATGGCTTGAATCTTCATATTCAACAATTGCATCAAATGTTCATTGTCGCGGCAAATAATCTTAATTAAAATAGACCAGTTTCCGGTGGTATAATGGCATTCCAAAACCTCTGGAATTTTCTTCAGTTCTTTAACGGCTTCTGAATTTCGAGCAGCTTTATCCAAATAAATTCCAACAAAAGCCATTGTGCTGTACCCCAAAACTTTTGTATTGACTACGAATTTTGATCCTGAGATTACGCCAGATTGTTCTAATTTTCTTAAACGCTGGTGGATTGCCGCTCCAGAGATTCCGATTTTGTTAGCAATTTGCAAGATTGGTTTTCTGGCGTCTTCCATCAAGTCACGCAAAATTTCTTTATCAATTCCGTCAATTTCTATTTGTAGGGAATTTATTTTCATAGGTTATTATTTTATAGTAAAAATGAAATATCTGTTTTAAATGTAAATCAAATATAAGAATTTTGTTTCAACGCGTCATTGCGACGAAGGAAGCAATCACATAGAGAAGCTCTGCAAAATTTAAATAAAAATTTAGGCTTATTTCGAAAGAAATAAGCCTAAATTTTATGTGATTGCTTCGTATCTATCAGCTGCTCTAACTCGAAACGCTCTTAGGATTATAGCCCATATAAGGAACTTCCTTTTCATTAAAAATCACTCCATATTCTTCCAGTTCTTTCAAGATAGGCAAATAAACCTCCTTATTAATAGGAAGCTGTACGCCCGGAGTCGTGATGTTTCCGTTTAAAATCTGCAACGTTGCCATCGCCACCGGAAGTCCTACGGTTTTCGCCATCGCAGTATAAGTTTGGTCGTCGCCGATGCAAACCATTTTTGAATCAATCTGTTTTTCTTCACCGTTGATTTCATAGCCAAACTTGTGATACATGACGATCATGTCTTTGTCATGTTCGTCTAGGCTCCAGCTTTCTGATAAAATTTTCTCTAGAATTTGAGCAGGAGTTGCATTCTTCAAGCCTACGATCTTCTTCGGATTAAATAGATCTAGCTCTAAAAGTTTATCCCATTTAATATCATCTTGGTCGATTTTAAGACTCAAGCGCAATTTAATTTCTACAGAATCTGTCGGGTGATATGGCAAGAATGAGTTGGTGAATTCACGGTAGGTCATGTTTTCAGAATCTTCCATAGTGTAAGAATCATCGGTCATTCCTAAAGTGACGAACATGTTCCATGCTTTTGAAAAACCAACACGGCGAATCGTACCTCTATATAATGTCAGCGCATCGTCAAGGCCGTATACGCTGCGGTATTTCAAAGAATCTCGGTTGGCATAGCCCTCAAAACGGCCATACCCTTCAACTTCCATAAACTCAGTTCTGCGAAATAATTTGTGATAAGGGATATATTTGTAAGTACCTTCTTGGATGAATTTTGCAGCGCCACCTTGACCTGCTAAAACTACATTTCTAGGGTTCCAAGTAAATTTATAATTCCAAAGATTAGTATCAGATTCTGGAGCTACAAGGCCGCCACAAAACGATTCAAAAAGAATAATCTTGCCGCCTTGGTCACGAATTTCATCGATAACTTTCATGGCGCTCATGTGGTCAATGCCTGGATCGAGCCCAATTTCATTCATGAAAACTAAGTTGTTTGCCTTAGCTTCTTTGTCTAAACTTTGCATGGCGTCGCTAATATAAGATGCGGTAACCATGTGTTTTTTATAAGCGATACAATCTTTGGCTACTTCAATATGCATAAAGGCAGGCAACATTGAAATGACGATATCGGCCTTCTGGATTTCAACTTTTCTTTGTTCCGGATCATAAACGTCAAAGGCAATTGCTGTTGCGTTTTTGTGGTTTTTGGTTTTTTTCTGGGCCAATTCTAACGATAAGTCGCCAATTGTTAGATGAAGATTTTCTTCCTCTGATTTGTTCAGAAGATATTGAATTAGTGAAGAAGCTGACCTTCCGGCGCCAATTATTAAGATATGTCTCATGAAAACCGCAATTTGTTGAATATAAAACAAAAGTAAGTATTTGTTATATTTAAAAAAATTTAATCCACTTTGATTATCATAAAGTTTTTCAGATGCGCTAAATTTGCAATATAAATTTACAAAACATGGACAAGAAAATAATTGCAACCGGAGCAGTATTAGGATTTATCGCTATCATTTTAGGCGCATTTGGGGCTCATGCTTTAAAGGAAGTTTTAGATGCAAGCCAATTAGCTTCTTTTGAAACCGGAGTTCGTTATCAAATGTATCACGCGATTTTTTTGCTCTTTATAGGAAGCACTTCTTACATATCTGAAAAAGCTAAAAAAAATATTTATTATTTCGTTTTATCAGGAATTATTCTTTTTTCTGGTTCGATCTATTTTTTGGCTACAAGAGGCATAACTGGCGTTGATATTCGTGCTATTGGCATAGTTACTCCAATTGGAGGATTGCTAATGATTTGTGCTTGGGGCATACTTTTTTTGAATATTATTAAGAAGAAGGGATAAAATTTTGCTAAATTAATTTTTTTATAAATTAATTTTCTACTTTTGCGAAATAATTAAACACAACTTAATCATAATTCTATGGATAATTACGCTCAATTTACGAAAACGATTGCGTTAGAAAAATATGGAATCAAAAATGCAGAAGAAGTAATCTATAATCCTTCTTATGACTTGCTTTATGACGAAGAATTAAATTCGGCTTTGGAAGGCTTTGAAAAAGGGCAATTGTCAGAGCTTGGAGCCGTAAATGTAATGACTGGAGATTTTACCGGACGCTCGCCAAAAGACAAATATATTGTTGAAGACGACGTGACGAAAGACACGATTTGGTGGACTTCGCCAAAAGCGGTTAACGATAACAAGCCGATTTCAAAAGACACTTGGAACGCGCTGAAGGAAACTACGGTGAAGCAATTATCTAATAAAAAGCTTTTCGTTGTGGATGCTTTTTGCGGTGCGAATGAAAACACGAGATTGAAAGTGCGTTTTATTATGGAAGTGGCTTGGCAGGCACATTTTGTAAAAAATATGTTTATTCGTCCAACAGAGGAAGAATTAGAAAATTATGGCGAGCCTGATTTCGTAGTCATGAACGCTTCGAAAACAGAATTCACAGATTATAAAGCACACGGATTAAATTCTGAAGTGTATATTGCCTTCAACCTTACAGAGAAAATCCAAATTATTGGGGGAACCTGGTACGGCGGTGAAATGAAAAAAGGATTGTTTTCGATGATGAATTATTATTTGCCATTGCAAGGAATCGCGTCAATGCACTGTTCGGCAAATAAAGGAAAAGATGGCGATGTTGCTGTTTTCTTCGGATTATCTGGAACTGGAAAAACTACTTTATCAACAGATCCAAAACGGGAGTTGATCGGTGACGACGAACACGGCTGGGATAATGAAGGTGTTTTCAATTTCGAAGGAGGCTGCTATGCAAAAACAATCGATTTGAGCAAAGAAAATGAGCCAGATATTTTTAATGCTATCAGAAAAGATGCATTGCTGGAAAATGTTACGCTTGATGAAAACGGAAAAATTGATTTCAAAGACGGATCTGTGACTCAAAATACAAGAGTTTCTTACCCAATTTATCATATTGACAATATCGTGAAACCGGTTTCAAAAGCAGGACACGCTTCGAAAGTAATTTTCTTGACTGCGGATGCTTTTGGCGTAATGCCTCCGGTGGCTAAATTGACTCCAGAGCAGACTAAATATCACTTTCTTTCTGGCTTTACGGCTAAATTAGCAGGAACAGAAAGAGGAGTTACTGAACCACAGCCGACTTTTTCAGCATGTTTCGGAAAGGCATTTTTATCATTGCATCCGACAAAATACGGAGAAGAATTGGTAAAGAAAATGGAGCAAAATAATGCAACAGCCTACATCGTAAATACTGGTTGGAACGGAACTGGAAAAAGAATCTCTATCAAAAATACAAGAGCAATTATCGACAGAATCTTGGACGGTTCTTTAGAAAATGCAGAAACTACTACATTGCCAATTTTTAATTTTGCAATTCCAACAAGCTTGGAAGGCGTTGATTCTGATATTCTTGATCCAAGAAAAACCTATGCAGATGAATTAGAATGGCAGAAAAAAGCAAAAGATTTAGGAAAACTATTTGTGGCTAATTTTGAACAATATGCTACAAATGAAGAAGGAAAAAATCTTGTAAAAGCTGGTCCGCAAGTTATCTAACCAAAACCAACTATATTAAAACAAAAAATCCGATCGCCTTGGTGATCGGATTTTTTTATAGCTAAGAAGTAAAGTTCTATTTTTCCTTTATTTCTTTATTTGCTTTTGCAATGTATTTTTCCAAAGCCATTGTCATCGACGGAGCTTCTGGTGAAGGCGCCATAATGTCAACTCTCAATCCATGCTCTAAAGCTTCTTTTTGAGTCGTGCTTCCAAAAACAGCAATTCTGGTATTATTCTGTTCAAAATCTGGAAAGTTCATGAACAAAGATTTGATTCCGGTTGGGCTGAAGAAAGCTAAAACATCATAATAAACATCTGCCAAATCTGACAAATCGCTCATTACGGTTTTATAAAAAGTGCCTTCTGTCCAATTTACTTTCAAGTTGTTCAATGTTTGCGGTGCATCAGCATTTAACTGGTCTGAAGCCGGCAAAAGGAACTTTTCATCTTTGTATTTTTTAATAAGTGGCGATAAATCAGCGAAGTCTTTTTGGCCTACATAAATCTTGCGTTTTCTGTAAACCACATATTTTTGCAAGTAAAAAGCGACTGCTTCTGACTGGCAGAAATATTTCAAATCTTCCGGGATTTTATATCTCATTTCTTCAGCAACTCTAAAAAAATGATCGATTGAATTCTTGCTTGTTAAGATAATTGCTGTAAAATTATTCAAGTCAATTTTTTGGGCTCTGACGTCTTTTGCGCTCACGCCTTCAACGTGGATAAAAGGCCTGAAATCAATCTTGACTTTGTGCTTTTGTTGCAACTCAAAATAGGGAGAATTTTCTACTTTAGGCTCTGGTTGCGATACCAAAATTGTTTTCACTTTCATATTTGATATTTTCTTTCTATTACGTTTTCGTAAACAAATAATACATGAAATAATAGGGTGCTATTTCAAGTGCGCAAAGATACAAAATAAAATAAAACAACTTGCCAATTATCAAATTTTGATAAATTTTTAATGAAACAAGATAAGTGTAGACGTTTATTAGTAAAATAGCAGCGATTGTAAAATATATTAAGAAATCTATTGGTGTTTCGTTATAAAAAAGAATAACATTCAGTGGAAGAATGCATAATCCAATATAAGTTCTATAGCTTACTTTTTGCAAATTGAACTGCTCGCTAAACTCTTCAATATTAAATGATGTTGCTATTATCTTCTCAATCAGGTATTTGGAAAGTATAAAAATTCCCAGAAGTGTAATAATTTGAATGTAAGAAATCCAATCTGTTTTTTCAACAATTTTAAAAAAACTAAGAGATAACTGAATAAAAAAAGCAAAAGAGATGACTTGTACTACAAAAAGCGCAATTGTGAACCAGTTCAATAAGTTGCCTCCGTCACGATAAATCTTGATATATTTATCACTATAAGCAAGTCTTGAGAAATCTATAAAGCGATTTTCGAAAATGCCTCGCGTCACTGCAATCAATACAAAACTGAGCACAAAAAGAAGAGTTGCCCAATCTTTGCTTCCAATATCTCTCGGCTGTAATACGAAATCTAGCATGTTGCAAAAATAATCAAATTTTCAACCATTTTCATTTTTTAAAATTGAATTATGGTTGTTTATTATGAGATTTAAAGCAAAAAAAATCTAAATAGGTCAGGGTTTTAAAGGCGGATTCTTAATTAGCTTGATTCTAAAAAAGATAATCAATTACATTATTATAATTTTATTATGAATCATCCGCCATAAAAAGTTTACTTTTGTCGTGAAATTTTATGTGAAAATATGAACGACGGCATTGTTATAATTCCAACTTATAACGAAATTGAAAACATCGAAAGCATTATTAGGGCTGTATTTTCTCTGCAAAAGCCGTTTCACATTCTGATTATTGATGATAATTCTCCAGATAAAACCGCACAAAAAGTAATCCAGCTACAGCAAGAGTTTCCGGATAGGCTTTTTATGGAACAGCGTACAAAAAAATCTGGATTAGGGACAGCTTACGTACATGGTTTTAAATGGGCGCTTGAGCATCACTATGAATATATTTTTGAAATGGATGCCGATTTTTCGCATAATCCAAATGACCTTGAAAAACTTTATGATGCCTGCAAATCAGGAAATTTTGAAGTGGCGATTGGCTCAAGATATGTGACCGGCGTGAATGTTGTTAACTGGCCGTTAAGCCGTGTTTTACTCTCTTATTTCGCTTCTGTGTATGTGCGAATGATTACCGGAATGCAGATTCAAGATGCGACAGCAGGATTTATATGTTATAAAAGAAATGTCTTGGAAGGAATTAACCTTGATCGAATAAAATTCATCGGTTATGCCTTTCAAATTGAAATGAAATATAGGGCTTTTGCCAAAAAATATAAAATTGTCGAAGTGCCGATTATTTTTACTGATCGAACAAAAGGGCAGTCTAAAATGAGCAATTCTATTATAAAGGAAGCCGTTTTTGGAGTTTTAGCTTTACGTATAAAAAAAATATTTAATACTTTGTAGGCAGAAATTATTCTGTTGAAAAATACCACCGATACAAAAATTGAAGATGAAAAGTGTTTTGATTAAGAATGCCAAGATAGTTAACGAGGGAACTATATTTGAAGGAGACGTTTTAATTGAAAACGAATTTATTACCGAAATTGCAGAAAGCATAAGTGCTAAATCTTCTGCTACAAAAATTATCAATGCCGAAGGAAACTACTTAATTCCCGGGGCAATTGACGATCAAGTGCATTTTCGCGAACCTGGTTTGACACACAAAGGCGACATTGCTTCTGAATCAAGAGCGGCTGTTGCAGGAGGAATCACGTCATTTATCGAAATGCCAAATACAAATCCTCAGTCAACGACTATTGAATTATTGGAAGAAAAGTTCGAGATTGCAGCTGCGAAATCCTTTGCTAATTATTCTTTTATGTTTGGCGGGACTAATGATAATTTAGAAGAAATTCTAAAAGTAGATCCGAAAACTGTTGCGGGATTAAAATTATTCTTAGGTTCTTCAACTGGAAATATGTTAGTTGACAATGAAGAAGTTTTAGAAAAAATATTTTCAAGTACGCCTTTGTTAATTGCTGTTCATTGTGAAGATGAGGCCACAATTAAAGCGAATCTTGAGAAATACAAAGAAGAATATGGTGATGATATTCCGATGAAATTTCATCCATTGATAAGAAGCGAGGAAGCTTGCTTTATTTCTTCTTCAAGAGCTATTGAATTAGCAAAGAAAACCGGAGCGAGATTGCACGTTTTTCACCTTTCAACAGGAAAAGAGACAAAATTATTCAGCAATAAAATTCCGCTAGAAGATAAAAAAATCACGGCTGAAGTTTGCGTTCATCATCTTTGGTTTACTGACGCTGATTATGATAAAAAAGGAAGTTTGATTAAATGGAATCCTGCGATTAAAACACAAGCTGACAAAGATCAATTGTGGGAAGCATTGCTTGATGATAGAATTGATGTTATCGCAACAGATCACGCGCCTCATACTTTAGAAGAAAAGAAAAATGTTTATACTTCCGCGCCTTCTGGCGGTCCGTTAGTGCAACATGCGGTTGTAGCGATGTTCGAAGCTTTTCATCAAGGAAAAATTTCTGTAGAAAAAATCGTTGAGAAAATGGCGCATAATCCGGCAAAGATTTTTAAAATTGAAAAACGGGGCTTCATTAAAGAAGGATATTATGCTGATTTGGTTATTGTGGATTCAGGATTGCCTTGGAGCGTGAAGAAAGAGAATATTTTATACAAATGTGGTTGGTCTCCGTTTGAAGGTTTTACATTTAAATCAAGAATTACCCATACCTTTGTAAATGGCGAATTGGTCTATAATAACTTCAAGGTAAAGGATATCCAAGTTGGAAAGAGATTGCAGTTCGATCGTTAATTGTAAGATTATGAAGAAGTATTTTTTATTGCTTATAGTTTCTTTTATTTTGATTTCTTGTAGTAATGCTATTGAGAAGCCTGATAATCTAATTGAAAAAGATCAAATGGTTGATATTATTTATGACTTGACAATTTTGCAGGCCATGCGCGGTAATTTTCAGGCAAAGTTAGATTCAAGCAATGTAAATCCGGCTAATTATATCTATAAGAAATACAAGATCGACAGTGTCCAATTTGCGAATAGTAATCGTTATTATGCTTCAGATGTAGCTTCCTATAACAGAATGTACAATCGAGTGAATGAAAGATTGACTGCAAATAAAACTAAAGCTGACACAATTGCCAAAAGAGAAGAAAAGAATTTAAAAAAGACAGATTCTGTAAAAAAATAATCAATTAATAAGTACTGCTTATTTTTTTAACATATTCATCAAGGCCTGCAAATTCAATGTTGCGGGCCTTTTTTATTTTTGAATTATCAAACAATGTTTTAGTATGCATTGATTTGGCCATGGCTCTTGGAAGTGTTCTTTTTCTGAAAAAAAATGTTGACAAAAGCCAATCAATTCGCCAAGCCAAGTTTATCATTAATTCTGTTACAAGAATATGTGGTCTTTTTACCTGCAAAGCATCAGCGATTTTATTTGAAAGTTCTCTATAGCTATAATTTTCTTCTACCAATGTGAATCTTTCTTTTTTGATATCACTTTTCATCAATAAGCACATAACCCTCACTACTTCTTCAACGCCAATAAACCCTGAGGAGCCTTTTGCATAAAATTTTAATCCTTTTTTGATTTTTCGGAATATTTCGCTGCTTCCGTTTTGCCAGAAACCTGGGCCCAAAATTACACCTGGATTTACAATTACGGTATTTAGGCCTTCTTCTTGCCCGCGCCAAACTTCCATTTCTGCGCCATATTTTGTGATGGCATAGTCGCTGTGGGGCTTTTCTGGATTCCATTCAGTTTCTTCGGTGATAACAGTTTCATGTTCTTGCAAATCTCCGAGCGCTGCGATAGAACTCACGTAGCAAAGTTTTTTTACGCTTTTTGCTAGACAGAAATTCACAATATTTGCTGTTCCTTCAATATTTACTTTTCGTAATTTTTCTTCGTCTTTTGGATCAAAGGAAATATAGGCTGCACAGTGATAGACGTAATCTATCTCTTTGAAAACTTCTTCTAAAGACGGAATGTCTGTGATGCAACCTTGAATCCAGTTTATTTTTCCGAATAAAACAGATTGTTTTTTCCAGTCAAAAAGGGCTTTTGTTTTTTGGATGTTTTCTTGATTTTTGTACAAAGCACGAACTTCTTCTCCATCTTGAAGAAGTTGTAAAAGTAGGTGGGAACCTACTAATCCGGTGGCGCCTGTGACTAGAATCATAGTTACAAAAATAAGGTAATTAGATGATTGGGTAATTAGATAATTGGATAATTTTTAAGCAACTTTCGGCAAAGATTGGGCTGCTGTTTCAAAAAATCAAGCAGATTTTCGCTAGCCCCGATTGGCGGCAGTAGCCTTTTCTTCCGTTTTTCGGAGAAAAGCTACTGCAGAAAGCGGGACTGTGGTTTCTAAAATACCGAAAGTTTCGCTTCAAATAATCCTTGAAGCTTTGGGTTTTAAATTATCTAATTATCAAATTGCCCAATTTTCTAATTAAAACTATCTTTGCGCAAATTATTTACAAGAAATGAAGAATTTAGTTGAAGAATTAAAGTGGCGCGGGCTGTATGCTGACAGTATGCCGGGGACAGAAGAGCAATTGCTGAAGGAAGTGACGACGGCGTATATTGGTTTTGACCCGACGGCTGATTCGTTGCATATTGGCAGTATGGTGCAGATTATTTTGCTGGTTCATTTGAAGAATTTTGGTCATCAGCCGATTGCTTTGGTTGGTGGTGCGACCGGAATGATTGGTGATCCTTCGGGGAAATCTGAGGACAGAAACCTGCTGAACGAAGAAACTTTGGCGAAAAACGTGGCGGGTATAAAAAGCGTACTTTCTCGGTTTTTAGACTTTAATTCTGCCGATAAAAATGCTCCGGTGATGGTGAATAACTATGACTGGATGAAGGAATTTTCGTTTATCGATTTTGCACGTGAAGTGGGAAAACGCATCACGGTGAATTATATGATGGCGAAAGATTCTGTGAAAAAAAGATTCAGCGGTGAAGGCGAAGGAATGTCTTTTACCGAATTTACATACCAGTTGATTCAGGGTTATGATTTTTATCATTTGTATAAAAACCACAACTGTCTTTTGCAAATGGGCGGTTCTGACCAGTGGGGAAATATCACGACTGGAACGGAATTGGTGCGCAGAATGGGAGGCGAAAGTGCGAAGGCATTTGCTTTGACAACACCATTGATTACTAAGGCTGACGGTTCAAAATTTGGGAAATCAGAAGGCGGAAATATTTGGCTGGATGCGGATAAGACTTCGGTTTATAAATTTTACCAGTTTTGGGTAAATACGACAGATGTTGACGCTGAAAAATATATCAAAATCTTTACTTTCCTAGATAAAGAAACGATTGATGCTTTAATTGAGGAACATAAAACAGCACCTCATTTGAGAGTTTTGCAAAGAAGATTGGCAGATGAAATTACAACTTTTGTACATTCAAAAGAGGAGTTGGAAAAAGCGATTCAGGCGTCGAATATTTTATTTGGAAATGCGACTTCAGACGACTTAAAAAAATTGGACGGAGCGACTTTTTTGGAAGTTTTTGACGGAGTTCCGCAAGCAGAAATTTCTAGAACCGACATTGAAAATGGAATCGATATTGTTTCTGTTTTAAATGAAAAATCTGGGTTTTTGAAATCAAATGGAGAAGCGAGAAGAGCTTTGACTGAAAATTCAATTTCTGTGAATAGAGAAAAAGTTACGGAAGAATTTAAACTGACTTCAGGTGATTTGATTAACAACCAATTTGTGTTGTTGCAAAGAGGAAAGAAGAATTATTTTATTTTGAGGATAGTTTAAAAGGTGATGAGGTTAAGAGTTTAAAAGGTTTTGCGTATCGGGGTTTCCTCTTAAATTTTTAAACTTTCTCAAAGAACCATCAAATTACATCCTCGGATGTCAGAATTATCAAAACGGCCCAGTACTTCAAAAGAATTGTTGGGCTTTTTTTTGCCTAAATCTTGCGTTGCGATAAAGGAGCAGGAATTGATATTGGCCAAATCGATGACGTTGATTCCTCCAGTTTTTCCGTTTTCTATGTAGGATAATGCATCTTCTGTGTCCCGGATTAAGATTTGCATCCAGTTTGGGCATTCAAAGACGCCGTGACCGAGAGAATAGGCTTGGGAAAGCAATTCTGTCATTCCGTATTCTGAATGAATGGCATCGACTCCAAAACCTTTGCAGAGCAAATCGTGAAGTTCTTCGCGAATCATTTCTTTTCGTCGGCCTTTCATACCGCCGGTTTCCATGATGATAGTGTTTTTTAATTGGAAGTTTTGCTTCTCGATTAAATCTAATAATGCATACGTAACTCCGATTAAAATTATGTTTTCTCCTGATGAATCAAGTTCGATTAGCTTTTGAATTAATTCGTCATAATTGTTGAGATAAAAACCGCTTTCAGGATGGTTTGATAAATTGATTAAATCATCAACCATATAAATCAAAGACGAACCTTCACGATCTAAATAAGAGGGAAGCAAAGCTAAAACAGCATAATCTTCAATGTTTCCGTAGAACTCAGAAAAGGCTTTTCTATAACTTTCTTCGTATAAAGTAATATCGGTAACCAAGTGTCTGGAAGTTGTCATTCCCGTTGTTCCAGAACTGGTAAAAGTTTCTTGGACTTTTTCTTCGGAGGATAAAATTTCATGGCTTTTGAAGAATTGAATTGGCAGAAACGGAATCTGTTGCAGTGATTTCACGTCGTGCTTTTCTACATTCAAATAGTGGCAGAATTCACGATAGACAACGTTATTGTCATATTGAAATCTAAATACTTTTAAAGCAATCTTTTCGAATTGCTTAGTGCTTGAAATGCTAAAGATGTCGGCTGGTGAAATCAAAGGAAATTTTTTCTGACAAAGATAATTATTAATACTTAAAAACCCTTCCAGAGTTTTGAACTCTGGAAGGGTTGAAAAATAAAAAAGCTCCAACGTGAATTGGAGCTTTTAGAAATAAAAAAAGTCTTACTGCTTAATTATCTTTTTAACAATATATTCTCCTTCGGAAGTTTTTAAATTTAATAGGTAAATTCCTTTCTCATAAGGACTTAAGTCAATAATGTAATAATTGACATTTGCTGTTTTTTTGAAATGAATTAGTTTTCCTTCGATTGAATTTAGAGTAATTTCAGTCATTGAAGCGTCTTTGAGCTCAATATTTACCATGCCAGAAGTTGGATTTGGATAAATTGAAATTTTATTAGAAGTTTCTCCAACTGATTTTGTGCTGTTTGCATATTTATTTGCGTTAGGTTCAGTACATGGTGCAATATGTGCTAGAAATACTGAGCCGTTTTTGATATGAACATTTGGACTCATCTCAATTGAATTTCCTGCTTTTAGAGTGATGTCAACCCCTGAATTTATAATATAATTTGTGCTGATTGTTATTTTTTCATCTGCTTCATATATAGCACTTTCTGTTTCGGTAGAGTCAAAAGACAATTTCGAAATGCATAAATCAGAAGGGGTGCAATTAGATATTATATTTTTTGTAGCGGTAGTTGCACATCCCTTTAAATCTTTAACTGTTACAGATATTATTCCAGGTAGCGATGTCCAGTTGATTGAAACATCAGATTGATTGTTTAATCCAGAAACGGTTCCAGATCCTCCTATTATTGTCCATGTTGCATTTTGTTGGTCAGTAATTGCAACAGAATTATTTGTGCGATTACTTGTTTCTATACAAGCCGATGAACTACCAGATATTGCGGCTACTGGTTCTGCATCTATAGTTACTGATTTTGTTGCAATTATTACATTACTTGCATTTCTTAGTGTAACAGTATAATTTCCAGGATTAGAAAAAGTATGTAAAGGCAAAGATAATATAGATGTGTTGCTCGTTCCTGAGCCTGAATCTCCAAAATTCCAATTATATGAAGTTTCGCAGACATTAGGTATAAATTTCAAAGTTTTACATCCACTAGGTGTATAACTTATAGAATTATTAAACACAGTTAAAGCTTTTGCGTCAATCATATTTGGTAGTCCTACACCCATATTTGTTGCTATTGCTGGGCCATTTGGTGAATAATGACATGCATTAGGGTTAGCCGTGGTGATGCGATTGTTTGGAAAATGTATGACGCCTATTTTAGGTCTATTGCCTATGTATAATTTGTTGTCAGGACCTCTCTGAATATCCCCGTTAAATCCCGATTTGGTTTCATAGCTGACCTGCATTTTAGTTTCTTTAATAGAAGAATAATTTAAGTCATATTGAAATATTCCCTTATTACATGATATATAGAACAGATTTGAATCAGGACTAAATGAGCCTCCATAGCATTGTTCTGTAATGAGCATGGGGTCTAATGTGTTATAGCTCGTAGCAACTCCTGTGAATTTGTTGAAATTAAAAATTTCTGTATAAGCTCCAGAAATCACTGCCAATTTGTTTCCATCTGGAGAAGAATCAATTGAAGTTTGTGCAGGAATAATGTGTGAAGAATAAATCAAATTCGGGATGACAGTTTCACTTACAAATATAAATTCATTTGCTGTTCCAGCTGCATTTGGCTTCAATGAATATACTGCTAAATAATAGTTTGATCCTTTTGAAAGAATTGTTATTACCCAATAACCATTGCAACTTTTAATTGCTGTTATTCCTTCAGCACCAATGACTGCGCCATTTGGCTGGCCCGCATATTCTGAAGGAAAAAGGACTGGTTGGTTAATTGTTGATGTTAATTGTGCTGTTGTTCCCGTAGTGTTTATAATAGTATATCTAAAACCATCTAGATGATGTTGGGCTCCTTTTGTAAAAATGTAGTATTGATTTGTATTACTCGGACTCGGTACAATCATAGCGCCGCCCTTTGAACTTGTACTTCCGCGAAGAACTACCGACGAGTTAATTCTAGTGTGAGTGTTGTTCCATACATAGACACCATTGGTGTAAAATAATAAGTTTCCTGTTGCGTCATTTTGAACGGCGCATGATTCATCAAAGGTATTTGTTGTTGGAATTGTTGCCTGTTCAGGTATTCCTGAACTAAAATTTAATCCATTGCTTGTGCTGAAATACCAATTGCCTTCTGTACTAGTTATAGGGGAACATTCATTTACAAATATTTCAGTAGTTTTTGTTCCTGTGCGTGTTGCAGAACTTACAGTTAATGTAACGGTATAATAAGAATTTATATTACCGGTAAATGTATGCGATGGGTTTCTAATCGTTGATGTATTGTTGATTCCTGATGATGGATCTCCAAAATTCCATAAATAGGAATAACCACTAACAGAGGGTCCTTGAAAATTAACAGTAGTATTTGGGCAAATAGAATATTTACTAGCTGTAAATGTCGCTGTTATTAAATTTTCAGAGCCACATGTGCCAGTATAAATTAAATTGTCATTAGTGAAAAGTTCTCTTCTTTCCAATGCTAAAATCGCATGCATCCTGTTTTTTTGTCCTGTTGTGAAGTGGTTAACACAGTCGTCATTTCCATAATCCATAAAATTGTGAATGTCATCTGGTAAATTATTTATTTCTGAACATGAATCTGTATTTGTCAAACAGCTAAAATTAGGTTGATTAACAGGGGGAGTATCACAGACTCTGTCTCCTTCATTACTACAGGTTAAAGAGTTGATGCCACTGCAACTTTCATGAAAAGTATGATATAGTCCAAGATAATGTCCTACTTCATGAATCAGAGTTTTTCCTTGATTGTAATTTGTTAGCAAATCACAACTAGGACAAGCATCGGCACTTCCAAGTACGTCATATCGCATTACGATTCCATCAAGAGTAGAATATGGGCTTGGAAATGAAGAATATCCTAAGACGCCAGAATTTTGACCGTCAATACTTTTGACTACCCATATTCTTAGATATTTTGAAGGTATTGTTTGATAATTGTTGAGTGTCCGATGTTGAAATTCAGTTATTGTATGGTTTGACAATGGTGGATTATTAACATGAATAATTCCAGGTGTATTTTGAATGCTGGTTAGTGGTGTCGGGATAGCTGTTGCACCCATTTTTTTTGCTAAACAGAATCTTATATTGTGCTCTGAAAAATAATTGTTTAAGGCTGCTAGCTGGCCATTTACTTGCATGTCAGATATATTGGTGCCTGTCCCCAAGGGTTCATTCTCATGAATAATATAAAACACAACTGGAATAGTAATCACAGTGTCTGATGTTGTTGTATTTGCATTAGAAAAGCTATTGATTCTGCCATCCAATTCATCTAAATATCCCTTAAAATCAGGATTTTCTGTTAGCATTGCTTTCATCAATCGATCTGTGGCACATGTTTCAACTTGTTGGTTATTCTGCCCAAAACAATTCATGCCTATAAAAAGCACAAATAAAAATAGATATAAATTTCTCATATTAGTTTCTTAGGCTTTTTAAACTTTCTTTCAATTCTTGGATTTCTTTGTTTTGCTGAATCAAATAAAGCGTCAGTTCTTCAATTTTTTCTTGCTGAATTTTTACCATTTCACCAAGTTCGATACCTTCTTCTTTAACTTGTGTTGCAGAAGGAACATTTTCTAAATGTCCATTCTCTTTGATGTAGTTCTCCACTTCTTCAAGAGTTTTTAATTTATACTCTGTTGAAAACACATAATCAGCCCAATTTGATTGAAGGTTGACGCGAACTTCTTCAGTCAAGATGCCGCCTTTTACAAAAAGATTATAGTTGGATACATTTACAGAACCTGCTGTAGTTGGAAAATTTCCAAAATTGCCACCGGCACCTATCCCAACTTTTGCATGAAATTTTAATTGGTCGTTTAGGAAATTACCCCATATTAAAGGATCTCCTACATCACTGCCATTGTTTTCAATAGCTAATGTATTGCTACTGTTTTCATAAAATCCGGCCATTGTTCCTATAAAAATATTGTTGTTTCCATGACTTCCATCTTCATTTCCAGCGCTGTCCCCAATAAATATATTATTGTTACCATCATAATTATGATGTCCTGCATTATTTCCTATTGCAATATTTCTACTTCCTGTCCAGTTATATATTCCTGCTCTATTTCCTATAAAAGTATTATGACTTCCTAAGTTTCCTACTGGAGTACTGCCTTTTCCTGTATCTTCTCCAATAAATGTATTATAACCTGTGCCAGTAGAAAACTGTCCCGCACCAACTCCAATAGAAACACTATTAGGCGAAGCAAAAGAATTCACTCCAAAACTGGTTTTAGTAGTAGATAATAATCCTGCATCTACAGCCTGTCTTTTAAAAAGTACATCATTGTTGTTAGATGTTCCTACATAACTGGAGGCACTTGATACGGCGTTGGTAGTTTCTGTAACCTGTGCATTTGAGGTTAAGGCAATCAATCCTAAAAATCCTAAAAAAAATAGTTGTTTTGTTTTCATGATGTTAAGTTTGTTTAAATAAATTTGGGGGTTATTTTGAAAGAAGCAGGTTCACTTTTTCTTCTAAATCAGAAAGTTTCTTTTGCAAGGCTTCATTCTGTTCTTTTTCTTTTTGGTTTTCTTTGTTGAGTTGCAGGATATACAAGGTTAGCTCTTCGATTTTCTCCTGCTGCATTTTTGCCATTTCGCCCAATTCGACACCTTCTTCTTTTACTTGTGCACCAGATGGCATATTAGGCAAGTGCCCATTTTGATTGATAAAGGCTTCTACTTCTTCTAATGGTTTTAATTTATAATCAGCAAAAAAAACATAATCAGCCCAATTTGATTGAAGATTGACACGCACTTCTTCTGTCAAGATGCCACCTTTTACAAAAAGATTATAGTTAGCGACATTGACTGTGCCTGCCGTTGTTGGAAAGTTTGGAAACCCATTGCCGATGCCTACTTTGCCGTTTAGTTTTAATTGGTCTAGGGCGAAGTCTCCCCAGATTAGCTTGCTGTCTTCACCACTTCCTATAATTAGCCGATTACTAACTTCGGATTCTGTAAAACCTGCAAATGCTCCAATAAATACATTATGAGATCCAGGGCTGGATTCTTCTGTTCCAGCCCTAATTCCTACGTAGACATTATTATTTCCATTATTAGTTATTCCAGCATCACTTCCAATACAAACATTACCAATTCCTGTTGTATTGTATGCGCCAGACCGATACCCATAAAAAGTATTTTGAGCTCCACCAGTTCCCGCTTGCAACCCACCACTAGTCAAATTCGCTGTTGAAGCAACATTCTGTGAATAAGCAAAAAACATTCCTGAAAACAGGAATGCCGTACTAAAGATTTTTTTTAATTTCATAATTTAAGATTTAAGATTGTCTCAAAGCTATGAAAGAAAATGTAAGTAAAAAACTATTTTTATTTTGTTAAACCATTAAGTTTGTGATTTTTAGTTTTTGGCTTTATTGCAAAAAAAAAGCACCAACTTTCGCTGGTGCTTTTCAATATAATAAAGAAACTAATTATTTGATAACTAATTTTCTGGTTGCAGTTTTACCTTCTTCAGTGATTTTTACGATATAAACACCACTTTTCAAGTTAGAAACATTTACTGATTCAGTAGCAGTTGTGTTCAAAACTTGTTTTCCTAAAACGTCAAAAATAACAACTGATTTGTCAGTATTTGCATCAGTTGAGATAAAGAATTTTCCATTTGTTACTGGGTTTGGATATACTTTAAGGCCAGCGATTGTATTGTCTTTAATTGAAAGAGTTTGGTCCTCAACAGAAAATTGGTCAAAACTTACCGTTCCAGTGGTATAAGCTCTAACAGCAAAAGTTAGAATCGTTACATTTGCTGGAGCAGTAACAGTTATTTCATGTTTTGTCCAAGCAGTTGCTACAGGTAAAAAACCATTGTTGTTTCTTAATGGATCGGCAGTGTTAACAGTTTCTTGATAAATCACAGTTCCAGCAGCATCTTTGTAATTACTCCATATTCTTGCTCTTGAGTCAGTACCACTAGCGGATTTATACCAAAATGAAATTTTTAAAATGTGTCCAGCTGTAACAGGAACGTCTTGGTAAAATCCAGTTGTAGCTGTTGGTACATATTGAACAGAGTTTGAGCCGTCACTACCATCAGATGCAACCAAAGTTGGTAATGTATAAGAGGTAGGGAAGCCTGCAGTCCAACCAGTAAGGCCACTGTCAAAAGATGGATTTGTTACTAAGTTCTGTGCTGTGGCAGTAAACCCTAAAGCCGTAACAAATAATAAAATGTAAAGTTTTTTCATGTCTTAGATGTTTTTTGTTATAAAATTATACTGCAAAGATAAGCACAATTTGTGGCAGTCAAAAATTATTATGTAAAATTAAAGTTAAATGTAGGCAGGAAGTAAGGTTTTGCAACTACTTGATAATTAGCTTTCTTGTTACGGTAGCTTCGCCTTCTTTAATTTTTATGATATACACGCCTGGTGAAAGTGACGAAACGTTTAGTTCTTTTGTGGTCATGGTGCTTTGCAATACTTTTTTGCCCAACACGTCATAAATCGCCACCTCTTTGTTTTGCATTGACTTTGAAGAGATAAAAATCTTGCCATTGCTTACGGGGTTTGGGTAAAAATTAAATCCTTCAATGGTGGTCGCATTTCCTTTTCCTTCCTGTGCCGAAGCGCTGAAAGAAACAAAAGAAAGGAAGAATAAAATGATATAAGCGTATTTTTTTAGCATGTTCTGATGATTTGGCTATGTAAATATAAGAATTTTATTCAATTAGTATGCCAAAAAAAATGCCTCTCAAATTGAAAGGCATTTTGTCATATTTTATTCTTGAATTATAGTCCCATCCAGTCTGCCCAAGTTGGTACTGCAGCACCAGCACCAGCACCAGTTGCTGTTGTAGTAGCATTATATCCAGCAGTCATATTTGAAAGAGTCGTTGAATTAAGAATTGTGATGTTGCTTAATGGGCTTAAAGTGAAGAAAGCTTGAGAATCAGTTCCGTCAAAATAAATTCCATAACCTGATCCAGAAACTGTACTTTTAAATCCACTGATGTAAACATTTGAGATTGTAGCGTGAGTTCCTCTTCTTAACCACATTCCAGCTTCTTTTGTAGGCGCAGCAGAATTTCTTCCGATAAGCGTTACATTAGATAAAGTTGGGTTAGAGATTGGAGTTAACAATGGATTAGTTTCGCTATTGTCAGCTTCAATACCACGGCTATCAGCAGATACGCCAGTTGCAGAAGATTGATCAGAATATAAGTTAGAAACAGTACCGTTCCATCCTTCAGTCCAGTCAAAAGAATCATCTTGACATCCGATAGCAACTAAGTTTGTAGCGTTAACTGAACCACCAAACCACTCAAAACCGTCATCAGAACCTTGAGAAACCAAAATATTGTTAACTGTTGTTCCTGAACCTACTGCATAAAAAGTCATTCCGTTAAATTCTGAAGTTTCAGTGATTAAGTTTCCTGAATATTCAATGATAATATGAGAATAGATACCAGAATCATCAGCAGGATTTGTACCGCCATAATTCATACCTGTAACTTCTGCTGTAACGTTTGTACCTCTGTTTGTGATTGCATTTCCACAGATTACAAGTCCGCCCCAGTCTTGTGGTGCAGGATTTGTAGCATTAGAAGTGAATACGATTGGTTTAGCAGCCGTTCCTTGTGCGATAACTTTTCCTCCTTTTTGAACTCCTAAAAAAGCAACTTCATCACCGCTTGCATCAGCTTCAATTCTAGTTCCAGCTGGAATTGTTAAAGTTACTCCTGGAAATACATAAGTTGATCCTTTTAATGTATAAACTGTTCCAGCATCTAATGTCAAATTTGACGTGATATCTCCTTCAAGAACCCCAGTTGCTGGTCCATTTGAATTATCATTGCTGTCATCACTTGAGCAACCTGTAAACATTGCGCCTAAAATAGCTAGGCTAAATACTAATTTTTTCATTTTCTAAAGTAATTTTGTTGTTTATATTTAGTACTGCAAAGATGGCATGTGTTTCTTTTAAACAGGTTAACTCATGATTATCTAATCTTTACTATAAAATGGATTAATTGTAAATTTAATGTTATTGATTTTTTTAATTGTCAATAGTTTATGGAGCCAAAAAAAGCAGTCCGAGAACTGCTTTTAATAATCCTATTTTCAAGTTTTTAGAATAGGCTATATTTGATTCCTAAGCTAAAATCTAATCCTGTTTTATAAGAATATATTGTAGCATCTCCATCAGAATTTTCTCTATATCTTTCGATTTTCGCATCTAGTAAATTTTTAACATTGAAGCTTACATTTAGACGATCTCCAATTGAAGCGCTTGATATGAAATTCAATGTAGCAATTCCTTTTTCCATTACATTTCCTCCAGTTTGGATATTTCCTAGAGAGTAAATGCGGTCATGAAAATAATTTCCCACCAAAGAGATTGTTGGTTTAAAAGTTCCTGCTTCAATTCTATAGGTCAAATCTGCATTTATCAATAATGGTGAAGCGCCTTGCAATCCATCTTTTGAATCATTAAAACTTACGCTGATTGTATTGTTTGTTTCAGCGGCAACTTTTTCAGAATCTAATTTTTGCTCAGAATACATGTAGGTAAAGTTAAATCCTGCAGAAAGATTAGATCGGTCTTCCACATTCCAAAGATTTTTTCTGATTTCAAATTCTACTCCGGCAACAATTGCATTATCGCCAGCATTTACAAAAGTATTATCGTTTAGTGCAGAGTTTAATCTTACTTTGCTGATTGGATCAATGATGTATTTTCCAAAACCAGTGATTGAGATCAATTCGTCATTGCTAGGGAAAAATTCCCATTTTAAATCAAAGTTATAATTGTCAGATGGATTCAAGAAAGCATTTCCAACCGTGCTCTCGCCGATAACTTCAAAACGAAATGGTGCTTTTTCAATAAATTGTGGTAAAGTGTAAGTTTTGCTTGCCGCAACTCTCAAGTTTTGCTTATCATTCAAGGCGTATTTTAGAGTTGCTACAGGAAGAATATACAATTCATCAATTTTGGCATCATCAAAATTTACGCCTGGCAAAGAAATGTTGGTATCCCATTCCATTTCTTGTAGTACCTTTTCAGCTCTAACGCCAATAGTGTAAGTCAGTTTTTCTGATGGAGAATATTCAAAATTTGCTAATCCTGAATGAATTGACAAGTCAGCATTATAAGTAAAAGGTCTTAAGCTTCCAGCATTTCTAGAAGTTAAAATTTTAAATGTATTGCTTACAGTTGTTGAATTTGACTGATTGTCAGCATTTAAAAAGTCATCAATTGTGTTTTCCGTTACCGGTACAGTTCCATTAATTCTGAAATTAAATTGTGTAGCTTCAAAATCTCTAGATTTTATTCTTCCGTTATATCCAAAAGAAAGTTTTCCTTTATACTCATCACCGCTACCTTTTAAAATTTTATAATCTAAAACTGCTTTAGCTGCAACTTCATTTTCTTCTAATTCTTGAAAATATCTATTGTTTGAAGATTGGGTGTTGCTGTTAAATACAAAACCATTATTGCCTTCCACTAAAGTATTTGTTATTCTGTCAGGCATATCAGAGTTTACCATTCCATAAGAACCTCCCCAATTTAAATCAAGTCTTTCTGAAATTTCACTCTTTCCTAAAAGTTGGTTTACAAATAATTTATTTTGTTCAGCAACCGTTTGTCTCGTGAAACTCTCTGAGCCATTTTCATTGATGAAATAAAATTCGTTCACATCGCTTTTTGATGAATTTACAAAAACACTATTCCATTTAATAGAATGGTTAGAATTGATTTTGTAAGCAAGATTTAGCATTCCTGTTGACTTTGTCACATATTCATATTTGTCAACATCATAATAATCTTCAATAACAAGGTCATTTCTGTTTCCGATGTTTCTTTGAGAACCTTTTTTTAAGTTGTATCCGTTTTCAAAAGAGGCTGTTGCAAAAAGATTCAATTTTCCATTTTCTCCAATATTAAAACTATTTCCGCCAGAAAGGCCAACATTTATATCTGTCGGATGGCTCTCAGATTTTGGTGTCCATCTATTTTTGAATTGGTAAACATTGGTAATATTTGTAGGTTTGCTGATATTGTAAAATCCAGATTTCTCTATTCCGTCACCAACTTTAAAATCTGAACCGAAAGCATTGTTGTTAAGGCCGCTTCCAATTTCAATATTTAATTTTCCTTTTCCGTTGTGTTCTTTTGAAACAATATTGATATTTGCGCCGCCAACATCTCCATAAGAATCAGGGTAGTAGGTTTTACTAATGCCAACCGACTGGATTACATCTGTAGAAAATAAATCTAAAGCTACATTTTTATTTGATGGATCATTTGAAGGCAAAGGCAATCCGTTAAAAGTTGTACTGTTGTATCTGTCTCCCAAACCGCGAACAAAAATACCGCTTGTTCCATCTTGTTTTGAAATTCCGGTAACTTTGGTTACTGCCGCTGCTGCATCGCTTACGCCTTTACGTGTCAATTCTTGAGCACCTATATTTTGCGTGATTGTTACGGCTTTTTGCTGTTCCATTAAAAGTGCCGTTTCTTTTTCCCTGCTTTGAATAGATTCGATAACAACGTCTTCTAAAGTAACGCTTCCTGAACTTAGTGATTTGTTGACCGTCTTTTTTTCTCCAGCAGCAATGCTGATCTTTTCTTCTTGTGATTCATATCCAAGAAAACTGTAAACTAAAACATAAGTCCCAGGAGCAAGATCGATAGAATACTTCCCGTCAATATCACTCTGTTTTGAATTTGTTGTCCCTTTAACTGTTACCGTTGCAAAAGGAAGTGATTCGTTATTCAAGTCCTTATCTGTAATAGTTCCAGAAATTGTACCTTTGCTTTGTGCAAAACCAAGAGTGCTAAGCAATAAGGTAATGAATAAAAGTTTAATTTTCATTTGTTGTGTTCTTTAATTTTGCGCAAAGAAACGCCTGCTTTGTAAAGGTGAAGTTACCCGCGAGTTACTATTAAGTTTCATTAACTTTACTAAATTGTTACCAGATTAAATTACTGTTAACACATATAAACCTTTTGTTTTATATTTACATTTACAACCGCTAAACGCATAATTTTTCCCAAATATGAAAAAGAAAGACATTAAGATTTTATTGGTTGATGATGAGCAGGATATCTTAGAAATTGTAGGGTATAACCTAACCCAAGAAGGCTATCAAATTTCCACAGCTAGCAACGGCAAGGAGGCAATTCAGAAAGCAAAAAAAGAATTGCCGCACTTGATTATCATGGATGTCATGATGCCAGAAATGGATGGAATGGAAGCTTGTGAAAACATCAGAAAATTGCCAGAATTAAGCAATGTTATCATTACTTTTTTAACTGCAAGAAGTGAAGATTATTCTCAAGTTGCCGGTTTCGACGCTGGCGCAGATGATTATATCACAAAACCAATCAAGCCAAAGTTATTAGTAAGTAAAGTCAAAGCTTTATTGAGAAGATTAAAAGAAGAAGAGCAAAACTCAGAAACTTTAAACGTCGGGGGAATTGAAATCAACCGTGAAGAATATAAAATCGTGCAAGACGGAAAAGAAATTATCTTGCCAAGAAAAGAGTTTGAATTATTCTATCTTTTAGCTTCAAAACCAGGAAAAGTATTCAAAAGAGAAGAGATTCTAGATAAAGTTTGGGGGAATGAAGTTATCGTTGGAGGAAGAACCATCGATGTCCATATCCGAAAATTAAGAGAAAAAATAGGAGAAGAGTTATTTAAAACCATCAAAGGAGTTGGCTATAAATTAGAAGTTTAATGTCTGTAAGTTTTAAGAAAACATACCGTTTTGCGGTAAAATCATCGCTCTATATCACCTTTTTTGCAACAGGATTGGCGGCTGTTTTGACGAGCCTTTTCTTCACGTTTTCTTGGGAATTTTGCTTGATTTTTGCTATTTCAATTGCTGTATTTTCGTTCTTCGTGCTGCAATACCGCGTAGAAAGATTTATTTACAGAAGAGTAAAAAAAATCTATGACGACGTCTCCTTGTTAGAATCAACCAACTTCAGGTCACAGCCAATTACTACAGATATGGCGACTCTGACAAAGCAAGTCAAAAAATTCGCAACCGATAAAAAGCTTGAAATCGAAACTTTAAAAGTTCGTGAAGAATATCGAAGAGAATTCATCGGAAACGTTTCGCATGAATTAAAAACACCGCTTTTTACCGTTCAAGGATATCTTTCTACACTTTTAGATGGTGCAATGAAAGACAAAACAATCCGTAAAAAATACTTGCAGCGAGCAGAAAAAGGCGTGGAAAGATTGATTTACATCGTTCAAGATTTAGACATGATTACCAAATTAGAAGCGGGCGAATTAAACTTAATCAATACCAGATTTGATATTCTCGAAGTAATCCAAAGCGTATTTGATTTGCTTGAAATGAAAGCTTCTGATAAAAATATTTTGCTCATGTTTGATGCAAAATATGTCAAGCCAGTTTATGTTTATGGAGATAAAGAAAAAATCCAACAGGTCGTTACGAATCTGGTCGTAAACTCAATAAAATATGGCAAAGAAGACGGAACAACAGAGGTCAGTGTCGAAGATTTAGTCAACAATAAAGTCATTGTCAGAATAATGGACAACGGCGACGGAATTGAAAAACATCACATTCCAAGACTTTTTGAACGTTTTTATCGCGTAGACAAAAGCGGTGCCAGAACTGAAGGCGGTTCTGGTTTGGGACTTTCCATCGTGAAGCACATTATTGAGGCGCACGATGAAAAGATTTATGTGGAAAGCCAAGTAGGGAAAGGCTCAGAATTCTCATTTACCCTCGAAAAGACAAAATAGCTTATTCCAAGTGATATCGGTTCCAAAGTTTTTCAAGCCTTTGAAAAGATCAATTTGGCCAAGTTTCTCAATTTTGAAATCATCTTGTTTTGAAAACGGAACCAAGCCTTCTTTCTTCAATTTTTTTGCCAGATATTCTTGCTCATATTGCCCAGGAGTCGGAATAAAAAAAGCTTTTTTTCCGAGTTGTGCCAAATCCATAATCGTGGTATAACCTGAACGGCAAAGCACAATTTCGCTCTCGTTGAATGTGTTTTCGAGTTCTTCGGTATTCATGAAATTATAGTATTTCACATTTTCAATTTCTTCAATTTTTTGTTCCGGCTCAATTTTTCCTTTAATGAAAATTACGTTCCCTTTGTAAAACGGCATCTCGTTTTGCAATTTCTCTTCCAACATGCCACGTTGAGGTTCAGGTCCGGAAAGTATGACCATCAAATCATATTTTTTTGTAATGTTTCTCTTGTGCAGCCGACTTAAAGGACCGATATATTTTATGTTCTCATCAGGATTTTCAATATGCCCCAGTTTTCCAGTAAGATTTGGCTTAGTTTCTACATCAGGAACCCAACATTGATTGAATTTTTTGATAATCTGTTGGTGCATTTTGCTTGAAATCCAAGTAGTATTGCCAGTCAATACATTTAATTGGTGTGTAATAAAAACAGACGGAATTTTCTTCGAATGAACGCCGAGACGATTATCAGAAATAATTCCTGATAATTCAAATTCTTTGATCCATTTTTTGATGATTTTCTTTTCTTCATAAATCGCTTCTAGCATTTTTGGTGCATTCAACAACATTTTCCATTTAAAGAAAGCGCCATTTTTTGCATATTCAATATGATAGGATGGAAGTTCCAAAGATTTTAAATGCGGAAATTCTTTTTGGAGCATTTTTAAAGCAACTCCGTCTGAAGCGATTATCGGGTTGTAACCATTATTTTCTAAAGCTTCGATGATCGGAATACAGCGCGTTGCGTGACCTAATCCCCAATTTAATGGTGCTACAAGAATGTTTTTCTTTTGAGTTTCCAATTTTTTGTGATGCTTTTTAAAGTTTAAAAATAGTCTTTTATTTTTCCTAATCTTTCAAAACGTAGTAGCGTTTCAAATAAAAGAACATCATCGAAGATAAAAGTAATTCAGTTCATATATATTTCCTTAATTTTACCAAAATTTTAAATTAAGACGTGGGAAGTAAAAATAAATTAAAGAGATTTAAGGAAAACGCGACATTTGAGAACGTTTTTCAGCCAACGAGAGAAGAAGTTGTAGGCGGTGAATTTCCGTTGAAAGGGAAATGGAATGCTGATTTTTTCAAGAACGATAATCCGATTGTATTAGAATTGGGTTGTGGGAAAGGCGAATATTCTGTTGGTCTAGCAGAAAAATATCCAAATAAAAACTTTGTCGGAATTGATATAAAAGGAGCCCGTTTTTGGCGTGGTGCCAAAACTGCCGTAGAAGATGGCTTGCACAATGTAGCGTTTGTAAGAACTCAAATTGAACTAATCAACCACGTTTTTGGAGAAAATGAAGTAGACGAAATTTGGATCACTTTTCCTGATCCACAGATTAAATACAAACGAACAAAACACAGAATGACGAATTCTGAATTTTTGCAGTTATATAAAAAAATATTGAAATCAGACGGTATAATGAATTTGAAAACCGACAGCGAATTCATGCACGGTTACACACTCGGATTGCTTCACGGCGAGGGTCACGAGGTTTTATACGCAAATCACAATGTTTATAAAAATGAAGGAAGCCTGGAAGAAGTCACGGCAATTCAAACATTTTATGAGAAACAATATTTGGAGATTAACAAGGCAATTACTTATATTAGATTCAAAATAAAATAATATGGCGATTGCAATGGCGCTGTTATGGGGATTTTTTTTGTCAGCGATTGGAATTGCACTTCCAGGGCTGATTAATATGACAGCAGCTAAAATCAGCGTTCGGGATGGAAGGTCAAGGGCGTTAATTTTTGTAGCAGGTGCATTGGTTATTATTTTTGTCCAAACCTACATCGCTGTTGCTTTTGCGAAGTTGATCAACAGTCGGCCCGACTTGATTTATATGTTGCAAGAAATTGGTTTGGTTCTTTTCTCTTTGCTGACAATATATTTTTTATTTATTGCAAAAAAGCCAAAGGTAAAAGCTGAAGACACAAAAGTGAGAACTAAAGTCGGACGATTTTTTCTTGGAATGCTGCTTTCGGCATTGAACTTTTTTCCGATTCCTTATTTTGTTTTTGTAAGCGTGACTTTGGCAAATAACAGACATATAGAATTTGCGCCGTTGAACAATTTCATGTTTGTTGTTGGGGTTTTAATTGGCTCTTTTTCAATATTTTACTTATATATCATCTTCTTCAAAAGAATTGAGCACAAAACCGATTGGATTATGCGCAATATGAATTATTTTCTGGGCTCAGTGACTGGCTTGGTAGCAATTGTAAATTTGATTAAGATACTTCGAAATTAAAAACAGTTTTTACAAATTTGTAATTCAAGTTTTTTAATATAGAAATCAGTGTTGAAAAATCCCTGTCATGAAAGAAGATAATTTTTTTCAAAAAGTATATCAAGTCGCGAAACAAATTCCATACGGAAAGGTAACTTCTTACGGGGCAATTGCTCGTTTTTTAGGCGCAACTGGTTCTGCAAGAATGGTGGGATGGGCAATGAATGCATCGCACAATATGGATGATATTCCAGCACATAGAGTGGTGAATCGAAAGGGACTTTTATCAGGAAAACATCATTTTGAAGGAACAAATTTAATGCAGCAACTTTTAGAAAATGAAGGAATTGAAGTTGAAGACAATCAAATTATAGATTTCGAAAAACATTTTTGGGACCCAATGATTGAATTAGATTATTAAAAAGGCGAGATATTTCTCGCCTTTTTTATTGTCAGAAGAAATTAATTTTTATCACGTTGCAGTGAAAATTTATAAGTAAATCCGGCTAAAATTGCTCCTCCAATTGGCGCAGCCCAAAAAAGCCAAAGTTGTGAGATATATTGTCCTCCAGCAAAAAGTGCTTGAGAAGTAGATCTCGCAGGATTTACAGACGTGTTGGTAATTGGAATGCTGATCAAATGAATCAGCGTAAGCCCAAGTCCGATTGCAATTCCGGCAAAAGCAGAATTCGCAAATTTATCTGTAGCCCCTAAAATGATAATTAAAAAGAAAAAAGTAAGAACAAATTCTGCAACAAAAGCAGCAAGAAGCGAATATTTTGAAGGGGATAAATTTTCAAAACCATTAGCCGCAAAGGCACCTGCTTTTGTAGAATCAATAATAAAGCCTTCTTTTCCGGATGCAATAAGATATAAAGCCACCGCTGCAAGCAATCCGCCAATCAATTGTACTGTAATGTAAGAAACTAAATTCTTTGCTGGGAATCTTCCGGCAGCCCATAATCCAAAAGAAACGGCAGGATTAAAATGTCCTCCAGAGATATGCCCTACGGCATATGCCATAGTCAAGACGGTCAGTCCAAATGCTAAAGCGACTCCAGCATAACCAATTCCCAGTCCTGGAATTCCTGCCGCGAATAATGCACTGCCGCAACCTCCAAAAACTAGCCAAAATGTCCCAAAAAACTCGGCGAATAATTTTTTCATGATTTATTTTTAAAATATTGATAGAAACAAATCTAAATGTTTCATTGTTTTAGTTTGAGATTAGCAGCAGCGATATTTTAGATTAGGTCTTTTTTTCGATGAACTGCAGAAAAAGTCTATGAACTGCATCTTTTAAATTAAAAAAAGTAGTTTTTTTAAAATTCAAATAGGAATTGAAAGCTTTTTATTGCCTTTAAATTACCTTTGCCAGATGTTTCCAATTTCTCAAAAAACTAAAAATTTCCTGATATTTCTTTTTAAGCTTTTTGTTGTTGCCGGCGCTTTTTATTTTATATATGAGCAATTGGCCAACAATGAAAAATTAGACTGGAAGAAGTTTTTAGAGTTATTAGATCGCAAAAAATCATTTTTAGGCATTTTATTTCTGCTTTCTTTTAGTTTTTTTAATCGCTTTTTAGAAATTTTAAAATGGAAAAATTTAGCGCAGGTAATTCGCAAAATTCCACTTTCTGAAGCAACAGAACATGTGCTTGCGGCTTTAACAGCATCTATTTTTACGCCTAACGGAATCGGCGAATATGGAGCGAAAGCATTGTATTTTGATAAAAAAGAAGCTAAAAAGGTAGTTTTCTTAAACCTAATTTGCAACGGAATTCAAATGGTTCTGACTGTGTTTTTTGGAACAATCGGCTTGATGGTTTTAGGATATAGCAAATGGGTTTTGATTATACTTGGTATTGTTTTTTTCTTTTTTATTTTCTCATTTTTGTTCAAAAAAATTACAATTAAAGGGTATTCGTTAGAGAAACTGCTTCAAAAGATAAATGAAATACCAAAAAAAATCCATCAAAAAAACATTCTTTTGGCGATCTCAAGATACTTGGTATTTTCACATCAATATTATTTTTTATTTCTCGCATTTGATGTCAATTTGCCTTATTTGATTTTGATGGCAACAATTGCTAGCGTTTATTTCTTAGCTTCTTCATTGCCTACTTTTCAATTTTTAGATTTTGCAGTTAAAGGAAGCGTTGCTGTTTTTTTCTTCGGAAATTTAGGCATAAACGAATGGATAGTAGTTTTTATAGCAACGCTAATGTGGTTTTTAAATGTAGTGCTTCCTGTTTTGATCGGAAGCTTTTATGTAATTAAATTCAAGCCAAGATGGAAATCATAACTTTCGCTTTTTTCGGAATTATTTTGATTTATGCTTTGTTTATAGGTGTTTTGACTTATGGATGTAAAAAGATAAAGTATTTTGAATCTAATGATTTACCTCCAAAGACTAATTTTTCGATTATCGTTCCTTTTAGAAATGAAGCTAACAACTTGCCAGAATTGTTGTATTCTTTTTCACAATTGAATTACCCAACAGATAAGTTCGAAATACTATTTGTAAATGATAATTCTGAAGACAATTCTGTGGAAATTATTAAAAGTTTTCCAGCATTAAGTTTTCCATTTCAAATAATTGAAAATGCTAGAATTTCAAATTCGCCTAAAAAAGATGCAATTTCAGCTGCAATAAGTTTAATTCAAAATGAATGGATTCTGACGACTGATGCTGATTGTTATGTGCATGCCGATTGGTTGAGAACGCTTGATGCTTATATTCAAACTCACAATCCGCAAATGATTGCAGGAGCAGTTTCTTTTCTTTGTGAAGAATCTTTTTTGCACCAATTTCAGCAATTAGATTTGATGAGCTTGCAAGGCGCAACAATCGGAAGTTTTGGAATTCAAAGACCTTTCATGTGCAACGGAGCCAATTTAGGATATACAAAAAAACTCTTCCAGACATTAAATGGTTTTAACGGCAACAGTCAGATAGCCAGCGGTGATGATGTCTTCTTGTTGCAGAAGGCAATTTTGTCTAGTGAATGTGGTATCGCAAAAGTCCATTATTTGAAAGCAGATGAAAATATAGTTTTAACAAAGCCGACTGCAAATTGGAAGTCTTTATTTTATCAAAGAATACGCTGGGCTTCTAAAACTACTTCTTATAAAAGTGGTTTTGGAAAAACTTTGGCAATAATTGTTTTTTTAGGAAATTTAGCGGTAGTTATTTCTCTAGTATTGACTTGTTTTTCTCTGTTTTCTTTTTGGAATTGGTATCTTTTATTTGCTGTTAAAATAGCAGTTGACTTTTCAATTTTATATCAAACAGGAAAATTTATCAAGCCAAAAACAGTTAAGTTTTTTCTCTTAAGCAATCTCTGCTACCCTTTTTTTAGTGTTGCTGTTGCGCTTTATTCCTTAATAGGCAGATATGAATGGAAAGGAAGAAAATTTAAATACTAAACAAAAAAAGCCGAAATTTTCAATTCCGGCTTTTTTTACTTGCGACGCTATATGATTTTGTATGGATTTAGGTTAGATAAACTGTAGTGAAAACCACCACTAAAAATAATCCAGTATAAATAAGTCTTGCTGCGCCAGTAGGTTCTGCAATTAATGTGAAGGGCTTTCTCTTTCTTTTCATGGTGTTTACTTTAAGATTAATAATGCATAAGAAAAGGCCTTTAGAGCGATTTCTTTGTCAAAAATACAATCTCACTTAAAAATCAAAAAATATAATGCGCACAAAAATGATTAATAATCTAAAAAGTCGACAAACGGCATTGTTTTATCGACAGAATGCTATATTGTGAAAATATTTTACAAATTTTTTATAGAAAGATTAAAATTAAAAGATTCAAAATAGAAATAATTTGTTGTTTTCTAGATTCTAACAAAATGCTATTTCAAATTGACAAATAGTAGTAAAACTAACCTTAAGATGTTTTGTTTTTTTAAATTCGGCAAGAGAATCTGTCATTGCCAATTTTATATATTTGTTAAGAAAATAAAGTCATATTAATTGCTTATATTTACTTTATGGAACGAAAGTTCTTGTCTGATTAAAACATACATAAAACCATTATGAGGCAGTATACCCAAAAAACAAATATTTTCTTGGCAGATGATGATGCAGATGATCGCACCCTTTTTGAGCAAGCAATTGAAGGTTTTAGTACGAATCATCAAATGAATTTTTTTCACAACGGTAAAGAACTTTTAGAATATTTTAATGATCCTGATGCGCCGCTGCCAGATATTTTGTTTTTAGATTTGAACATGCCCTACTTTACAGGTACAGAATGCCTTATTGAAATTAGAAAACAAGAAAGGTTAAAACATCTTCCAATAGCTATTTATTCAACTTCTTCTTCTGAAAAAGATCAAGAAGATACATTTGTCAACGGTGCTAATGTATATATTAAGAAACCTGACAGCTTTGAAAAGCTGAAAAAAGTGCTGCATGAAGTAATTACAGTTAATTGGCAGTTTCAAACTTCAGCAATGAACAAAGACATGTTTTTTATTTCCCTTTAGATTTAATCTAAAATCCAAAAACTTTGCGGATACCTCTTTAACTCAAAACTATAAGGCAGTGCAAGACCGGCCTCTATTAGTCCGTCAATGTCAAAAAGGTTTTTCGCAAGCAACGCTTTGGTGCTTTCTTTGAGTAATTTGCAATCCTCACTTGTTGTAAGCGAAGCTAATTCTGATTGTAAATTTTCGGGTAATCCTTTTTCTGAAATAATCTTTTTCTTAAGTTCTGAAATTGGCCTTAGCAAAGGTTTATATTGGTTTTTGATTACAAATTCCAAATTTATTCTGCTCACCGGAAAAACAATATCTTCCCCCAGTTGAACCAGTAATCCGGGGACTTTATGATCTTCATAAAAAGGAAATATTTTTAAGTGTTCTGGCTTAAGCTCCATGATTATAAGTATTTGGCTTTTTTTTATAAAGTTCCAACTTATGTGGAGTATTGTTCTTATACAATTCTAAAGCTTTGTTATAGCTTTTTTTTGCATTAGAAATTTTTGCCGAAGTTTTGAAAAATGTATTAGCTGCAACTTTAGTTTTAAATCACAAATTATTTTTATTTCAAAAAAAAAGCCTCCTAATAAAGGAAGCTTTTTGTGGAGAATATCGGATTCGAACCGACCACCTCTTGCCTGCCAGGCAAGCGCTCTAGCCAAATGAGCTAATCCCCCAATAAATTCGATAGCAAATAAAGTCATTTAATTCTCAAAAACCAAATTTCATGCTGAATTGTCAGCATCAACAAATCTTTTCCATAGAAAGTGGATCCATTTGGACTAAAGGTTACTTAAAGGTTACTTAAAGGTTACTATAAGCCTAGTATAAGGTTACTATAAGCCTATATTGTAGTAGTATTGAATTCCAAAAACAAAAGATAAAACTCATAACTCATAATTCGCAACTCCTACTTATCTTTGAATAAAAAAGAATTTTCTCATGGCACAAGAACACGGATCTTTGCATACAAGCATTAAAAATAAGATAGCTATCATTGAATTTGGGCATCCCGCAAGCAATTCTTTTCCAAGCGAATTGTTGCAACGTTTGACAGACGAGCTCAATATTTTAAGTAAAAATCAAAACATTAGCTTAATAATTTTAAAAAGTCAAGGCGAAGGTGCTTTCTGTGCCGGAGCTTCTTTTGATGAATTATTGGCGGTTTCAAATTTAATTGAAGGTGCAAAATTTTTCTCTGGATTTGCTAACGTAATCAACGCCATGCGAAAATCCTCTAAATTAATCATCGGAAGAATTCATGGAAAAGCCGTTGGAGGAGGAGTAGGTCTTGCTGCAGCATGTGATTATGCCTTTGCAACAGTTGATAGTTCAATAAAATTATCAGAATTAGCAATTGGAATTGGACCTTTTGTAATAGAGCCTGCAGTTTCTAGAAAAATTGGCAAAGGTGCTTTGGCAGAAATGACGCTGGCAGCTCATGAATGGAAAAATGCTTATTGGGCTCAAGAAAAAGGAATGTACGCCAAAATTTTTGAAACGGTTCAAGAATTAGATAAAGAAATTGAAATCTTTACGGCTAAATTATCTTCCTATAATCCTGAAGCTTTATCAGAAATGAAGAAAGTGCTTTGGGAGGGAACTGAAAACTGGGATTCTTTGCTATATGAAAGGGCTTCTATTTCGGGTAAATTGGTTTTGTCAGATTTTACTAAAAATGCCCTGAACCAATTTAAAAAGTAACTAAATTTGCAACAAATAGATTATAATGAGCAAAATCAGAATTACCAAGCAATTTAGCTTTGAAACCGGACACGCGCTTTACGGCTATGACGGAAAATGCAAAAATGTTCACGGGCACAGTTATAAATTGTCGGTAACTGTTATCGGAACTCCAATAACAGACAGTGCAAATGTAAAATTCGGGATGGTGATTGATTTCACAGACTTAAAGAAAATCGTAAAGGAAGAAATTGTAGATATTTTTGACCACGCCACCGTTTTTAACAAAAATACGCCGCACATTGAATTGGCAAAAGAATTAAAAAGCCGAGATCATCATGTTATTTTGGTAGATTATCAGCCAACAAGTGAAAATATGGTGATTGATTTCGCTTCAAAAATTAAAAGCAGACTTCCTGAAAATATAGCTTTGCATTCATTAAGACTTCAAGAAACGGAAACGTCTTTTGCAGAATGGTTTCAAAGTGATAATTAGGCAATAGCCAAAAACCATGAGCAAAACCCTTAGTGCCTTTGCAACTTAGAATCTCAGCACCTCAAAAAATGAATCCAAATAAACTCAACAAATACGACAAAGCTTACCTTAGAATAGCAAAAGAATGGAGCCGGCTTTCGTATTGCAATAGAAAACAAGTTGGCGCAATTATTGTAAAAGACAGAATGATAATTTCTGACGGATACAATGGCACGCCTTCTGGGTTTCAAAACTCTTGCGAAGGAGAAGATGGTTTGACGCTTTGGTATGTACTTCATGCTGAGGCGAATGCAATATTGAAAGTCGCAGGTTCAACACAGTCTTGTGACAAAGCAACATTGTATATCACATTGTCGCCCTGCAAAGAATGCAGCAAATTAATCCATCAATCTGGAATAAAAAGGGTCGTTTATCAAGAAGGTTATAAAGACCAATCAGGAATACAATTTTTAAAAGAAGCAGGCGTTGAGGTAGTGCATATCTCTGAAACCGAAATGAATGAAAAGTAATAAAATATATTTACCAATAGTTATTTTTACTGCTCTGGCACTCGGAGTAGTCTTGGGAGGAATGCTCAATTTTCCAACCCAGGGCATCGCTTTTTCTAAAACTAATCCTAAAAATAAATTAAACAAACTGCTCGATTTTATCGATAGAGAATATGTTGATAATGTCAATACTGATTCCATTGTTGACTTGACCGTTACTGGAATTTTAGACAAGTTAGACCCACATTCTGTTTATATTGCCAAGAATGAATTTGAGCAAGTTTCTCAAAGTATGAAAGGTGATTTTGTGGGCATTGGAGTTAATTTTTATATGTATAATGACACTGTTGCTGTAATAAAAACGGTTGAAGGCGGTCCTTCTGAAAAAGCAGGAATCAAGTCGGGTGACCGAATTCTTTTTGCGGATAATTACAAACTTTTCGGGAGAAAAATTACCAATGACACTTTATTCTCCAAATTAAAAGGAAGTGCTGGCTCAGAAGTCGAACTTACTGTTTATAGAAAGAGTGAAAACAAAAAGTTGAAGTTAAAAATAAAGCGTGACGTGGTTCCAATAAAAAGCGTTGATGTTGCTGTGATGGTGAATCCAATGACAGGTTATATTAAGGTAAATCGTTTTGCGGAAACAACTTATCAAGAATTTGAAAAGGGCTTGTTGGATTTAAAGAAACAAGGTGCCAAATCGATGATTGTTGATGTTCGTGATAATGGTGGCGGTTATTTAGACAAGGCTATTGAAATTGCTGATGATTTCTTGAAAGATAATGCTTTAATCGTATTTACAAAAAACAAAAAAGGCAGAATCGACAAGACTTTTGCAACAAACGACGGCAGTTTTGAAGCAGGAAAAGTTTATATTTTAATCAATGAAAATAGCGCTTCCGCAAGTGAAATTTTAGCTGGGGCAATTCAAGATAATGACCGAGGTTTAATTGTAGGAAGACGTTCTTTCGGAAAAGGTTTGGTACAAAGAGAAATGCCTTTAGGTGACGGTTCGGCAGTAAGATTGACCGTGGCAAGATATTACACGCCAACAGGAAGATCCATTCAAAAATCCTATGAAAAAGGAAGCGAAGAATATTTCAAGGAATTTGAAAAGCGTTTTGACTCTGGAGAATTATACAAATCTGACAGTATAAAAGTTGCCGATACTTTAAAATTCAGAACTCCAAAAGGAAGAATCGTTTATGGAGGAGGTGGCATTGTTCCAGATATTTTCGTGCCTTTAGAAGTCGAACATGGTGAAGAAAGCATTGCTTATATGATGCAATCTGGATTGGTGGGCTATTTCGCTTTTGAGCAATTAGATAAAAAACGTAATGATTTCAGAGGATTAACTTTTCAGCAATTCCAAAATAAAATGCACAACTCTGATGTTTATTTCAATGCTTTCCAAAAATATTTGGTAAAAAATGCTGTGCTTTTAGATTTAAAACACACTAAAAATCTTGTAAAACGTTACTTGACAGCAGAATTTGCAAGACAATTATATGGTGACGATAAGTATTATGAAATCGTATTGAAAGAAGATGCTATGATTAAAGCAGTTTTAGAAAGTAAGTAGAACTAAAAATAGATGAATCAAAAGAGTTATTAATGAATTGATGTTTTTAAAAATCTAATTGTTTTGAAACTATTTATTTTCGAATGCTATCGTGAACCTGAGAGTGTTTTCCTTCGTTCCATAAAGTCAAAATATCCGTGGCAACAGATGCGCCGCTTCCGGCAGCGATTGACAATTGGCTTCTCCAGCCTGCCAAAGTTCCTACTACATAGATGCCTTCTGAAACCAAATGATCTTCGTTTTGAAGCTGAATTCTATTTTTCTCAACAATAGCTTTTTTATGCGGCATTACATAGTGCATCAATCCTTCAATGGCAAAAGTATTCGAAGCATTTATCGCCACAACAATCATTTTTGTTTGGTAAGAAGATTTGTTTGTAACAACAGTAAAATTTGGATATTCCCCGTCAATTCTGAGCACTTTTTCGTTTGAAATCTGCTCAATTTGAGGATAAAGATTCGTCAACTGTTCGATGCTTTCTGACATGATTTCCGAGCCTAATTTTCCAGCTGGGATTCCGTAAGCATTGTTAAATAAGGCATCTTGAAGATTTGATGCTTTTTGGTGTGTGAAAATCCCGATTTTTTTTTCAGCTGCAAAAGCTTTGTTTCCTGCAGAACCTAAAACTAAAGCGCAAGACATTCCTGAAACGCCACCGCCAATTATTAAAACGTCAAACATATTATCTGTCTTTGGTTTTTTCTTCAATCATTTTTGACATTCTAAAAATTAAAAGAATAAAAATGGCGCAGAAAGAAGCCGCAATGCCAATTAATCCCACAACGCTGTCACCTTCAAAAAGATGATCAAAGTCAAGAATTGTGATATTAAAAACAATTAATGCTAGGGCTAAAAATATTAATATGTAAGTAAAAATCTTCATTATAAAGGTGGTGTCTATTTCTGAACTGTGAAATTAATAAAATCTATTTTAGATGAAAAGCCCTTTAACATTGGCGCCAAATAATTTAACAGCGATTGCTAATAATATGACTCCAAATATTTTTCTGATGACCCCAAGTCCGTTTTCACCGAGTAATTTCTCGATTTTGGCAGAGGACTTTAAAACAGCGAAAACTACAATTATATTTATGATAATCGCTACAATTATATTTATTTTTTCATATTCTGCACGAAGCGAAAGAATTGTGGTCATAGTTCCGGCTCCGGCAATCAAAGGAAAAGCGATTGGTACGATTGAAGCCGTGCTCGGATTGTCTTCTTTGTATAAACGAATTCCGAGAATCATTTCCAAAGCAAGGAAAAACAAAACGAAAGAACCAGCGACAGCAAAAGAACTCGCATTAATTCCGATTAATTTCAAGATTTCTTCTCCTACAAAAAGAAAAGCAATCATAATGACACAAGCCACAATCGAAGCTTTTTCAGATTGAATATGGCCTACTTTTGAACGCAAATCAACAATAATCGGAATACTTCCAACTATATCAATTACTGCGAATAAAACCATACTTACGGTAAAAATTTCTTTCCAATCAAATCCCATGACTTACTGCTTTTTTGAAGCTGCAAAATTATTTTATTTAAATAAGAAAATAGCTAATCATACGTTAATTTTTTATTGCGATAAAATACTGAAAATCAATTTTTTATCTTTTGAAGTTAAAATCTGCAATCATAAATCGTTAATCTTAAATTTAGTTTTATCTTTGCAAAATGTTTCAATTAGGAAAAACCATTGTCTCTGAAGACATATTAGAAAAGGAATTTGTGTGCAATCTTTCGGCTTGCAAAGGCGCTTGTTGCGTTGATGGCGATGCTGGTGCACCATTAAATGAAGAGGAAACCAAAATTTTGGAAGCAATTTATCCAAAAGTGAAGCCATTTCTTCGCAAGGAAGGAATTGCTGCAATCGAAGCGCAGGGAACCTGGGTAATGGGAACCGACGGCGATTTAGAAACGCCATTAATTGATAATAAAGATTGTGCTTACGTCATCTTCGACGGAAAAACGGCACTTTGCGGAATCGAGCAAGCTTATAATCAAGGAATTATTGACTGGAAAAAACCTGTTTCTTGTCATTTGTATCCAATCAGGATTAAGGATTTCTCAGAATTTGCCGCCGTAAATTATGACAAATGGGATATTTGCGACGATGCCTGTTCATTAGGCAAAGAATTGGAGGTTCCGGTGTATAAATTTGTCAAAGAAGCATTGGTTCGCCGCTTTGGTGAAGACTGGTATATGGAACTTGAAAAAGTGGCCCAAGAGTTAAAAAACCAATAAATTTTCTCTACTGTTTTTAGGAAATTCTTCATACTAAGATTCCTATATTTTACGGGCGATTACAACGTTTTTTGTTTTGTAATTGTTTGTTTTTCAATATATTGTATTTTGTAATAAAAATCACGGTAAAATTTTGCAGTTGTTCAAAACTATCCCCGATTGTGGATAAGTTTGGCTTTTTTAAACCGCAAGAAATGACAATCTTTGTATCTCTGAATAACGAAAAAATCCTTTTTCGCAACACAATAAAAGTCAACCGAGTATGTCTGCAATAGAACCAATTTTACAAGAGAACAAGAACCGATTTGTCATTTTTCCTATAAAACACCATGATATTTGGGATTGGTATAAAAAAATGGAAGCTAGTTTTTGGACAGCTGAAGAAATTGACTTGCACCAAGATTTAAATGATTGGAATAATAAATTAAGCGAAGATGAAAAATATTTCATCAAGCACATTTTGGCATTTTTTGCTGCTTCTGACGGAATTGTAAATGAAAATCTTGCCGAAAATTTTGTGAACGAAGTGCAATATGCGGAAGCGAAATTCTTTTACGGTTTCCAAATTATGATGGAGAACATTCACAGCGAAACCTATTCGTTGTTGATTGACACTTACGTTAAAGATGAAACTGAAAAAGACCAATTGTTCCGTGCTTTGGAAGTTTTTCCAGCGATCAAAAAGAAAGCAGACTGGGCTTTAAAATGGATTGAATCTGATTCTTTTGCAGAAAGATTAATTGCTTTTGCTGCAGTGGAAGGTATTTTCTTTTCAGGGGCCTTCTGTTCTATTTTTTGGTTGAAAAAACGCGGCTTGATGCCAGGATTGACATTTTCGAACGAATTAATTTCTCGTGATGAAGGTGTTCACTGTGATTTTGCGGTGCATTTGCACAATCATCACTTGATCAATAAAGTTTCTAAGGAAAGAATCAAAGAAATTTTGGTAGACGCTCTTGATATTGAAAGAGAATTTATCACAGAATCTTTGCCAGCAAGTTTGATCGGAATGAATGCGACTTTGATGGCGCAATATTTGGAATTTGTAACCGACAGATTATTGGTAGAATTAGGATGCGAAAGAGTTTACAATTCTTCAAATCCGTTTGATTTTATGGATATGATTTCGTTGCAAGGGAAAACAAATTTCTTTGAAAAACGTGTTTCTGAATACCAAAAAGCAGGTGTGATGAACAGCGGATCTCAAGGAGATAGCGATTCTCAGAAAATTAGCTTTGATGCTGATTTTTAAAAAGTTGCTAAGTTTCTGAGTTTCAAAGTTGCTAAGTTTTGCGCTTTATCTTAGAAAAAATAAAAATAGGAACGCACGTCAGTGCAAATGAAAAAAACACTCAAAATTCGAAAAATATGTATGTAGTAAAAAGAGACGGCAATAGAGAGCCGGTAATGTTTGATAAAATTACGGATAGAGTAAGTAAATTATGCTACGGATTAAACGATTTGGTTGATCCAGTGAAAGTGGCTATGCGTGTTATTGAAGGTCTTTATGACGGAGTTACTACTTCTGAATTAGACAATCTTGCGGCTGAAACGGCGGCTTCAATGACGATTTCGCATCCAGATTATGCACAATTGGCAGCGCGTATTGCGGTTTCTAATTTGCACAAGAATACTAAAAAATCGTTCTCAGAAACGATGAATGATATGTATCATTATATCAACCCAAGAACTGGAACTGCGGCTCCGTTATTGGCGGATGACGTACACGAAATTATCCAAAAAAATGCTCAGGCATTGGATTCTGTAATTATTTACAACAGAGATTTTAACTACGATTACTTCGGATTTAAAACTTTAGAGCGTTCTTACTTGTTGAAAATCAACGGTAAAATCGTTGAAAGACCGCAACATATGTTGATGCGTGTTTCTGTGGGAATTCACAAAGATGATATTGCTTCTGCGATTGAAACGTATGAATTAATGTCTAAAAAATTCTTCACGCACGCAACGCCAACACTTTTCAATGCAGGAACTCCAAAACCTCAAATGTCGTCTTGTTTCTTATTGACAATGAAAGATGACAGTATTGACGGAATTTACGATACATTAAAACAAACGGCAAAAATCTCACAATCTGCTGGAGGAATCGGTCTTGCAATTCACAATGTGAGAGCGACAGGTTCATACATCAGCGGTACAAACGGAACTTCAAACGGAATTGTTCCGATGTTGAGAGTTTATGATATGACCGCTCGTTACGTGGATCAAGGAGGTGGAAAACGTAAAGGAAGCTTTGCAATGTACATCGAGCCTTGGCACGCTGATATTTTTGATTTCCTTGATTTGAGAAAAAATCACGGTAAGGAAGAAATGAGAACGCGTGACTTGTTTCTTGGAATGTGGATTCCGGATTTGTTCATGAAACGTGTTCAAGAAGACACAACTTGGACGTTAATGTGTCCGAACGAATGCCCAGGATTATCTGATGTTCATAGCGAAGAATTCGACAAATTATACTTAGGATACGAAGCCGCTGGAAAAGGTAGAAAAACAGTAAAAGCGAGAGAAATTTGGGAGAAAATCTTAGAATCTCAAGTAGAAACTGGTCTTCCTTATATGTTGTACAAAGATGCAGCGAACAGAAAATCGAACCAAAAGAATTTAGGAACCATTCGTTCTTCAAATTTATGTACAGAAATCATCGAATTTACATCTCCAGATGAAGTTGCAGTTTGTAACTTGGCTTCGATTTCATTGCCAATGTTCGTTGAAAACGGAAAATTTGACCACCAAAAATTATTTGATGTTACAAAACGCGTGACATTGAACTTGAATAAAGTAATTGACAGAAATTATTATCCTGTTATTGAAGCTGAAAATTCAAATACGCGTCACAGACCAGTTGGTCTTGGTGTGCAAGGTTTGGCGGATGCTTTTATCTTGTTAAGAATGCCTTTCACAAGTGACGAAGCGAAACAATTGAACCAAGAAATTTTCGAAACGCTTTATTTCGCAGCGGTTACGGCTTCTATGGAATTGGCAAAAGTAGAAGGTCCATATTCAACTTTCCAAGGTTCGCCGATTTCTCAAGGAGAATTCCAATACAACCTTTGGGGATTGAAAGACGAAGAACTTTCTGGAAGATGGGATTGGGCTTCATTAAGAACTGAAGTTGTGAAACACGGTGTGAGAAACTCACTTTTGGTGGCTCCAATGCCAACGGCTTCGACTTCTCAAATCCTTGGAAACAACGAAGCTTTTGAGCCTTACACTTCAAATATTTATACAAGAAGAACGCTTTCAGGAGAATTCATCGTTGTAAACAAACATTTATTAGAAGATTTAGTAGAACTTGGAATTTGGAATGATAGCTTAAAACAAGAAATTATGCGTCATAACGGATCGGTTCAAAACATCGATATCATTCCGGCACATATTAAAGAATTGTACAAAACAGTTTGGGAAATGAGCATGAAAGACATCTTGGATATGTCACGCCAAAGAGGCTATTTCATTGACCAATCACAGTCTTTGAACTTGTTTATGGAAAATGCAAACTTCGCAAAACTGACATCAATGCACTTTTACGCTTGGCAATCAGGACTGAAAACAGGAATGTATTATTTGAGAACAAAATCTGCGGTTGATGCCATTAAATTTACATTAAACAACGACAAAAAAGAAGAGCCAGTTTTAGTTGAAGCGGAAGTTGTTACTTCGGCTCCTGCAAAGAAATTGGCGCCAAATGTTTCTGCAGACGTAGAACCTATTGATGTTAATGAATTCAAAGCGATGTTGCAAAGAGCACAATCTGCTGAACCAGATGATTGTGAAATGTGTGGATCATAATTTTTAAGAATATAATCAAATCAAAAGAGCTGTTAATTGACAGCTCTTTTTTTATATTTAATTTGTAAATTTGTTTTCTAATGCTTGATGTTATGGATATTACGATAGAAAAACAGAATATACTCCAGTGGTTGAAAGACTTGAAGGACGAAAAAATCATAGAAAAGATTTTGGATTTAAAAGAAGAAACAGAAATTTCTGATTTTGAAAACCAATCTATTCAAAAAGGTTTAAAAGATATTGAAGAAGGAAGGTTTTCTTCTCACGATAAAGTTTTAGAACGCTTCAAGACAAAATTTGAAACTAAATGAATGTAGTTTGGACTGAAAATTCTGAATATACTTTAAATGAAATCATTGAATATATTGAAATAAAATTCGGACTTTTGGTAGCGCAGGATTACTACTCTGATGTAATTTCAGTTATAAATTCTATTAGTTTGAAGCCTGAAATTTTTCCAATTTATCAATTAAAAACAGAAATCAGAAAAGCGGTTATAAATAAGAAAACAATCCTTTATTATAAAACTATAGAAAACGAAATTTATCTGATTGCATTTTACGACACAAGAAAGGGAATTCATAAACTATAAAACCAGCTCTCATTTTGAGGGCTGTTTTTTTATAAACAACCGTATTTAGTAACTATCTTTGCATAAAATTTTTCACAATTGAGTGCATTATATTACAGAGATCGGGAAGACGTAAATTTAAAGGATGTGGTTTTTGAAGCTTCGGTTTCAGAGCAAATTGACCAATTCTTGAAGGAACATAAATTTTCAGAAATTCTGCATGAATATGAGCTTCCGGTGGCGAATAAAATGCTTCTGTTTGGAAAAACGGGTTGTGGCAAAACAATGACTGCCAAAGCGATTGCAAAGGAATTAGACAAAAGAATTTTTATCGTAAATCTGGCAACCGTTGTTTCTTCCAAATTAGGCGAAACGGCAAAAAATATCCACAGTATTTTTAAGGAAGCCAATTATGAAAACTCGGTTTTGTTCTTTGACGAATTTGATTCTTTGGGACAAATCAGAGATTACGATAACAAAGACAGCAGTGAAATGAAACGCGTTGTCAATGCGATTTTGCAGCTGATTGATAATTTTCCAAAGAACTCGATTTTGATTGCAGCGACAAACCAAATTCAGATGATTGATGAAGCTTTGGTCAGAAGATTTGAGCTAAAATTAGAATTCAATTCTCCCGATGAAGATTTGTTGGAAGATTACTATAAAAAATTGCTCGAAAGATTTCCTGAAAAGTATCAAAACATTGAAAAGAAATTCGGAATTTCATTTTCAGAAGCTAAGGATTTTGTCTTTAAACAAATCAAGAATAATATTATCAACGACGAAATAAGCAAGCTGGCAACAGCAATAAAAAATTAAATAAGAACAAAATGGCAAAAGAAAATCAAAAAGGAGTTTACACAGGAATTATCGAAAAAGATGAAAACGGAAATTATTTCTGCGGTCCTTATTTATTAGATTATCAATATACAGAAGCAAGTTTCAAACTTGGAGATGAAGTAAATATCAAGACTGTTATTGAAAATCCAAGTGATAAAACGTATGAAAAATATCCAAAAAAATCTAAGCTTTTCTTTCTTTCGAATCTAAAAGAATAGATTTCATGTATAAATCAAATTCCCAAAAATTCGAATTAGACAATGATCTTTTCGCTTCTCAAGGACAACGTTTTGCAAATTATATTTTGGATTATATCTGCCAAATTATATTGTTGTTTTGCGTAGTTTTTGTAATCGCAATAATTGCAACCCTCAATGGAGATCAAAAATTTATTGAAAGAATTGGGAATATGAATCGGGTTGAGCAGTATGCCATGGGAGCTGTAGTTGTATTGCTTTATTACAATATACTCGAAATATTTTTCTCTGTTACCATCGGAAAACTTGTGACGAACACTGTAGTTGTTGATAGAAATGGTAACAAGCCAGAAACAAATGAAATTCTTATTCGTTCACTTTGCAGACTTATTCCCCTTGAAATCTTTTCTTTTTTAGGCGCTCCTGATAAAGGTTGGCACGACAGCATTTCAAAAACTTATGTTGTGAAAAAAGAGCTCTTAGAAAGAAAGAAAAGAGCATTCAAATCTCTTGACAATATAGGGAGATCAGAAGAATAAATCCTAAATCAAAAATCTTAAATCATAAATTCCAATGATGAACTGGGAACAACTTTTATCTTTAAAAAGACAAGGCGACAAAGGCAAAAGACTGCGAAAAGAGCAAGACGACACACGACTTGGTTTTGAAGTAGATTATGACCGAATTATATTTTCGGCGCCTTTTCGAAGTTTGCAAGATAAAACCCAAGTGATTCCGCTTTCAAAAACCGATTTTGTGCATACAAGATTGACACACAGTTTGGAAGTTTCTGTTGTTGGACGTTCTATTGGAAGATTAGTCGGAAAAAAAATCATCGAAAAATATCCGCATTTAAAAGAAGTCCATGGTTATCAGCCGAATGATTTTGGAGCAATTGTTGCTGCAGCTTCTTTAGCGCACGACATTGGAAATCCACCGTTTGGACATTCTGGAGAAAAAGCAATCGGTGAATATTTCAAAATCGGAAACGGAAAACAATTTAAAGAACAGCTTACTGAAAAAGAATGGCAGGATTTAATTGATTTTGAAGGAAATGCCAATGGTTTCTCGCTTTTGACAGCAACCCGACCAGGAATTGAAGGTGGTTTGCGACTTTCGTATGCGACTTTAGGTGCATTTATGAAATATCCGAAGGAATCGCTTCCGAAGAAACCTACAAAAAATATAGCTGATAAAAAATATGGTTTCTTTCAAACTGATAAAGCTTTTTTTGAAGATGTTGCGAAAGAATTAGGAATGATTCCGAATAAAACAGGAAACGATATTGGTTTTGAAAGACATCCGTTAGCGTATTTGGTTGAAGCTGCCGATGATATTTGCTACACAATTATTGATTTTGAAGATGGAATAAATTTAGGATTGGTTTCTGAGGATTTTGCTTTGGAATATCTCATTAAGTTAGTGAAAGATAGTATTGATACGCCTAAATTTAATGCTTTAACTACAAAAGAAGATAGAATTAGCTATTTGAGAGCACTTGCTATCGGAAGCTTGATCAATGATGCAGTAAAAGTTTTTGTGGAAAATGAGGAGCTGATTTTACAAGGGAAATTTCCTTATGCCCTAACTGAAAAAAGCAAATACACTGCTCAAATGAATGACATCATTTCTTTAAGCGTAAAAAATATTTACCAAAGCAGAGAAGTTATTGAGAAAGAACTTGTTGGTTATCAAATCATCCAAACACTTTTAGATAAATTTATCACGGCTTTTAACAATAAATTCAACGGAGAAACTTCAAATTATGACAAATTATTGCTAAAAATGCTTCCAGAAAAATTCCTAAATGAAAAGGAAAATCTATATAGCAGATTGCTCCATATTTGTCACTATGTTTCATTATTAACCGATGGAAACGCCTTAGAATTATTCAACACAATAAATGGAAGAAAGAAATTATAGATTAAAAACTATAAATTAATCCAACGCCAAGCATTTGTTTTAACTGAATTTTTGGACCCACAGTGACTTGAACGCCATCTATTTCTTCTTTTGCTTTGATGTCGTCATCATAAATCAAGTGGGTGTTGATATTAGCGCGAACATATTTATTGACAATAAAATCAAGCTGTAATTGCCAATCTACATCAATATTTCCAAAATTGTTAATATAATCGCTGTATAACGATAGCTTATTCTCAAGATTGATATTGGTGATTATTTGTGTTTTATAATTGCTTGTAAAAAGAAAACCAAGCTCAGTTCTAGAATTTTTCCCTTCTCGAATGAGCTCGCCAGTTACTGGGTCATAAATTGCTTTGTCGACTCCAAAAGCTCCTTGGTCTGCTAATCGCTGATCTAAAACTAAAGTGTTTTTCATAGTCACAGGTGAAATATAAAGCTGAAGATTCTTCTTTTTATTGTTGTATTCTGCACCGACTCCTAGAAAAATATAAGCTGGAGCAAAAGGTTTCGAAATTGCTATGTCAGTATTAGGATAAGCATAACCACTTGTAAATTGTGTATTAAAATTAAATTTCGCAGAGTGAAACCAATTCGAAGTAGTATCTTTTCTATAGCCAAAAGTAGAATTTAGTTGAAAAGCATCGTCAGTTTTTCTTAACTCAACACCGTCTTGTTTGCTGATTCCATAGCGTACAATAAGTTCATTTAGCCATTTTAGATTTCCATTTTCATATTTTCGGCTAAAAGTTCCTTTTATGAGTCCAGAAATGGCGCTGTTTCCACCGGCGCTCCAGTTTACAAAGGCAATTTCGTTCAAATCAAAACCAACTACGTTTTTCTTTTCCCAGTGTGAAATCTCTTTGACCACAGTAGTGTCAGGCATTGGAGCTTGAATTGTGTCGACAGACTGTGCGAAAATATTCGTTGAAAATAACAGCAATAACCCGAAAGTTAAAGAAAGTAACCTCATAGTAAGCATTTTAAATTTTGGATTTGCAAAAGTCAGCAATTTCAATAGCTTTCAAAAATAATTTTCAAACTATTTGCATCGATTTTGCTATAATTCTGCAATTCTTCAACAGTGCCATGTTCAATAAACTCATCAGGGATTCCTAAAATTTTTATTTTAATGTGATAATTGTTTGTTGAAGCAAACTCTAATATAGAACTGCCAAAACCGCCTTTTATTGTGCCATTTTCTAAGGTTATAATGTTTTCAAATGACTTGAATATCTCATGAAGTAATATTTCGTCTAAAGGTTTTATAAAAGAAAAGTCATAATGGGCAAAGTCATTTTTATCAGAAATTTTATCCAAAGCTTCAGTAACATTATAACCAATAAATCCATTAGATAGTACTGCAATTTTGCTTCCTTGCTTCAATAAATTTCCTTTTCCGATTTCAATTTTTTCAAAAGGTTTTTTCCAATCTACAATTTTTCCTCGGCCTCTTGGATATCGAATTGCGATTGGATGGTTTAAACCTAATTGTGCCGTGTATAAAATATTTCTCAAATCAATTTCATTCCTCGGAGAATAAATTATCATGTTCGGAATGCAATTCAAATACGCCAAATCAAAAACACCGTGATGTGTCGCACCGTCTTCACCAACCAAACCAGCTCGATCCAAACAAAAAATTACGGGTAAATTCTGTAAAGCTACATCGTGAATAACTTGATCATAAGCTCTTTGAAGAAATGTGGAGTAAATATTGCAATACACAATCATTCCTTGAGTTGCCATTCCGGCGGATAGAGTTACCGCGTGTTGTTCTGCAATTCCCACGTCAAAAGCACGATTTGGAAAAGCATCCATCATGAATTTTAGTGAACTTCCAGAAGGCATTGCGGGTGTAATTCCAACAATTTTTTCGTTCTTTTCTGCTAATTCCAAAAGTGTCAATCCAAAAACATCTTGAAATTTTGGAGGTAAATTTTCTTCTGATTTGTAGATAATTTCTCCAGTCAACTTATCAAATTTCCCCGGAGCGTGATATTTTACTTGGTCTTTTTCGGCTTGTTCTAAACCTTTTCCTTTAGTCGTAATTATATGTAAAAATTTCGGCCCTTTTATCTTTTTTAACCGTTCCAATTCTTTAATTATTGCAAAAATATCGTGCCCGTCTGTTGGTCCAGAATAATCAAAATTCAAAGATTTTATCATATTATTCTGACGCGGATTCTTTCCTTCTTTTACTGAAGTTAAATAGTTTTTCAAGGCGCCAACACTCGGGTCAATTCCAATAGCATTGTCATTTAAAATCACTAGCAAATTTGCATCAGTAACTCCAGCATGATTCAAACCTTCAAAAGCCATTCCCGAAGCAATCGAAGCATCGCCAACGACAGCAATGTGATTTTTATCAAAATCGCCATTCAAATTAGAAGCAATTGCCATTCCCAAAGCTGCCGAAATTGCCGTGGAAGAATGGCCTACGCCAAAAGTATCAAACTCACTTTCACTTCTTTTTGGAAAACCAGAAATTCCTCCTAATTGCCGATTGGTGTCAAAATTATCCTTTCTTCCAGTTAAAATTTTATGTCCGTAAGCTTGATGTCCAACATCCCAAACCAGTAAATCTTCTGGTGTATTGAAAACATAATGCAAGGCAATTGTCAGTTCAATAACGCCAAGGCTTGCACCAAGATGTCCTTCTTTAACCGAAACAATATCGATGATAAAATCACGCAATTCTTTGGCAAGCTGAGGCAAATCCCTTTCAGGAATCTGGCGCAAATCTTTTGGAGAATTTATATTTGGAAGCAAATTTTCTGGCATAACACAAAGGTACGATTTGAAATCGTATTTTTACAAACTAGATATATTATGGAAAACATTTTCACAGACGAATATTTTATGAAAAAAGCTTTACAGGAAGCTCAATTTGCTTTTGATAAAGGCGAAATTCCTGTCGGAGCCATAATTGTTGTGGAAAATCGCGTCATTGCTAGAAGCCATAATTTAACCGAAATGTTGAATGACGTCACAGCTCATGCAGAAATGCAATCCATTACTGCAGCGGCAAATTTCTTAGGCGGGAAATATCTCAAAAATTGCACCTTATATGTCACTTTGGAACCTTGCCAAATGTGCGCCGGCGCTTTGTATTGGAGCCAGATTTCAAAAATTGTCTTCGGAGCCAGAGACGAACAAAGAGGTTTTATGGCAATGGGAACAAAATTGCACCCAAAAACCATTGTGGAATTTGGTGTTTTAGAAGAGGAGGCTTCCAGTTTAATGAAACGATTTTTTCTTGAAAAAAGGAAATAATCCAACGTTTACGGACGAAATTATTTTCGTAAAATTTCTTACTAAAAATCTCAAAAATTAATCTTATATTTAGTACAATAAAGAACGGCCATATTCAGTTATGGTCAAAAGTCGTGTGAGAAAATTAACTAGAAATTTTCTTCTGATTTTTCTTAGAACAAAACCTACGTTCAATTTTTAATCAACCTTTTTATGAAAACCCAAAAAATTCTACTGTTGCTTTCAGTGTTTTTTTTCTTAAACGCCTGTAAAAAATCTTCGCCTGAAGATTTCGATTCTGATTTTTCTCAATATAGAGATTACGTAACCAGTTTTTCATCAGGAATGATTTCGGCAAATGCTCCGATTCAAGTGGGACTTGCTTTTTCAAAAACCGAGTGGCAACCTAATCAAGAATTAGACAGCGATGTTTTTGATATTTCGCCAAGTGTAGACGGAAAAGTCGTGATTTTGCCTAACAATATTTTGGTTTTCCAGCCGAAGAAAAAGTTGGAACAAGACGAACAATATCAAGTGACTTTGCATCTTGACAAGTTAATTGATGTTCCAAAAGAATTGTCAGATTTTAAATTTACGGTAAAAACAATTGCCCAAGATTTTGTCGTAGAAACACAAGATTTGCAGTCGTACAACAAGAATTCACAGTTTTTGAATGTACTTCTGAAAACGGCTGACAACATGGATTTGGCTACTGCTAAAAAATTAGTTTCTGCGGAACAAAATGGAAATCCGTTGTCAATAAAATTTAATGAAACCGCCAGTTCTGCAAGTGAATTTACATTTGTAGTAGATAAAATTCAGAGAGGAAATGAAGACGGCGTAATCGTGATAAAATGGGATGGAAGTGACGCCGATATTGATAAAAAGGGCGAGAAGGAATTCCAAATTCCTGGAAAGGATAATTTTAAAATTGTAGATGTGAAAATCGGCGATGAAAACAACCAGTCAGTTCACATAAATTTTTCTGATCCTGTAAAAAAAGACCAAAATTTCAATGGATTGGTGGCTCTTGAAACCGCAAACAATTTGAGATATGCTGTCGATGGAAACGTTCTGAAAGTCTTTTCAGATGTCGCTTTAGACGGAAATTTACTGTTGGAAGTTTTCCAAGGAATTGAAAATACTGACGGTTTTAAGATGAAGAAAGGTTATGCCGCAAAAATTACTTTTGAACAGATAAAGCCCGAAGTTCGGTTTGTGAAAAGTGGTACGATTTTACCGAGTTCTTATAATTTGAAAGTGAATTTTGAAGCAGCGAATTTGAAAAAAGTTGATGTTAAAGTCTATCGTATTTTTGAAAATAATGTACTTCAATTTTTACAAGATAATCAACTCAATAGTAATTATGATTTGAGAAAAGTAGCCCTTCCGATTGCCAAAAAAACATTGGAACTGACTACGAATAAATTAGCCAATTATAAAAAATGGAATACCTATTCTTTGGATTTATCGACCTTGATAAAACCAGAACAAGGCGCGATTTATCGAGTGGAATTTACAATCAAAAAAGCTTATTCTTTATATAAATGCGACACTTCCACAGAAGAAGAACCTGAAGCTGAAGAACCAGAAGAAGCTGAGGATTTCTCTGAATATGATTCGTATGATTATGACTATTATGACTACGATTACAACTGGAATGAAAGAGAAAATCCGTGCGACAAATCTTATTATTCTAATAAAAAAATTGCTACAAATATCTTGGCAACTGACCTCGGCGTGATTGCAAAACGCGGTGAAAATAATTCTTATTTCTTTGCGGTAAATAATATCGTGACGACTGAACCAGTTTCTGGAGCGACGATTGATTTGTATAATTTCCAAAAGCAAAAACTGACTTCTGCCACGACAAATGGTGACGGAACAGCGACTTTTTCTTTGGATAAAAAAGCGTTTTTCGCAGTAATTAAAAAGGATAAAAACACAACTTACGTCAAATTAGACGATGGAAATTCACAGTCTGTCAGTAGTTTCAATGTCGATGGCGAGGCATTGCAAAAAGGTTTGAAAGGATTTATTTATGGCGAAAGAGGCGTTTGGCGTCCAGGCGATACAATTTATTTGTCGTTTCTTTTAAATGATAAATCGAGCAGATTGCCAAACACGCATCCGATAAAATTGAAATTGACTGATCCAAATGGCAAAGTTGTGTATCAAAAAGTACAGCAATATTCGGCTTTGAATCATTACCGATTTGCATTTAATACTCAGCAAAATTCACCTACGGGAAATTATGAAGCTGTGATTTCTGTCGGAGGTGCACGTTTTTACAAATCAATAAAAATTGAAACCATCAAGCCAAATCGTCTTAGAATAAAAAATGGTTTTGAAGGAAAAACACTTTCTGCTTTTCATCAAAATAATACAACTGTCAATGTTTCTTGGCTTCACGGAGCAATTGCAAAAGATTTGAAATTAGAAATGCAGGCGAAATTTACGCAACAAAAAACCGAATTTAAAAACTATACCAAATATATTTTCGATGATCCGTCACGCAAATTTTCTACGGAAGAAGTAAATATTTATTCTGGAAAAATCGATGAAACCGGAAAAGCCAATGTCAGCATCCAGCCAAGATTGCAATCGCAGGCGCCTGGAATGTTGAAAGCTGCGTTTATTACAAAAGTCTATGAAAATGGAGGAGATTTTAGTACCGATGTGATTACCGCAAGTTATTCTCCGTTCCAAACTTACGTAGGAGTAAAAGTTCCAGAGCCAAACAAATATGGAATGTTGGAAACCGATAAAAGCAATCCTTTCGACGTAATTACGGTGGACGAAAACGGTCGACCAAAAGCAGTCAGAAATCTAGAAGTTCGAGTGTATAAAGTCGATTGGCGTTGGTGGTGGGATGCGTCTGATGATTTGTCAAATTACAGTTCTTCGACCACAAATACGCCGTTTTATTCCCAAACTTTAAATACTGATTCATCAGGAAAAGCACGTTTCCAATTCAAAGCTGATGAAGACGAATGGGGAAGATATTTGGTGAGAGTTACCGATCCAAATGGCGGACATTCAGCAGGACAAACTGTAATGATTGACTGGCCAAGTTGGTCTGGAAAAACTAGAAATGCAACCGGAGCTGAAGCAAAAATGCTCGTTTTTTCTTCCAATAAGGAAAAATACAATGTAGGCGAAAAAGCAATTATTTCGTTCCCGTCAAGCGAGGGAAGCCGTGCGTTAATTTCTTTAGAAAATGGTTCTCAAGTCGTGCAAACGCTTTGGGCAAAAACCAAAAACGGAGAAACGCAAGTTGAAATCCCGATTACGGAAAAAATGGCGCCGAACGTTTACATACATATCACGCTTTTGCAACCGCACGCATCCACGAAAAATGATTCGCCGATTCGTTTGTACGGAATTATTCCGATTGAAGTTGTCGATAAAAATACAGTTTTAGAACCGCAGATTTCGATGCCGGCCGTTTTAAAACCTGAACAGAAAACTACCATAAAAGTCAGCGAGAAAAGTGGAAAAGCAATGACATACACCATTGCAATTGTGGACGAAGGTTTGTTGGATTTAACCCGATTTAAAACGCCAAATGCTTGGAATAGTTTTTATGCGAGAGAAGCTTTGGGCGTGAAGACTTGGGATATTTATGATGATGTAATCGGAGCTTACGGCGGAAAAGTAAACCAGATTTTCAGTATTGGCGGTGACGAAGATTTAGGCGGAGGACAAGCCAAAAAAGCCAATCGTTTCAAGCCGGTCGTGATTTATCTCGGACCATTTTCTTTAGCGAAAGGTCAGACAAAAGCGCATACTATTACGATTCCAAAATATGTGGGTTCGGTGAGAACGATGGTTATAGCAGGAAACGCAGAAACAAGTGCTTACGGAAGCGTGGAAAAAGCAACTCCTGTTAGAAATCCATTGATGATTTTGGCTTCGTTGCCACGAAAAGTATCTCCAGGCGAAAAAGTAACTTTGCCAGTAACGGTTTTTGCAATGGAAAAACACGTGAAAAATGTGACTTTACAATTAAAAACTAATAACGGTTTTAGAGTAATTGGAAGCTCAAAACAAACGATATCGTTTGCAAATCCAGATGAAAAGATTGCTTATTTTGATTTGGAAGTCGGAGATTTGACAGGAATCGGGAAAGTTACAGTCGTTGCTACTTCTGGAAAAGAAAAAGCAAGTTTTGATGTGGAATTGGATATTATGAACCCAAATCCTGTGACGCAAGATTACAAGGAATTGATTTTGGAGCCAAATAGTTCAGGGACAATTGATTGGAATGCTTTCGGCGTTGCGGGAACAAATAAAGCCAAGTTGGAAGTTTCCGCATTTCCTTCAATGGATTTCAACAAACGCCTTGATTATCTGATTCAATATCCACACGGATGTTTGGAACAGACAACTTCCAGCGTTTTCCCACAATTGTATTTGGCTGATATTGCTGATATTGATGCGAATCGAAAAGCAAAAATCCAGAAAAATGTAACTGCCGGAATCCAGAAATTATCGCAGTTTCAAGTCGCAAATGGCGGTTTTGCCTATTGGCAAGGTCAGCAAAATCCAGATGATTGGAGCACTTCTTACGTCGGGCATTTCTTGATTGAAGCCGAGCGAAAAGGCTATGCGCTTCCTGCAAATGTGAAGAAACAGTGGATTTCATACCAATCAAAAACGGCAAAACAATGGCGCTATTATGAAGGCTATCACAACGATTTCCCGCAAGCTTACCGACTTTATACGTTGGCGCTGGCCGGTTCTCCAGATTTATCTTCGATGAACAGATTGCGGGAAACTTCGGGAATTTCTAATGAAACCAAGTTGAGATTGGCTGCAACTTATGCCTTATCCGGACAAAAAAATGTTGGCTTGGCACTGCTAAACCAAAGCAAAATCGATGAGGAACAACAATATGGTTATTACTATTATTATGGTTCAAGCGAAAGAAACCGCGCAATGGCATTGGAAACTTTATTATTATTAGGAAGAAAAGGCGAAGCATTCACGATGGCAAATAAATTAGCCAAAAATATGTCGTCAAACCAATGGATGTCAACGCAAACGACGGCTTATTGTTTGTATTCAATGTCAAAATTTGCCTTGCAAAATGGTACAAAAGGCATCGATGTAACATTCACAAGCAAAGGAAAATCAGATGCGATAAAAACAGCCAAGACTTTTGCAGACAGAACATTACAGGTTTCAAATAACGGAAATTCGGTAACGATTAAAAACAATAAAAACACGACTTTATATGTGAAAGTAATTTCCAGCGGAATCCTGCCAATCGGTCAAGAACAAACCGAACAGCGAGGTCTGGCAACTGATATTGTTTTCCGTGACAGAAAAGGAAATCCGATAAATGTAAGTTCGCTTTCGCAAGGAACCGAATTTGTAGCCGAAGTTACAGTCGCAAATATGAAAGGCGAAACGGTTGAAAATGTTGCGTTGACGCAAATCATCCCGTCGGGTTGGGAAATCGTCAACACGCGTTTCACAGATTACGGAAATTTTGCAGAAAATAAAGTAGATTACACCGATATTCGCGACGACAGAACCAATTTTTATTTCACGCTAAAATCAAATGAAACCAAGACGTTCAAGATACTTTTAAACGCATCTTACCTTGGAAAATATTACCTTCCGGGCGTTCAATGCGAGGCGATGTATGACAATTCTTATTTTGCGAGAACGCAAGGTCAGTGGGTGAATGTGGTGAAATATCCAATTTAGCTGTTTAATATCCTAACAGGTTTCCAAAACCTGTTAGGTATGGCTTTAAGTAATTAAGGAAATTAAAAAAAAATACCTAACAGGTCTTTAAGACTTGTTAGGATAATAAAAAGTATAAGCCAAATGAAATCAGAAACTTTTGAAGCCGGATACTATTATCATATTTACAATCGTGGAAATAACAATGAAAATATATTTATCGAAGAGAAAAATTATTCTTATTTTCTTCAGCTTTTAAAAAAATATATTTTACCAATTGCAGACATATATTGTTATTGTTTACTGAAAAACCATTTTCATATTGTGCTGAAAATTAAAGATAATTTGCCTGAAAATTTTGAAGGTAAAATTTATTTGCCATTTTCTAATTTCTTCAATTCCTATACAAAAAGCATCAATAAATCATATCAACGAAATGGAAGCTTGTTTCAGGAACATTTGAAAAGAATAAAAATTTCAGATGAAAGTTATTTAAAACAATTGATAATTTATGTCCATCTGAATCCGGTAAAGCATGGCTTTTCTGAAGATTTTCAAAGTTATATGAATAGTTCTTTTCCTGCTTATATATCAAATAATAAAACTGATTTAGAAAGGGATTTTATTTTAGAGTTATTTGGAGGGAAAGAGAATTTTATATTTTCTCATATTGAAAGACAGATTAAATATGAAGGTATAATTGAAGAAATAGATAAAATGGATTTGTAGTATTCTAACAGGTCTCAAAGACCTGTTAGGTGTTTTTTTGAGAAATACTTTTTTACTTAAATATACCTAACAGGTTTTCAAAACCTGTTAGGAGAGAAAACCTGTTAGGATAAGAAAAATTGAAAGCAAAAGTTATAGCGTTTCTAAAACGCATCCAAAATAAAATAAAACGCAATCCGAAGAAATCCATTTTTTTCGGATTGCTTTTAATTGCTTATTATTTCTGTCTACCGAGAACACTTTTTGAGCAACCTTATTCCACGGTTATTGAAAGCGAAGAAGGTGAACTTCTTGGTGCAAAAATCGCTCGTGACGGGCAATGGCGATTTCCTGCGCAAGATTCTATTCCAGAGAAATTTAAAAAGTGCATCGTTTATTTTGAAGACGAACATTTTTACAAACATCCCGGATTCAATCCAATTGCGATGGTCAAAGCGATAAAGCAAAATCACGACGCTGGAAAGGTAGTTCGTGGCGGAAGTACTTTGACACAGCAAGTCATTCGACTTTCAAGAGATGGAAAAAACCGCAGTTATTTTGAGAAAATCATCGAATTGGTTTTGGCGACAAGATTAGAATTTCGATATTCTAAAGAAAAAATCATTGAATTATACGCGGCACATGCACCTTATGGAGGAAATGTAGTCGGTTTAGAAATGGCTTCGTGGCGTTATTTCGGAGTACAGCCACATCAATTGTCTTGGGCAGAAACAGCAACTTTAGCGGTTTTGCCAAATGCACCAAGTTTAATTTATCCTGGAAAAAATCAGCAACGATTATTGAACAAAAGAAACGGCTTGCTGCAAAAATTATACGATGAAAATGTAATTGACAAGACAACTTATGAATTGGCAATTTTAGAAGACTTGCCTCAAAAACCGTATGATTTGCCACAAATTGCACCTCATTTATTACAGAATGTAGCTAAGAAAAATGAAGGCGAAAGAATAAAAACTACGATAAAATTTGCCTTGCAAAATCGGGCAAATCAAATCGCAATGCAATATTACAACCAATACCGACAATCAGAAATTCACAATCTTGCGATTATAATTGTGGATGTCGAAACCCGAAATATTATCAGTTATATAGGAAATTCTCCAACGGATGTGGCGCACCAAAAAGACGTGGATATCATCACAGCGCCAAGAAGCACGGGAAGTATTTTGAAACCTTTTTTATACGCGTCGATGTTGGATGCGGGAGAAATTCTGCCAAATACTTTGGTTGCGGATATTCCTACGCAAATTGCGGGTTACACGCCAAAGAATTTCGATTTGACGTATGATGGCGCGGTTCCAGCACATCGAGCGTTGTCAAGATCTTTAAATATTCCTTCAGTTTTGATGCTGAAAGATTTTGGCGTTTATCGATTTTATGACCAATTGCGACAGTTTAAATTGCGTGATATTAACAAACATCCGAATCATTATGGACTTTCGCTGATTCTTGGCGGAGCGGAAAGTAATCTTTGGGATTTAACAAAAACCTATGCCGGTTTGACTTCTACGGTAAATTATTTTACGACACATTCTGCAAAATATAGAACTAATGAATTTACAGAATTGAATTGGGCATTAGACAAGAAGATGGATTTCGGTAAAGAATCTTATGATAAAAAAAATCTTGGAGCGGGTTCAATTTGGCTGACTTATAATGCGATGAAAGAAGTAAACCGTCCAGAAGGTGATGAGGCTTGGAAATTCTATGATTCTTCACTGGAAATAGCTTGGAAAACAGGAACCAGTTTTGGAAATCGTGATGGCTGGGCAATTGGGACAAATTCAAAATATGTGGTCGGAGTTTGGGTCGGAAATGCGTCTGGAGAAGGTCGTCCATCTTTGACTGGCGTTGGAAGTGCGGCTCCGATTTTGTTTGATGTTTTTAATTTATTGCCAAGAAAAAAATGGTTTGCTACTCCGTTTGATGATTTGGAAGAAGCCGAAGTTTGCCAATTGAGCGGACATATTGCCGGAGAAAACTGCCCAAAAATCAAACAATGGATTCCGTTGAAAAGTAAAATGACGACGGTTTGTCCGTATCATAAAATGGTGCATTTGGACAAATCAGAACAGTTTCAAGTGAATAGCAATTGCGAATCTGTGGATAATATGGTGACGAAATCTTGGTTTGTTTTGCCTCCGGTGATGGAATTATACTATAAAAGCAAACATATTGATTATCAATCTCTGCCTCCGTTTCGAGCAGATTGCTTGGGAAATTCTTCTTATTCTATGGATTTTATTTATCCGAAGGAAAACGGAAAAGTATATCTTACGAAGAATTTCAATGGAGAAATTCAGCCTTTTGTTTTGAAAGTGGCGCATTCTGATTTGAAAGCGAAATTGTTTTGGTATTTGAATGATAAATTTTTGGGAACAACGCAGACTTTTCATGAAATGCAGGTGGAAGCGAAGACTGGGAAATATTATATTACTGTGATTGATGAGAGTGGGAATGAGATTAGTAGGAGGATTGAGATTGTTCGAGAGTAATTTATACCGCAAAGATTCACAGAGAGTTTCGCAAAATTTTACAAAGCTAAGAGAATATTCTCTGTGAATGTCCGTGCCAACTTTGTGAATCTCTGTAAAATTATCTAAAAAATAACCCATAAAAAAACCGCCAATCTCACGAAAGGCGGTTTTTTATTAATCCTTAATTTCATTTCCATTTTTATCATAGAAATGATATTCTAAAAACGTGTAAGCGTCACGAGGTATGATTTTCACCCACTTCTTATACTCAAAAAACCATTTTGAGCGTAATGATGGAAAACCTTTAGTAAGGTATGCTGCCACAAAAGGATGTGCATTTAGCACTATTTTTTTATGGACTTTTAATATTCTTTCAATGTCAGAAGCAATCTTATCGACTATCAAAATTGGTGCTTCGATTTCCCCATTTTCATTGTTAGGGTCTTCTTCTCTGGTTTTGATATTTACTTCTGGTCTTACTCTTTGTCTTGTGATTTGGACTAATCCAAATTTACTCGGAGGCAAGATTTTGTGTTTCGCTTTATCATCGCTCATTTCATCTCTTAGAAAATCATAAAGAACTTTACGATTCTCGGGATTTGACATATCGATAAAATCGACAACTATGATGCCTCCCATGTCGCGGAGACGAAGTTGTCTTGCCACTTCTGCAGCGGCGATCATATTTACCTCCAATGCTGTATCTTCTTGATTTGAAGCTTTGTTTGAACGATTTCCGCTATTCACGTCAATAACGTGTAAGGCTTCTGTGTGTTCAATAATCAAATAAGCTCCTTTACTCATTGATACTGTTTTTCCGAAGGAAGTTTTGATTTGTCTCTCTATGTTATATTTTTCGAAGATAGGCGTGTCGTTTGATTGATAAAACTTAACTATTGATTGCTTTGAAGGTGCAATTTCTTGCAGATAATCCTTCGTTTCGTTGTACAACTCTTCGTCATCTATATGAATTCCTGTGAAGGTATCATTAAAAACGTCTCTTAGAATTGAAGAAGCTCTGTTGAGTTCTCCTAAAACTTTTGACGGATGATGAGCAGCTGGTAATTTTTTACACATTGCAGTCCATCTGCTGAGCAGATTCTGCAAATCTTTGTCTAGTTCGGCTACTTTTTTGCCTTCTGCTACTGTTCTCACAATAACACCAAATCCTTTTGGTCTGATTGACTGCACAAGTCGTTTAAGACGATCTTTTTCTTCTTTGGATTCTATTTTTTGAGAAATAGAAACTCTGTCAGAAAAAGGAACGAGAACAATAAATCTACCAGCAAGTGAAAGCTCTGAGCTAATTCTTGGGCCTTTTGTAGATATAGGTTCTTTGACAACTTGTACTAAAATTGACTGATTGGCATTAATTACATCAGTAATAATTCCGTCTTTGTCAATTTCTTTCTCGAAAGGAAAGTTTTTTAGGGAGAAATCTTTTATTTTACCTGCGCTTACAAGTTTGATGAATTTCAATTGGGAAGCTAAATTGGGACCCAAATCATGATAATGCAAAAAGGCATCTTTTTCAAAGCCAACATTTACAAAAGCAGCATTTAATCCCGCAACTGGTTTTCTGATTTTGGCAACAAAAATGTCACCCACCTGAAAGTTGCTTTTTTCTTCTTCTTTGTGTAATTCAACGAGTTTTCCATCTTTCAATAAGGCAAAATCTACGGCTTCCGAACCAGATCTAATGATCAGTTCTTTATTCACACTGTAAATTTTTATCCATACGGTTTAGGTAAATGGTAAAAGGTCTAAGGTGTAAGGCGAAAGCCGTGAACCCAAAACCCAAAACCCTGAACCAAAAGAGTACAGATGGATTAAACAATTATTTAACAGGTATTGTACCCGGAGAATTTCAGTTTTGGAAGCTAATTTTCAGACAATAACCAACGGTTTTCTGTAATTTGACTTCTGCAATCTGATATTCAATTTCAATGAACTATAAATATTCTTTAAAAAAGAAAAAAGTAGTTAGACTACTTTTTCTTCTTGTGACGGTTAGCTCTCGCTCTTTTTTTACGTTTGTGAGTTGCTACCTTATGTCTTTTTCTTTTTTTACCACTTGGCATGTTGTGAAAATTTTAGTGATTAATAATTAGTTTACTTTTGTTTCAGTATTCGTTTTAACTCCTTCAACAAAAACCTTAGCTGGTTTAAATGCAGGAATATTGTGTGCAGGAATTTTAATCGTAGTGTTTTTTGAGATATTTCTACCTGTTTTTTCAGCTCTAGTTTTGATGATGAAACTACCAAAACCTCTTAAGTATACATTATCCCCTGTTTCTAAAGAGTTTTTCACTTCGTCCATAAAAGACTCAACTGTTGCTTGAACATCTCCTTTTTCAAGGCCTAATTTTTCTGAAATTTTCGCAACGATATCTGCTTTCGTCATTTTCTTTCGTATTTAATTTATTGTGTAAAATTTTGAGGTTGCAAATATATGAATTAAAAAAACAATATTTCAACCATAAACGATTAAAATTTAATAACATAAACTTTTACTTTTGCTAACCAAATTTATACAATGACTTTTTCTAATTCCTTAATTCAATGGTATTTACAAAATAAGCGCGATTTGCCATGGCGAAATACGCAAAATCCTTACCATATTTGGCTCTCAGAAATTATGCTTCAACAGACCAGAGTTGCTCAAGGATTGCCTTATTTTTTGTCTTTTACCGATTCATTTCCAACAGTTTTTGATTTAGCGAAAGCTGATGAAGAACAAGTGCTGAAATTATGGCAAGGATTAGGTTATTATTCAAGAGCGAGAAATCTTCATAAAACTGCACAGCATGTTGCTTTTGAATTAGGTGGTGCTTTTCCTGGAAATTATAATGATTTGCTGAAGTTAAAAGGAGTTGGTGAATATACGGCTGCCGCTATTGCTTCTTTTTCTTATGACGAAGTAGTTCCTGTAGTGGATGGAAATGTCTTTAGGGTTTTGTCTAGATATTTTGATGTTGAAACAGATATTGCGTCCAGCGGCGCTAAAAAAGAATTTACAGAATTAGCAAGACAATTAATACCGAAGGATAATCCGGCGATTTTTAACCAAGCGATTATGGAATTCGGAGCTTTGCAGTGTATTCCAAAAAATCCGGATTGTGAAATCTGCGTTTTGAATTCAGGTTGCCTTGCTTTGAAATATAATAAAGTGAGCGAACTTCCTGTGAAATTAAAGAAAACAAAAGTCAGAAACCGCTACTTTAATTATATCATCTTTTCTGATGAAAATCAAGACCTTATTATAAGGAAGCGAATTGAAAAAGGAATTTGGCACAATTTGTATGAATTTCCACTGATTGAAACAGAAACTGATTCTGATGTTTTAAGTGTTTTTGATTTAATTCAGGATAAATATGCGCAAAAAATTGAAATTTTAGCGATAAAACCTTTAAATGAAAGTAGGATTATTCATAAATTATCACATCAACATTTGCATATACGTTTTTTTAAGGTAGATATAAAAGGTGTTTTAGAAGGCGCAATCTCTTATGAATCAATGATTTCATATCCTTTTCCTATTGTAATTTATAATTTTATCGAAAAAGATTTGTTTTGATATTTCATATTTAATTGAAATTGCTATATTTGAAGGTTTACTAACTCCCCACGAAAAAATGAACGGTACATTAAATAAAGTGATTTTAATTGGGCATCTTGGCGACGAAGTCAAAATGCATTATTTTGAAGGCGGTAACTGCATTGGAAGATTTCCTTTGGCTACCAACGAAATTTATATCAACAAGCAGACAAATGAAAAAATTGCGTCTACAGAATGGCACAATCTTGTTGTAAGAAACAAGGCGGCTGAAATCTGTGAAAAATATTTATCAAAAGGCGATAAGATTTATGTTGAAGGAAGAATAAAATCTCGTCAATGGCAGACAGAAGAAGGTATTACAAAATACACAACTGAAATTCAAGTTACAGAATTTACTTTTCTTACAACTAAGAAAGATATCGATTCAGGGAAACATGGATCTTCTGTTGATGCAAAAACTGCAAATTTTGACAGCAATTCTTCTGATAGTTCAAAAGACGATTTTCAATATTAATTAAATGAGCAAAAAAATCATTACGGCTTTTGCATGCGGTTTGATTTTTGCGTCTCTCGTAAGTTGCAAGGACGACACAATCCCTAAGCCATCTGGAATGTTGCGGCTTGAATATCCAATGCCTGAATATGCCAGTTTTGAAAATAACTGTCCTTTTGTTTTTGACATGAATGATGAAGCCGTGATTTCGGATAAAGGAGATTGTAGTTTTACGATTACATATCCTAAAATGAAAGCGACGATTTATCTGACTTACAAACCTGTCAAAAATGATATCGAAGACCATCTTCGTGATGCGCAAAAGCTAACTTACAAGCATACAATTAAGGCTGATGATATTGTGGAACAGCCATTTATAAATCAAAAAGAAAGGGTTTATGGTATGTTCTATAAAGTTGGAGGAAATGCTGCTACAAATTCACAGTTTTATGTGACCGACAGCACGAGGCACTTTATCACGGGTTCTGCTTATTTTTATGCAAAACCTAATTTTGATTCTATTATGCCAGCTTCAAATTATATCAAAAACGATATGCAAGTTATTATAGAAACATTACGTTGGAAAAAATAGATATAAAAAAGAGAACCAATTTGGTTCTCTTTTTTATTTATTTCAAAATGAATTAAGCGCTTTTAGCTTTTTTCTCGTCTGTTGAACAAGCTTTTTTTCCTGAACAACATGCTGGTTTCGCGTCTTTTGATTTTTCATCATGGCAAGATGCTTTTTTGTCGTCTTTTTTCTTTTTGTCTTTTTCCTTTTCTTTATAAAGCATTGCTTTGTCAGCAGAAGATTTTACGTTTGAAACCTTATAAGTTTCGCCTCCGGCAACTGCTTCAACTGTTTCAACCAAAGTTTCTGGAGTTTGTTTTGCTGAATCATAAGCTACTGTAGCTGTTTTTTTCTCAAAATCAACTTTTGCATCTTGAACTCCGTCAAGGCCAGCTAATTTTTTCTCGATTGTTTTTGCGCAACCCACAGCACATGACATTCCGTCGATTGTGAAACTTGCCGTTTGTAAATTTTCAGCAGTTACTTTTTCAGCAGTTGTGTCCTTGGTTGTTTCAGTTGGTTCTCCAGCTTCAGTTGCTTTTGGTTCATTCTTGCAGCTTATGAACATTACGCTTGAAAGCGCAATAATCAATAATGATTTAGAAAAATTCATAGTGTTATAATTTATTTGAATTAACAATTCCTTTGTGTTGTAAAGGTTTACAAAATTAATGAAAAAAGAAACCCAAAATCCATTAAAATAGCAGAATTTTGGTTTCAAATTTTTTTTATGAAAGCAACACAGTCCAAATGGATTTTCTTGATTGTTCTTTCCTTGATTTGGGGAAGCTCTTTTATTCTTATCAAAAAGGGTTTGCTTGGGTTGACGCCTTATCAATTGGGTTCTTTGAGAATCATTTTTGCGGCAATTTTTCTTTTGATTATAGGGTTTAAAAGCTTAAAAAACATAAAGCAACAACAGTGGAAGTATATTGCTTTGACAGCAATGATGGGGACTTTTTTTCCTGCATATCTTTTTTCGATTGCTCAAAAACATATTGATAGTTCAATTAATGCAATTTTAAATTCATTGACTCCTTTGGGAACTTTAATTTTGGGAGCATTGGTTTTTGGTTTGACTTTTCAAAGAAGGCAATTTTTTGGTGTAATTATAGGTCTCTTTGGGAGTGCTTTGCTTATTTTGAGCGGTGCGGCAAATCATCCGGGACAAAATTATTGGTATGCGGTTTTGTCAATTATTGCGGCAATGTGCTATGCTGTAAATGTGAATTTGATTAAAAAATATCTTTCAGATTTGAGTCCGTTGAGTATTACGACAGGCAATTTTGTGGTCTTGCTTATTCCGGCTGTGATTATTTTGAGTTTTACTAATTTTTTAGAAGTGGTTTGTTTGCCAGAAGTAAAAAGTTCAATGCTTTTTGTTGGAGTTTTGGCAATCATGGGAACTTGTGTTGCAAACGTAATTTACTTTAAATTGATTCAAATTTCGTCTCCCATTTTTGCTTCATCTGTGACCTATATGTTGCCAGTTGTGGCTTTCTTTTGGGGAATGCTCGACGGGGAAATGCTTTCTCCTGTTCAATTTTTAGGAGCTTTTATTGTTTTGATTGGAGTTTATCTATCGGCTAGAAAATAATTTGCAATAGGTAAAGTATGGACTTTGGTTTCTGAAATTACTGAATTTTATTAGTAGCCCTGATACTGGAATTGTTTGAGCTCTTAAACCTGTGACTGAACAGGTTTAAAGCGAGTTGCAGTAGCAGGAGAAATGTTTAAAAAACTACAGATGTTTCGCTTCAAAATCTTTAGAATTTTTTAGTAAGTTCAATGCGGAGAAATTGTTCGGCTAAATAAAAAAAGACTGCCATTTCTGACAGTCTTTTAAAATTTAAAATTATTTTTTGACTAGTTAAAGTCAGCGTCAATAACGCCTTCGTTCACTTTTACTTCATCAATTTTTACTTCTACAGCCATTCCCATGTCAAGAACAAGTCCGAAAGGATATTTTACTCCTTTTACATCTTTGTAGTTTTTGTAAGATACACCAGAATTTCCTTCAGGAGCTGCCGTTACTTCAGAGATTTTCAGGCCGGTTTTAACATCATAGTAACGAGTTGTTTTTCCGTTTGCGATTGCATAAGCATCATTTCCGTCAATAGATTCGATACCTTTTAATTGTGTGTCAGCTGCAGTTTTAAGCGCCAATTCTGGAAAAGGATGTGCAGATGATTTAATGTCAGCAAGCATATCTCCTTCAAGATTTGTTTTTTGACCTTGTTGAGTCATGTATCCAGTTTTTCCATTATAAGCTTGTTTCATTAAGCTCATTGGTCCCATTAAAGCTTCTACAAGATATTTTCCTTTTGCATCGACTTTGTTAATGTAAGTGATTGGAGATGGAGCACCTGGGATTGTAGCGGTACCTTTATAAGCTACAGATTTTACAGATCCAACAGCTTTTTCACCACCAATAGCTTTGATGTAAGAATCAAGAACAGTTTTTACGGTTACGCCAGCAGGAACTTCTTTTTTAGAAACTGGTTTTTCAATAGGGTTTCCGAATTTGTCGAAATAAAACATTGGGATTCCAAGTTTTTCAAGACCTGGCAACACTTCGCTTCCTTTTCCTGTGATCATCACTCTTGTGTTGTCAGCAAGGAAGTATTTGTTTGCAACTCTTTGGATATCTTCAGCAGTTACAGCGTTGATGTTTTTGATGTAATTTTCATAGAAATCAGCAGGAAGACCTTGAGTTTGCGTTAATAAAGCATAACGTGCAACGGTTCCTGGTTTTTGAATTTGCATTACGAAGTTTCCAACATACCCAGCTTTAACGTTTTTCAACATTTCGTCTGTTACTCTTTCAGTTCTGATTTTTTTCAATTCTTTGAAGAATTCAACAACAGCGCTATCAGTTACTGCGTTTCTAACTTGTGTAGAAGATTTGAATTTTCCAACATATTTATCGCCACGAATGCTTGAACGTGCTCCATAAGTCCATCCGTGAGCTTCTCTCAAGTTCATGTTAAGATAACTGTTGAAATCTCCACCGATGATTTGATTTGCTAAAACTGCTGCAAAATAATCTTTATCAGTCATCTTCAAGTTTGAAACATTTACTAATGAGATTTCAGATTGAACAGCATTTGGCATGTCAACGAAATTGATTTGGCTATATTGAACATCTTTTGGGTCAGCATAAGAAACTGCTGGAGCAGTTGCTTTTTTCCAAGAACCAAAATATTTCTCTACAGCTTTTTTAACGTCTTTAAATTTAACGTCACCAATTACAACTAAATAAGCGTTGGCAGGAACAAAATAAGTAGTATAGTTTTGAACAGCATCTGCTAAAGTTACTTTTTGGATTGATTCTTCAGTCAAATATTCGCCACTTGGATGGTTTTTTCCGAAGAATAAAACATCTTCGACTCTTCCTGCGACTGCAGCAACACTTTTTTCTTCAGTTTTTAAGCCTTCAATTAATTTTGCTTTTTCTTTGTCCAATTCTTCTTGAGTGAAAACAGAATTTAAAGCTCCGTCAGCCATCAATTCAAGAATTCTGTCAGAATATTTTGAAAGTCCAGAAGCATAAGCTCCGCTTGCGCTGAAACCGATGTTTGCTCCTAAAAAGTCAATTTCTTCATTGAAAACATCTTTCGACATTTTTTTAGTACCGCTACCGATCAATGCACTTGTGATGTCAGCAACTCCTTTTTTCTCGCCTTCAGCGTAAGGAGCGTTATCTAAAGTTAAGTTGTAAGAAACTCTTGGAAGTTTGTTGTTCTCAACAACCATTACTTTCAATCCGTTTTTCAATTCAAAAGATTGCGGTTTTCCGATATTGATTACCGGCGCTGGTCCTGGTTTTGGCTGTGGCCTGTCTTGTGCTTGCATAATTACTGTTAAAAACAAGCTTGATAAAATGAATATTGTTTTTTTCATGATGTATATCTTAGTTTTGAGCTTTGTCTTTTGCTGGTACATAATCTAAAATCAATCTTTGGTTTGGGTTCAGGTATTTTTTTGCAACGTCTCTGATTTCCTCGCGAGTGATTGAACGGTAAATTTCATTTTCAGTGTTAATCAAGTTAACATCTCCGTAAAGCAAATAATAAGAAGCTAAATTTTCAGCGATACCCTCAACGCTTGCATTGCTGTTTACGTATTGGTTTTCGAATTTATTCTGTAATTTTTGGAAATCTTTTTCAGAAATCAATTCCGTTTGAAGTTTAGTCACTTCTTCGTCAATTTCTTTTGTTACATCTTCAAGTGTGTTTGGTGCCATTGGCAATCCATAAATGAAGTAAACGCCATAATCTTCTTGGCTATAATTGAAAGCACCAATTTCTAAAGCCATTTTCTTTTGGTCAACGATTTTTTTGTATAATCTTGAGCTTTTTCCGTCGCTTAATATTGAAGAAATCATGTCTAAAACTTTAGCATCACGAGTTTTCATTGAAGGAGTTCTGTAAGCAGTTACCAACATTGGAAGCTGAATATTCGGATCTTCATAAGTTGCTTTTAAAGGCTTTGTTATTGGATCTTCTGTGAAAACAGTTTTCTTAAGATCAGTTTTTCCTTTAGGAATTGATCCAAAATATTGTTTTACCCATTTGATCGTTTTGTCATAGTCAATATCTCCGGCAACAACAAGAACTGCATTGTTAGGAACATAGAATTTTTTGTTGAAAGCTTGAAATTCTTCCAAAGTTGCGGCATCTAAATGTTCCATAGAACCAATAGGAGCCCAACGGTAAGGATGTTTTTTAAACATGTTCTGCTTAACTGCAGTCATTAGATTTCCATAAGGTTGATTGTCAACACGAAGTCTTTTTTCTTCTTTAACAACTTCATTTTGAGTATCAACGCCAATTTGGTTGATTACCGGATGCAATAATCTTTCAGATTCCATCCACAAACCTAACTCTAAATTATTCGAAGGGAAAACCTCAAAATAGTAAGTTCTGTCATCAGAAGTGTTAGCATTGTTAGTTCCGCCGTTTCCTGAAACGATCTTGAACCATTCTCCGCGACCAATATTTTTTGTTCCTTCAAATAAAAGGTGTTCAAAAAAGTGGGCAAAACCAGTTCTTTCTGGGTTTTCGTCTTTCGCACCAACGTGATACATTACAGAAGTAATTACAACTGGAGCTGATTTGTCTTGATGCAAGATAACATGAAGACCATTTTCTAGTGTATATTCTTCAAAAGCTACTTTTTGAGCTGAAGCAACACTTCCGAGCATGAGAACAGAACTCAAAGCCATTAATGATTTTTTCATAACGATTAATAATTTGTTATTGATTTTGATATAAGTATACCAAAATTGTGTTTTGTTACGCCAAATTTAGTTTTTTTAAATTTAAATGCTTATATTAAGGAATAAATTATGCTAACATGCTGTCAATTTGAAAGATGGAAAAATATTTTTAGGATGAATTGCAGGTTTGATAAATAATTGTATATTTGCAACCTTAAAAATTAACTAAACATCATTGTTATGTACGCAATCGTAGAGATAGCAGGGCAACAATTTAAAGTAAGCAAAGACTTAAAGGTTTATGTTCACCGTTTGGCTGACAAAGAAGGAGATGCAATTTCATTTGCAAAAGTTCTTTTGTTAGACGATAATGGAACAATCACTTTAGGCGCCCCGGCTGTAGAAGGTGCTTCTGTAGAAGCTAAAGTGTTACAACACTTAAAAGGAGACAAAGTAATCATCTTCAAAAAGAAAAGAAGAAAAGGTTACAAAAAGAGAAATGGACACCGTCAATATTTGACTCAAATCCAAATTTCTGGAATTACTTTCCCAGGTGCTAAAAAAGAGAAAGCTGCTCCAAAAAAAGAAGCTGCTCCGGTAACTGAAGAAGCTGAAGCTCCAAAGAAAAAAGCTGTAAAAGCTAAAAAAGAAGAAACTCAAGAATAATTAACATTTAAAACTAATACGTCATGGCTCACAAGAAAGGTGTCGGTAGTTCCAAGAATGGTAGAGAATCAGAATCGAAACGTTTAGGTGTTAAGATTTATGGTGGTCAAGCTGCAATCGCTGGGAACATCATCGTTAGACAAAGAGGTTCTAAACATAATCCAGGTGAAAACGTTTACATGGGTAAAGATCATACTTTACATGCAAGGGTTGATGGAGTTGTTAAGTTCCAGAAAAAAGGAGATAACAAATCTTTCGTTTCTATTCTTCCATTCGAAGCATAAGAATCAAGATTTTTGATATTGAAAAGCTCATTCGAAAGAATGGGCTTTTTTTTGTATAATTCTAGAAATGGTTGTTAAATAAAAAATCCATAGTAATAGCTATGGATTTTTTATTTAACGATGATTTATTATGAAATTTTCTCTTAAAAGGAGGTGTCTAAAAAATCTGCCCAGAAGCGGATTAAATAATTTATTTGTATTTGACATTCTTAAATTGTACAATTTTTTCTCCAGAATATTTTTCAGGAGCTTTTGCCATTTCATTCTTGTCAAAATAAGTATGTGTATAGAACCAATATTGAAACGGCTGCGGATGTTTTTTAGTTCTGGCATTTTTCAAGACAACACTTCCTGAAAAATAGGCAATCTCACTAGCCTTAAATTTATTTAGTTGTTCATTTTCAACGTTCACACCATCAATCCAAATAGCATATTTTTTTGAGTTTTTAAAATCATCTAACTCTTTATTTGTTGGAGATTTTTTAATAAATCCCTGAGGAATAAATAGGAACATACTAAATTCCTTTTTTTCCTCAGGGGTTAAGTCTTCATATGTTTTGTCAATGATCTTCTCTCCTCCCTCAATATCCCACTTGTTTTTCTTTTGAATTCCCGAGTTATAGAGAATAAATCGAACTCCAGCATAATAACTAGCTTCGCGTTTATCATTTTCGCTTAAAGTCTGTTTTTTCTCAGTGGTTTGTTTTTTTTCTTGTGCTACGGTATTTATGCAAGTAACATAAATCAGGCCACTCAATAAAGGCAATAATGCTAATTTTTTAAATATTATTATGTTTTTTGATGTCTTTTTTGTCATCATAATAAGTCGTTTTTTGGTTACTAAAAAATTTAAGTTGCTGACAAAATGATAATTGTTTTTCCAAGATGCTTTTTCTAAAAGTAAATTTTGGTAAAAAGAAATATTATTATAATGAGCGATCACTTTTTCGTCAGCAAGAAATTCGTGATTGAGTTGAATTGCCTTCTTGTATAAAATCAACATCGGATTAAACCAAAATAGAATTTTTAAAATTTCGAGAAATAAAATGTCTAACGTATGTTTTTGCTTTGCATGAGTAAGTTCGTGTGTATACAATTCCTGCTCAATATTTCTATTCGTATAATCATTTTGGTTGATGAAAATATAATTTAAAAATGTATGGGGAAGTATGTTTTTCTGAACTAAAATCAAGGTTGCTTCTCCAATTTTTTTCTTCGGATTTGAGACTATCCGTTTTTTGATTTGATTGATGTTTTTTAAGAATCGGAAGAATAAAATTGACGAAATTAGTACATAAATAATCCAAAATATTGCAGGCAGATAATTTTTAGATTTCTCAGAATTAATCAGATTCGATGATTCTTTAAATTGTTCAGAAGAAACAACATTTGGCACTTCAGAAACAATAATTTCTTCATAAATTTCAATACTTATAAAAGGAATCACTAAAGAAAAAACTAGGCAGAACAGCAAAAAGAACCGATTGAATTTGTGCATTTTTTCTCTCTCAAACGCCAATTGATAAATAGCAAATAAGAGGATTTGGCAAAGTGTTGATTTTAATAAAAAGTCTTCCATTTTATCGATTTTCTACAAAACCGCTCATTACTGAGCGGTATTTTTACTATTTTACATCCAATTGAATTGGTAAATGATATTGAATTCTGACAGGCTTTCCGTCTTTTAGTCCGGGATTCCATTTTGGCGATTTTTTCATCATTCTCACGGCTTCCTCGCCAGTTCCAAAACCAGCGTCCTTGATTACCTTTATTCCTTCAAGTTCTCCGTCGGGTTTTACAACAAACGTCAGAATAACTTTGTCTTTGCCTGAAAATCCTTTTGGAATTTTAAATTCTTTGCCAACAAATTTGTAAAAAGCTTCCATTCCTCCTGGAAATTGTGGTGATGTCGGCACATCTTTTGGATCAACTTCTACAACTTCAAAAACATTTGTCGTAATCTTTTTTGAAGGAAGCGTTTCTGCGGTTTCCCAAGTTGAAACCACAATTTTTTCATCAGACTTTTTTTCTGTTGATTCTTCTGAGCAAGAAATAAATATTAACCCCGCTAAAACGGGTAATATTGCTAATTTTTTGAGCAAAGCTCTTGATTTTGATGTGGTTTTTGTCATCATAATTAATCGTTTTTTGGTTACTAAAAAATTCAAATTACTGGCCAAGTAAAAGTTGCTGTTCCAAGATGCTTTTTCCAATAATAAACTTTGGTAAAACGGAACATTATTATAAGATTTAACCACTTTTTCGTCTGCAAGAAACTCGTGATTTAATTGAATTGCTTTTTTATAGAAAATTAGTATTGGATTGAACCAAAATATCGTTTTCAAAAACTCAATGAATAAGACGTCAAGCGTATGTTTTTGGCGAACATGTGTTAACTCATGAGCAAATAATTCACCTTCTATTTTTCTGTTTTCATAGTCAGTTTTATTTATGAAAATGTAATTCAGAAAAGTATGTGGCAAGACTCTTTCTTGCAACAAAATCAAGGTTGAATTCTCAAATCTTGCTTTAGGATTAGTTTTTATTTTGGAAATAATTTCAAAAATATTTTTGCCAAATCGAATGACAAATAATATAGTAATTAGTCCGTAAAAAGTCCAAAGAAATGATGGCAGATTGCTAGATTTTTCTCCAATTATAATCATATTTCCTTGTACAGTTTGAATCGCTTCAGGAAGTAAATTATTTTTAATAATATCTTGATTCAGTTCAAATTTGAGAAACGGAATTATTAAGGAAATAATCAAGCTAGTCAAAAGATAAAATCTGTTGAATATGCTCATTTTTTCTTTTTCTAGAAAAAAAATATAAATGCCTAAAAGCAAAATCAGGCAAAGCGATGATTTGATTAAAAAGTCAATCATTTTTTCTTTTTTTGAATTTCTTTATCGATAATTTTTTGAAGTTCTTCCAATTCGTTTTTGGTCAAATCGGTTTCCGTCGTAAAAAATGAGGCAAATTGTGAAGCTGAATTATTGAAAAAATTCTTGATCAATCCGTTTACATGTTTTGAAAAATAATCTGTTTTTTTTACCAACGGATAATATTCGCGAGAATTGCCGAATTCATTATAAGCCACAAATTTTTTGTCAATCATTCTTTTCAGCAAAGTTGCAACTGTTGTGGTTGCTGGTTTTGGATCTGGATAAGCTTCCAATAAATCTTTCATGAATGCTTTTTCAAGTTTCCAAAGGTGTTGCATTAATTGTTCTTCTGAATTTGATAATTGCATTTTTATTATTTTTTTAAATTAGTTCGTTCTATGAATCTAGAGTTTGTTCTACAAATGTAGAAATAAAATTTAATTCTACAAATGTAGAGCTAAACTTTTTTAATAATTAATTTTAGACAAAAAAAATCCGCTCATTTCTGAACGGATTTTTCATTTTATTTTTTGCTTAATTTTATAGGCAGAGTATAACTCACTCTTACGGGAACACCGTCTTGAATTCCTGGCTTCCATTTAGGTGATATTTTTAATATACGAACCGCTTCTTCACCTGTGCCATTTCCCAAATCACGTATAATTTTTATGTCTGTAAGGCTTCCGTCTTTTTCAACAACAAAGCTTAGGATGACATTTCCTGTTCCTTTAAATGCAGGAGGAATCTTGTAGCTTTGGGAAACATAAGCATAAAATCCCATGATACCTCCTGGGAATTCGGGAAGTGTTTGAACTTTAGTGTAAATTGTATTAGCGTCGGTTTCGGTTTGATTTGCTAAATTTGAATCAGCAACCTGAGCTTGACAATTTAAATTAACACTTAGAAATAAGGAAAAAATAGCAATTTTCTTGACCCCATTAGAGTTTTTCATCCCTTATTGATTTTTAAAAAGCTCCACGAAATACTTATAAAACAATGGAATAGTTTCAATTCCTTTCAAGTAATTAAATACTCCAAAATGCTCGTTTGGCGAGTGAATTGCATCGCTGTCCAAACCAAATCCCATTAAAATAGTTTTTGATTTCAATTCTTTTTCAAACAAAGCTACAATCGGAATACTTCCTCCAGAACGAACAGGAATTGGCTGTACTCCAAAACTTTCATTATATGCTTTTGCTGCAGCTTGATAGCCAATACTGTCAATCGGAGTTACATAACCTTGACCGCCATGATGTGGTTTCACTTTTACTGTTACGCCACTTGGAGCAATGCTTTCGAAGTGTTTTGTAAATAATTCTGTAATGTGATGCCAGTCTTGATTCGGAACCAGACGCATAGAAATTTTAGCAAAAGCTTTGCTAGCAATAACTGTTTTTGCGCCTTCACCAGTATATCCACCCCAAATTCCGTTCACGTCTAAAGTCGGACGAATAGAGTTTCTTTCATTCGTAGTATATCCTTTTTCTCCGTAAATGTCATTTAAGTCTAAAGATTTTTTATAAGCTTCTAAAGAAAAGGGCGCTTTTGCCATTTCTGCCCTTTCTTCAGCAGAAAGTTCTTCAACATTGTCATAAAATCCAGGAATGGTAATATGATTGTTTTCATCGTGAAGCGACGCAATCATCTTTGCCAAAATATTTATCGGATTGGCAACAGCTCCTCCATATAAACCAGAATGCAGATCACGATTCGGGCCTGTAACTTCTACTTCCACATAGCTCAAACCACGCAAACCTGTTGTAATTGAAGGCTGTGTGTTAGAAATCATTCCTGTGTCAGAAATCAAAATTACATCGTTTTTCAACTTTTCTTGGTTTCTTTCCACGAACCAGCTTAAACTTGCCGAACCAACTTCTTCTTCACCTTCAATCATAAATTTTACGTTGCAAGGAAGATTGTTCGTCTGAACCATATATTCCAAAGCCTTCACGTGCATGTACATTTGGCCTTTGTCATCACACGCGCCACGGGCAAAAATCGCTCCATCAGGATGCAAGTCTGTCTTTTTAATAACTGGCTCAAATGGAGGAGAAGTCCATAGTTCTAAAGGATCTGGCGGTTGCACGTCATAATGTCCGTAAACCAAAACCGTTGGAAGATTTGGATCAATAATTTTTTCTCCATAAACAATCGGGTAACCCGGAGTATCGCAAATTTCCACAAAATCACAGCCTGCTTTCTCAAGGCTTAATTTTACAGCATTTGCAGTATCAATCACATCTTGTGAGTAAGCAGAATCAGCACTCACGGATGGAATCTTCAGTAAATCAATAAGTTCGTTAAGGAAACGTTCCTTGTTTTTTTGGACATAGTCTTTTATAGAATCCATAAATGGCTTTTTAAAATGTTGTCTGCCAAAAATACGAAAAAGAATATTTTAATTTTTTTTAATTTTTTATTTGAAAGTTCAAAAGTATGACTATATTTGCACTCACAATTTCTGCGGATATGGTGAAATTGGTAGACATGCCAGACTTAGGATCTGGTGCCGCAAGGCGTGTAGGTTCGAGTCCTATTATCCGCACAAATAAAAAGCTTATCTTATTCATTTTGAAGACGATAAGCTTTTTTGTTTTTGCATACTTCTAAAAATTTCCCTTTAAATTCATTTACCACATAATTATCAGTTGTATATTGTATTAGCAATTCATTATCTTTATTGAATTCTTATAACTTTAGCCATGAATAAGATTTTAGCTTTTGTTGATTTGTTAGGCTTCACAAGAATGATTGAGAAGGATTATGAGAAGTCCAAACAATTACTCACTTACTTTTATCAGCTAGTATTCTCTGTGCTAGAAGGTCAAGAAGGAATAAAAGGTAATATGTCTTCAGATTGCCTGCTAATTTATTCAGACGAATATCCTGACTTGATCAATAGTCTTTCAAAAATTTATAGAATTTGCTTTAAATATAATGGACAGATTTCAGTGAATCCAGATTTTTATCTTCTGCCGCGTGGTGCGATTAGCATTGGTTATATGGAAATAGGTGATCGGGACACTTCCTTGCACCTTACCAAAGATTTTATGATTGGCCCGGCACTTGTTCATTCGTCAAAATTAGAGCAGCTGATTAAAGGTAGCAGACTTTTAATTGCTGTTAATAATGAAGATGTTGCTCAAGTTGCTGGTTTGCGAAAAAATAAAAATATTGCAAGTCCTCTTTATGATAATTGCACGTTTAAATTTTGGGAAAATTACAGTTATGTAGACACTTTGTGGTTTTTAGATCTTTCAAAAAGCGAAAGTGATCAAGAAGCAGAAGTTCTAGAATTAATAGACATTGCTGTCGAATTACTTCTTGTAAATCAGGATAATAAAAATGTTATAGAGCATTATATAAATACACTTCGAATTGGATTATTGAGTTATAGCAAATTTTTACTTCCAGAAAAGGATCCTATCATAAAAAGGATGCTTGATGAATTTCATGATGATAGATATTGGTTGATCTGGCTGACTATAATTGAGGTTTTACCAGAAATTACAATATCATTAGAAAACTATCTTCTGAAATTCTTTAAATCAGCCTGTCTCAGACCGGGATGGATGCAGGTTATAGAAGAAATAAATAAGCCTGAAAAAGAATATCTGAAAAAACGTTGTGCTATAGTTTTTAATAATTTATAGTAATTTAAATTCTAGCGATATTTCAAGTTTTTCCACTAAATAACAGCGACATATCGATTATATTATTGTGAGGATAATTATTAGAGCGTTTTTAAATTACTGATAATCAGTATTTTTTGTGTTTAATTGGTAATCAAATGATTTTCGGCTCATATTCTGTTTTTATAATAAAAAAGAATTTTGTTTTTACAGAGAATACTAACATTTAAAAATCTTGATCATGGAAATTACTTATTATGGACATTCTTGTTTCTCAGTTGTTGCAAATGGGAAACATATTTTGTTTGATCCTTATATAACTCAAAATGAATTAGCTAAAGATGTAGACATAGATGCTATTAAAGCAGATTATATTTTTATTTCCCATGCGCATTATGATCATATAACTGATGTGGTGAGAATTGCAAAAGCGACAGGAGCAAAAGTGCTAGGGAATTTTGAAATATATGGATGGTTGCTTAAAAATGGTATCGAAAATGCACATCCAATAAACCCAGGAGGAAAGCTTGATTTTGATTTTGGAACAGTAAAATGTGTGATTGCACAACATTCAAGCAGTTTTTTAGATGGCTCTTATGGAGGAATTGCTTGTGGTTTTGTGATAAATAGTTCTGATGGAAATTTTTATTATAGTGGCGACACAGCCTTGACATTAGATATGCAACTTGTCACTAAATGGACAAAGTTAGATTTTGCTATATTTCCAATAGGTGATGGGCTTACAATGGGAGTTGAAGAAGCTATTGAAGCATCAAAACTGGTGAAAGTTTCAAAAGTTCTAGGCGTGCATTATGATACATTTGGATTTATTATTATAGATCAAGAAAAAGCTAAATATTCATTTGCAAACGAAGGAATACAATTATATCTGCCGAAAATAGGAACTTCCATTGAAGTTTAGAAAATAAAGCTATACTAATTTATATGACTATCTTGAATCAACACTCGACGTAAATTTATAATATAAGTTTTGTTACTTTTAGATATAAAAATCCCGAAACTGAAAAGTATCGGGATTTTAAATAAAAGAAAAATTATTTCACAGGAGTTCCATCTTTAATTTCTTCGGAAGCTGCTTTAACCAATTGCATATTCTCTGGAATTTCTCCGAAGATTTCTACGCGGTCTTCAATCTCTCGTCCTTTTTGAACCGGAACTCTAAGTGTTTTATTGTCTTGAACTTTCAACACAAAAACACCTTCGCTTGAAGTCACAACAGCTGTTTTTGGAACAACATAATTACTATCCTGCGCTTTCAAGGGTAATAAAACTTCCGCAACCATTCCTGGTAAAAGTCTTTTAGTGTCATTGATAACATCCATTTCAACTCTTTCTGAGCGAAATTTGCTATCCAAAGCACCAGACATTCTAGCAATTTTTGCCTTGAAAGTTCTTCCAGGAAGCGATTTTACATTAAAACTCAATTCATCTCCATTTTTTAAATAACCTGTATAAAGCTCGGGAATATAAACGGACAAACGTAATTTTTCTTGTTGTTGAATCGTAAACAAAGGCAATTCAGAGCCTTTTCCAGATGGTCCAACGTAAGCGCCAAGATTCACATTTCGAGCAGCAATTACGCCATCAAAAGGAGCACGGATTTGCAAATAACTTTGCACATTTTGAATTTCTTTATACGAAGCTTTCGCCGCCTGAAGTTGTGCATAATCAGAATTTTTTCTTCCTTCTGATTGTTCCAAATCATTTTTTGAAACGGTTCCTTCGACTTTGCTGGTTTCTAAAATTCTTTTGTAAGTACTATTGCTCGTCATGTAAACGGATTCTTGAGAACGCAATCTTGATTCGGCTGCGGCCAATTGCGAACTGATTTCTGGAGCTTCCAAAACCATCAAAAGCTGTCCCTTTTTGACTTGCGTTCCTATATCGACCTTCAATTCTTTTACAAAACTGCTCACTTTTGCATAAATATCTACTTGTTGAAATCCTGCAAGTTCTGCCGGAATTCTTAATTCGGTCGATAATTTTTCTTTTTTAGCCGTAATAATTTCCATTGGAGGAGCAACGTCTTCGGTCACAACTTCCTGCTTTTCTGAAGAACCGCAACTACTTAAAAAAGCTACTGTTCCTAAAAATAAAACTGATATTTTGAATAAATTATTTTTCATTTTGATCGTGTAAAGATGAGATATAATGTTTGCTTTCTTTGTCCTCAGGGTCTAAAGATACTGACTGTATCGAGGTTTTGCCTTGTGCCCAAGCGAAAATTAATGGCAAGATAATTAATACGGTAAATGTAGAAAATAATAGCCCTCCAATTACTGCTCTTCCTAATGGTGAAACTTGGTCGCCACCTTCGCCGTGCCCGATTGCCATTGGCAGCATTCCTGCAATCATCGCCACACTTGTCATGATAATTGGTCGAATTCTTAACGATGCCGCTTCTCGAGCAGATTGTAACGCATTGCCATTCACTTTTCGCAATTGTTCAGCGTTCGTGACAAGCAAGACCGCATTCGCAATCGAAACTCCGACCGACATGATGATTCCCATATACGACTGCAAATTCAACGTAGAACCTGTAATCAATAGCAATAATAGAGCACCCAAAACCACCGCAGGAACCGTAGTCAAAATAACCAACGAAACTTTAAATGATTGAAAATTAGCAGAAAGCATCAAGAAAATCACGACAACTGCAACCAATAATCCAGATTGCAAACTGTTCATCGTTTCGACCAAAACTTTGCTTAAACCAATGGTGTCGATGAAAACACCACGAGGCAATTCTCCTAAGGAAGAAATGGTTTTTTGAACGTCTTTTGAAGCTGTTCCTAAATCAGTATGGTCGATATTTGCCGTAACTGTAATGTAAGGCATCGCGCCCAAGTTGTCATTTTCTCCGTAAGTAAAGGATGGCGTAATCGTAGCAACATCACTCAACACAGGACGAGCCGAGTTTTTCATCAGCGGAATTTCACCCAAATCATTTTCCGTCATCATCTTATTTAACGGCACTTGAACTTGCACGTTATAAGACAATCCGGCTTTTTCATCGATCCAAGTATTTTTTTCTGTATATCTTGAAGACGACGTCGAAGCAATCAGCGAGCGCGAAACTTCGTTCATGTCAACGCCCAATTGTGCGGCGCGGGTTCGGTCAATATTGATATCCAACGAAGGATATTTTATCGGCTGGCCGATCTGAACGTCTCTGAAATAATCAAATTGATTTAATTTTTCGACTAATTTATTGGCGTACTTTTCATTGATCTTTTTGTTTTTTCCGGCAATCCTGATCTCAATCGGAGTAGGAGAACCTTGGCTTAAGACCTTATCGGTAAGTTCGATCGGTTCAAAAGATAATTTTACATCTGGCAAAATCTTCTTAATTCTGGCTCTAAATTCATCCTTAAAAACGTCCATGTCAGCATGGTAATCTTTCAGCGCCACTTGAAAAACAGCTTCGTGAGGACCTGACATAAACAGATAAATTGGCGAAACTGAAAATAGGGAAGGATGCTGACCGACGTAAATCGAGCTGATGCTGATGTGTTCTTTTCCGACCATTTTCTCTAATTCTTTCAAGGCTAGAATCGCCTTTTCTTCCGTTCTTTCCAAACGGGTTCCATCTGGAGCACGAAGCCTCAATTGGAACTGGCTTGAATTTACTTTTGGGAAAACATCCTGACCAATTACACTCAAAAGTCCGATGGCGATTGCCGTAATTCCGAACAAATAAAGCAAGGCAATTGATTTCCTAAAAGGGAAAATACGATCTAAAAAGCGCATGAAACGAATTCTGAATTTCTCGAATAAGCCGATTTTCTTATCATTGTCTAAATCTTCTCGGTCTGCCAAAACTCTTTTTTGTGCGAAGGTGTCTTTTTCTGAAGTAGGATCAATTCCAGAGGCTAAAAACTCCGCTTCGTCATCAGTAATTTCTGGACCGTGTTCTACTTTTGAATGTCCTTTCATCAGCCAGTTCGCCATCACCGGAACAAAAGTCTGTGACAGTAAAAACGAAATGATCATTGAAAAACCAATCGCCATTGCCAAAGGCAAAAACAGCGCACCTGGAATTCCAGTCATCGTAAAAGCTGGTGCAAAAACGGCGAGTATACAAAGAAGAATCAATAATTTTGGAAGGGCAATTTCCTTACAAGCATCCCAAATGGCAAGTGCCTTGGGTTTTCCCATGTCTAAATGTTGGTGGATATTTTCAATCGTCACCGTACTTTCATCGACCAAAATTCCGATCGCCAAAGCGAGTCCGCTTAACGACATCAAGTTGATGGTCTGTCCGAATAATTTTAGGAATAAAACTCCGGAAATAATTGAAATCGGAATGGTCAGGATTACGATCAAAGCAGCTCTTCTGTCACCCAAAAATAACAGTACCATCAATCCGGTCAAAACCGCACCGATAATTCCTTCGATAACCAAACTTTTCACCGAATTAATCACATAAACTGACTGGTCAAATTCATAAGAAAGTTTCACATCGTCAGGAAGCGTGCTCTGGATTTTAGGCAATTCAGCTTTCAATCGTTGTACGACATCCCAAGTAGAAGCATCTCCGGCTTTGGCAATACTGATGTAAACCGAGCGTTTTCCATTCACCAAAGCGTAACCAGCGGTGATATCGGCGCCATCTTTTACGGTAGCGACATCGCCCAAATATAAATTCTGCACACCGCCTTTAAACAAAGGAATTTTGGCAAAATCAGAAACTTCCTTAATTGTGTTATTTGTTGGCGTAATGTAGTTCATATCGCCAATTCTCACGTTTCCGGAAGGAGCCGTCTGGTTGTTGATTCTGATCGCTTCCACTATTTGATCTGGTGTCATGTTGTGCGAACGAAGCAAGTCTGGATCCACGTTAACCTCGATGGTTCTTGGGCTTCCACCAAAAGGGGGAGGCGATAATAAACCTGGAATTGACGTAAACGAAGCTCTCACATAAACGTTGGCCAAATCTTGCAATTCATTATTTGAACGTGTTTTGCTACTCAAAACCAATTGACCGACAGGCAAAGAGGAAGCATCAAAACGGATGATAAACGGAGGCTGTGAACCGGGCGGAAAACCAGCCTGAATCCTGTTAGAAAGCGCACTTAATTCAGCTGCGGCTTGCGCCATATTCGTGTCTTCATAATAAGTCACTTTCATCAAAGTCAGCCCTTGGATATTTTTAGTCTCAATCGATTTTACGCCATTGGCAAAAAGCAGAATGTTGACATAGTTTTTTGCGAAATAAGACTCCATCTGATTTGGAGTATAACCTCCAAAAGGATGCGCGAGATAAATCACGGGAAGATTCATTTTTGGCAAAATATCGACTTTGATATCTTTCACGGCACCGATTCCAAAAAAGAATAATCCGGCCACGAGCACCAATATGGAGATGGGTTTGCGAAGTGCAAATCGTATTAAATTCATCGTTGGGAAATTAAAATTCGTTAATAAATAAGTCGAAATCTCCTGTCGCTGCCGCTTTCATCAAAAGCGATTGCCAGACGTTATTGTAGATAATATCACGGTCGATTTCGGCGCGATTTAAAGTGTAAAGCGTCTGCGTCACGTCAACAAGATTTGTCAAGCCATTTTTGTATAAAGTAGTTTTCTGCAAATAGGCTTGCTGTGCAGCTTGTACCTGTTTCGGAGCTTCCGCGTAATTTTCCATCGCATATTTTATCTTGGCATCGGCCGCGTCAGACTGTGTTTTTAATTGCTGGTCGATGACTTTGTATTCTTCCTGAAGACCTTCAGAAATTAATTTTTGGGCGCTGACTTTCTTGCTTGATCTTGCTATTGTGGTTAAATTCCAAGAAACTCCCACACCTAAAAGATAGTTTTGGCGATTCGGATTTACACCGTCAAAATAATTTTGATTGTATGAATTTTGATCTGAAGCATAATCTGAATTAAATCCCGAAGCTCTTGTTTGGTAAACTCCGAAGAAACTGAACGTTGGAAGATATTCTCTTTTGAACAATTTTGTCTGCTGTTTGCTGTAGTCGATTCTGCTTTTATAAAATTGCAAAATCGGATTTAAAGTATCGTTTGCCGTTTCAAAACCTAAGATAGACTTTGGAACTTGCTTTACAAAAGAACTATCTAAAACAAAATCTTTGATGTCAGTTCCCATCAAGGCAACCAATTTGTTGTTTAAATCTTTGACTTGGTCTTTGCTTTGATTCAGTTGAATTTTAGCACGAGAAACTTCCGCGGATGCTAGCGTAGAATCCACTCCGGCAAGCAATCCGTTTTTAACTCTGGCTGCGGCGATTCTATGAAAAACGATCGCGCGGTTAAGATTTTTTTCCTGAGAAATCAATAATCTCTGGCTGGCCAAAAGATTCAAATAAGCAGCAGAAATCTTTACTTTGTGCTGGAATTTTTCTTGGTCTAAATCTTTTTCAAAACGCTGTACATCGGCTTTGGCCAAATTGATTCTCTGTTTTGTTCTCCCAAAAGTAAAAAAATCCCAATTGACATTTACTAGATATAAAGCACCAAACGCGGCATTCCAATTTTGTTCTGCCAAAGGCAATCCAGAGGAAGCTACGCCAAGACCTCCAAAACCATAAAGAGGTCCATTTTGACCGTTTACAGTTCCATAATCTTGCTGTGCTGCAAAGTTCAAATTGGGCAGATAATCGCGCCGAACCTGCTTGACAGTCTCTTTAGAAGCGTCGGCATAGTTGGTTTTGGCCTTGATAGTCCCATAGTTGGCGATTCCGGTTTCTACGGCTTCCTTGAGGGAAAGCGTTTGCGAAAAACCCTGAATGAAGAACACCAAAAAAAGAAAAAGGGGGAACTTTTTTTTCGTCATCATTTATTTTAAGTTTTAAGAGAGCAAATTTAATTGGTAAGAAACTTTTTATAGCTTTTTAAATGATGAAGCCACCTCATAAAATGACGAATTCAATTGGTCATTAAATCGCCAATAAATTTAATTATAAGTAGTTACTTTGTAGTCTTGAATTGAAAAAAATGAAATGGAAACCCGAGAATGTCCTTGAAAACAAATGGTGGCAGGAAGTCGCAGTTTTGCTATTTTCTTTTTCGTTGTTTTCGATAAAAAATGACTGGATTTTACTAGAATCAGTGAGTACAATTTTTTCTGGAATCGCTTATTATTTTATACTTTATTCTCATGCGCAGGCGAACCGTTTTTTTCTGCTTCCGATATTATTGAAAAGAAATAAAGGAACGCTTTACTTGATTCTTACTACTTTTATGGCTTTGCTTTTTTCTGGAATTCTCTATGAACTGTCACGAGCTTGGATTGAGAATGTTTCTACGCTTTATAAATTTTCGCACCAAAGAAGTTACACTTATCAGCTTGCTTCTGTTGTTGGAACTTTGGTTTGTATTCTCGGTCCGATCATGTTTTTGAAATATTACAGCCATCAGAAAAAGCAGAACGAAGAAGAACTTTTGGTAAATCAAATGCAGTTAAATTCTTTGCGGAGCCAATTAAATCCCCATTTTTTGTTCAATACTTTTAATACGCTTTATGGTATCAGTTTAGAATTTCCGCAACGAACGCCAGATCTGATCATGAAAGTTTCGCAGTTAATGCGCTATCAATTGGAAAGCAATGCCAAGCAATGTGTGACCTTAGAGGAAGAATTGTCTTTCATAAATAGTTATATTCAGCTTGAAAAAGAGCGCGTCGGTTATCGCTGTGAAATTACGTATGAATGTACTATTGATAATGAAAATACGTATAAAATTTCGCCGATGTTGCTGATTGCTTTTGTAGAAAATGCATTTAAACACGGAACTTGTGCCATTGAAAATTGTTTTGTGCATATCAAAATCAATATTGAAAATGGAAAGCTGCAGATGAATATTGTAAATTCGATTCCAGATAAAAAGACCAATGTAGTTTCTACAAAAATCGGAATAAAAAATACAACCGAACGTCTCAAGTTGATTTATGGAAAAGATTACAGCCTAGAGATTACAACGGTTTCCAAGACTTTTGTCGTAGATTTGACATTGCTTTTGAAGAAAATTGTCTAAGATGGAACAGAAGAAATGTATAATCGTTGATGATGAGCCGGCTGCACATTATGTGCTGGTCAATTATATTCGCCAGAATCCTAGTTTAGAGCTTGTTTTTCAATGTTATAACGGAATCGAAGCGATGAATTATCTTCGAGAAAATCAAGTTGATTTGATGTTTCTGGATATTGACATGCCTGAAATCACCGGATTGGAATTACTGAAAATTATTCCGTCGCCACCAAAGACGATTCTGACGACTGCTTATTCTGAATTTGCTTTGGAAAGTTATGATTATGGCGTTATCGATTATCTTTTAAAACCGATTTATTTTCCGAGATTTTTAAAGTCAATTGAACGTTTTTTAGCTTTATACGAAGAAAAAAAACCGACAACAACTAATCTTTTTGTTTCCATAAAAACGGATGGAATTCTATTGGATTTGGATGTAAGAACGATACTTTTTGCACAAAGTTATGGCAATTATGTCAAGATTTTCACGACTACCAAAACCTATTTGGCTTCGATGACAACCAATGAATTGGAGCAAAATCTTCCTCACGAATCGTTTCTTCGTGTTCATAAATCGTATATTATTTCATTGGAAAAAATTGAAGAATGCGATCGCGACACGGTTACAATCCACAAAGAAAAAATTCCAGTCGGAATTACATATCGAAGAGAATTGGCAGAAAGATTGAAAGCCAAATTGTAAGCTGTTCGCTTGATTTTCCTTAAATTTACGTTCCAAACTACTTTTATACATGAGAAAAAAATCATTTTTCATTCTGCTGGCTATTGGAACTATTCTAACCGCAGAAGCACAAGAAAACAAACAATCTATGAATCCATTTTTTCAGGCTTACAACACGCCATTCGAAGTACCGCCTTTCGACAAGATTAAAAACGAACATTTCAAACCAGCAATTTTAGAAGGAATCAAAAATAAAGAAGCTGAGGTTGAGGTTATTGTGAATAATCCGGAAGCGCCAACTTTTGATAATACAATTCTGGCAATGGAAAATGCAGGCGAATTATTGTCCAACGTAAATATTGTTTTTTCCAATTTAAACGGAGCAAACACCAATAATGAACTTCAGAAAATTGCTAAAGAAGTTTCTCCAAATTTGGCAGCACACAACGATAACATTTATCTAAACGAAAAGTTATTTGCAAGAATTAAAGCTGTTTGGGACAAAAGACAATCCTTGAATTTGAATTTAGAACAAGCGAAAATCTTGGAAAATCTTCATAAAGCTTTTGTCAGAAGTGGAGCCAATTTATCAAGCGCTGATAAAGACAAACTGCGTAAAATCAATGCCGAACTTTCAATTACAGCTTTGAAATACGGACAAAATATTTTAGCCGAAACCAATAAATACGAATTGGTAATTTCAGATAAAAAGGATTTATCAGGCTTGCCAAAAGAATTAATCAACGCTGCCGGGGAGGATGCAAAAGCGAAAGGCAAAGACGGAAAGTGGGTTTTCACACTTTCAAATTCAAGTGTAATGCCGTTTTTGCAATATAGTTCCAATAGAAAATTACGTCAAGAAATTTGGGATGCGTATCAAACCAGAGCCAATCATGATGATGAATTAGACAACAAAGAAAATGCTGTAAAATTAGCAAATCTTCGTGGTGAAAAAGCGAGATTGTTGGGATACAAATCACATTCTGATTATGTTTTGGAAGAATCAATGGCTAAAAATCCAGAAAATGTGGCTAAACTTTTAAATGATTTATGGAAACCAGCTTTGGAAATCGCTAAAACAGAAGCTTCCGACATTCAAAAAATGATGGACAAAGACGGAATCAAAGACAAGGTAAAACCATACGATTGGAGATATTACACCGAAAAAATCAGGAAGCAACGCTTTGATTTAGACGAGCAAGAATTGAAACCATATTTCAGTTTGGAAAATGTAAGAGGAGGTGTTTTTCAAGTAACGGAAAAATTATACGGCTTAAAATTTAAGCAATTAAATGATGTTCCAAAATACCACGAAGAAGTTACCGTTTGGGAAGTTACCGAAGCTGACGGAACCCACGTGGGAATTTTATATATGGACTTTTTTCCAAGAGCTTCAAAAAGAGGCGGTGCTTGGATGACATCATACCGAAGCCAAAAAACGGTAAACGGCGAAAGAAAAGCGCCAGTAATTTCAATAGTTTGCAATTTTACAAAACCAACAGGCGACACGCCAGCATTATTAACTTTCGATGAGGTAACAACGTTTTTCCACGAATTTGGCCACGCTTTGCACGGATTATTGTCGAATGTAACTTACAAAAGCCTTGCAGGAACAAGCGTTCCGAGAGATTTTGTAGAATTGCCATCGCAAGTAATGGAAAATTGGGCAGCCGAACCAGAAGTTTTGAAAATGTATGCCAAACATTATAAAACCGGCGAAGTTATTCCAGATGCGTTAATACAAAAACTGCAAAAATCAGGAACTTTTGACCAAGGTTTTGCAACCGTAGAATATTTGGCCGCGTCATTTTTAGACATGGATTATCATTCTCAAACGAAACCAATTACGCTTGACGCAAATACTTTTGAGAAAAATTCTATGAAAAAAATCGGATTAATTGATGCGATTATCCCAAGATACAGAACGACTTATTTTCAGCATATTTTTTCAGGAGGTTATTCTTCAGGATATTACAGCTACATTTGGTCAGGAGTTTTGGATACAGATGCTTTCGAAGCTTTTAAAACCACGACGCTTTTCAATCCAGAAAAAGCAAAATTATTCCGAAAAAATGTCCTTGAAAAAGGAGGAACCGAAGACCCGATGGTTTTGTACAAAAGATTTCGTGGCGCTGAACCAAGCGTGGAACCGCTTCTGAGAAAAAGAGGATTAGACAAAAAAACAGAAACTCCTGCAAAGAAAATCAAAGGATAAAATCTGTGAAAATCTGAGACCCGAGAACGTAGTTCTAACAGACCAAGTAAATTTGTGTTTGATTTCATAAAAAGAAAAGCCCTTGAAATTTCAAGGGCTTTTCTTTTATCCGTGATAAACGCGCGAAGCTATTATCTTTCCGTCTTTAACTTCCAGAACTTCCGCGACTAACATATCATCCTCGCCATCTACATTTCTCACATATTCCATAAAAACTCTGTCGCCATTTGCAGTCAAAGAAGTCACTTTATAATGCAACGAAGGAAGTCTTTCAAACGCCTCTTTCCACCATTCTCGCAAAGCCGATTTTCCTTCCACAAAACCATTGGTTTCTGGTTTTCTGATTTTTAATTTCGGACTAAAATGTTTCGCTTCCTCATCATAAAGCGACAAAAGTTGCTCTAAATTATGATTATTAAAAGCATCAAACCAACGAAAAGCAATAGATTGTAATGTTTCTGGATTCATATATTTTGTAAAGTAAAAACCGCGGATTACAGAAAAAATCTGCGAATCTGCGGTTTGTTTTTATTTCCTAATTCGTGAAAATTCGTGTAATTTGTGGCAAAAACTAAACGTTTTTCAAATTGATAATTTCCTGTTCTGTCAAAAATCTATAATTTCCTCTTGGAAGATTTTTCTTCGTCAAACCAGCAAAAGCCACACGGTCAATTCTCAAAACATCATAGCTCAAATGCTCAAAAATATGGCGAACCACTTTCACATTTGAAGTACGCAATTTCAATCCGATTTCGCTTTTTGGTTGGTCGTCAATATAGCTAATTTCTTCCACGCTAACACGGTGACCCTCGATCGTCATTCCTTTTTGGATCTTCTCCAAATCCTCAAATTTCAAGTTTTTGTCTAAAGAGACTTGATAGATTTTAGAAGATTTCTGATTTGGAATCGTGAATTTACGCAACATATCTGTGTCGTTCGTGAACAATAACAGACCAGTCGTGTTTTTGTCCATTCTTCCTACAGGAGTAAGGAATGTTTTTGTAGCACCACGAACTAATTCCGACACATTTCTGTGTTCAAAACCTTCGTCCAAAGCCGTTGTAAAGTTTTTTGGCTTGTTTAAAAGCAAGTATTCTTTTTTCTCCGGAGTCAAAACACTCCCGTCAAAATTCACCACATCTGTAGCTTTTACAAGGTATCCCATTTCAGTAACCGGAATCCCGTTCACTTTCACATTCCCAGATTGGATGTAAATATCAGCCTCGCGACGAGAACAAACTCCCGAATTCGCGATATATTTGTTCAGACGCATTTCGCCTTCCGCTTTCTGTCTTTTCGGGGCTTGGTTCGCTTTCTTTGCAGGCTTCTCTGGATTCGCATCCACCGCTTTTGCTACAGTTGGCTTCGCTTTTTTCGGCCCTTGAGCTCTCTTTGGCAACGCTGGTTTAGACTTGCTAAAACTGCTTTTTCCACCAGATCTGTTTGAGGCGCTTCCCTTTTTGCCTCCGTCATTCTTGTTCATTGTTCTAAATTTGTGCAAAGATAGCATTTTTCGACGGTAAATCCCTAGTATATTGGATGATTCGATTTTTTTGAAGCTATTTCCTGCTTTTCACTGCAAGTCCTCATTAAAAAACTAATGTTTCTAATTTTCAAAAACGAGCTTCCTCCGGTCGCTGTTTTTCAAAAAGAAACATAAAGTTTTTTCATTCCGGGCTTTCCGCTACAATCAGGGCTAGTAACCGTTTAGCGCTAAAAGAACCTTTTTTCCGTGCCACAAAACGCTCGGGTCAATCAATACAATACAAAAGACACCAGCTACAATTATGAATTTCAGAAGATTATGAAGTTGTAGAAAATCTTCCTTTGAATTTGATTTCCATAATTTTATAAGGAGAAAAATCATCAAAATCATGCAGATATAAAAGTAAATGACCATATAGCCAACTTCGTAAATATCGACCAAAAAATAAACCGGAATCACAGTCAGAGTCGTCAAAACCGTAATCGCAATTTTTGAAACCCTTTCGCCATAAACCACCGGAACCGTTTTGTAATCGCTCACAAAATCCCCTTTCATATTCTCTAAATCTTTTACCATTTCCCGAATCAAAATCAGCAGAAATAAAAAGATGGCGTGCCCAAAAATAATTCCAATTTTCTGCCAATCATATTCTTCGTATTGTCCTTTAAAGTAATAAAGCAAAATTCCGAAGAAAGGGAAAACCGCTAAAACAGAAGCCGTCAAATTTCCAATAATCGGATATTTCTTCAATTTATGCGAGTAAAACCAGATCAAGAAAATATAAACAGAATAGAATAAACTCACACGCCAAGAAACAAAATAAGCCAAAAATACAGACAAGAAATTCAGTCCAAAATAAACATAAAGTTTCGTTTTTTGGCTTACCAAACGATCCAACATCGACTTATTCGGACGATTGATTAAATCTTTTTGAGCATCGTAAAAACTGTTGATGATGTATCCGGAAGCGATGCAAAAACTCGAAACAAGCACCAAAATAAACAGATTGATGTCCAAAATTATGTCCAAAGCACGCACTTCCTCAGGCGATAAAATAAAAATTGCCGAAAGATATTGCGCCAATAAAATAACCGGAATATTGTACCCGCGAACCACAGAAAACAAACTGATAATTTTCATTACAAGAAGCTTGTTCTTTCTGCTTAGCATTTTTTTTGGGTAAAGGTTTTTGGATAAAAGTTAAAAAGTTTTTGCCGTAAAAATTCAGCGACTACATTTTGCTTTATGACATTCGACTTTAAGACTTTTGACTAAAATTGATAAACAACTTCCAATTTATAATCTTTCAAAGCTTCTTTGGCTTTTTCATAATCTTGCGTAAATCCAAGAATATAACCGCCTCCGCCAGAACCACAAAGTTTCAAATAATAGTCATTTGAATCTAGACCTTTCTGCCAAATTCCATGGAATTGCTCAGGAATCATAGGTTTGAAATTATTCAAAACCACTTTTGAAAGTTTTTTGGTATTTGCCAGCAATGCTTTTATATCTCCGTGAAGGAAATTATCAATACTTGCGTCAGTATATTTCACGAATTGGTTTTTTACCATCGCTCTAAAACCCTTGTCTTTCAGGCTTTCCATAAAAAGTGAAACCATTGGAGCAGTTTCTTTTACTTTTCCAGAATCCAATAAAAAGACAGCACCTTTTCCAGTCAAACTTTGAGTCGGAATTCCAGTTGCTTCAATATTATCGTGCGAATTAATCAAAATCGGAATGCTCAAATAGCTGTTTAAAGGATCTAAACCTGAACTTGTTCCGTGGAAAAAAGATTCCATTTTTGAGAAAATCTGCTTTAATTTTAATAGTTTTTCACGAGTCAGGTTTTCCAAAACCGTGATTTTGTTTTCGGCATATTGGTCATAGATTGCAGCAACCAAAGCGCCACTGCTACCAATTCCATACCCTTGCGGAATGCTGGAGTCAAAATACATTCCGGCTTCAACATTCAGTTTCAGCAACTCAATATTGAATTTCACAAGCTCTGGATTTTCTTGCTGCATTGTTTCCAAGTACGCAACAAAACGCTTCAAGCTTGCATTTGATTTTGTGGCTTCGTCAGAAAGATTGTCGTCAACTTTCAATCCGCCGTTGAAAAAATTATAAGGAATGGACAAACCTCGGGAACCTTTGTTGATTGCGTGTTCACCGAAGAGTAATATTTTTGAGTAAAATAATGGTCCTTTCATATTATTTGATGTCTTTCTTAATTTTATTTGGGTCTGATTTTTTATTCTTTTCTGATTCTTCAAAAATTTGTCTCATCTCTTTTAGAACCAATGGATTGTTAATGTCGATAACCATTTTTATTAGTTCTAGCTTTTCAAAGTTAATGTCCATAATCCAAATTTTAATTAAAGATACGAAAATTATAGTTGAGTTGCACCAAATCCAATTTCATCGCAAATATATTGCGAGTTTTGGCAATAGCCAACTAATTCATCCTTAATAAATTCTAAAACTTTCTCGCGAACGTTTTCGGGATATAAAACGTGCACATTTGCGCCGGCATCCAATGTAAAACAAACCGGGATTTTCGTCTCGTTTCTGAATTTCCAAATTTTATTTATGATTTCCAAAGTATTTGGTTTCATCAAGATAAAATACGGCATCGAAGCCATCATCATTGCGTGTAAAGTCAAGGCTTCGCTTTCTACAATCTTGATAAATTCCTCTAAATTTCCGGATTCTAAAACGGTTTTTATTTTCGAAAGATTTTCATGAGCTTGCTCAAAACGTCTTTCTGCGTAAGGATGATTGTGCATCAAATCGTGGCCAACGGTGCTCGAAACTTGCTTTTCTCC
>Ga0247730_1000091_pt1 | contig 93326 bp, 88 predicted proteins | sample UWRJL073202C2_FD_180959 | JGI IMG/M metagenome (GOLD analysis project Ga0247730, IMG submission 180959) | Plant litter microbial communities from Arlington Agricultural Research Station in Wisconsin, United States - UWRJ-L073-202C-2 | ecosystem: Environmental > Terrestrial > Plant litter >...
CATTGGGACATCCATGATTAAAAATCTGGCATCGGTACCTGCGGTGATGGTAAACCCTTCAGTATCCCATATTCCGTAGCCGTCACGTGTATCCAGCAATTGCCCGTTCACTTCTATTTTGCCCTCAATGACAAAAATGTAAGCTCCGTTATTTTTTCTGTGAATAGTATAGTCCACCTTCTGCCCCTGCTCCAGTTTACCCAGATTGAACCAGGCATCCTGATAGATCCATACGCCGGCATCCTCCGGGTCAGGTGACAATATCTGTACAAGTTGATTTGGGCTTGCAGGACCTTCAATTTTAACCTGGTCATACCGTGGCTCCACATTTCTTTTATTGGGAAAAACCCATATCTGGAGAAATTTTACAGGTTCACCTTTGTTCTTATTATATTCTGTATGGTACATTCCCGTACCTGCACTCATCACCTGTATTTCTCCGGCCTCTATTGTTGCAATGTTCCCCATACTGTCCTTATGCTGCAATGCGCCTTCAAGCGGGATAGAGATGATCTCCATGTTGTCATGCGGGTGTTCTCCAAAACCCATTCCGCCGTCTACGGTATCGTCATTCAGCACTCTTAATGTACCAAACTGAACGCGTTCAGGATTAAAATAACTGGAAAAGCTAAAGGTATGGTAACTTTTTAGCCATCCGTGGTCTGCAAGGCCTCTGGAATCTGCGGGATGTAAAACTGTTTGTGCCATGATTGATGTAATTAATATTGTATACCAAATTTACTGCATACAACAGCCATCCGTCTTAACATAGAATAAGAAATCACATTATCATAAAATTTATGGTCATTTTATAAGCTGAACTTATATCCCAGTGTTGCCCATACTCCGGGCATCGGAACAGCACCTGCCTGTATATAATTTACGTCAAAGATGTTGGAAGCATCAGCATAAATACTGCTTTTCTTAAGTTTGTAAGACACACGGGCATCCATTATCGTATAATCCTTGTAGCTGATCCGCTCACAATATCTTGCAGTCAATGTGAAAGACATGACTTTTAGAAAATCGGCATTTGCAGTAGCCGTCAGCTGGTTTTTCAGCGTCTCAATTGCATACCTTGAGAAAGTGGCCAGGGGAATTACCGTTTTGACTTTCGGATCGAGGTGAGTATAGGCCAGTCCGAACCTGAGGCTGTTGAACACCTGTGAGTTTGTTAGGGCACCAGTATTATAATCGGCGCTCAGGGTGTAACCGGTTGTATTCAACTGTCCGTAGTTATTTGGCTGCCATGGGTCCGTTTGAACCGCTTTCACCCAGTCGATAAAATTAGAGATCCGTCTTTTAAAAACACTTGCGTTGAGCACAAAATGGTTTGAATTGTATTTCAGTCCGCCTTCAGCATAACGTGATTTTTCCGGCCGGAGCTGCTCGTTGCCGATATTCGTAGGTCCTTTATAATAAAGATCCGTATAGGTTGGCAAACGCTCCCCTGTACCTACATTCACAAAAACCTTCCAGTTGCCGAGGAACGTATATCCTGCATCTATTCCGGGCAATACCTGCCAGTCGAAATCAGAATTGTAATTCACATATGTACCCGCGTTGATCTGCAGGTTTTTAACTCTGTCAAACTTATATTCAGCATATATACCCAGGTTCTCCCTGGTCCTTTTACCAAGGTTGGTACTATTGATCAGTTCTTTTCTGCCTTCCAGCCCCAGGCCAAACTCTCCGATGCCGGTTTCAAAAGTGTTATTCAGTTCCGCGCTAAGCACCTGCGTGACATGGTGATTGTGAAATTTATCCGGAGTTTGTTTGATATAGAGGTAGTCATCCACATTATTCCTGTAACTCAGTCTTGGCAGTAATGTCCAGAAAGAGGTCAGGTGTGTTTGATAAGCTACAGCGGCGAGGGCAGTCTTTACGGTTTCCTCAGCTTCCTTATCTCCCGGTGCGGAGTAATATCCGTTGGCACCGTAATTATTATGGATATACCCTCCGCTGATATCCAGCTGGTCGGTCTTTCCTACATTCACTTTTCCCTGATAATATACTTTTTGATTGTCAAATGCTGTATTGTGCCTGTATCCGTTGCCGGCTTCCTGACCAACGGAGAACAGGTGGCTGGACTCCTTTAATGCAAGTGTGCCTGTGGCACGTATACCATAGTTACCGTACAGGTCACCACTATCATTCTTTTTGAAACTGCTTCCGGTAAAAACATTTGCAGAGACGCCTGTTGAGGTTACGGATTTAGTGACAATGTTAATAGCACCTGTTAAGGCATTGAGGCCGTAAATACGGGATGCAGATCCCCTTAACACTTCGATATGGTCAATGTCATCGATAGAAATTGGCAGGTTCATCATATTGTGGCCCGTTTGAGGATCAGAGACTTTCACGCCGTTGAGCAGCACCAGTGTCTGATCAAAAGTACCACCGTCGATACTGATATCTGCCTGTACACCACCCGGCCCACGCTGGCGGACATCAACGCCGGTCACATAACTTAACAGATCACTGATGGATCTTGAGGGCAGGTTTTTGATCTGCTGATTGTCGATAATCCAGATATTGCGGGTTTGTTTTGAAAAAGGAAGTTTCAGGCGGTTCTCTTTCACCATCACTTCATTCAGGTTATTGGTGGTGTCACTTTGTGCCGCAGCATAACCGGCAGACAGGCAAAATGCTACCAATACAGGTAAAACTTTCTTCATATTTGATAATATTGCTGCGAAGATAACGATTCCCTGCACAGATCGGTGCAGCAAAATTTGCTTGGCTAATGTCCCGGCTGTATGAACTTCATAGAGAGTGCAGTTGAAGTTCCTAAAACGGCACCCGCAGTCACGTCAGTAGGATAATGCACCCCAAGGTACATGCGGGAATAACTTACTGACCCTGCCCATAGGTATGCCGGCGCAATAACGTACCATTTGTTGTAAACCTGAGACAGGGCTGTTGCAGTAGTAAATGACGAAGAGGCATGACCCGAAGGGAAAGAAGTACTTCCGGGATGGTACACCGCATTGATTTTCACACGTCCAAGAAAGGGACGGGGGCGGCGCACGATCTTTTTGATCACGGTGGTCAGCAGTAAGTTTACTGCAGAGCTGCTGGCGATGTACATCGCATTCTGGCGCGTACCTTTATCATTGGCTATTACACCTCCGGCAAATACTCCAGTGGGCACAGCCACATTCACAAAATTATTGTACCTGGACAGGAACATAAAAAAGTCCGTTTTTTCGGGAGTACGGTGTTCGGACAGGTCAATCATAATACGATCATCCATCCCCTGTAATCCGGTGTTCTGCTGGGCAGCTGCCGTAAAAGGTATTGCACAGAGCAGGCTGAGCTGCAATACGATTTTATATTTCCTGAAGGCTTTCATTTTACGGTTCGGGGTCATAGGATGGTCTTATCAGGATGCAGCAAGCTCTGATTTAGACCAGGCTTCCTGCATTGCCCCTAAAAATGTTTCCGGCGTCTGTGCTCCTGAAACAGCCAATTTCTGATCAAAAATAAAGAATGGGACGCCGTTGATGCCTATTTGCTGCGCAATCTGCTCGTCAGAACGGACCTCGTTACTAAAGTCGAAACCATCAAGCATATTTTCAACGGCAACCTTTTCCAGGCCTGCAGCTACCCCAATGCCGGTGAGCACCGTTTTATCGTCAATATTTTTACCATCAATAAAGTAGGCAATGAACAAAAGCTCTTCGATCTCATTGCCCAGATCCATTGACTTGGCAAGCTGAATTAAACGATGGGCATTGAATGAATTTGCTACAACAGCATTTTCAATATTGAAATGAAGGCCTGCATCAGCGGCCACCTTACTTACATGTGCATTCATCTGGACAGCCCACTCCCTGGTCTGTCCCTTTTTTTGTGCAAGATAGTCTGCAGGGTCCATGTCAGGTTTGGTTTCTGCCTGCGGATCAAGTTCGAAACTATGCCATTCCACTTCAACTTTATCTTTGTGGGGGAACTGTTCCAATGCCAGTTCAAACTTTCTCTTCCCTATATAACAAAAGGGGCACCTTACATCTGACCAAATATCAACCTTCATCTATTGTTTTTTTAAGCGTTATTTATTGTTTGTTGTCTTCAACGGTACTTGTCAGAAGAAGCCTTCGCTGATTAAAATTATTACGTTTAATAATGATTTTAATCAGCGAAGGCTTCTTCGTTTTTTTGTTGAAACGTTATACGTCAGCTTTGATCGTTTTCAATCCCTTTGTCCATCTGACCAGTTCTTTGAGCATTGCCGCTGCGGTTTTGCTGGTGGTTTCTGCGGGTTCAAAAACATCTTCTTCATTGATCCTTTCTGTGAAAAAAGGAATGTTTACTGCTTCATACAAAGGTACGATTTTAAAAGTCGCCAGATCGTCTTTCAGTGCTTTAGCTGCCCTTGTTCCGGCAGATATTCCTCCGTAACTCACTACTCCGGCAGCTTTGTAGTTCCATTCCTGATAGAGATATTCCAGAGCGTTTCTCAGTGGCGCCGGGTAACCAAAGTCGTACTCCCCTGTCACAAAGATAAATGCATCTGCTGTGTCAATTTTAGCACTCCATTTTTTGGTGTGCTCATGTTCATACTTTTTCATTGCGGGATGATTGGGCTCATCCATAAGAGGCAGTTTAAGCTCTCCGAGGTCAATCATTTCCACTTCAAATTGTCCGGATTCTTTTACGAGATTAGTGATCCAATTGGCTATAATCGGGCCTTTTCTGCCCGGTCTCACTGTTGAACTGATGATTATTAGCTTATCCATTTCATGATATTTATAAGTTTAACGTTTGGGTAAGCGAAAAGTTTAGCTGGTTACTTTAAAAATAGTTGTTTGCAGGTAGGTTTCACCGGGAGACAGAGTGGTTTTAGGAAATCCGGGAATATTGATGCCGTTTGGCGCATGCTGGGTTTCTACGCAGAAAGCTTCAAATTTATGGTAGTCCTTCCCTCCTTTTGCATTTGCCACATCCAGGTATTTTGCGGTATAGAAGTGGGCAATAGGTTCAGTAGTAAATACTTCAAGTTTTAAGCCTGAACTAGCCTCAGTAGTTTCCGAAGCGAAGCCCATTTGCCCGTAAGCCTTATCCAGCACATAACTTTGATCATATCCTTCTTCCGGGTCCCAGTCCTGTCCGATTGGTTTACCCCCGAGGAAATCATGGATGGTACCTGCTACAGGTAAAACGTTTCCGGTGACAATATATTCCTCATCCTGTTCAAGATAACGGCTGGCTGCCATGCGGTGGTGATGCTGTGCAATATTCCCTCCTTTGCTGGCCAGGTTGAAATAGGCATGATGGGTAAGGTTAACCGCGGTGGTAGCATCCGTAACTGCATGGAAATCCAGGATGAGTTCATCTTCATCAGACAGTTTGAAAGTCAGCTGAACCGTCAGCTTGCCCGGGAAATTTTCTTCACCGGCGGGGCTGATATATTGCAGCGTCAGACTCGGGTCTATCGTAGGCAGGATATCCCATACTTTTTTATCAAAACCGTTCTCCCCGCCGTGAAGGTTGCCGTTAAGCTGATAATCCTGTCCCTCAATAGTAAACCTGCCATTTTTTATGCGGTTGGCATACCGGCCGATGACCGCGCCCATGTACGGATAAGTAGAAAGGTAATCTTCATTGATATATCCATCAAAATCATCAAATCCCAGGACAATATCCTGATCTTCTCCCTTTGCATTTTTAACTATAAAGCTGCTGACGATAGCACCATAATTGTATATTTTAACTTTACTCCCGCGGATATTAGTTAGCTCGACGGCGAAAACTTCTTTTCCATCAATAATTTTCCCTGTGCTAATTTGATTTTCTTTCATAAAACGTATATTGGTCCACTTTAATACTAAAACAATACTACAAATAATACAGGCAATATTTTAGCCAAAGTAAAAATTTAACCAGATATAGTTTTATCCATTCCATTACTTTATGAAAGACGAATTAGCCAAAAAATTCTTTGAGACTTATGGTCAGCAGCCTGCAGCAACATATTTTACACCCGGCCGGGTTAACCTTATCGGTGAACACATCGACTACAATGGCGGGCTGGTATTTCCCTGCGCCATCACCCTTGGTACATGGCTCTGCCTGGCGCCGAATAACGACCGTACCCTCCGTTTCAAGAGTATAAATTTTCCTCAGGAAGCGGAAATTGCCTTACAGCCAAGTTTCAAAAAAGACGGTAGCGGATGGTATAACTATCCGCTTGGCGTATTCAACGAGATCCTTAAAAATTTCCAGATCCCGGTAGGGTTTGACCTGTTATATTATGGTAACATCCCCATTGGTTCAGGCCTGTCCTCTTCTGCTTCTATTGAAGTAGTCACAGCCTATGCCATCACTTCCTACCTGGAGCTTGATTATGACCGCCTGGCCCTGGTAAAACTGTCTAAAAATGTAGAGAATGAGTTCATCGGCCTCAATAGCGGTATCATGGACCAGTTTGCTGTAGCCTTCGGTGAAAAAGACAAGGCCATTGTACTGAATTGTGATACGCTGGAATACAAACTTGTAGATTGTGACCTTGGTGATCACGTACTGACAATCATCAATACCAAAAAGCCAAGGGGGCTGGCAGAATCAAAGTATAATGAAAGGGTAGCTGAGTGCCAGGCTGCACTGGCAGCGCTGAACACGGAGATCACACTCCATAACCTGTGTGAGCTGAATGCTGAAAAATTTGCATTGCACAGTCACCTGATCACAGATGAGACCATTTTAAAACGCGCTACGCATGTTATCAAAGAAAATGACAGGGTAAGCCTCGCAGCGAAAGCACTGAGCGAGGGTGATCTGGAAGGGTTCGGGCGGTTAATGTATGCTTCGCACCAATCTCTGAAAGACCTTTATGAAGTAAGCGGCAAAGAATTAGACACTGTTGTTGAATTTTGTTCAGGATATGCAGACGTCACCGGTGCGCGGATGACTGGCGCCGGATTTGGCGGATGTGCCATTGCAATCGTTAAAAAAGACGCTGTGGATGACTTTACTGAAAAGCTGACGGCCTATTATACGGAACACATTGGTTATGCCTGTGAGGTCTACGTAAGTAAAATTGGTAACGGGGCAACCACAATTTAATTCTATTTTTGCGCTATGCAAAAATTAAAGACAACTGATTTAAACCGTGTAGGTATAGAGGAATTCAAGGAGCAGGATAAACTACCGGTAGTTGTGGTACTGGATAATGTACGCAGTATGAACAATGTGGGCTCAGCATTCAGGACAGCAGATGGATTTGCGATAGAAAAAATGATCCTTTGCGGAATAACGGCACAGCCACCCCACCGCGAAATTGAAAAGACCGCTATCGGTGCCACGCAATCTGTAGACTGGGAACATTATGATGAAACCCTGAAAGCCATCAGGAAACTAAGGGCTGAAGGATATGAGATCATTGCCATAGAACAGGCTGTGGAAAGCATTATGCTCAATACCTTTCAGCCGGATACGGCTAAGAAATATGCCCTGATCTTTGGAAACGAAGTGAATGGCGTAAGTGAAGAAGTGATGGCAGAAATTGACAAATGTATTGAGATTCCGCAGTTTGGAACCAAACATTCTTTCAATATCGTGATCTCGGCGGGTATTGTACTCTGGGATTTTTATGCGAAACTGAGATTGCAGTAATAAAAAAAGCACCGGGATGTTCCGGTGCTTTTTTGGTTAGTACTATTGTTTTGTAAAGGTATATAAATTATGCGTAAGGAATACCGTCTTTAGTGGCCAGTCTGCTTGATCCCATCAGATATTCGTCTACTTTTCTCGCCGTTTCCCTGCCTTCAGAAATTGCCCAGACCACCAGTGACTGTCCTCTTCTCATATCGCCTGCTGCAAATATCTTCGCAATGTTGGTCTGATATTTACCTTCTTCGGCTTTCACATTTCCCCTGTTGTCCAGTTCAACACCCAGTTTCTCTATCAAACCTTCTTTCTGAGGATGTAAGAAACCCATTGCCAGTAAAACCAGCTGACAAGGCAACTCACGTTCAGTTCCGGCGATCTCCTTAAAGTTCAATGGTCTGCCACTTGGATCGAATTCCCATTCTACATCAACTACACGCAGTGCTTTGAGGTTGTTGTTCTCATCTGAGATAAACTCCTTGGTATTGATTCCCCAGGCTCTTTCAGCACCTTCTTCATGAGAAGAGGTAACTTTCAGCAGCATAGGATAAGTAGGCCAAGGCATGTTGGCGGTACGTGCCTGTGCAGGCATCGGCATGATCTCAAACTGCATTACAGAACGTGCGCCCTGGCGGTTTGAAGTACCAATACAGTCAGATCCTGTATCACCACCACCAATAACGATCACATCTTTACCTGTTGCCAGGATATCTTCCTGATCCAGCCTGATGTTGCGTACTCTTTTGTTTTGCTGTTTCAAAAAGTCCATCGCAAAATGAACCCCTTTTGCAGATCTTCCCGGTGCAGGAAGGTCACGCGGGATAGTAGAACCTCCTGCAAGAACGATAGATTGAAAATCTCTCAGTAAGGTGTTGAGTTCAACGTTTACACCAACATTGGCATTACATTTAAATTCAATACCTTCTTTTTCCATCAGGCTGATCCTTCTGCTCACTACATCTTTCTGCAGTTTAAAGTCAGGGATACCATAATTCAATAAACCTCCGGGCGTGTCATCACGTTCGTAAACAACAACCTCATGACCGGCTTTATTTAACTGTGCAGCAGCTGCCAGTCCGGCCGGGCCGGAACCAATTACCGCTACCTTTTTGCCGGTACGGATCAGTGGCGGCTCTGCTTTGATAAATCCTTTTGCAAAAGCAATCTCAATGATATGTTTTTCAATCTCTTCAATTGAGACAGGTGATTTATTGATACCCAATACGCAGGCCGACTCACATGGGGCCGGGCAGATCCTGCCTGTGAATTCAGGAAAGTTATTAGTGCTCAGTAAGATACTTGAGGCTAACTCCCATTCTCCTTTATATACTGCTTCATTGAACTCAGGAATAACGTTACCCAGCGGGCAGCCCGACTGGCAAAACGGAACACCGCAGTCCATACAGCGTGCACCTTCCTGTTTAACCTGTTCCTGTTCAAAGGCTACAACGAATTCGTTGTAGTGCTGCAAACGTTCCTTTGCATCTTGTTTTACAGGAGCAGTTCTCTCATATTCTAAAAATCCGGTTACTTTTCCCATAATTATGATGTTTTAACTTTAAGGCTCTTTTTTAATAAAACTGCTTTGTATTCTTTAGGGAATACTTTGATAAAGTGGGCAGACTGAGTTGCCCAGTCGCTTAAGATAAACTCAGCAAGCTTACTCTTGGTCAGCTGAATGTGTTTCTTAAGCAAGTTGTTGATGCGAAGTTCGTCTTCCTCATTCAGCGGATCAAGATCCACCATTTCCTTATTGCATTTATTTGGAAAATCGCCGTTTACATCATAGATCCAGGCTACACCACCACTCATACCGGCGGCAAAGTTGCTGCCTGTATTTCCGAGTACCAGTACTTCACCACCGGTCATGTATTCACAACCATGGTCGCCCAGGCCTTCAACAACTGCCGTAGCACCTGAGTTCCTTACAGCGAAACGTTCACCTGCCAAACCACGTACATACAGCTCTCCTGAAGTTGCACCGTATAAAGCTACGTTACCGATAAGGATATTCTGTTCAGGCACGTATTTCACTTCCCTGAAAGGATAGATGGATAAACGTGCGCCTGAAAGGCCTTTACCTACGTAATCGTTACCCTCACCTTCCAGTTCCAGGGAGATACCTCTGGCAGCAAATGCGCCAAAGCTTTGTCCGGCAGAACCGTGGAATTTAAAGTTGATGGTATCGGCAGGTAAACCGGCGCCTTTATAGATCTTGGACAATTCATTTGATAACATTGTACCGATTGCACGGTCAGTATTGATCACTTCAAATTCTTTGAAGACAATCTCTTTGTTCAGCAATGAAGGCTGTGCAGCAGCGATCAGCTGGTGATCCAGTACATGGTCAATTCCGTGATCCTGTTTTTCAGTATTGTATAATGTTACGCCAGTATCTGGTGCTTTATAGAGGATAGCTGATAAGTCAAGGTTTTTCAGTTTCCAGTCTTCAGGGTCAATAGCACGTGCTACTAAGGCGTCTGACTGGCCTACCATTTCTTCAATTGTTCTGAAACCAAGTTCTGCCATAGTCTCGCGAAGCTCTTCGGCAAGGAAATGGAAAAGGTTAACCACATGATCCGCTTCACCGGTAAACAGTTTTCTCAGTTCAGGATCTTGAGTGGCCACACCTACAGGACAGGTATTCAAATGGCATTTTCTCATCATGATACATCCTGAAGTAACCAGGGCAGCAGTTGCTACACCCCATTCTTCAGCGCCCAGTAAAGCAGCGATAGCGATGTCCCTTCCGGTTTTTAACTGGCCATCTGTTTGCAGTACTACCCTGCTGCGCAGACGGTTTTTTACCAGCGTCTGGTGTGCTTCGGCTAATCCAAGTTCCCATGGTAATCCTGCATGCTGAACCGAGGTCAGCGGAGATGCACCTGTACCACCATCAAATCCGGATACGAGGATCACATCGGCATGTGCTTTCGCCACACCGGCAGCAATTGTACCCACGCCTGCCTTAGATACCAGTTTCACATTGATCCTTGCTTCCCTGTTTGCATTTTTCAGGTCGAAGATCAGCTGTGCCAGATCTTCAATAGAGTAAATATCGTGGTGAGGAGGAGGAGAAATCAGTCCTACGCCCGGAGTTGCGTGACGGACCTTTGCGATCCAGTCATCAACTTTATGTCCTGGCAGCTGTCCGCCTTCACCTGGTTTTGCACCCTGTGCCATTTTGATCTGCAGTTCATCAGCGTTGGTCAGGTAATTACTGGTTACGCCGAAACGTGCTGATGCGATTTGTTTGATGGATGAACGCATTGAATCACCGTTCGCCATTGTTTCATAACGCAGTTCATCTTCACCACCTTCACCTGTGTTGCTTCTTCCGCCGATGCGGTTCATTGCAATTGCAAGTGTTGAATGTGCTTCATGTGAAATAGAGCCAAATGACATGGCACCTGTTGCAAAACGTTTTAATATATTTTCAACCGGTTCTACTTCCTGCAAAGGAACAGAAGGGCGGTTATATTTAAATTCAAACAGGCCGCGGATGGTAAAAGCCTGTTTAGTTTGCTCGTTTACCAGTTTGCTGTATTGTTTGTAGATATTGTAGTCGTTTTTACGGGTAGCGTTCTGTAATAAGTGGATCGTTTGCGGGTTGAACAAATGCTGCTCTCCTTTTCTTCTCCATTTATAATTACCGCCGGTAGTCAGGATGGTGTCAGGCCTTGTAGATTTACCAAACATGCGGGCATGTTTAATTAAAGCTTCACGGGCAATTTCATCCAGCCCTAAACCTCCGATCCTGGAAACAGCACCACTGAAATAGTTATCAACCACATTCTTGTGGATACCTAAAATTTCAAAGATCTGTGCACCGTGGTAAGACTGCAGTGTAGAGATTCCCATTTTAGAGAAGATCTTCAACAGGCCGCTGTTTACTGCGTAGATATAGTTTTCAATCAGCTTTTCCGGTTTAAGGTTACTTTCCTTATCGAAACCACTGATGGTTTCAAGGGCAAGATAAGGGTTAACAGCAGTAGCACCGAAGCCTATCAGACAGGCAAAATGGTGTACCTCCCAAACATCTCCTGCTTCAACAACAAGTCCCACAGCACCCCTGTGGCCTTTACGGATCAGGTGATGGTGAACTGCAGATACAGCCAGCAGAGAAGGAATTGCAGCATGTTCAGAATCCAGTGCACGGTCTGACAGTACGATTACCTGGAAGCCATCTTCCACAGCATCTACCGCATAACGGCATAAACGTTCAAGGCCTTTTGCCAGTGAACCTGGTTTGCCGTCAGCCCTGAAGTAGGTCTGCAGGGTTTTAGACTGGAAAACCCCTGTATCGATACTGCGGACTTTCTCCAGTTCAAGGTTAGTTAATATCGGATGTTTGATTCCTACACAATGACAGTGCATTGCATTTTCTTCGAGCAGGTTACCGTTGTTGCCCATGAAGCCTGCAAGGCTCATCACCACTTTTTCCCTGATCGGGTCAATCGGCGGGTTTGTTACCTGTGCAAAAAGCTGTTTAAAATAAGATGACAGGTGTTGTGGTTTCTGTGAAAGTACCGCCAGGGGGATATCTGTTCCCATAGATCCTATTGCTTCCTTTGCTTCAAAAGCCATCGGTTTTAAGATCAGGTCAATATCTTCCCTGCTGTAACCGAATACCTGGTGATATTTAAAGATAGACTCTTTTGACAAGCCGGTAAATACCACCCTTGGATCAGAAAGCTCTTCCAGACGGATCTGGTATTGGTTGATCCAGTCTGCATATGGACGGTTACCGCATACTTTGGTTTTGATTTCGTCATCGCTGATGATCCTTCCTTCTTCCATGTCCACTACGAACATTTTTCCGGGAGTCAGTCTTCCTTTTTCAATGATCTGGCTTTGGTCAAGCGCAAGCACACCTGATTCAGATGCCATGATCACACGGTCATCCTCAGTGATCGCGTATCTTGCCGGGCGCAGCCCGTTTCTGTCCAGCGTACCGCCGATAATGTTGCCATCGGTAAAAGCAATTGCAGCCGGGCCATCCCATGGCTCCATTAAAGTAGCATGGTATTTATAGAATGCAGCTTTCAGCTCATCCATATCATCATTACCGTCCCATGCTTCAGGGATCAGCATCATCAATACGTGTGGTAAAGAGCGGCCGGCATGCATTAACAACTCTACTACGTTATCGAGACAGCCTGAATCTGACTGTGTTTCATCGATAAACGGCAGCAGCATATTCAGTTCCTCGGCAGTAAAATAACTTGAAGCGAATGACCTTACACTTGCGCGGAACCAGTTCAGGTTACCCTGCAGCGTATTGATCTCGCCATTGTGAGCGATATAACGGAAAGGCTGGGCCAGTTTCCAGGAAGGGAAAGTATTTGTGGCGAATCTTGAGTGTACCAGGCCGAATGCCGAAACTACTCTTTTATCACTTAGTTCTGTAAAATATGTACGTACCTGCAATGAGGTCAGCTGTCCTTTATATACTATGGTACGTGAAGAGAAAGAAGCGATATAGAAATCACCTTTTATGCCTTTTACGGTGTTAAGAATCGTTTTAGTAAGGTAATTCTTTAAGACGTATAATTTACGTTCAAAATCAGCACCGGCAGCAATACTGTCCGGACGGGCAATAAATACCTGTTCCATTTCCGGCTCTACTGATAAAGCCATATTACCAATGTCTGTAGGGTTTGTATTTACCTTTCTGAATCCTAAAACTTCCAGGCTCAGCTTTTCAGCTACGCGGTAAATGATCTCTCTGCATTCTTCTCTTGCTCTAACGTCTTTTGGAAGGAACAACATTCCTACCCCATAGTCACCTGACTGATTTAGGCTAAATCCTATTTTAAGGCACTCATCATATAAAAATTCGTGCGGAACCTGGATCATAATACCTGCACCATCACCGGTATTAATCTCAGCACCAACAGCTCCCCTGTGGTCAAGGTTTTCTAAAATAGTAATGGCATCCGAAATGATTTGCTGGGATTTTCTTCCTTTCACGTGAGCAACAAAACCAATACCGCAGGCATCGTGTTCAAAGCTCGAATTGTATAAGCCTTGATTCTCTTCTATTTGTTCCATATCTTAATGTATTCGAAACACTAAGATAATCAAAATGTTCTCAAATTGTTAAATTCATATTTTTTTTATGAAAAATAAAGAATAGTACAAAGATCGGTAGTATACTTTAACATATTTGTAATATTAGGGTATTAAAATTATCAAATACACAAGCTTATTATTTAGATTCGTTTTTGATTAGCGGCGGTATCCCCCCCGATTTGCAGTGTAGTTTGTACTAATAGTGTTAAATATACACTATATATAGACGAATTGCTGATAAAAATGGCTTCAGGGCTTCGAATACCGATTTTTTCCCGGCAGGTGGTTAAACACGCAATAATTAATTTTTATTCAAATACAATCCGCTAAATTTCAATCCATTATCACAAAAAGTACAAAAAATAGCTAGAAATTGTTGTTTAGACTTTTGTAGACTGAACTCTTTTGCTACATTTGCAGTGGGCAAGTCCTTTACGATCAGCTCCCTTTGAACTCCCCCAGGGCGGGAACGAAGCAAGGGTAGAAGGTTGTAGCGGTGCGATAAAGGTTGCTTGCCCATTTTTTACTTTTTTTTCAGATTGACTATGCTTTCATTGCACAATCTTCCGTTCAAAGTATACGCCGATTTATTCCGCAGTTTATTTTTCCTTAAATTATATAATCATGAAATTTTTCATTGACACGGCTAACCTTGATCAAATTAAAGAGGCGCAGGATCTTGGTATTTTAGATGGTGTGACTACCAACCCCAGCCTTATGGCCAAAGAAGGTATCACCGGCGAACAAAACGTAATCAACCACTACAAAGCAATTTGTGCGATCGTTGATGATAAAGTGAGCGCTGAAGTGATCTCTACCACTTACGAAGAAATTATTAAAGAAGGTGAAGCTCTGGCTGCATTAGACGCTAAGATTGTTGTTAAAGTTCCAATGATCAAAGATGGTGTGAAAGCAATTAAATATTTCACTTCTAAAGGTATCAGAACAAACTGTACGTTGATTTTCTCTGCAGGCCAGGCTTTACTGGCTGCTAAAGCAGGTGCAACTTACGTTTCTCCCTTCCTTGGCCGTTTAGACGATATAGGTTCTGAAGGTTTGACACTAATTGAAGATATCCGTTTGATATTTGATAACTACGGATACCCTACTGAAATCCTTGCAGCATCAATCCGCGGACCATTGCATATCATTAGCTGTGCTAAATTAGGCGCAGACGTAATGACCGGTCCGTTAACAGCTATCTTAGGTTTATTAAAACACCCGTTAACTGACAGTGGTTTGGCTACTTTCCTTGCTGACCATAAAAAAGCAGCAGAATCAGCAGTTAAAGCATAATTCATCCTTTAAAGGATATATAAAAGCCGGTCTGAGAATATCTCAGACCGGCTTTTTCCTTAATAAGGATTGCGTGTTTTATGCCAATTACCCTTTTATACGGATTACCTTTTTACACGGCTATGCCGTTGTTATGCTTCGTCCAAAACAGCTTTTACTTTATCGTAGTCGATCTGTTCGTCCGGCTCGATGAGTATGCCCTTCACCCCTGCCCCGTTTGCTGCTGCAACATCCCGGGGTTTATCCCCTATCATTACAGACAAAGCCGGATCAATATCATACTCTGCAATAGCCTCCAGTAGCATACCTGATTTTGGTTTTCTGCATTCGCAATCGCCGGAAACTGTCGGATGGTGCGGGCAATAGTAGGCATGGATAATCTCAGCCCCCTGCTCCTCAAATTTGTTGAACAGTATTTCGTGCATCTCAGCAAGCGTTTCCTCAGTATAACGCTTTAAAGCAATCCCCCCCTGGTTAGTAATCACTACCAGCAGGTAGCCTTCGTCAAAAAATCTTTTTAAAGGTGGAATCTGGTATTCCAGGACTTCAAAATCTTCCAGTCTGGTGATATAATCGTAAATCTCATGGTTCAGTACCCCATCACGGTCTAAAAAAATTGCTTTGTTCATTATTTCGTATTTGCTCCAAATATCAAAATATAATTTAAAGGCGCGTATAACTACGCAGGATTATTCGAAAAAATATATGGTGTATGACAGCAATAAGATCATACCGGCTCTTATTATACTTCGCTCTAATTGAATCCAGCTACATTTCAGCATGCCTGCATGAGGAGACCAATATTTTCAACTAGTTAAAACCAATGCTTTGATCATGTATTCTGAATGTTATCACTATGGACTCATGCAAAGCAAGCTACCTGATAAATCATCAACCAGAATCTACCTATCACCAGGATAGAACAGCTAAAAATGCCCTTTTTTGCACCAATTTAACGTTTATTTAACACAAAATGCAATTAATCTGGCTTAGGATCAGGGTACTATAAGTTACGCCGCATTTTTATTTGCACTATAGGGATAGTACTCCTATATTTGCATCACTTTAAAAGGAAACGCTTAGAGTAAAGTTCTGAAAAGAATGATGATTCCGTAGCTCAGCTGGTAGAGCATTACACTTTTAATGTAGTGGTCCTGGGTTCGAATCCCAGCGGGATCACAGAGAATAGTATCAATAATACGTAAAAGCTTGCAAATCATATGATTGCAAGCTTTTTTCGTTTACAGGAATTGCAAATCCATCAGCTACCGGAGCGCGTTATCAACCAGTTTTTCCAGATCCTGGTAGCGCTGCTGTCTGCCTTTCCGGTTCATGTTGAGCGTCATCAGGAAGGCTGCATATTTTTTTTGCTTATCAATCCATGGGTTACTACCAAAGAGACCGGGGCTGCTTACCGAATTGCTTCCCATTACCCACTCACCGTAACCATATCCCAGACCACTTGCTTCGGCAGGAAAACCTATCTTCTTCACATCGGCGGTTAAGCGGTTCATCTGCATCTGGGCAATACTGCCCTCACTCAAAATCCTTTTCCCGTTAAAAGTGCCCTTATTTAATATCATGACTAAAAAATTCAGGTAATCCTGTGGTGTGCTGAATGCACCGCCGGCAGGCAGCGTTAAACCCTCGTTACCAAAATCAGTGTGCTGCATATTCAATGGCCGCGCTATGCGTTCAGCAAATAAGGTTTCAAAGCTTTTACCGCTAATTTTTTCCAGTATGGCGCCAGCGATCTGCAAACCAACATAGCTGTAATGAAAAACCTCCCCTGGCTCACCTTCCATTGGCAAGACGGCAATTTCCTGAATTGCCTGGCTCATGGATTGGATGTGTTTCATTTCCGCGGGGTTTTCCCCTAAAGGAGGGGCCTTGATAGCGGTAAGGTGCGAGAGGCATTGGGCAATAGTAACAGCGCCCTTACCATGTTGTGAAAGCACCGGCAGATATTTACCCACTGTATCACTTAGCTTTAAGCTACCCTGATCCACAAAAGTCATTACGAGTGCGGCACTCAGCCATTTACTGCAACTTGCGATGGCTTGCCTGGACTGTAAATTATAGTCATTCAAATCTACCGGTTGATCCAGTTTTTTAGCAAATAATTTTTGCATAAACCTATCCTTTGCCGTCATACTGTTTACGCCATGATGATAAACTATCTTACCATCCTGGTATACCAGTAAGATAGCCCTCCCACCCATATTTTTTGTATTTTCATTCAACCAGGTATCAACATCTTTAAATTGCTGCTGCGCCTGTGCCCTGCCGCAGGTAATAGCCAGTATGAACGCAATAGTGATTATTTTGATTCTCATTTTTATAATTTTTGAAATACCAATTTTATCCGGTACACCTTTTCTTTATTTTTCTTGAGACTTAGCCGATTATCAGCTACTTGTTCCTCATAATTCAGAATTGAGATGACAATTTTAAAGCTCTTCAGGATACCCTTTTGCCCCTAATACAAGTTTTTTTTTCATTTCCCTATCAGAACAATTCATGTGCATAACTGTTCAAAGCTCTCAAAGTTAGCTATTTGCCGCAGATAGCCAAGCTACTAAAACGCTTTTACGTAGGGTTCACAGTGAGTAAATTTTGATTATTCCTTATCATGCCGGATATTAGCTTTAACGTTATGAGAAACCATATTTGCATATTGGAATTCCCTTCTAACCTGGGTTTGAAAGAACCCTTTGCAGGGCAGGAACCTGGGGTAAAAAAATTGCCTGACTTTTTAAGAAAGCATCACTTTCATTCATCATTAAACGCAGGGAGCTTCATTAGGCTGGCACCACCGCCTTATAGCATGAGTATTGATGAAATTTCTGGCGTCAGAAATGCAGACCAAATTGCAAAATATGCAAAAGAACAAGCTCTGATATTGGAAAGAGTGCTTTCAGAAAACAAATTCCCAATTGTAATTGGCGGTGATTGCAGCATTTTAATAGGCAATTCACTGGCATTAAAAACAACAGGAGAGTTTGCATTATTTTTTCTCGATGGACATACAGATTTTATGTGGCCTTCTCTATCGCACACAGGTGGGGCTGCCGGAATGGATTTAGCCATAGTGACCGGCAATGGGCATGACAAACTCACAGACATTAACGGGCAGAAACCCTATTTCAAAGAACAGAACGTTTGGTGTGTTGGGAACAGAGACGATGAGGAATGGTATGTTAAAGCAATAGAGGATTCAGGTATAAACTATAATGACCTTGCTTCACTGAGGCAGAATGGAATTGCGAAATGTATTTCTGACTTTCTGCAAATGGTGAAGGATAATAATTTAGATGGCTTTTGGATTCATATTGACGTTGATGTGTTGAATGATCATATCATGCCCGCGGTTGATAGCCGTCAGCCAAATGGACTGGAATATAACGAGTTCAATGAAATTCTGAATTTACTTTTATCTGATCCCAAAGCAAAAGGTTTGGAGATTACGATATTAGATCCGGACCTGGACCCATCTGGAATATATACCATGAATTTTGTAGCTAACTTTTGTGCTACGGTCAATTCAATCCAAAAAAAGCCACAATAATACAGAATCCGGATCAAACGCCAAGTGGTAGGGCCACCGTTAACTTTTATAACAAATGGCCCTTCGCTTCTCTTATAGCAACGCCACTAATTCGGCTATCCTGTTGGAAATCCCTACTTCATTATCATACCAGGCAACAACTTTGACAAAGCTGCCTATAGCTTTGGTAAGACTGCCATCTACAATTGAAGAGTGTGTGTTACCCAGAATATCTGCGGATACCAGTTGTTCTTCAGTGTACTCCAATATACCTTTAAGCGAATTACCGGCATAAGTTTTAAACAGGTTATTGAGTTCAGTGACAGATACTTCCTTTTTTAGGTTTATAGATAAATCTACAATTGAAGCATCAATCACGGGGACACGATAGGAATAACCGTCCATCTTTCCTTTGAGGTTAGGCAGGACATCGCCAATCGCTTTAGCCGCGCCTGTGCTTGTTGGGATAATGGAATAAGATGCCGCACGTGCCCTTCTCAGATCTTTATGGGGGGCATCCTGCAAATTTTGATCAGCAGTAAATGCATGTACCGTGATCATATAACCTGATTCAATTCCAAATTCCTTATCCAGTATTGCTAATATCGGGGCTATGCTGCCAGTGGTACAAGAGGCGGTAGAATAAATCAGGTCATCCGCTATTAACTCATTATTGACACCATGTACGATGGTTTTTATCCCTCCCGAACCTGGTGCCGTAATCAATACTTTTTTTGCACCTGAACTGACATGTTTATATGCTGAAGTTTTGTCTGTAAACCTGCCGGTTGATTCTATCACTACATCGATCGCTAAATCTTTCCAGGGCAGTTTTTCCGGGTCTTTTTCACTCAATAAGAGAATGCGTTTGCCGTTTACGATCATTGTATCACCATCGCTGTCTACTTCTCCCGGAAACCGACCGTGAGCAGTATCATATTTAAGCAGATGTGTTAACGTGCTGATGTCTGTCAGATCATTTACTGCGACAACTTCTATTTCAGGTTTACTTTGTAATGCCCTAAGGGTCATTCTGCCTATACGGCCGAATCCATTAATTGCAATTTTCATAAGAATATAATTAGTATATTATAAATTGGCTTGAAGAACCTCAGTAACGCCAGGGGTTTTGAGCGATGTGCGGAATGCACGGCGATAATCTGAAGGTGTGGTCATTAAATGTCTGAGAAATGTTCGTCTCATGGAAACCAGCCCGCCTAACCCGCATTTTTCAGCGATGCTTTCAATCGGCATGTCGGTGTCTTCCAGATATTTCCTGGCAGTTTCAATCCTTAGTTTTTCTACAAATTTAGCGGGAGACAAACCTGTTTGCTTATGAAAAACGCGCGTAAAGTTCCTTGGACTCATATTCAAATGATCAGCGATGCGGATAACGTCCATCGGTTGATGCAGGTTTTCGCAAAACCAACTGTGCAATCTTCCGGCAATGGTTGAACTTTCATAAACTGGCAGCAGGTTTGCAAACTGCACTTGAAAACCGGGCCTGGATAAGTAAAAAACTAATCTCCGGGCTACCTGAATGGCAATGTCCTTTCCATGATCTTCTTCTACTAAAGCCAGAGCAAGGTCAATTCCCGAGGAGACACCTCCTGAAGTATATATATGACCATCGGTAGCGTAAAACGCATTGGTGTTTACGTCAATAAGTGGATATTCCTTCTTTAACCTTTCACTCAGCTGCCAGTGTGTGGTTGCTTTTTTTCCGTTCAATAACCCTGCCTCGGCCAGGGCAAATGCTCCGCCGCAAACTGACCCTATCCGGCGTGTATGTGCTTCATTGATGGTTGACAACCAATTACAAAAATCAGCGTATTCTGATTGCTGTAAGGTTTGAAAATCATTTCCAGCCACTATTACGGTGTCAATAGGCGTAGTAATTTCCGTCACACAGTATTGACAGACAATTTCGATTCCGGTTGAAGTGGTCACTCTCTTGTTAAGCGTTGGAGAGGCTATCAAAACATCGTAGCCCATTTTTGAACCAGAGGAGTTCAAACACTTGTCGGCACTTGTAAAAACATCAGCCGGACCAGCGAAGTCAAGCAACATATTGCCTGACATGGCAACAATTACTACTTGTTTTCTCTGCTCATCATTGGCGATTATACCGTTATCGTGATTCATAACACAAATTTATCACCTAAACTGTTCGTCTCAAAGGACATGTTTTATACAATTTAGGCCAAATTAATGGTCGAATGATGAGATATATACGAAATTTTTGCAATAATGTTCCGGATTAGGTCATAAGACGGGAACTTTCGGAAAGTAATCTACCCCTGCCCCTGAGAAACACCGTTTGGGTCCATCCATACATATTCCCAGTGATGACCGTCCAGATCTTCAAAGCTGTGCTGGTACATAAAGCCGTAGTCAGAAGCAGGATTTGGTATCGTGGCACCTGCCGCTTCTGCTTTGTCCACCATTTCGTTAACTGCATCTTTAGTATCGGCAGATATGGCAATGGAGCACTCTAATGCTTTGTGAGCATCTACAATTTCTTTTTTGGTAAAGGTCTGGAAGAAAGGTACAGTTAGCAGCATCACATAAATGGTATCACTGATAATCATACAGGTAGCTTTCTCGTCGGTAAACTGAGGATTAAAAGTATAACCAAGTTTAGTGAAAAAATCAATAGAGTTTTGGAGGGATTTGACCGGTAAGTTCACAAAGATTTGAGTTGCCATAAGTTTTTCTGAATTAGGTTATTCAAAAGTAAGGTATTGCCAGCTTGGTGCAGATGGGTAGAGACGACAAGTTATAGGGGCAATTGGGACTACCTGGTGTCATTTGTTAACCCAGGTGAACGATTCTCAGGTTTTCATATCAGAATTTTGCTTTACTAAAAAATCAAATTATGAAAACACAAATCGGTCAGAATTCCTGGGGAATACAATCAGTGTCATTTTGGAGTGTGCTGATTATAGCATTGGGTATTATCTATATTGGAATCCGTTTTATTGTACATCCTGAGGGTGCTGCGCCGGGATATGGCATTCCATTTAAAGACGGTAATGATTCAGTTTATGGAAGGATCAAAGGAATCCGGGACACTTTTTCGGGAATAGTGCTTTTACCATTACTTTGGATGCGCATGCGTAAAGCAGTGGCCTGGGTATTCAGTATGGCTATTGTTGTTCCGGCTTTCGATTTCCTGGTCATCCTGTCTTACAAAGGCAGTGGTGATATTGCTCACCTACTGATCCATGGCCTTACCGCCATGCTGATGGTGATAACCAGCATCTTATTGTTTTATGGAATTTCTGAGTCAAATAAAAATTAATCCGTATGAATACTACAATCATCAGCCACGTGCTATTGACCATCGCGATTTTAGCCACAGGAGTAATCTACGGCACAGACATGTTTCATGCCCTGGTGGTCAGAAAAGCTACTGCTCTAAGTAAGGATCAGTCCATTGCTGACCTTATTGGTCACACTCATTTAATTGCAGATCAGCGCATGCCGGCAATTGGGATCACAAGCATCATATGCACAGTCATCTGCATCATTTTAAATTTTAAGACCACCTGTACTGCGGGTTTACTGGCCGGAGCACTTGTAATGCTGTTGTTCCATCTTTATTTATACATGACCATTGCAAAGCCTGTCAATAAAGAAATGTCAGATGCTGCCGTAAAAAATATTGTGCCTGACAATATACGGGCGCTGCAAAACCGCTGGGAAAGTGTGATAAATTACAGGGCTGCTTTTTTAACGGCTGCCATGCTTTTACTCATTGTAGCGGCCGTACTGTAAGATAAATAAAACGACGTTTTTTATCGGCTGAAGATAGGAAATGACACAGAATTAACCGGGTATTTGGTTAATTTGCAGGCATGAGCCTTTTGATTCAAACAATTAAAGACCACATCTCAATTTCAGCAGAAGAGGTTGTCATCATTGAAAACTTATTCCACAGGAAGTTTTTCAAAAAAGGAGAGCACCTCTTGTCTGCAGGAGAAGTTTGCCGTTATATTACATTTATTGAAAGTGGTTTGGTCAGATATTACTTCAATAACGATGGGACGGAGCAAACGCATTACTTTAATAAAGAGGGTGAATTTGTATGTGATTACCCGAGTTTTTTACCAAAAAGGCCATCCAATACCAATATTCAGGCATTGGAAGATACTTTCGTATACCAGATCAGTGCCGAAGGAATCCAGCAATTTTATCGCGAAGTGGTTAATGGCGAAAAGTTTGGCCGCCTGGGCTTAGAATACGTATTTGTGAATGTGATCAACCAGATCGTTTCACTTTACACAGACACGCCTGATAACCGTTACCTGAAATTCCTCTCTGATTATCCGGATTTGGTTCAGCGCATCCCTCAATATTACATCGCTGCTTACGTTGGGGTTAAGGCCCCTTCGCTAAGCCGTATCCGAAAACGGTTGGCTGCAAGACGTTAGCCCCGGCTGCAGCAAAAAATTAATTTTAAGATTTGCTAAGGTTTTCCAATGCCAGGCGACTAATTGTATAAATATTAATAATTGAAAGAGCAGTTCATTTTACTAATTACCAATAATCAGGGCTTAATTCTAAAGGTCTGCAATATGTATTGCAATAGCCGCGAAGATAGAGAGGACCTTTTTCAGGACATCATCTTACAGCTTTGGCGGGCATATGGCTCCTTTAAGGGAGAGTCAAAAGTTTCAACATGGATTTATCGTGTAGCGCTTAACAACGCTATAACCCGGCTCAGGAAAGAAACCAAACGTGAAAAATTTGCCGGGCTTGATGATCATGCCTTTGGTATAGCTGCTATAGATCATCAGGAGGAAAACGAACAGGTACTCCAAATGTATAGTGCCATAAAAAAACTATCAGAGGTGGAACGGGCAATTACTATGTTGCATATGGACGATCATAGTTATAAGGAGATTGCAGAGGTAATGGGGCTTTCAGAATCAAACATCGGATTCAAGCTCAATAAAATACGCAGCAAACTGAGAATAATAGTAAACAACGGATAAGATGGAACTGGACGAATTTAAAACGCACTGGAACAGGATCCAGGATAAACAATTTCTACAACAAAAAATTTCAGCAGAAAAATTAGAACAAATTATTATGGACATCACACACACATTAGGCGATTTACAGGCGAAAAGCCTTTATTGGAAAAAGATGAGCAAGTCAACGGTCCAGATGCTTATCGGCGTGCAGGTGATATTTTTGCTGATCACACTCATCAAGGCTATTTATCAGCATGGGTTTACCGGTGCCCTCAGCTCACTCGCATTCATGTTTATCATAGGGGTTTTTTCTGTTGTTACTGTATGGATTTATAAAAAGCAGGAACAGATATTTACTCTATACAATAGTGACAATGTAAGGGTTACTCTTACACAGACCATTGCAGCCTTCAAAAAATTCTACCTGATGTTTAATATCATTTATCTGTTTTTATATCCTGCATACTTCTATGCCGTCATCAAATTATTTATACCTTACTGGCAGCCCTCCCTGCAAACCCTCTTACTCACCTGCGCCCTTGCAACTGCACTATCGCTAATAGGCGGTCATTGGTATTACAGGATTAAATTCTTTAAAAAGCTGGAATCACTGGAGGCAAATCTGAAAAATTTAGAAAGCTAGTAATAACCCCTGCAACACTATGTGGCAGAGGTTCATACTTTTCCGGAAGTACCGGATCAGTCATTCGTTCTGATAAAAATCAGTTTAGTCAGGATTCTTTTTGAGCCATTCCAGTCTTCTCTGGTCAGGCAGATGTTTCACCTGGAAACTATCAAATTTTGCGTTAAAACCTTTACCGTCAGGGCTCGCTGCCATTAATCCAACCATCACAGGTACATTATCCTGAAGATGGGCATTTCTCAGCATGATGTATGTTTTATCATCATACGAATAGAATATTTCAACTGCATCCAGCTTTCTGACTGCTTTTATCCATAAAAAGGCCGGGGTTTTGTCTATTGTTGTTACGCTCCAATCGCTTGTTTTATGCGTGACTACCGTACTCAGATTATATTTACCGTCCACAAATTCAACGCCTGTTTTGATGTAATTTTCCTGGTCAATACGAAGCATTATACCCATCTGATCAAAACGGACCTTATAATCACCGGATATTTTAACCTTCGCCTCAAATTCTCCGCCATAGGTTGTATAATAAAATGGAGCATCATCAACGGTAAAACCATAATATGATATTCTCCAGTAATCACTTTGAGGTGTCACAAACATATTCAAAGTGTTATTTTTTATTTCCCACTTATCTGGTTCATTAAACCATTGCATCTTCTCAAGATTTTGAGCAGATACCATCTGCCCAGCCGCCATCATGATAATGGCCAGAATAATTTTTTTCATTTGTTCATTGGGTTAATAACCATATAATATTTATCTTAACAAATGTATATACCCTTTAAAGAGCAGTCAATACTGAATAATAACCATATGGAAACGGACATCGTAACTACGCTGAGCGAAAAATTGTTAAAGCAGGTCTTTAGCGATGAGCAGTCCAAACCGCTAAGCCTGTCTCATTTTCAATATACCGCGTTTATGTATTCCCGGATCGAAAATTCAATAGCTGTACTGAGCGACATGAAATCAAATAAAAGCTATATATATAAGGGAAATGTGGCCAATGAACTCGGCCTGATGGGATCGGGCCTTTCGGAGGAGATCAATTCAATATGGGAGGACGAGATTTTTAGTAAGATCCATCCTGATGACCTTTTAGATAAACATTTGCTGGAACTGCAGTTCTTCAATATGCTGAAAAGTATGCCTGTTTCAGAACGTGTTCATTACCAGGTCAAGAGCAGCATCCGGATGCTTGACCAGACAGAAAAGTATAAATTCATCAAACACCGCATGTTCTATGTAAGCAGCTTACCCAATGGTAGCCTCTGGCTGGCACTGTGCCTTTATAATTTTTCAGATGAAGAGTTCGCAATTGAAAAACCTGAATGTAAAATTGTAAATTCTGCCACGGGCGAAATCATAAAATCTGACCATCAAAAATCTAACAATATTCTTTCTGTCAGGGAGAAAGAGATCTTACAACTGATCCGGAAAGGTAAGATGAGCAAGGAAATTGCTGATCTGATCAAAATAAGTATCAACACCGTGAACAGGCACCGTCAGAATATCCTGGAAAAACTGAGGGTAAATAATTCTCATGAAGCCTGCCGTATTGCAGAGTTAATGCACCTTATCTAAATCATTCAACAGTCCTTGCTCCCCTCCCGTTCAGGTTGTGAACAATTCATAAGAGATGAAAACAAATAATCCGGGTGAGTTGTAATGTATCCATAAAATATAACTATGGACTGCATTAATCAAAATCAATCTGAACAGAACCACCAGAATCTGGATAGCTCATCTGCTATCGAAAAGATTAAAGAACTGACAGGAATAGCTAAAACCTGCTTCCTGTGCACAACCCCTTCAGCAGCAGATTCCAATGGAACACGGCCTATGAATGTGCAGGAAGTTGATGAGCAGGGTACGTTGTGGTTTCTTGTGGCAAATGACAGCCATACTTATCAGGACATCAGCCTGAACTCAGATGTAAAACTGTATTTTCAGGGTTCAGCACACTCCGATTTTCTTTTTCTTGAAGGAACAGCAATCCTCTCGGCAGACAAAGTAAGAATCAGGGAATTGTGGAACCCTATAATGAAAACCTGGTTTACTGATGGAATAGATGACCACCGTATTGCCATCATAAAGGTTTCACCTGCAACCGGATACTATTGGGACAACAAACATGGGAACGTTATCGCTGCCGTTAAAACCGTGATCGGTGCAGCCGTAGGTAAAACTCTGGATGATTCTATTGAAGGTGATATTAATGTTTAACTGAAAATGAATTTTTAATTTCATTCTCGTATATTAGTGACTATAAAAATGACTCTGTAGCTCAGCTGGTAGAGCAATACACTCTTAATGTATGGGTCCTGGGTTCGAGCCCCAGCGGGGTCACCAAGCTATAGCTCTAACCTAAAACTGCCTGCAAGCATTGTGCTTGCAGGCAGTTTTAGGTTTACAGGGTTGCCGAATTTGCCTTGGATCTAATATTAAATTCACAGCAAGGCTGGTTTTTGACAAAGTAATTTCAGTATTTATTACAGATAAAGTTTTGTAGAGACGTGAAATAAAGAACTGATCACTTTAGTTACACGGTTTAATTCTTCGGTTGTCAAATTAGACCCGGAAGGTAAACATAATCCATAATTGAACAGATCTTCGGAGACTCCGTTGAGATATGCCGGTGCGCCGCTAAAAACCGGCTGTAAATGCATTGGCTTCCAAAGTGGTCTGCTTTCGATGTTTTCTTCAGTTAATGCTGCCGTAATTTTCTCTCTGGAGATACCCTTACATTTCGCCGGGTCTATAAGGATGGTAGTTAACCACCGGTTTGTATGATATCCTCTTGGCTCTTCCAATACACTAATTCCATCAATGCTGGATAACTGATTTTTGTAGAACTGGAAATTTAGTCGTCTTTTTTCCACACGCTCGTCTAAAACTTCCATCTGTCCGCGTCCGATGCCTGCGGAAACATTACTCATTCTATAATTATATCCTATCTCAGTGTGTTGATAATGAGGAGCGTCATCCCTTGATTGCGTAGCAAGGAACTTGGCCTTTTTAATATAAAATTCATTGTTGGATATCAATGCTCCTCCTCCTGAGGTGGTTATAATTTTATTACCGTTGAAAGAGAGAATTCCTATTTGGCCAAAGGTTCCGGCAGCTTTTCCATTAATATTGGAACCTAAAGCTTCAGCCGCATCTTCTACCACCGGAATATTAAATTCATTGGCAATTTGCATAATTCTGGCCATTTGTGCGGGCATCCCATATAAATGTACCGGAATGATGGCTTTAGGCTTCTTTCCTTTAGCTATTCTTTCCAGGATTGCAGCACGTAATACTTCCGGGCACATATTCCAGGTGTCGGTTTCACTATCTACGAAAACCGGTATTGCACCCAGATATACAATTGGATTTGCACTGGCTGAAAACGTCATGGACTGACATATAACTTCATCCCCTGCCCCAACGCCAAGCATAATCAAGGCCAGATGTATTGCAGCCGTACCAGAGCTTAATGCTACAACATGTTTTGCGTGGGTATACCTGACAAGGTCATCTTCAAAACCATCAACAAGAGGTCCCAGTGGAGCTATCCAATTGGACATGAATGCTTCATTCACGTAGCCGTGTTCAGACCCCCCCATATGAGGAGATGAGAGCCAAATTTTTTTATTCATTATTTGTATAATAACAGCAATTCAAAACTAAAATGCATCGTTATGAAATTATTGATGCTCAGGGTTTTATTTTCCTTAACTAGTTAACCATCTAAACGTATCAATCTCATTATCGATTTTTTAATTTTAAATCTTTGGACAATCTAACAAATTTTTGTGACAGATAAGCAGTCCGAAGCAAATAAGATTATATTAATAATATTGCAATAACAATAATCAATTAAACTTTCCTTATTGTTACGCTTTTTAAATTTCAGCATACTTTCTGCAATGGAAGCAAGACTTTAGCCCATGTGTTCAGGCATGAAATTTTACGTGTAACGCAGCCTCTCAGCTAGTAGACTATCACGGAATATCTTATTGTTGCTGGTGGAATTTTATCGGTTTTGCCGGAACGCCGACGGCAGTACAGCTGGATGGTAATGACTGAGTTACAACCGCTCCTGCTCCTATAATAGTGTGCTTACCAACCTCCAGTTGATTAATGATTTTTGCCCCGGTACCAATATATACACCCTCTCCGATTGTCACTTCTCCGGAAACACTAACTGCAGGCATTAATGAGCAATAGTCTTCAATTACTGTATCATGTCCAACCGTGCAGGCAGAGCTGATCATTACAAATTTGCCGATTGTGATATTTACCGTTATGATATTTCCTGCACAGATGATACAACCCTCACCAATTATTACCTCATCCCCTCCTATAATTGCTCCCGGATGAACTAAAGTTGGATAATTAATCATTGGGTTATTGATTTTATCAAGCAGTTTCTTTTTCAGGGAAGGCAGTCCGATTGCAATGACTGCACAGAGGTCTGTCTTGACATCATTAAGCTCATCTATAAATCCTAATATAGGAAATCCATTAATAAGTGCTGATCTATCTTCTCTATCATCGTAATATCCCAAAAAGTTGAACTGCCTGGTATGCGCGTTGATTTGATCAATTAACATTTTAATTTCCCTGCCACATCCTCCGGCACCGATGATAATAATATCCTTCATCTTATTATTTATTATTCCCCATAAATTTTGATATTGTTGCATGGCCCTCAGCATTTATTCCATCTGTATCCAAAACCTTTTTGATGGTTAATACAATGATCCGCAAATCCAACCGAAAACTGAGGTTTTCAACGTACCACACGTCCAAATCGAACTTTTGTTCCCAACTGATAGAATTTCTCCCGTTAACCTGCGCCCAACCTGTAATGCCCGGCCTCACGTTATGCCGCTTGTATTGCTTTTCGGAATATAAAGGAAGATACTCAGGAAGCAGTGGACGCGGACCGATCAGACTCATCTCCCCTTTAATTACATTCAGCAGTTGAGGCAGCTCATCAAGCGATGTCCGGCGTATAAATGAGCCAATTGGAGTTAAACGTTCAGCATCTGTAAGCAACTGGCCGTTAATATCCCTCCCATCGTTCATGGTCTTAAACTTAATAATCTTAAAAAGCCTCCCCTTCTTACCAGGCCGGATTTGCAGAAAAAATGGGTTTCCCTTGTTTGCAATTAACAGTAGGACAGTGACCATAAAAAAGAGAGGGAATAGACTTAAAAAAGCCGAAAGGCTTATACTGAAATCTATTAAACGTTTAAAAAACAGCTGATACATTAAATTATAGTCGGAGCTTGGAAGCAGAATAAATGAAATACTGCAAAATATTATTGCATAATGATTTGTATTCCGAACTCAAAAGTAATCCAATATTCTGTAAGATCAAACATATATATTACGGATTTATAAACAGTAGCAGACTACCGGCGAGGCAACATTTCTGATTCTAACAGCTGATATTCCCCAAGAAGGGTGTCCCAAACTAATTTTTGTTCATATCTTGAAGTAATCATTAACCGCGCATTTGACTTTAATTTATGGTACAATGATCTATCCTCAATCATTTTCAGCATTGCGTTGTAGAGTTGTTCTTCGTCTTTGACAGGAATGATTATCCCATTTTTATGCTGCTTAATGATCTCATTACTGCCATTAATATCCGTTACAATTGCTGGTAATTCCATTGCTCCGGCTTGTATAACTACATTAGGAAAACCTTCGCGATAGCTTGGAAAGGTTAAAACGTCAGCGATTGCAAAATAAGGACGAACGTCATTTTGAAAGCCCGCTGAGATTATCCCATGGTGTGTTTCGATCGAACTTAAAGTATCAGCAGATAGCGGATCCATATCTGATTCCAGTGAACCAACTAATAAAAGCCTGATTTTGTCGTTAAGAGCATACAACGTTTTAAAGGCCATAATTAATTCATTTATTCCTTTGTCGGCCACTAATCTGCCCACAAAAATAAAAACAAAATTACTCTCATCGATCGATAGAGATTCCTTTAGGCCTGAAATGTAAGATACCGGAAAATTATCTGTACGAAAAGATGAGGTGTCAATGCCATTCACATTGCCGTTGGCTAATACTTTGAGTGGCTTACCGGTGATATGAAATTTAATCATATCCTGTCTAACGCCCGCCCCTTCAGGATAAATATGTGTCGCAAACCGGCATAATAACTTATCCATCATTATAAGCAATCGTTGCAGGAATCCTGTTTTCGATGGAAAAATTAATCCGGTAAACGTATGCATCCGTATCGGCACCCCGGCAAAGTAAGCTGCTATCATACTTAATAAACCTGCTTTGGGCGTAATTGAATGTACGATCAACGGTTTTTCTTTGACAAACAAGCGATACAGCCTCCATAGGGAAATAAGATCATTCAAAGGACTTATTGCCCGCTGCATAGGCACATCGATGGTTTTTATTCCCTCTCTTGAAGAAACTTCATCTAAATGTTCATCCGCTCCTGATATCCCTACAACTTCATAAGAAGCGTTGAGAAATGCAAGCTGACCCTTCAATAGAAAGTTAAGCGACAGGGCAACAGTTGATACACGGAACAGTTTAGGTTTCATAGGTTTTATTTTCTGTATCCCAAGTTAAACTAACCTAATGCCAGTGTGGTATGGGAAAGAACAATTGCAATTGCTGCAATAGACCTTATTCCATTTAATCCGGGAAGATAATTTTTTTTGGTAGAATTTGATATCATGAAGGTATAAGCTTTTAATTTACTTTATATACTATATATTTTGCACTGGCCTTTTCCTTCCTGATAATCTGTCCGGGATTTCCGATGACAATACAGCCGTCAGGTACATCAAAATTTACAAAAGCATTTGGAGCTATCAATACGTCATCACCGATCCTTATCCCTCCTACAATTACGGCATTTGGTTGAATGCTTACATTATCACCAATTATAGGCGTACCTGCTGATCTTCCCTCCGCACTTCCTACCGTAACTCCCTGGCAAATATTAAAGTTTTTGCCGATTATCGTTGCTGGATTTACTACTATATGCCCAAAATGAGAAATTCTAAATCCCCGCTCAATTTTAGTGCTTTCAGGTATTTGAATTCCTGTGCTAAGCATGCATCTCCTTAATAAGAACTTCCAAAAGAATCTACTAAATAAGGAAGTTGCATTTGCTGTTTTTCTGAATAAGTATACATACCTGAATCCCGGTGTGAAAAATAAATATCTTAATAACAAACTCAAATTCCTCTTTCCAACATAGCGATATAAATCATCAAAAATAATAGATTCTTCTTTTGACATTTGTTATGATTAAAATAATAAATTCATTTAGAACAATGGGGCTGTGGGTTACAGATTTACATTGAAACATCAAATATAGACCATAATTCTAAGATCTCAACCCTGATTGATTAGTATCAGTTTTTTAGTACTTATATGTAGACTATGTAAGATATCTCTTGTTAGATTATTTCACTATACAACCTGATATAATTATCTACCATGATTTTTATATCAAATTCTCCCGCTCTTTTTTGACAGTCATCAGCAATAGAATTAAAATAATCTTTATTGGCCAATAATTTTTCTATTGCCATAGCTAATTGTTTAGCATCTCCCGGGGTGAACAATATACCGGCTCCCTCAACTACCTTTGCTAATCCCGGCACATCAGATGCTATGAATGGTATGCCTGATGCCATACCCTCGACTGCAACAATGCCAAACCCCTCCCAGGAAGAGCTTAATACACCTATATCAACCATCTTTAACAGTTCCGGAACATCCATACGTATGCCTAAAAATAAGACTCTATGCTGCAATCCTAAATATTTCACCATATCTTCATGATTCTGACGTAATACGCCATCTCCTACCAGTAACAGCTGAATACTATCATTTAGATAGAGTAAAGATTTAATTAGAGTTTTTTGATCTTTAGGTTCCTGAAATGAAGAAACCTGAATAAGTAATGTTGAATTACCTGTATTTTCACCAAAGAGGTAACTCCTTGAATATGGAATTGCCTTTATAAATTTATCGATATCTACTCCATTTGTTATTATTCTAAAGTGGTCAGCCGGAGATGAAAGATATTTGACCATCGCTTTCATGACTTCCTCGGTGATACATACTATTTTTAAGTATCGCCTATAAATGAATCGGTCTAAGAATTTAAATAAAGGTTTTTTCATCCTTCTGTTAGAGGTACTGTGTTCTGTGAATAACAACTTAACTTTTGAAAAAGAAAGGATTTTAGCCAGAACAACCCAATACTGCGAGGGAAATAAATGAACGTGAACAAGATCATATTTTTTTAGGTATGGTATGATCTCAAAGATTTTGCGGGGATTATAAACTGAGTAATTTCCAAGAGAGTAGACGTTACAGCACTGCCTATCATTTAGGGCTTTTTTAAATGGATAATCGGTGCCATTCAGCAATAAAATATCCATTTGAATTCCTTTTTCATTATAAAGAGGCAGGCTATCCAGAAGCAATTTTTCTGCTCCTCCCGTGGCGAGGCTGTTAATAACTTGTAATATTCTCACTTTTAATAATTTATACAAAAATTTGCATTAGCCGGATGTTCTATCTGCTGCATCAATCTAACTCCTGGCTTTTACACGTGTGTACAGATTCAATAATACACCCGGTAGAAATGCCAGAAGTACCAGAGACGGAGATCGTGCTTTATTGAGCAGCGAGACATCTTTTGTAAATAGTGCACATGAAACCAGATGAATAGCATTCCTGTATCGTTCCTTAAATGTCCTACCTAACTGAATCCTGTTTAGTCTTGAAAATGCAAAACCTCTTGGATTTTTCCTGTACTGACTAAATATATTCATTGTAGATCCATCGTCCCGATACTCTACAATGCAAAGTATCTCATTTATAGGCTTTAAATCATAATCCTGATCAATTAAAAGGTACTTATAATCCAGCGGAACAAATCTTTCTCTTTCAAAAACAGGATAGGCAGGATATTTCTTTATGATTTCAGTTTTGTACACCAGCTTTTTATCGCCTCTTACCTCATATTTAGAATATAAATCATTTAATTTACACCGTTTCAATTCATATGGAATAGCTGTTCCTATGATATTTCCGGATTGATCTGCATCAAGACCTACCAGGCCCGCATAATCCTCTGGAAGAAGCTTCAGTTCATTAAGAATGATCTGTACGCCGTTGTCTGGCATGAAGTCATCAGAATCAATACAGAGATTATATTCTGTTGTGATAAGATCATATGCTGCATTATGTCCGGTATGCATACCGCCATTCTCTTTAAAGTGATATTTTATTTGAATTCTACTATCTGCTATCCATCCATTAACCAGATCTGATGTGTTATCTGTAGACCCATCGTCAATGATTAACCACTCAAAATCAATTGAAGTTTGTCTGCATAAACTATTATATAGCTGGTGCAAACAATAGGCTCTGTTATAAGTCGGAGTAAATACGGTCAATGCCTTTTCCATAGTAAATTAAAGTACTGCATTCAATAAATAAGTAAAAATATAATAGAATAAGATTGTATTACAAACTACCCTATGCTGTTTTAAAAAAAATTGTTGTTTTAAAAGCGGGTACAGAACAATTATACCCATCATAAACCATGAGAGATAAGCGAAACGATTGGAGAAATTGGCACGAATAATTAAGATCCAAAATCCATTAGCAATTAAATAGACATTTAGGAGGTGCTTATATAAAGCGTCATTGAAGTTCCTTCTAAAAATAAAATACCACCCGGAAAATGCCGCTATACCACTATAGCATAAAAAGTCCCATCTAAAGCCTGTGCTGCTGAAGTCATCATTATTAATATTGCCCGCTGTTAGATAGTTGCTCCGGGAGTCATCTATTCCGACATTGCCGAGGAATGACTGGAACGTATCACCGATCAGCAGAGATACAGGTATACATAACAGCCAAAAGATGAAAATATATTTAGTGTCTTTGTAAAACAATGTGAGACCGTATGCCGCGATAGGAATCAAAACTGATTTATGAAAAGATATCGCTATTATCATCAATATAACCATAATAGTTTTCCGGTCTGTATACGCAAAAGCCAGCAAAGTTAATGATGTGGCCAGGCCATTACGAATTCCATTGGTACCATAAGCCCAAAAAGAAAAAGATCCAATGAGGATAAGAAAAGAATAGTACCAATACTCTTCAAATAACTTCCTGGATAAGATATAAAGGGGAAAAATATAGATAAAAGCACACAAAAAAAAGAACGCGTTAACTGAAATGTTATCAGCACATAGCCTCATAAACCATTCAAAACCAATGTCCTGCGTATAATTAATTACATCATGATGAGCATAGTGCCGGTATACTTCGGAATAAGTCCCCATATCCCCAAAATAATGTCCGCTGATCGGCCTTGCTCCCATATAAATAATAATAAAAGCAACTAGGATGCCTCCAGAGATCTGTTTGCTGTATAAATTTGAAGGGTTGGAAATAGTTACCTGAAAAGAATGAAGCCAGGTCAGTATAATGACCATTAGTAATAAATGGAAATACAGCGGTGCATAAACTGCTATAGGAACTAAATCACCCATTTTTATCACACTTTAATAACAAATCTGCCCATTGTTTCATAATCACCATATTTGAAAAGCGATGACAATTTTGTTTGGCATTCTTTCCCATTAATACGCGCACATTTTCATCCTTCATCAATTTTAATAATTGTTCAGCAAACATTTCTACATTTAGATATTCCACCAAAAAACCATCTTCCTTATCTGTAATAATATTTTTAGGACCTGTAGGACTATCAAAAGACACCACTGGCAAACCTACAGATAAACTTTCAAGTAATACCATTGGAAAGCATTCGGTTATTGACGACATCGCATATAAGCTATAATTAATCATAGTTTTTGTCATCTCCTCGGTAGTCCCTTTAAAAAAAATTTGGTTTTCTAATCCGTTTTTATCAATTATTTCCTGTAGTTTTTGTTGAGTATCCAGATAATCCTCCCCATAAATATGCAATTGCCAGCCATTTTCTTCCTGAGCGATCAATTTCCAGGACTCAATCAGATATTCAAAGCCTTTAACAGGTGCAATTCTTCCTGCGGCAAGAACTAATTTATGGTTCAAGGAAGCCGTTAGCTTTTCTGAGATATCTATTGGATTAGGTATCACACTGATATTGGCTGATTTATAAAAGGTCTTCTCATCAGGATTAAGTATGATCAGTCTATCATATCTTGACTCTAAAAAATCATTTATCAGATAATGTACCTTTCTCATGACAGCGGTATTCTGCAGCCGGTTGATATGTTCAAAATACCTGGAAGAATGAAATTCCTTAATTTTAAATATGCGTTTTTCCACAAATGGAAGCCAGTAGAAGTCGAAAGCGAAATTACATACAATAAATACATCCGGCCTGAGCATCTTGAGTACCTTCCTTAATTTCAAATAGTGTCCCGGAATTTTTAGTAAATTGACAGGATGAAAATAACTTTTATCACGATGATACTTAAGATCAAGGTCAACTAATTTGATTTTGCCGCTCAAAGGATAACACGGTTGATTATCTTTCTGCTCGGTTGTTATAATATATACTTCATATCCTAAAACATCAGCAAAATAATTAGCTTTACCGGCCATCACTTTTTCTATACCTCCGTGGAGATAGATCTGATCAGAACTAAATACTACCTTCATTGAACCAAATTTTTAAAAAGTTGATCCCATTTTGGCATTATATTCTGCAATGAAAATACCTTAACATTTGTCCTTCCATTCCTGCCCATTTTAAACCTTAGCTGCTTGTTTTCTATAAGCGTGTTAATTCGATCCGCAAGTCCTGAAATATCATCATTGGCTACCAAAAATCCATCTAAATTATCTGAAATGATATCTTTGGGACCGTATGGACAATCAAATGATACACAAGGAAGACCACAGGCCATTGCTTCAATTAATACCATCCCAAACCCCTCAAATCTTGAAGACAATACATAAATCGAAGATTCTTGATACTTTTCCTGAATATTAGAAACAGGCTCAAAGAAATCAACTGTAGCTTTTATTCCGAGCTTCAGTGCCTGCGAGACCAGGCCTTGTGATTCATCAAACTTTCCATAAATTGATAATCTCCAGTCAGGGTTTTTGGCCTGTACAATGACCCAGCTCTTTAAAAGGCGGTCAAATCCTTTTTGAAAGCTCTGTTTACCTACAGCGATAACCTGCCTGTTTTCAAGGGTACTTACCTCAGATGGATAGAAAGATAGCGGATTAGATATAATAATGAGGTTTTTTAAATTCCATTCTAAACTATTATCCTTTGTCAGAATCACAAATCTATCGAAATTCCCAGCTAACCGATCCATCAGCCAAAACTTCAAGCCTGTCATTCCTTTTTTTATAAAACCAGGCCTATTACCAATCTCAATCAGTTTTGACACATGCCGTTCATATATCATTGAACAAGGCTTGTTTAATAATAATGGTAAAAAAAGGCCTTTCAGGCCATCATCACAAACCGAAATGATGTCAGGTTTAATTTTATTAACAACTGCTTTAATCCCTCCCCAGTATTGCATAAAATAAGACAGCGCATTCCCTTCTGCTTTGATATCATGATAGATAAGTTTCAAACTAAAATCGTAAAAGAGCTGCGCATCGTTTTGATTTAATGTGACAATGTGTACTTCATAATCCATAAGTTCTGCAAGGTAGCTGGCTTTAGTGGCTAGTACCCTTTCCAGTCCCCCAGCCCCGGAAATACTGTTTGTGATGTACAAAAGTTTAATCATATTTTTAGCATTTCTTTAGGAATCAGAGACTTAAAAATAAGTTGCAGATATTTCCATTTCTTTCCTGCCACTAAGCACTTCGTCCAATAATAAATAGAATTAATACGCTCCGGATACGACCCGAAATAATATGAAATTGCTATCACTGTATCATCTCTTTCCAAATAGCGGTTCCATTCCTGTACCGAAAATTCAGATTTTCTTTTTAAAACGAATGTTCTGATCAGATCTAATGAGAATATTGTTTTCTGAGTACTAAGATTTGTTATCCTATCCTGCATATGTTCATTCATCACATATAACGCCTCATTTGTTGCCGTAAAATTCATACCCTGATGCAGGCAATTGATCATAAAGTACCTGTCCTGAAATCTGGGGATACTTTTAAATCCAGATGATTGATCAAAGGATACCTTCCTGATACATAGCATCGGCGTAAAAAAATTCCCATTAATAATAAAGTTTTTGAAATCGCCCACCACAGGATAGTTTGAATCAGCAGTAATCTCAGTGCCATCCGTATTTAACCTCTTGAAAGCACAGAGCGTACCGTCAAGATGTGGATTATTCTCTAATAAAGCTATTTGTTTCTCAACCTTTCGGGGTAAGAAAACATCATCATCATCCAGAAAGAATAGATAGTCCCCGGATGCATTTTTGACACCAATATTTCTTGCTTCACAAGATCCCGCATTTTTATCCAGTTTAATATATTTAAAATTTTCTAATTGCAAATAGTTACTGATTGAGGTTTCAGTTTCGATTTGTGCCTGCGTTCCATATCCATTATCATCTACGAGTACGATTTCAATATTATTATAACTCTGCCGGAACACACTTTCTATAGCTATCTTTACGAACTCCGGCCTTTGAAAAGTTGTAATTGTTACTGTTGCTTTCTTCATCATATTCAGAGAACTACACCCGCTTTTAAATCAAAGTATATATCTTCTAACTTATCACCCAGGATCCGGATATCATAATTATCTTTAACAAATTTTCTACCTGCAATTCCCATTTCATCACATAAATCAGTATCAGAGATTAGTTCTTCAATGCAATTACTAAAGCCCGGCAGATCATATTCTTTAATTACAAACCCAGTTACTTTATCTATCAGTCCATATTTCATCCCTCCGGCATCTGTAACTATTACCGGTAAACCCATTGCCTGGGCTTCCTGAATTACCAATCCCTGGTTTTCTGCCCTTCCCTTCACATCTGTAATTCCTGGTAATATAAAAACATCTGCCTTATTCATTAGCCTAATCACATCGTCCTGAAGCATCGGCCCCAACAACTTTACTTTCTCTTCGAGTCCATAGGTTTCAATTAGGTTGGTCAAACCAGATATATGTTCTTCATCGCCATCTCCTATTAGCCAGAAATTTAAATGCACATTACCACGGATATTAATTAATATATTCGCGATTTCTACTACCCGTTTGGGGCCTTTCAACTCAATTAACCGACCACAAAACAATATATTTTTCGCCTTGTCAGATTTTATAATTTTAATGGGAGTATAGTATTCAGTATCCAGCCCGACTGCCAGGAGCCTTATATTGTTATAATCTTCCTTAATTTTTAAAAGAAGTGATCTGGAATATTCATTGTTAGTTGTAATCAGGGTGTTATTTTCAAAGAGCTCTTTGTATCTGTATCTGTTCACTTCCTTATCAGATGGCATCATATCATATCCATGGAAAGTAACCACCAATTGGGCATTAGCAAAATATCCGCATTCCCTGCCCCTATAATAGTAAGAAGCCATATACCCAAAATGTGCATGAACAATATCAAAACAATCATCCAATTGCTGAAGCCAGGCAACTCTATAGAAGCTACTCAGTTTTACGGCATCAGCTTTATAGCGAAAAATATTTAAAGTTTTTAGCAACCGTCGTCTGTCAGTCTTATCTGATGAAAAAAGTATGCTCAAGAAGTTTTTAATTCTTTGGGATATATTAACAGGGATTTCAGCAAAAACCGTTTTTTTTAATAAATCGTACTCGATTATTTTTGAATGTAAGGCTACCTCTGCCTTTGCTGAAGCAAAGATAGACACCTCATGCCCTCTATCAATCAGGTCTACGATCTGATTAATGATAAAGGTCTCAGAGATAGAAGGAAAACTGGGGACTAAAAACAAGATTTTTAGCTTACCCTTTTGATCAGGAGCGCCCATTGCTCAATATATTTAGATGTTTAAGCCTTTCGAACGATAAAACAATAATCATCTTTACTGTTTTTAAGGGTTGATATCTAAAGCACTTTAGTAAAGAAAATAACGCATATCTAATATTTTTCTCTTCTGTGCTAACCAGGAAAACAGCTGAAAATTCATTATAATTTCTTTCCTTTAAAATTTTTCTATCGTATCCTGAAGGTAAGATTTGGGATATATTTTTATTCCAGATCTCCATCATTTTTGCCCATTTGATCTTACTTGTTGATTCAACAATTCCCTGCAGGCCTCTGGTGTAAACAGAAGAAATAATATTTAAATATTTAATTTTTCCCTTTGTAGCGAGATAGCACCATAAAAAAGTATCTCCCGAATAGGCAACCTGGTAAAAATCATTATCAAGATATTTCGATCTGAATGAAGTAGACGCTGTTGAAAATTGCCTTTTGACTAAGAGGTCAGTTAAATTAATATCACATTCATCAATATCATTGAAATTATACTGATTACCATTAATTGTGTTGATTACTAACGAATTTTCTGCAATTAAACTGTATTCTTGTTTGTCTTCAAGAAAGTTCACCTGCCGCTGTAATTTGAAGGGATCGGTCCAATAATCATCACCTTCACAAATTGCTATATATTCCCCTGTTGCCTTTTTTAGTGAAGAAATAAAATTTGGTATCATGCCTAAATTCTGAGCATGATTATCATATCGGATCTTAATGTTTCCGGAGTAACTCTCAATAATATCCTTTATAATTTCATCAGTACGATCAGGCGAATTGTCATTCCCTATGATCAATTCCACAGGAAAATCGCACTGCTGCATCAGCACCCCATTTATTGCCTGAGAGATAAACTCTTCATGCTTATAGGTTATAATAACAACACTTGCTTTATACATTTCCTAAAAACCTCAACATGTTATCTGATCTCTTTTTTAGAAACCGCAGAGGGGAACCTATGTAAATTCCCCAGGGCTCCACGTTTTTGGATACCAATGAAAAAGCCCCGATTGCCGTACCTTCCCCAATGGTCACGCCGGGCAAGACAACACACTGCGCCGCGATTATAGCATGATCTTCAATCATAACAGCACGGTCGTCAACATTTCTATGTGTTAAAGGCACAATAGGTCCCGTCATAAAATTTCCAGAATAGTCGTCGCTACTGGAATACACAGACGTTCGTGAACTTATGTTGACATAATTTCCCAAAGTAATCTTTGATTTGCCTATAAGGGAAGCGTAACAGGATATATGTATAAAATTGCCTATTTCGATTCCATCTTCACCTGCAGATAAAATACAAAAATCATCTATTCTTATATTTGAGCCCAGCTTAATATTTTTAGCGTTATATATAGAAGCTTTGTCTGAAATTAATACATTGGATCCTAATTCGCAGAATTCCATTAATTTTAATTGTTCTTCAGAGAGATATCCCATTTGGTTTTTTTTAATCTTACAATCCCACTTATAACGGGATTTAATTGGTACATGCGCCAAACTCTCTAATAGCGATTGTCGCATTTACTACATTCATTTTATACTTATCGTCAATTATTCTGAACCCTCAGCATTAAGCGGCAGATCAGATCAACCTCCTCTAGTGTCAGATCAACGTACAGTGGTAAACACAAAACTCTTCTGGAATAACTATCTGTAATTTCCAGATCCATGTGTTCAACATACGGCAATGTATTAGCCAGCGAAGGAAAAAAATACCTCCTGGTAAATATCTCATGCAACTGCAAATGGGCAACACATTTCAGCATTAAATCTTCTGAATCGAATATAATCGGGTAATAGGAAAAGTTATTTTCGGATAAAGAATGCCACTGAGGCCTTACAGCGTTCAGTGTTTTAAGTTTTTGATCATAACGATTGGTAATTGCTTTCCTTTTTTCATGAATAAAATTCATATAATCAAGGTTCAGCAGACCCATAGCTGCATGGAATTCGGAATTTTTCCCGTTAATTCCTAATTCAGCAAAAGCAACCGGTCCGTCAAATCCGAAATTACGCATGTACGCTAATTTTTTTAGCAGATCGGCATCCTTAGTAAATAAGAGTCCTCCTTCTATTGAATGATATAATTTCGTTGCATGTAAACTACAGGTTGATATATCTCCATAGTCAAAAATAGACTTATCGCCTACTGTTACACCGAAAGCATGTGCTCCGTCGTAGATCACTTTTAAATTGTGCTTTTTTGCAATTTGTTCTATCAAGACCACATCGCATGGGTTGCCATACACATGTGTAGCCAGAATTGCTGATGTTCTTTCAGTAATAGCTGCTTCTATTTTTGAGGCATCGATATTTAAGTTCTCTGCGCTGATATCTACAAATACCGGCTTGCAACCCTCCCAGACAATACTGCTTGTTGTTGCAATAAATGAAAAGGGAGTTGTAATTACCTCGCCACTTAAATCAAGTGCTTTAATAGCCATTTGGAGGGCCACGGTTCCATTCGTCACAAATAGTAAGTGATTTACATTTAAATGATCCTTGAGTTTTAATTCCAGGTCACTTGCAAGAGGTCCCATATTGGTAAGCCACTGTCGTTGCCAAATACCGGGCAGATACTTGGCGTATTCTTCTTGTGGAGGAAGGAAGGGTTTAGTTACTGGTATCATTTTTTGAAGATTATACTTTTAATATCCTGAATACTTTGGAATTTAAAGATCCATGCTGCGGCTAAATACCCCAGGAAACCGCAAATACTACCAATCAGCAATCTAACAATATTTGCGCTTAGTAGTAGAAGATTATCTACTTCATAAATAATGGCGCCCATCAATACTGCAAAAGCAAATATAGGAAGGATATCCAGCATTTGCCTGGATAGGCTGTAATTTAGCATGCGCCCGGCATAATGTGTATTGATAATCAAAGCAAGAATAGAGAAAATAAGCTGACCCCAAAGTAAAGCATAAAATCCGTAAAAGAATGAAATGACTAATATAATGGCAAGCAGGATCTTTTTATAAATTTCTAACCTTAAAAACAAATCACTCCTTCCTTTTACCTGAAGGACAATCAGATTGTAAGAATGGATCGGATACAAAATACCTGTAAAACAAATGATCTGAAAGATCGGGACAACAGGCAGCCATTTTACGGTAAATAATACAATGATTAAAGGTTTTGCCAGCAAACCCATAATAACGATGATGGGCGTTATGATAAATAATACCATCAGCATAATCTGTTTATAGGCATTTTTGAAGCGCGGCAGATCATCCTGTACTTTAGAGAACAACGGAAAAACCACTTGATTGAGGGCTCCTGAGATATTACCCACGGGCAACATCATTAAAGTATTGGCACGGGTAAAATAACCCACCTGGGCTGCAGAATAATATCTGCCAATAACAATTAAATATATATTACTAAAAATGGTATCTAAAATGCCGGATAAGGTTAATTTATACCCATAATGGAAATGCTGTGTAAACTTGTCCCTGCTAAATACCAATTTAGGATACCAATCTGAATTTAACCATAAGAACAAGCTGGTGAAGAAAGCATTAGCTAACGCTGTTGCAACCAGGCTCCAGACCTCGTAATTATGGTATGCCATAAATAAGCCAACCCCGCTGCTTATAACTAAAGCTGGAAGATTAATTATAGCTATTTTTTTGAATTTTAATTCCTTATTCAGAATGGTATTTTGAACGGTACCGAACGCCGATATGATAAATGTTAAACCGTATACACGTGTAATCAGATTTAATTTTGGCTGGTGATAGAAATCAGCAATATATGGTGCCAGTACATAAAGAATAGCATAGACAACTACGCTGCCGACAAAATTAAAATAGAAAACTGTCGAATAATCTTCCTGAGTTAAAGTTTTAGTACGGATCAGCGAGCTGGTCAATCCTCCGTTAAATAGCGCATTGCCTATGCCTAAAAATAAACCCAGCATACCTATCAATCCAAATTGCTCCGGCAGTATAAGCCGGGCCAGGACCATGGAAACCACAAAAGATATCGCCTGACTCCCGAATTGCTGAGAGTACGTCCAAACCATTCCGGAAAACGCTGCTTTTCTTAAAGACACTAATTAATGAGATTAACTAAATTAATTAAAAACGTTTATAAAAATTCTTAATAAAAGCCTTAAAACTAAATTTATTCTGATGATCATCAGAATAATAGCCGTAGCCATAACCATAGCCATATTGTCCGCCGGCTTCAACCCCATTAAGAATAGCATTCAGTTTTGGAAATTTGTCTTTCTTGTACAGTTCTTCCAATTGAACAACCTGGCGCTTATAAGTTACACCAGCCCTTAGTAGATATATTGTAATATCGGCCACTTTTGATAATATCTGTGCGTCAGTTACAAGACCGATTGGTGCTGTATCTATGAGAATTTCGTCATACACGGTCCTTAGATAAGTGATCAGATCTTCAATTTCTGTACCGATCAGCAATTCAGATGGATTTGGGGGAATTGGCCCGGAACCTATAACAAACAGATTCTCATTAATCCCTGAAGGGAAGAGTATTTCATCAATAGTAGCCTGGCCAACTAAGTAATTGCTCAGCCCTATTTTATTTGATAAATTTAAATATTTACTCACCTTTGGCTTACGTAAATCCAGTTCTAACAGCACCACTTTTTTACCACTTATGGCTATGGCAGTGGCTAAATTACTGGCCACGAAACTCTTTCCTTCCCCAGACATACTGGATGTAAAAAGAGTTACATTTCCTCTACCGGGGGTTGTCCTGCCGTACACGAACTGCATATTGGTGCGGATAGACCGGAATTGTTCTGCAATAGCTCTCCTGCTACCCTGTTGAACAACGATTGCATCCGTTCCTTCCTCGTTAAATATTTCGCCAAGCAAGGGAACAGCTGTAAGTTTACTCACATCACTGCTTCCCGATACTTTATTTTTCAGCAGATCTTTTACAAACAGATAACCTAAAGGCAATACTAAGCCCAGACCAAACGCGAAGAGATATATTTTATCTCTTTTTGGTGAAACAGGGACATAATTACAAAAGGCAGTATCAATCACCCTGCTGTCTTCAACAGTTGAAGCATAGGATAATGCGGCCTCCTCTTTTTTCTGCAGCAGATATAAATATAAAGTTTCTTTGAGTGTTTGCTGCCGCTTGATACTAATGAATTCACGCTCCTGTCCCGGCATCTTTTTGATCGATGACTGATACTGGCTACCATTACTTTCCAGCGCCGTCTTCGTATTTTGTATAGACGATGCCATATTGGCTATGTTACTTTTAATTCCAGACCTTGTACGCTCAATCTGAGTCAGAATAGGTTCAACGATCGGATTGTTTATTTGTGTAGTTGCCAGTAAGGCATCACGCTTAACCATCAGGTCGCTGAGCTGACTGATCTGTCCTAACAATACCGGATCTTCAATTCCTAATAACGTAGGTACCTTTTCTGTAGATGAATTGGCATTCACAAAACGTTCAACATCTTTGATCACGCTAATTCTCAGATTTACTTCGCTTAGTTTTTCATCATTGGCTTTCACACCATCCAGAAAAAGAGTGGCATCACTGGAAAGATCAGTTAGCCCATGACTGCTTTTAAATCCTTCAACTTCTTTTTCAACACTCGTTAATTCTCCGCTGATCAGTTTAAGACGATCATCAATAAACTGTATGGTGCTCCTGGTAGTTCTGTTTTTATCCAGTAAACTGGCTTCATTGTAGACATTTACTAAGGTATTGAGTACTTCTTTACCTCTTTGAGGAACCGTTTCGACATAAGTCAGCTCAATAACAGATCCCTGTTTATTGGCCACGTTTAGTTTCAACCTTGCTAGGCACTGGCTGGTTATACCTTCGGGATCAGTGATTACAAAACGGACATCCCTTTTGCTATCAAATTTCGAGTGTCGTTGAATTTTATAGGTTCCCAGATTATTTCTTTGAAACTGATCTAAATTTCCATTAACAACTACACCCGTCACCTCATTTTTGATCCTGTAATGTAAGTTGTCCGGGAAGCTTAAAGTAAGAACCTGGTAATAAATTTTTTTGGAAAAATCAGTAGCAACAATGTCAACGGGCCGATCATCATAGGCGTCATTAACCACCACTCTTCCCTCATTCTGATAATTAACGTTCAGGTTTAATCGGTCTACTACTTTCCGCATCAAAGTTCTGGACTTTAATATGGCTATTTCATTATCAACCACCTTAGAGCTGCTAAAGAGGTCCATCTGATTCATCAGGTCCTGGCCTGATGCATTGGACTTCTTGTCTTTGATTAATAGCGTACTGTCTATCTGATAAACGGGCACAGTGTACCGTAAATACGTAACTGCTGCGATCAGACACACAACTATGCTCAGCAGGAACAGAGGCCAATGGTATAAATATCTGTAAATAATGTCAGTAATTTCAAATCCACCGGCTTTAACATCCGGTCTTTGTCCAAAATCTTGTTCTTCTATGTCCTTCATTAAAATTTACAGCTGGGTAATAATTAAAATAATGATAGAAATGGCTGATAAAGCAATTCCTATGTCTCTATATCGGGAATCCACGGTCGCATATTTGGAATCCCCTGGCTGAACATAGATGACATCGTTATTCTGCAGGTAATAATAGGGAGAATTAAACATCTTTTTCGAGTTCATGTCCAGTCTGATAAATTTTCTCTTTCCATCAGCTTCTCTCACAAGCAAAACATTTTTCCTCGAAGCAGTAATATTTAAATCACCAGCCATACTCAATGCTTCTGTAACTGATACTTTCTCATTCTGTACCGGGTATACCCCTGGGCGGGATACATCTCCTAATACCGAAATTTTTAAATTTGCCAGTCTCAAACTCACTACGGGTTCTTTTAAGTAATTTAAAAGTTTGCTTTGAATCAATTCACGGGCCTCTGTAGTACTTAAGCCTTCAACTTTTAAAGAGCCTATTAATGGCAGTTGTATATCACCTTTCGTATCTACGAGGAAGCCATTCACACCATTAACTTCTGATGAGCCACCTTGTGCTGCAACGGACGGATTCATATTTCCTGAATTAAAAATAGCAGAGGCTTCAGGATTAAGGCTGCTGACGGTTATCGCAAGAATATCGGCCTTCTGAATCTTTAAAATTGTTTGGTTTTGAATATCCTCCTGTACTTCTCCCTCTGCGGGCAAGTCCTGGAAGTATGGAACCTGTTTGTAGGCTGTACAGGAACTAAAAAAGGTAATAATAATTGAGAGGTAAATTATTTTTTTCATGCAATGCATTTCGCTTATTATAATAATAAGGGCACAATATATGACATAATGATGAGATCCCACCCATTTCTCTGTAATACTCACAGATTATCAGCATTAGAAATCATTTTTATATATATACTTTAAGTTTAAAGTAATCTCTTAAGCATTTTGTCGTATCTTAGCGGCAAAACTATTACGTTACCAAAATTCGAAAAATGTTTTTCTTTAGCCGTTCAAAAAATTCCAAATATTCTGATTTCAGCGCTGTAGGCATAGATATGCACTCTCATCTTATACCGGGAGTTGACGATGGATCAAAGAATGTAGAGAATAGTATAGAATTAATAAATGGGCTGAAAGATCTGGGGTTTTATCATCTGATTACAACGCCACATACTTTAGAGGATATTCATCCAAATACCAAAGAAACCCTGCAACTCGGCCATTCCCTGTTGAAAGATCATCTGCCATCAGGTATTAAGGTTGACCTATCATCAGAATATTATCTTGATAATCAGTTTCACGAACAATTATCAAATGATGGACTAATGCCTTTACCAGATAACCGGCTTTTAGTAGAATTCAGTCAGATCTCCCGCCCCCGTAATTTAGAAGAGGCTATCTTTGCCATTGGGATCAAAGGCTATCAGGTCATTCTGGCCCATCCTGAGAGATATCTTTTCTTTCACAAACATTTCGACTATCTCAGCCGCCTGAAAGATCTGGGTGTAGAATTTCAGTTGAACGCTTTATCGCTTACAAAACATTACGGCATGCATATCAAATCTGTAGCTGAAAAACTGATTGATAAAGATATGATTGATTACCTGGGGACAGATACACATCATATGCAACATATTGCAACATTAAAGCAGGTACCGGGTACAAAATATTTTGCACGTTTGCTGGATAGTGGCCTGCTGAAAAATGAAAGTCTGAAACAGGTTCCCGTTTCACCTGCTTCCGGCGCATAAATTTGAATCGCCCCATCAGGTCATTTCAAAAACTCCTGAAACCACGGCGCCGGTTTTACTCCGTATCGCCTTTGCACGGATGGTGTTAAAGAATTCGGGTGTGAAACCAAGATAACTGGCAATGTGTTTTTGCGGAATCCGCCTGTCCATTTCCGGGTATTTCTGCCTGAAATAGTTATACCGTTCGCAGCCGTTCAATGACAATAGCTGTATCTGTTTTAAATGAATTGTTGCCAGTGCGTTTTGATAAGAAATGCGGAAAAAGCGTTCAAGCGCAGGAACTTCCTTTAAAAAGGATTCCAGCGAGGTATTTGATATATGTACCAATTCACAATCCTCTAACGCGATAATATTGCACAATGTGGGGGTATTGAAGGTCCTGCTGTAAATATCAGATACCCAGTAGCCTTCCATGGCAAAATAGGTATTGTGTTCCGCCCCTTTCTTATCCAGGTAATAGGTTCTCAGGCAACCCCTGTTCACAAAATATTCATGACGGGCATCTTCACCGGCACGAACCAGAAATTCTTTACGCTTCAGCTTCTTTATACTCAGTAAAGAGCAAAGCTTTAGCTCCTCCTGTTCGGTAAGTTGGGTATGGCTGCGTAAAGTGGAAAGAAAACGTTCAAAATCCATAAAAGTCCTTAATGTTAAACGCACTAAATTTCAGGACTTTATAACGTAAAAAAAATTAAGGTACCTTAAGTTTTTTGCTATGTTTTAAGGTGGTTTCAACCTGCTGAAACCAACTTAAAACTATCGGTACCGGGTATTTTCAGTGAACAGGATGACCGCTTATAAAAAGCAGATGACAGCTTGTGCCTGCGTGAAAAGTGATTTGCGAATCGGTGACAGCAGAGCCTATTGCGATAGTGTCATTGGAATTCAGCACGGATTTCCCGGCCGGTGTTTCTGCTTCAATAGTACCGGAGAGCACATATACAGCGCTATTCCAGTGTGCCGGCAGCTGGTGGCTGAAATTACTTCCTGCTGTAAACCTGAGATCCAGGAATGTGATATCCTCAGGAGTTCTGACCTTATTGACCAACCCGGCTGTTGATCCGAGCACCACCTTGATGCGCACACCCTCTATTTCACTGACAGGCATTTCTATTACCGGAATGAGGATACTTTTTGGCGCTAAGTTCTGCGTTGCCGCAGGGATCTGTAAAAAAAGCTGCAGGCCATGTATGTTTGCACCGGGAGCCTCCGGAAACTCATGATGGGTTACACCGCTGCCCGCCCAGGTCCATAACAGGCTGCCGGGAGAAATAGAGATGTCATTACCCATAGAATCCTGGTTGTGATAAGGTGCTGAATCATCAAAAATGTAGCTCAATGCAGACATATGCCTATGCTGATGGGGGCCGAAAACATCGCTGCTTAAACGGAAATCATCAAAGCCAATTATTGGGCTAAAAAGAGCGCCATAATCATTTCTGTTAGCCCTGAAGGCTGAAAAAGATGCGTTCCCGGTCCGGGCAAGTTTTACAATCGCGGATTGTTTTAAATCAGACATCATAGTTGTTTTGTTTTTTATTGAATTGTTTGTTGCAGGTAAAATTATAGGGATGAGCAGCACTGATTCTTAAGAAATCTTAAGAAATGATTTAAAAAGGTAAGGTTGCCGGCAAAAAATAACTTCCGCCTGCTTTCGTCCGGAGCGCTGAATTAAGATTTCTTAAGTTTAAATGACCTGCAGGAAAAGGATGGTGCAGCATGCGGACTATGCGATACAAACGGCACTAAATCTCCCGGGCAGTTATTTCAGGGACTGCTAAAAAAATAAGATATCTTAATTTTTTTGAAGCCGCGGGAGTGGAAATTTGTGATGTCAAAGGTTTACTGATCGCAGTTATATACACACATTAGCAATCCGTAAGCATTTGCAGAAATCATAAAAAACAATCACTTAATTCAATCCAAAATGAATGCACAACCTTCAAAACTAACAGCCGACAATTCACTGGTAATCCTGATTGACCACCAGCCCGGACTATTGATGAATTGCAAAAACATTGAGCCATTAACCATTAAGAACAATGTGGTCGCTTTTGCCAATGCATTGAAAGCGCTGAATGTTCCTACAATCGTAACCATGCAAAGCCTTGGCGGCTTCGGGCCAATCACGAAGGAACTTGCTGATGCGCTGCCGGATGTAGAACATGTTGACAGGACCATCATTGATGTATGGCAGGAGCCGCATATCCGTAAAATGATTGAAGAATCCGGCAAGACCCATATCATCCTTGGCGGTATTACCCTTGAGGTATGCGCCATGTTCCCTTCGCTTTCACTGCGTGAGGCCGGTTATCAGGTTTATACTGTAATGGATATTTCGGGCAGTCAGAGCGAAGAGATAGAAAGATGGGCCCTTTCAAGACTGATTCAGGCAGGCGCTATCCCGGTTAGCTTCACCGCTGTGCTGATGGAAATGCTGGCCGACAATTCGCGTCCTGAAGCAGGACCTGTTTACGGGGCTCTGAGTGCAAGCTGGGGCCTACCTACTTTCCTTGCAGAATACAACAAATAAGCCCCGGAAAGCTCTCTCTCAAAGTATAGCTTCCGGAACGAGAAGACCGTCTCAAATTTTGAGACGGTTCTTCCTTTGTATTGTACGATAACTGGTCAACAGTATTAAAGCAGCATCACATGAACCTCAAACGATATGATGATAGTCCGGTACAGACAAGTATTTCCTTTCACCCCTGGATTGAGCATCTGAAACAGGTTGCCGCTAATTGCCAGATCCCGGGATCGCAGCGGGCACAGGACCTTCTAATGAAAACAGCACCGTATCCGGAATTATCCAGGGGAACTACTGATCCTTCGTGCCTGAGTCAACATACCCCTCTGATTACTGAATTGCTGGCAGACCTTTTTCCGCCGATGCTTACAGGTAATGAAATAAAAGGCATTACTATCCCCTTTCAGGATATTTTGCTGAACCCCACACACCGCCTGCAGAAAATTTTGAAGGAGGCAGCGGCGTTATCCGATCTGGCTATAAGGGGTTTTAACCACCACCAGTTTTATGTGAACAGCTGCTGTCTTATTCTAAATGCACACTACGGAACCAACTTCAATTTTGCAAGGTCCTTGTTTTATGATATTCCGGATGCGCAGGGCATTATGAAGCACTACCGCATCCTGTATAACACTGATTTTATGGAGTTGACGCCTACCGCCAGATCAGTTGATATAAAGCCAGGCGATATTGACCGGCTGCGCGATAATTTTGACGACCTGCAGCTCTGGAAAAAATACTTTCCAAAAAAAAGCTGGAAGTATACAGGTTTTGCCATTATGAACCTTTTTGATGCAACAGCAGAGAGCGCAGTATCAAACCTGAAAGGAACCTTGTTGCGCGGTGGCTATGGGGATGACCTGAACAACGGTATAACGGAAATATTCCGTTCCATCTTCAGGATACCTGACCTTGAAATTGGCTTTACCTCGTTTGATGAAGCCGCGAATAAGTTCAGTTCCCCAACGTTTGATCCCACACTCAGAAGTTATTTGTTAAGGGATGAAGAAGAAGAGTGCATCGAATTGTTACAGCTGGTTCAGCAACAAAAGTATTTCGTACTGTCAGATGTTCCCTGCTTCCTGCAACGGAATCCAGGCAATGTTTTAGCGCGGCGCCTGTCAGATCAGGGTATAAAAAGCATTATTTTGTCACCCGTGGTAAAAAACGACCATCAGTTAGGTATTATTGAACTGGTATCATCAAAGACCGGAGAGTTGAACAGTATAAATGCCAATCAGCTGGAAGTTGTGATGCCAGCTATTACTGACAGCATTAACAAACACTACAGCTTTATGCAAAGCCAGGTGGAAGTGCTCATCCAGAACGAATACACAGCAATACATCCAAGTGTTTACTGGAAATTCAGGAAGGAGGCACAAAAAGCCTTCAAAGCCCGTATCGAAAAGACCGAGTATACCCTGAATGAAATTACTTTTAACGATGTGATGCCACTTTACGGACAAACAGACATCAAAGGCTCGTCCACTACGCGCAATGAAAGCGTGCAGCTGGATTTGCGGGAACAGCTGAAATGCCTGATACCGCTTGTAGAAAATTTGTATGCCGATACCACGGACGGAAGAACCCTGCAGAAAATTCAATACCTGCATACATTGAACATTGAACTCTTCGAACCCTTAAAGGCCTATACCGAGCAGCTGATTCAAAATTATCTTGACACACATATATATCCTTTGCTGCATACGGTCAAAGGGCTAAATGCATCACAGGTACATGCAGTAGCTAACTATTTAATGAATTCAGAGAAAACGGGAAGTTATCATCTGAACCGCCGGAGGTATGACCAAACGGTTAGCCGGATCAACCAGAAAATGGCTTCGTTGCTTGATGTGGCACAGTTGCGGGCTCAGGAGTACTATCCGCATTATTATGAACGTTTTAAAACCGATGGTATAGAACACACCATGTATATTGGCGCAGCAATAGCGCCTACACAAATGTATAATATTACCAGGTTATACAATCTCCGTTTGTGGCAGTTGCAGGTGGTTTACCGGATGGAATCGGAATATCGTCTTTTAAGGGAAAGTCTACCCTGCCCGCTGGATGTGACGTCGCTGATACTGGTCTACAGCCACCAGATATCTGTCCGGTTCCGTATGGATGAGAAACGGTTTGATGTTGATGGCAGTTACAATGCCCGCTTTGAGATCCTGAAAAAACGTATCGACAAGGCTTTTATTAAAGATTCAAACCAACGCATAACTGCAGTTGGCAAGGTCGCAATTGTATATTCAAATCAGGAGGAAAAATCGGAGTACCTGGCCTATATCCATTTCCTTAAGACAAAAAATATGTTTGAAGGCGAGGTGGAAATGCTCGAAGTAGAAGACCTGCAGGGTGTAGCGGGTTTGAAGGCGCTCCGCGTAAGTATCAGCTATCATAACAATTTTCCTGTGCATGATTATTATACATATAATGACATGATCCAATCAATTTCTGCAGATTAGTATGTCCAAAACGCAGAGGCATACTCTTATATCCTGCCCTGGGAAAACTTGTTTGGTATAGTTTTCATGCGTGATACTTTAGCATGTACGGTATTGAAGAATTCTGGCGTTAGGCCTAAAAAAGTGGCTATGTGTTTTTGAGGAATACGACTGGCAAGTTTGGGATACCGCTCCCGGAAGTTGATATACCGTTCTTCAGCAGTGAGGTATAACATTTGCAGATTCTTCAGGTGCTGGCTCACCAGTGAGTGCTCATAAGATAAGCGGAAGAATCGTTCAAGTGCAGGCACCTCTTCCATAAATTTTTCCAGGACGAGGTTGTCTATCCGTATAAGTTCCGAATCTTCGAGTGCTACGATATTGCAATAACTGGGTGCCATCTGGGTGCGGCTGTACAGGTCGGAGACCCACCAGTCCTCGATTGCAAAATACAGGTTATGCTCAAGATCTTTACTGTCCACAAAATACTCCCGGAGGCATCCTTTGTTTACATAAAATTCATCAGTGCATATATCCCCTTCACGCAAGAGAAATTCTTTTTTCCTGATTTGTTTGATGGTCAGCAGGGAGCAAAAGACTTCTTCCTGTTCCGCTGTCATCGAAACAAAGCGCCTGATGTTCGCTAAAATATTATCATATATCATCATTCTGTAATAAAGTTAATCAATACAAATGTTAATGTTATACTTCTGATAAAAAGTAAGATATCTTAAGTTTTTTCATTGGCCTGTTAGGGAATTTTGAGGTATTAAAACCTGATACCAATGATAAATCTGAACAAAGGACGAACTGACTTTAAGGCTGTTGGCAACACCTATCCTGTTGCCGGAAATGTTACACGCATAAACACCACAGTTGCAGGCGTGCCCTGCGTCTGGTTCATACCCGATGGGGCCGCCGAACACGAAATTGTGATCTATATTCACGGTGGTGCCCTCATCTTCGGCTCCGCAGATTCACATGCCCCGATGGTAAGTTACATAGCCCGTGAATTGAAGCGGAAAGTGCTGGTGGTAGAATATCGCCTGGCTCCGGAACACCCGTTTCCGGCAGGCCTTAGTGACTGTATTGCAGTTGTCAATGCTGTCAGCGAGCAAAATCCGGAGCTTAGCTTTGGCATGATTGCCGATAGCGCGGGGGGCAATCTTACCATGGCAACTGCGCTGATCTTACAGGAAACCAACGGGCCAGGGCCACAATACATTGTCCTTATCTCGCCCTGGGTAGATCTCGAATGCAAAAATGCAAGCTACAAACGCAACGAAATGAAAGATACCGTGTTAGGCCGGCAGTATCTGATGGAAGCGGCAAAGATGTATGCATCCGGGCTGAAGCTATCCCTGCCCCACCTATCACCCGTTAACGGCAACTTCCATGGCCTGGCACCGGTGCTGATCTTATGTGGTACACATGAGATCCTGGAAGATGATTCTATCAACCTGCACAGGCAGTTACTTGCTAATGGCGTCCGGGCAGAACTCAGATTATTTAGCGGTGAACTGCATGTGTGGCCTTTCATGGATATCAATACCGAAGCATCCCGCAAAGCACTGAGAGACATGGCCCGATTTGCCGCAAAACATAGCATTTGAAATATTAATCCAGTATAAATAAAACAGTAAAATTATGGAAAACACATCAGCAACATTGTACGACGTGGTTATCGTAGGCGGAGGATCTGCCGGCGCAGTAATGGCCAGTCGTTCATCAGAGAACCCCTCAAGACAAGTTTTACTGCTTGAAGGCGGTAAGGCTTATGCGCCTGACGCCTATCCCGATGTGATTGCAAAAGCCGACCACGTTACCGGTGATCAAGATCATGACTGGGGCTATGACGGTGATACCGGAATAGCAGGCCGTAAAATAAGGGCTTTCCGCGGTAAAGTACTTGGCGGCAGTTCGGGTGTTAACGCAGCTGTGGCCATCAGGGCAAGGAAACCTGATTTTGATAAATGGGTAAAATCAGGGTTAAAAGATTGGGCATTTGAGAAAGTGATCGAAACCTATAAGCAGCTTGAACATACAAAAGACGGTGAAGATTCCATCCGCGGACGAGAGGGTTTGTTCCCCATCCGCCAGGTGCCTATGAATGAACTGACGCCGGGCTTAAGGGCCTTTGTTCATGCTACCGTGAAAGAAGGTTTTAACCTGGTGGCTGATTTCAACGGTTACGATCAGGATGGTGTAAGTGCTTATCCGCTGAATGTATTAAACGGCATCCGCGAAAACACGGGAATGACTTACCTGAATGCTGAGGTTCGCAAACGTCCGAACCTGACTATTATCGGCGAACAGACCATTTCCCGTGTACTCATTGAAAACCACAAGGCATATGGAGTGGTCACCGCTGACGGAAAGGAATACCGTGGGAAAGAAGTGATTTTGAGTGCCGGTGCATTTGGCAGCCCCGCTATACTCATGCGCTCCGGCATTGGGCCGAAAGATGACTTACAGGCGCTGGGCATTGATGTGATCAAAGATCTGCCCGTAGGTAAAAAGTTATATGAGCATCCCTTTTACTACAATATTTATGAGCTCAAAACAGAATCGAATGCGATGAGCCCCGCTGCCGGCGCCATACTGTGGACAGGCAGCAGCCTTGCGCCAGAAGGCGAGTTGGACATACACGTATCTGCAACACACCTTTTTGACCCTTCGCTCACTGAAACAGGCGGTGCCATTGTGCTTGCGTGTGCCGTTGTTACGCCGGAATCAAAGGGATTGGTGAAACTGGCGAGCACAGATCCGCTTGAGGCCCCTGTTATTGTATACAACATGCTGAAAGAAGACTTTGATATGAAACGGATGATAGAAGCTGTTAAGATCTCCAGACGGATTGGCCGTGATCCATTATTCGAAGCAGTTAAGGAACGCGAGATGTACCCGGGAGATTCAGTACAAAGCGATGAGGACCTGACGAAAGCGATAAACGAACAGATTGATGCGTACCAGCACCCGACATCTACTGTGCCGATGGGTTTGGAAACCGATCCTGACGCAGTGGTAGACGGATGGGGAAAAGTATTTGGCATTGAGGGTTTACGCGTTGTGGATGCTTCCATCATGCCATACATCGTTTCGGCGCCACCCAATGTAACTACAATTATGATAGCTGAGCATATCAGCAAAAACTTATACTGACCAACACCCTGATCCTGCGGTGCCTTAGCTTAGCACTGATCTTAAAGTTTATGAACATCCAGTCTGGTAAAGCAGGGCTAAGAAAAATTTAACAGCTGCACAATATTCAAAGCGTTTTTACGCTTTAGTATATGAGAGCGTTAATTTAGATAAGCGGAAGTGGCCATCTCTGGTCACTTCCGCTTTTTTTATGTGCTACCCGCAGCGTTTAACGAAAGGGAATATTTACCAGTTCGTTTTGCTTGCCTTGCCCTGCATCAATTACTTTGTTATTCTGAAGCAGGATCTTCCCCTCCCTGAATACAGCCAGTTGAGTTTTTCCACCCGCTGTGTAATTACCCGGAACGGGAATGTCTCCCTGTTTTCCGAATTTTACCGGAGTTGTAAACCTGTCAATGATCCACTCCCCTGTTGAGGGCCTGAATACTGCCATCTCTGCCCTGCCGTCACCATCGTAGTCTCCGGGAACGGGAATGTCTCCCGGTGTATGTTTTACCTGTAAGGGAATGTTTCCAAGGCTGGTTTGCCACAAAGAATTGTCTGTACGGAAGATCCCTACGTCCAGCATACCGTCGCCATCATAGTCGGCCGGAACCGGAATTCCGTTTTTGTTCCCGAATTTGATGTTGTCCAGACCGTCGAAATACCAGGTGAGGTCAGATGGGCGGTAAACTGCAAAATCGGCAAATCCGTCCCCGTCATAATCCCCGCAAACGGGAATATCTCCGGCTTTGCCCAGCACCACTTCTTTACCATCCTGTGTAATAAATTTACCCTCCGAAGGCCTGAAAACTGCCAGTTCTGTTTTGCCGTCCCCGTTATAATCTGCCGGTGCCGGGATATCGCCCGGTTTACCAAATTCAACGTCTGCCTGTCCGGATATTTTCCAGGTGCCGTTTACAAAAAATCCAACATCTGTTACGCCATCGTTATTGTAATCCTGGTAACGAGCAACGGTAGTATGATGGAACCAGGGAAAAGTAAACTTGCTGTCTGCATCGGTTTCTTCTTCGCCCGTAACCGGCGAAAAGGTGCGTACACTGACAAGATCCCTGGATTTGGAGAATTTCATCAGCCGCATCAATCCATGGCCTCCATCCGGGCGGCTCTGGTAATCGGATAACAGCGATTTGATCACATTTCCTGCATAACCGTCCTGACGGTAGCCTTCGCCATTATCCCCTACATGGCCGGATAAGGTTAAGAATACGTTTGGATAGCTTTTCAGCCTGTCAAAAACACGCTGCCCCTGCTTCGAGAATTTAGGGAATCCCTTTTTGTTGGTGCCGGTAGTTTTATTGAAGTGAATGATAGAATGGCTTACCAGGATGGCTTTCCTGTCCTGGTATTTTTCAAGAATACTGCTGGCCCAGCGGTTTAATCCCTCTATATCCTCATCATAAGAATCGTACTCCAGAAATAGGGTGATGAACTGATAACCGCCAGCTTCAAACAGGTCATAATGGCTATCGTTATTATCGCGGTAATGCCCGCCATACCATTTTTTATTCCTGAAGTGTTCAATCCCGAAATACTTGTTATACTGGTCGGTTTTGCCGCTTAAGGGATACTGGCTTTTGGTCTGATCATGGTTTCCCACGGCCATACCGTATGGGATGCCCTGCGGATAGCCCGGCTGGGGCTTCTCCAGGATATACATAGACCGTGAAGCATTTTCCCATTGCACCGGGAACATCTCCCCGTTATCAGAGATATCACCCAGGTGGATCACATATTTTATATTTTCCTTAGCTGCATTTTTTGCAATCCACTCCGTCTGGGATGAAAACATTTCCTTCTTGCCCCCGTTTTTTTCAGAGGTATAATATTGTGTGTCTGGAAGCACAACGATAGAAAATTCATCGCTTGCCGGTGTATCCTGCTGCTGTTTCCCCGGGTTTGTGGCACTGGTAGTTAGCAGCACCTGCGCGCTCAGGAAGAAACATACCGCCCGTTTTAAGCTATTACTTTTTAAGGTCATTGTTTGTAAAATTTAAAGATGAACTATGATCGGTTAAATACATATTGCATTAAAAGTAACCTGGGTTCTGGATAACTTTTGGGTTCAGCGCCACTTCATTTTGTGGTATAGGCAACAAAAGGTGATGATTGTCAATCACATAAGCATCGGAGTAAAGAAAAGGAAGTTCTTTCCTTACCTTTACTCCGAATGCATTGATGGTGGTGAGGGCCTTTCCGCTGCTCATCAGGTCTGCCCATCTGTGGTTTTCGAAGGCCAGTTCTATGCGGCGTTCATGCAAAATAATGGTCCTTAAGCTGCTGGCATCACTGCTGCTGATGTCAGCCAGCCCCGCCCTCTTTCTCACCCTGTTCAAAGGTGCCAGTGCCAACGATGATTTTCCCTGCTCATTCAGTGCCTCTGCAAGTAACAACAGGGCATCTGAAAAACGGTATATGGGAAAGTCATCACTTGAACCTGTTGTAGCTACCAATGGGGAATGAAGGTATTTCTTGATATAAGGAACACCGGTTTTCCCTGCGGCAGGCTGATAATTCACCACGCTTTTTAATGCAGAGAAAGTGAAATAACTGCTGGCGTCATAAGTTCCTTCGGCCATGCCTATTGAGGCGTCCAAACGTTTGTCATTCGCTTCAAAATCCTGGATCAGGTCAGTTGATGGTGTGTTCCAGCCGCCTATGCCGCTGTTGTCAATAGAAATGCCTGTAAGTAACCTGGTATCCCTGCTCCTCGGCAGGAAATGTAAGGTCAGTACATTAGGGGTTGAACCGGTTACCGTACCTCCCAGGAACTGGATTTCGAAGATCGACTCCTTACCGTTCTTGTTTGCCGGCAGAAAGGCATCAGCATAACTGGCATTCAGGTCGTACCCCATGGTGGTCAGGCTGTTCAGCAGTGTTTCTGCTTCCGGCCATTTTTTCTGCACCGTGTATACGTCTGCCAAAAGCATTGTTGCGGCCCCTTTGGTGGCTTCGCCGGTCTGAGGGAATTTGATCTGGGCAGGGAGCTCTGTGATGGCATCCTTTGCATCCGAAACGATCTGGGCGTATACCTCATCTGCGGTGGCACGCGGCTTGAATGCATCATCAGCATTTTTAACCTCAGTGACCGAAAGCGGAACCCCTCCGAACAATTGTACAAGCTTAAAATAATTCAGGGCGCGGAGAAACTTGGCCTGTCCGTCTAATCCAGCTTTTACGTCATCAGAAAGATCTGCACCCTTTAACCTTTCTATGATAATGTTACAGCGTGAAATACCGGTATAGCTGTGTTGCCAGGTGGCAGACACATATGCATTTGTAGAGGTATTGGTAAAGTCAGAGATGTTTTCACGTTCTACGTAAGCCGTTCCGCGGTTTCCCGGAATGGGCTGGTATACCGTATTATCCGAATGCATTTCTGAAGTAAAATAATCGTTCAGCAGCACATCCCTTAGAGGGGCATAGGCGGCTACCACGGCTGATCTGAACTGCTGTTCCGTTTTGTAGAACACCTCGTCGGTATAGGAATCTTCGGGATTAATCCTGATGAAATCCTTTTTACATGAGCTCATTACAACTGTTGACAGGAGTATGGCTAATACATATATCTTTTTCATAGCTATGATTATCTGAAAGTGGTTGAAATGCCAATTGAAAATGTTCTTGGGATGGGATAGGAATTTTCATCAATACCAACGCCAAGCGTAGGGTCTGAGCCTCCCACATTGGTTTCCGGGTTCATACCCGAATAACCTGTAATGACAAAGGCTTGCTGCACGGAAACAAACATGCGCAGGTTCTTCAGCATCAGGTTCTTTACAGGGACCGTATATCCGAGTGAGATATTTTTTGCTGTCAGGTACGATCCGTTCTCTATCCACTGTGAGTTAACCGAACGGCCGAGGGCTGTTGTACCGGATTTTGTTCTTGGGTAGATCCCCGAACCCGGATCATCCTCCGAACGCCAGCGGTCTGCCGCTGCTGCCACCAGGTTTCTTGAGCCGTCCATATTGGTCTGGTAGGCCCATTTTGCAGGATTTAATATTTTGCCGCCTACGGAAAAGGTCATGTCGATATTCAGGTCAAAACTTTTATACCTGAAATTATTTGTCATCCCCCCGGTAAAGGTTGGCGTTGGATCTCCTATGAAGGTCCTGTCGTTTACATCATCAATGATCCCGTCCCCGTTGATATCTTTTACCTTGATCGTTCCGATATCTGAGTTCCCGTTAGGTTTTGCCGGGGTGCTCAGGTACTTTGCGGAACTGGCCAGATCGGCCGCATCCTTGTATAATCCTTCGAATATAAATCCATAAAACTCACCCAGGTGATGGCCTGCCTGCTGACGGAAATAATCTGAGCTCACGGTAACGTTCCGTCTGATAAAACCCGGGTCTACCAGTTCTGTAATCAGGTTACGGTCGAATGATACGTTGAGGTTGGTGTTCCACTTCAGGCTTCCTGTCAGGTTTTTTGTGCTGATGGAGAACTCATGGCCCCACATCCGGAGTCCGCCAACGTTATAGATGATCTGTGAAAAACCAGATGAAGTAGGTATAGTACGCTGCTGGATTAATCCATCGGTATTCTTTCTGTAATAATCGTACGTAAAATTGATCCTGTTATTCAGGATGCCAAGCTCAAGCCCCAGATCAAACTGTTTGTTTCTTTCCCATCTCAGGTCCTGGTTGGGCAGGCGGTTGATGGTTTGGCCCTGTGTGACAGTATTGTTAAAGTTGTAATAATAGGTTCCTATGGTTGCCTGAGAATCATAATTTCCTGCAAAGAAGTTATTTCCGGTAATACCATAGCTGGATCTGATTTTCAGGAAGTTAATTGCCCGGATGTTTTTCATAAAAGCCTCGTCACTCAGTATCCATCCTGCTGAAACAGAGGGGAAGCTTCCCCATTGTTTATTGATCCCGAACTTGGAAGAACCGTCCCTTCTTATGGCAGCGGATAAAAGGTACCGTCCTTTGTAGGCATAATTTGCGCGGGCAATAGTAGAAAGCAGGGAATATGCGCCGGCACTACTACCTCCGGTGAGGCTTGTGGCGGCACTGAGGTATTCAATATCATCACTTGCAAAGCCAAGGCCTGTTAAAGTATTGCTGTAGCCATCGAACTTCTGCGCAGAATAGCCTGCAAGGGCTTCCAGGGTATGGTTTTTACCAAATGATGTATTGTAGACCAGATTGGCCTCTGCAGTCCAGGAGCCATTGTCTACAGCAGAACTTGTTCCTGTGGTTTGTCCCTGCGTGCCGGTAACGAATCCCGACTGGAAATATTTACGCATTTCTGAACCCTTATCTGCCCCGAGGTTGGCTTTGATGGTCAGTCCTTTTAGAAATTCATAATTCAGGTAGGCATTTCCCAGAATGCGGGTGGTCTGATAATCATCATTGGTAAGCTCATAAATAGCCAGCGGGTTGATGTAGGCCACCATACCCGGGGAATTCACATTTCTCACATAACTTCCGTCTGCATTATATGGCGATACAAGCGGGCTTGCCTCAAAAAATCTTTCAAACAGCCCGCCTACGCCGTCACTCACCAGCCTGTTGTTATGGTCAAGACGGTAACTTGGCGCTAAATTGAAACCGATCTTCAGTTTATTATTTTCTGAGGTGAAATCCTGGTTAAACCGGAGTGAGAACAATTTTGTGCCGTTATTGATCACTACACCCTGCTGTTCCTGGTATCCGGCGATGACTGTTGAGGATGACCGTTCACGTGCATTTTGGATGGTCAGGTCGTAACTCTGTATCGGTGCTGTGCGGGTCAGTAATTTAAACCAGTTGGTTCCTTCACCATATTGTTCAGGATTGTCATAAGCCGCTTTGTAATCTGCCGGAATGGTATATCCGGGCTCATATTTTAAGGCGTCTTCCCCACGTTCTTTCATGAATGTGGCAAATTCCCTTGCCGTCATCATTTTTGGTATTTTGCCCGTTGGGATTTTCTGATTGCCGTAATAACTTGAAAACTCAATTTTTGCATCTCCGGGTTTGGCATGTTTTGTCGTGATCAGTACCACGCCATTTGCTGCCCGCGAACCATACAGGGCCGTTGCCGAAGCATCCTTTAAAAAGCTGAAGCTTTCAATCTCAGCCGGATTGATGTTGTTGATGCTCCCTGTAACGGGCGTGCCGTCTATCACAAAAAGTGGTTGGTTGCTTGAATAAAATGAGGCTGCACCACGAATGATAAAACCCATTCCCCGTCCCGGCTGGCCGCTGGTCTGGGCAACCTGTACCCCTGCAACCTTACCCTGCAGCTGTTGTGAAAACTGACCTACCGGCATGTCCTGAAGCTGAGTAGCGTCTACGGTTGCGATGGAACCAGTGATGTCCTTCATTTTCTGCTTGCCGTAACTTACAACTACTTCTGAAAGCTGGTTATTTGAAGGTTTTAATGCAAAACCAAGCGTAATGCTCCTGCCTTCCCTTACCATTACAGCGGCGCTTTTTTGTGAGGAGAAAGAGATATAGGACACTTCAAGGGTATACGTGCCGGCAGCAAGGCTTAACCGGTAATTTCCCTGGGTATCACTTTGGGTGGTTTGCCCCGTTTCCAGAACCCTTACAGTAGCACCCGGAAGTGCCCCTCCGTTTTCATCGGTTATTTTTCCGGAAATCCTTCCTGGCTCCTGCGGAGCTGGGATTTCAGTGATCACCACATAGCCCTCCACTAATTTGTAGGTCAGGTTTGTTCCCCCAAGTACATTTGTGAGCAATTCTTTAACGGATACTGAAGCTGTACTTAAGGTGATCTTATCTTTTAAACCCGTAAGCAGTCTTTCGGGCAGTACGAATTTGACGCCGCTTTTTTCCTGGATGCCCAGCAGGCTCTCTTTTACTGTGGCGGCTTTGAGATTGATGGCAATTAATTTGTCAAGGTCCTGGCTATGAACACTTCCGGCCAGGAGCACCCCGACAAAGGTAAACTGTGCGATTAAAAGTATAAATGAACACCTCATCATAAACTTAATTGTAGGATGTAATCCTTTTTGCATAAATTTGATATGTTAATGGTTAGCCGGTTTTACAACCGGAATAATTGTTGATTTCTTCATCAGCAACCGCGTTGTCGTCGAAAAGCATGCGGTCATGATGGCAAAAAACTGCTTCCCCTGCCTACGGTTGGGGAAGTTTGTATAACTTATTTCATATTCTTTTCCTTTCCTGTTTTTAGTGTTTAACGGATTACGATTTCCTGGTGATTGATGGAATAGCTGAATTTGCCCGCAGAGGATAATACGTTCAGCACTCTGTCTACGGAAAGATGTGCATCTATGGTTAGGGTCATCCTCTCTTCAGATTTCTGTTGCGTTTTAAAGGTTATTTTCACATTATACCACCTCTGCAGGGTCTGCGAAATCTCGCTGAGCGTTGCCTCCCTGAAGATCAGCCTGGATTCTTTCAGGCCCAGTACATCCTGAATGTCTATGGCTTCCTTTGTGGCTTTTCCATTAAACCAGGTTACCCTTTCGCCGGGAAAAAGAAGGGCCAGAGATTCCACTCCCTGAGCAATAACATGCTCTACTCTCACTTTGCCAGTAGCCACCTGTACGCTTAATGGTTTCCCTGCAAAGGCTTCGATTTTGAATGATGTTCCAAGGACCGTGGTCCTTACCTTGCCGGTGCTCACTGTAAATGGCTTTTTCGGATTTTTTTTAACCTCAAAGAAGGCTTCTCCCGAAAGGTCAATTTCCCTCTTGTCTCCCTCAAAATGTTCCGGATATTTCAGGTGGCTGCCTGCACCGAGGTAAACTATACTGCTGTCTGAGAGGGTGATCACGGACCGCTGCCCGTCTGGGTTGCTGCGTTCAATATAAACAAGTGTGTTTTTTTGTGAGGTACTGAAATAGCCGATGGCACATATCCCTGCTCCCATTAAAATCAGACCGGCCCATATGGCGGCATTACGGAATGGAAAACGAAATGTTCTGCCCTGCGCCGGATAACCGGCAATTCTCTGATTGATGGATTGCAGCCAGGTCTGTTTTTTCGGATGCTCAGGACTGTGGTTCTCAAATACATTCCTGTCATGTGTTTCATTTGATGACAGGATCTCATGTAATAACTTTTCGGACTGAGGAGTTCTGAGATATAACCTGACTATCCTTTCTTCATCGGCGGAGCACTCTCCTTTCAGGTATTTTTCCAGTAATTCTTTATTCAGCCCTTCGGTCATGATTTGTCTTTCTTTTGCGAATGCGGACCGCATTCAAATGATAAGGGACAAAAAAAAGCAGGAAGGGCTAATGCAGATTTTAAAAATATGTTAACTGTTTGATATCTAGTTAGATTAATTTATTGTACCTATGTCACTATACTATAAAAACAAGAAAATACAGGCGGTTAACGCCAATGCCGCATCACGGTAACGTGCAAAGTTTTTCCTCAGCTGATTGAGCGAAAATTTGATGTGGTTTTTAACGGTATGAATGGAAATGTCAAGTGCTTCTGCAATCTCTGCATGACTGAGCTGCTCTTCCCGGCTCATACGGAAGACAACTTTTCGCTGAGGGCTCAACAATTCCAGTTCCCGAAAATATTGCTGTTCAAGCTCAGTGCTCAACAGACTGTTATCTGCATGTTCCGTTGAGAAGCCAATATGATTTTCAATCAGGCTGATCTCGCAGGTCTCCATAGCTTTCCTGCGGATGGCCTTCATGGTGGCATTTTTTGCCGCTCTGAAAATATAATGACTGAACTCTCCCTGCAGCACTATCTGGTGCCTTTTCTCCCAGACCCAAAACATGAGGTCCATCATGGCTTCTTCTGCCAGATGCTCATCTCTGATATACTTCAGGGCATAGTGGTAAAGCTTTGCAAAATACCTCTCGAATAAAGTATTGAAAGCTTTCAGGTTGTCCATTGAACACTCCTGCAATAATTGCTCATCTGAAAGTAAGGGATATTCCATATCAATGGATGAATATATTTCCAGCAAAACTAGAGCCCTCACTTCATTTTTCGATTAATATAGTATTAAGTGTTTATTATGAAATTAACACAGCAGAAGTTTGTTGTTGAGGTTTGGAAAAATCCAAAATTCATAAGTAAATTGCATAAAGAACCAAATAACATTATTGAACCATATGAACAACAGTAAAAAGGACTTGTCTCCTGAACAACGTGCAACACTACTCGGCGTTTTAAAAGCCCGTTTTGAGAAAAACATGAACCGCCATAAAGATTTTGAATGGACTAAAGTACAGGCAAAACTGGAAGGCAGTACTGAAAAACTGTGGTCACTCAATGAAATGGAAAGCACCGGTGGTGAACCGGATGTGGTAGTTTTTGACCAGAACGCCGGCGAATACGTTTTTTATGATTGCTCGGCAGAAAGCCCTGCAGGCCGCAGAAGCGTTTGTTACGACCTCGAAGGGCTGGAATCAAGGAAAGAACACCGGCCTGACAATAATGCTATGGATATGGCTGCCGCGATGGGCATTGAGCTTTTATCGGAAGAAGAATACCGCAATTTACAGCAACTCGGAAAGTTTGATGCGAAAACGTCAAGCTGGATACAAACACCTGCTGCGATCAGAAAACTCGGCGGGGCCCTCTTTGCTGATTTCCGTTATGGGAATGTGTTCGTCTATCATAACGGCGCCCAGTCCTATTACGCTGCGAGGGCATTCCGGGGCTCGCTGAAAGTCTGACTGACATTCTGATCTGTACACAGGAAAGTCATTGGTTGATTTTGCGTTATATCAGCTGAAAATTCAGTTTCCTGTATTGATCCAACGCAGGATCGTCACTGGCAATATCTGTGATCAGCATATCAATTCAGCTGCTGTGCTTTAAGGGCAGTAAAACCAGGTGAAGCCGGCCCGCCAGCTGGCCAGCATATCCCAGTGTTGGCATGTATTCGCAAATTGAATAGCCTATTTCCGCAGGCTAAAACGTTTGTTGTTTGATAAATAAATGATACATTAGGATATCATTCCAAGTATAAATCTTATCAACCAAAACTATGGCAGAAAACACGTATGACGCAATCGTTATTGGATCAGGCATCAGCGGCGGCTGGGCCGCCAAAGAATTAACCGGCAAAGGCTTAAAAACGCTGATGCTTGAAAGGGGCAGAAACTACGAACACATTAAGGATTATAAATACGGCACCAAACAACCATGGGAAGCCGAACACAGGGGCAGTACCACAAAAGAGCAGCAGAAAACGTATCCTGTAATTCATCGTGGATGGGCGGCAAATGAGGCCGTAATGGAATGCTGGGTTAACGAGCAGGATAGCCCTTATACGGAAATAAAGCCTTTTACCTGGTGGCGCAGTTACCAGTTAGGCGGCCGCTCTACGTTGTGGGGAAGGCAGAGCTACCGCTGGAGTGATTTTGATTTTGAAGCCAATGCAAAGGAAGGATGGGCTATAGACTGGCCTATCCGGTATAAAGATATTTCTCCATGGTATGATTATGTAGAGAAATTTGCAGGCATCAGTGGCGCCAGGGATGGCCTGGCACATTTACCGGATGGTCATTTTCTGCCACCTGTAAGCATGAATATCGTAGAAAAAGATGTGGCCAGCCGTCTGAAAAAACACTATAAAGACCAGCGCCATCTGATCAACGGACGTGTAGCGAATCTAACGGAAGCAATTCCCGGCCGTACCAGATGCCAGTTCAGGGACCGCTGCTGGGAAGGTTGTCCCTTTGGAGGATATTTCAGTACCCAGTCTTCTACCCTGCCGGCAGCAATGGACACAGGTAACCTGACCGTAAGGCCATGGAGCATCGTTACCCGCATCATCTATGATAAGGATAAAAAGAAAGCTACAGGAGTAGAAATTCTGGATGCGCAGACCAACCAGACCTATCGCTACAATGCAAAAATCATCTTCCTGAATGCTTCGACCCTGAATTCTGCCTGGGTATTGATGAACTCTGCAACAGATGTATGGGAAGGCGGTTTAGGAAGCAGCAGCGGAGAACTGGGGCATAACATTATGGACCATCATTATAATTTGGGTGCCTCAGGAAGTATTGAAGGTTTTGAAGATCATTACATATACGGACGGAGGCCAACCGGGTTTTATATCCCGCGGTTCACCAACCTTTATGGCGATAAAAGAGAGTTTTCACGTGGTTTTGGTTATCAGGGAGGTGCCAGCCGCGACTCCTGGAGCAGGGAGATCGCAGAGCTGAACATCGGTGGTGAATTTAAAGACACCCTGAGCAAACCAGGCAACTGGAACATTGGAATGACCGGGTTCGGCGAAATTCTGCCCTATCATGAAAATAAGATTACCCTGGATGCAAAAAGAAAAGACAAATGGGGATTACCCATTTTGTCTATGGATGCCGAGCTAAAGGACAATGAAAAGAAAATGCGCAGTGCCATTACAATGGAAGCAGCAAATATGCTGGATGTTGCAGGCGTGAAAAACATACGCACATGGGATAGCGGACACGCCATGGGCCACGGAATCCATGAGATGGGAACCGCCAGAATGGGGCTGGACCCTAAAACATCAGTGCTCAATAAGCATAACCAGGTATGGGATGCCCTCAACGTTTTTGTAACCGATGGTGCCTGTATGACCTCGTCTGCATGTGTAAACCCCTCACTGACCTATATGGCCCTTACCGCCAGGGCCTGCGACTTTGCCTTTAATGAATTAAAAAGCGGTAACCTTTAATTATTAACTTATGGACAGAAGAACAGCAATTTCAAGGGTGGCCATGATATTGGGAAGCACGATCATTGGTGCTGATTTATTTATCAGTGGCTGTACAAATGAACATACGGAACAGGTTCAGGCGGTACTCACTGACGCTCAGATAAGTTATTTGAACGAAGTAGGCGAAACTATCCTTCCTAAAACCGTTGCCTCGGACGGCGCCAAAGCTGCAAATGTAGGCGCCTTTATGAAGATTATGGTCAGAGACTGTTATTCACCTGAAGAGCAGAAAATATTCTTTGAGGGATTGGATGCCCTGGAGCAGCGCTGTAAAAAAACACTGGGTAAGGGTTTTTTGAGTTGCAGTCCCGGGGAAAGGCAAAAACTATTGATTGGCCTGGATGCCGAAGTAAAAGACGGTAAAAAAAGGAATGACCTGCTACAGCAGAAAGAAGCTGAAAGACAAAAATCCTCGCAGGCAGGCGGCAAACCCAACTACCTTAAAAAAACGCCGCCAACCCCCTATTTCGCAATGATCAAACAACTTACATTACTGGGTTACTTCACTTCAGAGATCGGGTATAAAAGCATGGGATATGTTTCCGTGCCGGGACGGTATGATGGGAATGTGATGAAGGCCTAAGTTTGATACACAGTGCATCCGGCTCATATCTGGCTTCCTTCTGGCTTGTTCCTTCTTGATGAGTCCGACTCTGGTAAGACGAAGGAGCGAGGCTAGACCGAGTTTAGGGCTTAATCTCGGTCTAGCCTCGCTCCTTCGGCACACTTACCTCGGACTCACAAGCATAGTTGAAGCCAGAACGAGTCCAGAAAGCATTAGATAAAAGCAGGTAATATCAGATATCGTAGATAAAAGATTCCAGTGGCTCGCAGTGAAAGCCCTCAGTTTTTAACAGCTCACAGATCAGCTGCGGCTGTAAGTCTGTGCTGACTATCCTCAGGATATTGTCACTATCATCCAGATCAAAGTTACATTGGGTAACAGGCGGCAATGCCTTTAGTAATGACAACAGTTTCCCAACGTGTTTTTGTTTGTCAACGCTTGTTTTAAATATGATCAGGTGCATCTCAGGTTCTTTAGATTAGCTATTTTCTGTGTCATGCTTTGTCCAGCCGCACATTTTGTTTTTCATCTCTTCTTTAAAATGCTGTCTTTCTTCGGGTGTCATGCCCCTGAAACGCTCTGCCATTTTATGGCGTGACCAGGGGCCACCTCCACTGCCTTTCCCAAACCCGAAAAGAAGCTTGCATAAAATAAAGATGCCCATAGCCTGCCAGAACGTAATCGTGCCGACATGGAGTATCTCCGGGAGTAAGTTATTCCATAATAGCATCACCACGTAACTAACCAGCGCCAGCAAGGCTGCGATACCGAAAGGAATTAGAAAAAACTTTTTTCTGTTTCTATTGAATTTAGATTTCATTTGACTAAGTGTGTTTTAGTTAATATTCTGTTATCTCCTGATAAAGCTGTCTCAAACGTTTACGGAGATGGAGTACGGCATAGCGCTTACGGGATACCAGGGTGTTGAATTTGACACCCGTTTTCTCGGAGATCTCTTCAAATGAAAGGTCTTCCAGTTCCTGCCAGACAAAAACAGCCTTCTGCTCTGCAGGTAATTCATCAAGTGCAAGGAAAAGCTGTTCCCAGAAAAGATTCCGTAAATAGGCCGTTTCAGGGGTGGTTACTTCGATCATCAGCATACTGATCAGATCAGCTGTATCGTCATTATCTTCCGCCTTATAGAGATCGTCAAGCAGCCGTTCGCCATGTTTTTTATGCTTATCCAGGATCTTGTTTTTCGCCACGCGGTATAACCATGCACTGGTTTGTTCGATAGGCTGGGCATTAATTACATTGCTGAACTGGTACCATACATCCTGCAATATATCTTCTGCATCCGCATCGCTTTTTACCTGCTTACGAATAAAACCCATCAAGCTCTTGCCATATGCTTTAATAGTTTCTATAATGTAACTGTTCTGGTCTTTGGGCATCAACGCGGCTTTCAAAATATGGATTGTTTATTGATGAAGACGACTATGGCGGCGAAACATTTTAATTTTTTTTACTTTCTTCTGAAGAATGTGATATTCGCCCGTATTTATATCTCCGGATAACGGCCGTAAGTAACTCATTAAATGGCGTTAATGCAATAGTATTTGTAAATAAGAAGGCCTCAGCAATTTAATTGCTAAGGCCTTTCTGATCTGACTATCCTGAGAACCAACCCTGCCTTCCGGCTGAATCAGCTTAAGAAGTGCAGGAAAATGGGGCTGACAACTTATTTTAAAGACTCCAGTTCCTGCAGCTGCGTTTTTAAAAGTGGTAAATATTTCTTTGAAAAACTGGCAATTGCGGGATCTCTGAATTTGGATCCCCCGTCAAATATCCTGATGGCATCACGGTGCTCTTTCAGGATCATCTTTTTAAAAAGTTCATCAAATTGAGTATCCGGCGCATTGTTTAGTTTGTCCAGTTTACCGGTGAGCTCGTCACTTGCAGACTGATCTAAATCTACTACAGCCATATCTTTGGAAATTGATAAAGACTTCAGGTCTTCTCCTACCCTGTTCTGCTGTAGCAATATCCTGGAAGCATATTCTTTAATCCTGGAATTTTTAGACCTGGATGAACCCAGCTGTGCTAACTGTGTTTCAGTGATTTTGCTGACAGATGCCAGCCGGATGAACTTCTGCGTTTCAAAGGCCAGGGCTGAGTTGGTTTTTGTATCGTTAGGAGACGGACTGGGGCCTGTAGAGTTTGCCGTTGAGCGAATCCCGGGCGGCGGTTCTCCCAGATAGCCTGATCTGGGCGTTCCCGGGGTATTTGATGTACCAACTATAGTGGGGGTTGTAAACCTGCTGATACTATCATTTCCGGCAGTGTTACCTCCCGCAGTTGAAAACATGCTGCTGCAGGACTGTACGAGAGCGCTTAAGGCCACCAGCAGAATTATAAAACCAAAACTTTTCATGAGGCGAATTGCATATCCAAGCCTCTATCAAACACCATGCTACAATTACGATGTTGGCAGGCAAACTACAGCCGCAATGTAGTTTATCATTATTGCCTTTATTCATCTTCCTGTGATGAATAAAGGCAATAATGTTTTTATTGAATATCCGCGTCGAAAGCGGTGTTTAGTATCTGCCCCCCGCGTTTGGCCTGTATGAATATCCTGTACTTACCAGGTTCTGGAAAGGTATAGGGGAAACTGACTTCCTGCATATGATGTGCGCCTGTTGTTTCCGCGGGATGTTCCATTCCGGCCATCAGGATCTCATTGCGGTCTTTTTCATCCATCGTATCCAGGCGGTTTACCAGGTGGTCCACACTGTCTGCAAATACTGAAGGTTTGGGTAAATATTCATTCAGAGGCTGATGGAATGCTATCCTGTCCAGTAATGCTTTTTGTGAACCCATAGAAAAACTGCCTGCGGGGTGCAGGTGTATGTAAACACTGCCATCATCCTTGAGGATCACTGCATGTGCGGCCATCCCTAAATAAGGTTCCAGTTTGGCCGGTTTCCTGTTCTTGTCCAGTATTTCAAATCTCAGCATCGTCAGCTCTCCGGACCGGATCGTTTGCCCTGCGGTTTGCAGCCATACGGCCGATGAACCATCAGGCAATCTGGCTTCTATTCCGGCTGATCCGCATAATACCGAGGGCCGTGTGCTGGCAGGCATATTCCCTCCGTTAAGCGGATTGGTAACGAAGTAGGTGTCGTCCTTGTTGACTGGTATCTTTTCATCCGGCCGGTTGCTTACCAGATGGAATAGTTTGTTCTCGGGTATGTCTAGTGTATCTACAATAGTTTCTGCAAAACCACTCAGACGGGTAATGTCTGCATAGACCCAGTATCTTCCGGCCGGCAGATCAGGCATTGCGGCTACAAAAGTCAGAGAATCAAGTCTGCGTGGGTGTAAGTGCGCAAAGGCATTCAGCTCACCTGAACGTACTAAAAACAGGTGCATCAGTTTACCGTGGTCCGGCACAATGTAATTCATTTTCCGGGTAAGGTACATTCGGTTTGCGTTTCCAGCCTTTTTCAGCGAGGCGGTATCTATTACCAGTTTGAGTGTACCGTTACTGGCATCCAATGTTGTAGTTGCCTGCAGGGGTCTGTACAGATACCTGGTATATTCATCCGCGGCAGCGTTCCACCAGCTTCTTCCACCCCATAAAATCAATCCCAAAATTACAAGCGCAGTAACAGCACCAGAGATTTGCCGTCTTCGCAATTTTTTTGTGAATCTTTCACCGGGATTAAGCAGGCTGTCACTTACGCTGGAGCCTACAATCGTTATCATCAGGATCAGTAAAAAGACAGCCATGGCCAGCAATGCCCAGCCTAACCCCGGGGGCATATTACGCCTGGCGGTAGACACGGCCATCACAGGAATCACAGCTATGCCTTTTCCCCGGGCACCCTTTACCATGAGCTGAACGCTGGATGTTCCGGTAGTCATGAGCCACAGTTTCAATTCGTAACGCCCGGGTTCTGTAGCCGAAGGCACCGCAATATCAGCCTTTGGCGAACCGTCAACCCCCGAAAGCCAATAGATAGGCCTTGCACTGATACTGATGTTCTGATCGCCACCTTCCAGATAGATCGTTACCAGCGCTGTGCCCGGAATTACATCTGGCGGAGTAATGTTTACCAGTAGCTTATAAGGCCCCGCATCGCCTTCAAACGTTACTCCCGGGCTGCCAACATGTGCATAACCGGTTACAGCAGTAAACAGCAGGCTTAAAAATAATATGCTCTTTTTCATATGTGTTTACCGTTTTATAGATTTCATCCACCTGCCCCATCTGAACCCCACTGATGTGGATACGATCGCAATGACTATCGCAATGCCAATCCCTTTTATAAAAACAGCAGTTGTTTCCAGGTTTGAAGGTTTGAAAGTATACCGGTATGGGTAGTCCGGATCAGTACCGAAGTACCAGGAGCGGCTGCCGAAGATCCAGTTTCGGGAATAGGTGCTCATCAGGAAATCGCCAAATGGCCATTGAAAGACCAAAAATATCACGGTGAACAGTATCCCTATTGCTATCGCTTTTACAAAATCAGGTTTCTCCCGCATGTGCTGATTGACCAGATCAATGGCGATAGCCGGAAAAATGAGCAGCAAAGGGAAATCGAAGTTTTGATAATGTGTTACATGGTTCAATACCGGTCCTAATTTAGGTTCTGCCGGGAATAACGGAAGAATCCACACCAGAAGAATCAAAAGGACAGAAAAAACGGTAGCCATACCTGTGGCTCCCCATTTACCGGCAGATGCCCGTGATGCAGCAACCATAAATAACGGGAATAAGGCCCCGCCGATCTGGTAAAAAAGGCTTTTGTGCATAAAATCTCTGGTCAGGTATTCATTTGAGAAGAAAAATACGATGATCAGCAGAAATCCAAAAGACAGGTTAAAACACTGGCTGATTATATTTCTGGTAGCCGCTGAGGCGTCGGTTGCCCTGTTTTGAAATGCCAGTACACTGACTATGGCGCCAAACTGTATGGTGATCATGCCAACTGCCAAAATGCTGTGCGGAGGCGATAGTACTTTGACATCGAGCCCAAAGGTGTTATGCCACCAATCGTCAAACGGAGCAGATGTGATCATTGCAAATGCCCCCCATATGCAGAATAATGCGCCAAGCGATCCGTAAAATATGCCCCAGAAATGAATAGCCGACTGTTTTTCAGCAGGTTTGGATGCAAACGTAAGGCGAAGGACATGATAGCCGGAGAATGCCCCTGCAATTACTGCGCCCAGGTACATAAATACATGCGGAGGGGAAAACAGTCCGTCACGCCCGATGGTCATATGCCAGGAAAGATCCCAGATCAGCCCCATGGTAATGCTCAATGACGAAAATACTACGGCGTAAATATAAACCGGTAAAGAACTTTCTACTATTATACCTGCAGCAATCTTTTCATCTTTTGAAGGCTGCGATAAGGCTATTGTTTCCATTTGATTTTGATTATAAACATGGATTTTAGAACTTGAAATGCGAGTTGGCGTGATAAATGATTGATTAAAATGAAATTTTATAAAGCTAATTTTATACTTAAAATCAATATTTAAACGAAAATATCATTGTAATATTTTTATTAAGTTATAATTTATGTCAATTTGGTCTGATCTTTATTTTGGATTCTTCTACGGGTTAATAATGCAGGAACGTGTTATCGATTTTCTTACAAAGCCGGGCCGGCTCATTCATGTTCAGCTAAAATCACTAGCTTTACGAAATGGAAAATGAACGCAGCAATCCTTACACCCAATTTAATGTCGAGATTCTTGAGAATTGGAAAGCTAATGGCGTAAAATATATCAAACTGGTGGAGCTGGAAACAGATCTTCCGGTTAAGTTCTTCGAACTGATTCCGGATTCAGAGATCCCGGATTCTGAAGAAACCATCTACCCTATTGCATCTGATGACATTACCGAGTTGCTGGAACCGCTTGCCAAAGTAAAGTTCCTTGTACATGATATCTATCTTGAAGAGGAGTTTTAGATGGGTACGCTGAACATCAGTATCCGTTTGGCAACCGTTTTGAATTACCGGAACATCTCAAATAGTATTTGCTTATGAGTTCTTCAATTATTTTTTCGCAGTCCCGGATGAAATGGTTTAATGAACCGGGTAAATCTTCCGCAGACGGCGGTAAACTCAGCATGACGGTAGATCCTGATACAGATTACTGGCGTATTACACATTATGGCTTTATCCGTGATAATGGCCCCTATTGTTATATGGAGCAGGCCGGAGATTTTGAGGCCAGTGTAAAGGTCAGCGGTGAGTATAAAGAACTATTTCACCAGGCAGGGTTAATGGTACGTATTGACAATAAAAACTGGATCAAGACCGGAATTGAATTTGTGGATGGTGTGCAGAACATCAGTGCCGTAGTTACCCGTGAGGTTTCTGACTGGTCGGTAATACCCAGGCATGACAGCCCGCAAGCTATGTGGCTAAAGTTATTGCGTAAAGGCGATTTCGTAGAGATTAAGTACTCTTTTGACAACGTCAAATTTGATATGCTGCGGTTGGCCTATTTCCCTCCGGATCTGAAAGTAATGATCGGTATGGTTGCGGCAGCCCCTGGGAAACAATCTTTTGATGTAACATTCGAAGATTTTAAAGTTGAGCCTATTACATAAAAATTCGTATAAAAATATAAGATATTAAATATTTACGTTTAGATATTGTAAAATAACTTCTACAATAAGCAACTTACAATGGAAGAAAATAAACCGCAAAGCGCCGCCCACTGGATTGAGAAACTGAAATTACAGCCACATCCGGAAGGCGGTTATTACGATGAACTTTACCGTTCTCAGCTGAAGGTGTCAAGATGGTCATCTGTCTCTGTTTCAATATACAATGCCTGTACCTCTATTTACTATCTGCTTGAAGGGAATGATTATTCCAGCTTTCATCGCCTGGCTTCAGACGAAATCTGGTATTTCCACAAAGGAGTTCCCCTGCTTATTCATATGATAGATAATGACGGAGTTTATACGACACATGAACTTTCAGATACATCAACAGGTACTTTGTCTTTCCTTGTTGAAGCAGGGATCTGGTTTGCAGCCGATATTCCTTCCGGAGCTGACTTTACACTGGTCAGCTGCGTAGTGGCGCCCGGCTTCGAATTCAAAGAATTTGAAATGGCCGATAAGGAAGAATTAATCAGCCGTTATCCTCAGCACGAGGTAATTCTGAATAGGTTAATCAGGGTACGCAACGAGGCTTAACACGATAGCTATTCATCAATAGATTTTTCAGCAAAGTAACTTGCGGCTTTTCAACAAACCTAAGCAATAAATTCAGGGCTAAATTTGTGTTGTATTTAACATAAAGATCATTAGCAATGAATAAAGTAATATTGATTACCGGGGCCTCTTCCGGTATGGGTAAGGAAACTGCAAAACTCCTGGTAAAAAGTGGCTATACGGTATACGCAGCCGCCAGAAGAACAGCACTGATGAATGACATTGAAGAGATGGGCTGTAAAATCATCAGCATGGACGTTACCGAGGAAGACACTATGGTAAAAGGAATTGCTGCTATCATAGCAGCCGAGGGCAGGATTGATGTGCTGATTAACAATGCCGGTTTTGGCGCATACGGCGCCGTAGAAGATGTAACACTAAAGGACGCCAGATATCAGCTTGAAGTTAATCTTTTTGGCGCCAGCAGGCTGATTCAACTGGTGATCCCTCACATGCGTGCCCAGCATTCAGGTAAGATCATCAACATTTCTTCTGTAGGAGGCAGATTTGCTACCCCACTCGGCGGTTGGTATCATGCCAGTAAATTTGCCATGGAGGGCTTGAGCGATAGCCTGAGAACAGAACTGAAGCCCTTTGGAATAGACGTTGTGGTCATTCAGCCTGGTGGCGTACAATCTGAATGGGCGGATATTGCGATGGACAATTTAATAAAAGTTTCGGAGGGCAGCCCCTATCAACCGCTGGCCGGTCAGTTTGTTGCACTCAGTAAAAGAGAAGGTGGAAAAGCTGCAAAGCCGATAGTAATAGCCAGACTTATACAAAGGGCTATTGAGGCTGTCAATCCTAAAACAAGGTATTCGGGAGGTTACTTGGCAGGCTTACTGCTGTTCCTGAACAGGGTATTACCAGACCGTTTAATGGACCGCGTGCTTACCAGCCAGTTTAATTGATTATTTCTCTATATTTATCATTAGATGAAAACCGGTAACCACAATGACCTGCTGATCAGGAATATGCTCTATTCCTGCGTGGATAAGAAACAGAGAGGCAACGAACAATATGTGTATGAACATTCGCTGGGGTACATTGTATCCGGACAGGTGAATCTGGAGACCAATATTGACACGGTGATCTGCCAGGCAGGTCAGCTTGGGTTAGTGAAGAAAAATCAACTCATCAGGTCACAGAAAATCCCGCCGGCAGACGGTAGCGGGTTCAAGGCTGTAAATATTATCCTTACCCAGGAGATCTTAAGGATGTACAGCGCAGAAAACCATATTGTACCTGATGGAAACTATACCGGGGAACCCGTGCAGATACTGGCAGATGACCCAGTCATAAAGGGTTTTTTCAACTCCCTGCTACCCTATTTTGATCATCCGGCCCAACTTACCGACCGGCTGATCAAACTTAAAACAAATGAGGCCATTGAGCTATTGCTGCAGCGCAACAGCCACTGGAAAAATATGTTATTTGATTTCAGTGAGCCACATAAGATAGACATTGAGCAGTTCATGAACGAGAATTTCAAATTCAAAGTCCCTGCAGCACATTTTGCACAGCTCACCGGCAGGAGTATCACTGTCTTTAAAAAAGACTTTGAGAAAATATTTAAGACCAGCCCGGGAAGATGGTTACAGAAAAAACGACTGGAAGAGGCTTATTATCAAATCAAACAACAGGGACGCAAGCCTTCCGAAGTATACTTGGATGTAGGTTTCGAAAATCTTTCCCATTTTTCATATGCCTTCAAAAATGAATATGGCATTTCCCCATCGTTACTGACTAGCTGAGTACCAGCATTTGATGATTTCCAGACACAGCGTTGTTTTGCGTTAGTTGATTATTGTGCTTTGAGTGATCTGAAAGACGATGATTCAGGCTGGTTTTTGCATTTAGGCGGATATTTGAATCTTTTTTAAATTTATTTTCAGATTTAATTGCAACATAATATTTAATTTCTATCTTTGCACCTCCTTAAACGAAAGGAATTGATTCCGTAGCTCAGCTGGTAGAGCATTACACTTTTAATGTAGTGGTCCTGGGTTCGAATCCCAGCGGGATCACCAGCTTAAACAAACGTCTCTAAAATATGTTTAGAGACGTTTTCTTGTTTTATTCTTTTTAGAAACGACCATTTATCCCTTTACTTGCACATTTTGTGTTCGAGTACCATAGGCTCCTTTTATATATCTATATAAGCCACTTTCATAGATAGTGCTGACTTTCCATATTACCCCCCTTTACATTTACCACTATGGCAACGGTTTTAAATCGCGTGTATGTTGGACAGCGCTTCAAAGATGCTTTCGGGCATACGACCATCTGAATAACTCAGCACAACACAAAAATCTTATGTTTCAAGATAAGAAATGATATTGTTGAAAAAGAAGTTGTTATTTTATCTAAAATAGACTTTAGCTTTATAATTAGTATTGGAACTACAATTAAGTCCATACATTGGAAGAAGAATATTTATTACAGGATGCCTGAGACACAAAATATAGAATACAAACAAAGTTGGCGCGACGAGTACCTGAAATGGATTTGTGGCTTTGCTAATGCAAATGGTGGTATTATTTTCTTGGGTAAAGACGATAATGGCAAAGTAGTGGGTGTTTCTGATGCAAAACGTTTATTAGAGGATATACCAAACAAGGTAAGGGATACTTTAGGTATTTTGGTAGATGTAAATCTCCAGAATGCACCACAAGGTGATTTCATTGAAATATTGATTGAAGCTTATCCCTATCCAGTTAATTACAAAGGGCAATACCACTATCGAAGCGGAAGTACCAAACAAGAATTGAAGGGTGCGGCATTAGATAAGTTCCTTTTGCAGAAAAAAGGCAAAAGATGGGATGGCGTACCTGTTCCTAAAGTTTCGGCGAATGATCTTAACCAGGAAACATTTGACTTTTTCAGGAGGCGTGCGTTTAAAAGCCAACGCATTGAAGAGGATATCCTCACAGATACCAATGAGCATTTACTTGCTAATCTGCAGCTTATTGAAAACGATTTTCTAAAACGTGCAGCAATTTTATTATTTCATAAAAAGCCCGAGAATTTCATAACAGGTGCCTACATTAAAATCGGTTTCTTTGAGTCCGATGACGACCTTAAATTTCAGGACGAAGTACATGGAAATCTCTTTGAGCAAGTTGAAAGAGCAATAGATTTACTTTTCACCAAGTATATCAGGTCTGCAATTAGCTATGAAGGCATCCATAGGATTGAAAAGTATGATTATCCGAAGGATGCCATTCGTGAGGCTCTGCTAAACGCTATTGCACATAAAGACTATTCTGGTGGGGTACCAATCCAAATCAGCATTTACATGGACAAGATTATTTTTTGGAACGAAGGACAATTACCAGAAAATTGGACTGTTAAAAATCTTTTGGAAAAACATGCTTCAAGACCCTTCAATCCAGACATTGCCAATGCGTTGTTTCGTAGTGGCTATATAGAAGCCTGGGGTCGTGGAACAATCAAAATTATAAATGATTGCAGAGAGGCTAAGATTCCCACCCCGATTTTCAATAATAATTCCACCGACATCACTATCGAATTTAGGAAAGACATTTACAGTGAAGAATATCTGCATTCTCTAAATTTGAACGATAGACAGGTAAAGGCCGTTTTATTTGTGAAACAGAAAGGAAAAATAAATAATGGAGAATATCAGATCGTGAATGAGGTTTCGAAGGCCACGGCGACACGGGACTTGATGGAACTGACAGAAAAGTATAAAATTCTTAAAAGGAAAGGTGATGTCGGGGCTGGAACTGTTTACGTTCTAATTGGCTCATAATTGGCTCAATTGGCTCAAAGGGAAATTACTTATATCTACCACTTCACATTCACCTTAACAAATATAATCTATGTTAGTAAATATTCTTCAACTAATCGGCTCCATTTTTTTTAGTTATCTCGTTCGTTGGAAACGAACAAGATTGATTTTAGCAATGAACTAAAAACCGGGATCACCAAAATCTAAAAACGCTTCTAAATCATCTTAGAAGCGTTTTTTGGTTAACAAGCTATTTTCAAATTCCCTCTATCACCGCCCATATTTTGTGTTAGAGTACTCTGGCGTCTTTCAATTGGCTTTCCCGCAAATCTGCATATATTGTAGCAACATAATTGTTTTTGCGTCTTTAATTTCACCCGACCCCATCATCTCAAATGCTTCTTTCATATCCAGCTCCAATACTTCAATAAGTTCTCCTTCCTCTTTAATGCCACCGCCATTTCCTACTTTCATTTGTCTGGAATATTCTGCAATAAAGAAATATATGATTTCCGTTACTGAACCAGGAGACATGTAGGCTTCGAATATTTTTTGCACGCCATTAACCCTGTACCCCGTTTCCTCTTCGGTTTCCCGTTTGATGCACTCCTCTGGATTCTCATTATCTAACAAACCTGCACAAGATTCTATGAGCATGCCGCTGTCATTACCATTAATGAAGGTGGGAAGACGAAATTGCCTGGTAAGAATGACCTTATTGAATTCAGTATTATAAAGTAATATTGCTGCACCATTACCCCTATCATAGGCTTCTCTGGTTGCAGTTTGTAACATCCCGTCTTTATTCAGATACTCGTAAGTTATTTTTCGCAGTGTATACCAGTTATCTGACAGAATCTCAGTATGAACAATTTTCACTTCACTATTCTGCATGAGGAACGTCATCAATATGATAATAAATCTTTAGCCCTCTCTCCTTACCAATCCTCACATCTTCATCCGCCCCTTTTGATAAACCATCAATACGCAGAATGGCATCACATTTTTCTAACAAGCGGTGCGCACAAGGATACTGTATTTCATTCCAGATTTGATCACCTGTTTCTACAGAACCTGCCAACTGAATCAGTGGCAAAGCTATCCATTCACCAATTATTGGTACATGGCCTTTTCTGAACAGGGGCACCGCAACTGCTTCAAGGTTACTTAAATTTTGCTTCATCAAAGCAGGGTCATCATTCGTGCCGCTTCTATAAGGGCCTGCAATTAATATCATCATATCTTTATCGTTTATACAAATTGAAGCAAAGATTTTTTTAAACAAGTTAAGGTACCTTAAGAAATGCGGTTTTATACTTTAGGTTTTCTGAGTGTGCTTAAGAACTCCGGAGTGATACCCAGATAAGAAGCAATCTGCTTTTGCGTGACCTGTCTGACAACCTGTGGATATCTCGCCAGAAAGTTGTGGTACCTTTCCTCTGCTGTAGAAGATAAGTTTTCCATTACCCTTAACTGCTCTCGTGTATATGCATTTTGCATGAGTATCCTAAAGAACTTCTCAAATTTCGGAACTTTTTCAAGCAGATGATCAAAATTTGCCCTGCTGATCTGAAAAATAGTACTCTGCTCCAGCGTTTCAATGTGCATCATAGCCGGTTTTTTATTCAAATAACAATACATATCTGTTATCCACCAGTCTGCAATGGCAAACATGATGGTAGACTCCTTGCCATCTTTATCTTTATAGTAAGACCTTAATGCCCCTGCCCCTACGTAGCTCAAGTACCGGCACTCCTGACCAGCCTCTAAAATTAAAGTCTTTTTGGGCAGAATTTTAGCTGTGATCAGAGATAAAAAAAAGGACGTTTCTTCTTCAGTAAGGCAAATATGCTTTTTAATGTTTTTAAGAAGTTCCAAATCCGTCATTTCTTAAAGTTAATTTTTACTTGCGATTTTATGAGATTTATTAATTCTAAAATCTGCTTATTTCATGTAATCCTCAATAAAGCCTTCAAGATTGGTACCATAGATGATCAAATAATCATTCCACAGCTTATTGTAAGGTCTTGATCATCCCTTCTGCATTTTTGTTGCCCACATTTGTTGCAAGGGCCTTTTCATACCAGGTCTTAGCCTGCACGTGATCTCCTTTTTTTAAATAACATCCGGCAGTCAGCTCATAGGTATAAGATAGATCAGCAGTCCTGGCGCAGAGTGGCGCGGCGAGGGCATATAAGCGGATTGCATCATCAAAGCGATTCCTGCGTTGCAAATACTTTCCGGTACTGATCAGGTCGCCCGCTTCGAACCCGAAGTCATATTGATCCTGTCCTTTTGCTTTGATAAGGCGGTAAAAGGCCAGGCCCTGTTCCATGTCGTTAAGCATCTTATCCCTGATGTCCAGGTATACAGATTTTTTCGGGATGTTGAAGGGTTGGTCTTGTAAGATAGCGAGTATAGCTCCTTTGATGGCGTCCACCTTGAAATTTTGGTTATTGGTTTCCATGACCATCCCAATTTCCTGAACATGATCAGTATAAAGCAGTGCTTCGTAATTACTATTGGAACCCTGGTGGCGATGCCATTGTAGTTTTCCGTCTTTAAAACCGGTAGTACCAAGGCTGCTTTCGCCGCCTGGAAAGTTAACAGATAACTGATCAAAAGATTCCTTACTGATGATTTTAAATGCTTCGAGCCGTGTAATGAATGTATAGAGATCGGCCGAAGTAAGTCTGGGGAAGCCGGTTGTCAGTTGAATATAAGGCGTGGCATTGAAATCATTATCAAAGGCTTTGGCTATGTCCGGCCTGTCCAGACCGGCATCCATAATGCTTTGCTTCATGCCGCAGGGTCTGAAGATATATTCATTTACAAAATCTGCATAAGATAATCCGGAAACCTTTTCAATAATCCGCTTTTGCAGATAAACATTTGCGTGCGCATAAATATAGGCTGAACCGGGTTCAAATTTCAACTTCGTCAGCCCTTTGAGCGAATCCAAAAGTTCGTTATCTGTCTCGTCCGACTGTGCCTTGAAATTCGGCAGGCCGCTGGTATAATTGATCAGGTGCCGGATTTGTACTTTACCTGCCCAATCCGGCAGGCTCGTGAGATATTTGGATAGAGGGTCATCCAGTTTTATTTTACCTTGTTCTTTCAGCAGCATAATGTTCACTCCATTGAACTCCTTGGAAATTGACCCTATGTCAAACAGCATCGCTGTAGTCAGCAGTTGAGTTTTGCCTGCATTGGCATAACCCCAGGCTTTGTGATAAATAATATTGCCATGTTTGGCATCCAACAGGGTGCCATTAAAAACGCCCCGGGCTGATGCAGTCCGCATCAGGGAATCGATATGTTTGAGCTGTACGGGTGTTTGGGCAGACAGGCTTACCGAAATCAGCATCAAACAAGCCGGCTGTAAATAATATTTTGTAAATTTCATAAGAATTAGGCTGGGACCTTTAAATATAATTACCAGACAGCTTTTATCTGAATTAGTTGCAACGAATAGAGAAATTTATCAGGTTGAGACCCATATATTAGCATATGAAAAACATACTCGTTCTCAGTGTATTATTCTTCTTTAACATCTTCAGTATTTACGCACAGGGACAACACACAACCCGGAACTCCCTTTTGCGCCAAATGACAGATTCCATTTCAAAAAACCGCTATTCCGGCATCCACAGTGTGCTGATTGCAAAGAATAATCAATTGATATACGAGCGTTATTTTAATGGTTTCACAAGAGATTCCCTGCACGATTCGCGTTCCTCCTTTAAATCAGTGACCAGCCTGCTGGTTGGAATAGCCATTGACAAGGGATTGATTAAAGATATCGACCAGAAAATCTATGAATTCTTTCCGGAATACTCCTACCTCAAAACGGATCCGCTTAAGAAACTTCTGACCATCAGAAACCTGCTGGAAATGAAATCCGGCTATGATTGCGAGGAATTTAACGACGCTAAAGATTGTGAAGACGAAATGAGTTTAAGCAAAAACTGGGTGAAATACGCACTGGCGCTGCCTATGAAAGATAAGCCAGGTGAAGTGTGGTCTTATACATCTGTTGATCCGGTTATCCTCAGCGGGGTGATCAGCAAAGCGGCACATATGTCTGTGATGGCCTTTGCGCGCAAATATTTATTTGAGCCTCTTGGAATTACGGCGTATAAATGGACCGTAGACCCAAGTGGAAATGGTATGACCGCCGGGTCGTTCTATCTCCGGCCTGTTGACATGTTAAAAATAGGGCAGCTGGTAAAAGATAAAGGCGTTTGGCAGGGAAAGCGGATCGTTTCAACAAAATGGATCGCCCGGTCTACGCTTTGTGATATCGCCATACCTGATTTTTCATTTATGAGATTTACCAAAAGTAAAGTGTCTATCCCGCAGCCGGCTTATTACGGCTTTTATTGGTACCGGGAGATGATCAGGACAAAAGATATGCAGGAAAATCTGCTCTTTGCATCAGGTAATGGCGGCCAGTATATTTTTGTGGTTGAAAATTTAAACCTGACTGTTGTTTTTACCCAGGGCAATTACGGGTCATCCAGAGCTAAACAAGCTTTTGATATGCTGGCCAGGTATATTTTACCGGGTTTAAAAAAATGATTTCTTCTGTCCGCTAATTGCCTGCCTGAAAAAGCAGGTTAACGGTAGGTCAGTTCCATGGTGACATAGTCAATATTATCTTTTATATACTTTTGGCCCACTTTTACAAAGCCGAATCGTTCATAGAACGGAGCCGCAGAAATTCTGGCATTACACCACAACCGGGTCGCCTCTCCTTCTTCAGCTATATTGATGACGTGCTGCAGTAAGAATGAGCCATAACCTTTACCCTGTGCATTATTTAGGGTTGCAAATTTCCTGAACTGATAAACATCTGCTTCCCTGAAAAGCGAAATCACAGAAGTTAAGTGGCCATCGGTAAATAATCCGAAATGGAGTCCTTCCTCTTCATTATCCAGCTTAATTTTGTCGAGGGGATAATCAGGATACATCACCTCATGCCTGATCTGCCACGTAAGCTCATAGTTGATCTGCTCAATTTTAACATTTTCCATTTTTGCAATCATTAGTTTCAAAGGAATGATCTTCCCGGGTAAGTTTACTGCTACCACAGTGGACATTAAGAAGCAAAAAATAACCGCCACTTATATCAAATACATTTAGGTATTGAAAATAATTGCCATCCTATGATTTACCCTCCCCTGCAGACAATATGTTGGCAGGGTTTTTTTGGTTAAGACTTATTGAGCTAAACTAGCGAATACTTTTCATCTGCACTAGAATCGCAGACCAATGGCAATCCTGCCAGTCAGTAAACATATGGAAGAGTAACCCAACCGCAATGATCCTGGTCTTTGGGAATAACAACAATATAAAATAAAATGCGATTGCATAATAAGAATGTAATGGGTGGTAACCGATACTGCATCTCCCGGGATCAAAAATTGGTGTGGCCAGTAAATGGTCAGCATCTACCAGTATAGTGCAGATCATGATGAGCCATGCCTGCTTCCATTGCTTTCTGAAAAATAGATACGCGATAGCCCCCGGTGCCAGAAAATGCAGGCTGTAGTGAACGATAGGTTGTAATACCCTAATCACATCACCGGACATATTGCTCAATAAAGGATTTTCTGGTCATGATGTGAAGATAGGGATAATCTCCGGATAGCTGTCTGCGCTGCTTCAGCTGATAAATAAAATGACCTCCCAGATCAACAATAATCGGGTTTTTGGCCTGGTACCACACGCGATGCGGATGTTTCCAGCAGAACGAGTAATAGTACGACGTAAGCGGAAGCTTCCTGAGCTCCGGATGGTGAAAATTCAGTACCCTGGGCATCCCACGGAGAAAATCAGACTTTCTGATCATTGACAGGTGGTCGGTATGGCAGAAATCATAACTGGCAATTCTGGGATCATCCACATCCGGCAGATTTTTCAGCACCCGGAAGCCCTTAAATTTTTTTCCGTTCAGGATCCAGATCAGCTTCGGATAAAATGCTTCCCTGCTTTTTAACTCCTCCAGGCAAATAGGAGAATTCTGAAATTCGAGCGTTGTGCCGCATGGAGTATGCACATCTGCACGATGAAACTCTCCCAATGCCATATCCGAAAAACGCACCTCCCTGAATGCCGGCGGGAAGGCTGCTTTCCAGTCGCGATGCCAATCCGTTTCCCCGGGATAATTTCTCAAAGCCTTCTCCATGCACACAAAGCTATACTAATATTTTTAGTGAAACAAAGATTTTGAAAAAAATGCCACTTTAATGCTCTATAAGTAAGTAATTAAGTTACTAACTGCTTCTTTATGAAACATGAGAAATTATTTATTTATTCTTGCAGTATTTAAATTAAAAAAGATACTTTTGGATTAAATATTTATACGAACATACCCTATTGTTACCTAATAGAATAATAATTCCCATGAAGAATTGCGAAGTTTGTAATACGCATTTGTCAGAAATATTTGTTGCTAAAGAAATGATGCTGGGTTACAGAAAAGAATTTGAATACGGAGTTTGTTCAAACTGTGGTACCATACAAATTCTATCTGAGCCTGAATCGATTACATCATATTATCCGTCATATTATTACTCATTTAAACAGGAAATCCCAAAACTCAAACCTTTGCCATTAATGAAAAGATTGGTTGGGGATTTAAGGATGAAAAAAAAGTACAGGGAAAGCGAAAACGATTTGTTGAAATGGCTGAGGCCGCTTGGAATCTTACCCTCCCATAAAATACTGGATATCGGATGCGGGAGCGGCAAGCTGATCTGCGAATTATTTAATTTTGGTTTTAGGAAGGTTCATGGTGTAGATAAATTCATTAGCGGCAATTTTGATTACGGTTATGGTGTTAAAGTTTTCCGTAAGGATTTGTCTGAACTTCAAAAGGAGAGCTATGATTTGCTGATGATGCACCATGTATTTGAGCATATGGCAGCGCCGCTCGAAGAACTAAAAAAGAGCCATGCACTGCTGAAGAGAAACGGCCACCTTATTGTAAGAATACCAGTGGTTGGAAAAGCCTGGGAAACATACCATGAAAAATGGATTCAACTTGACGCGCCACGGCACTTTTTTATCCATACTGAAAAAAGTATGGCTATACTGGCAAAACAATCCGGTTTTAGCATCACGGACATTGTTTATGATTCCAGTGCCTTTCAATTTTGGGGAAGTGAGTTGTACAAACGTGACATTGCATTTGTTGATCAGGAAACGAAAGAATACAGACAGCCGGCGGATTTCTTTTCAGAGAAGGTGCTGGCGGAATATGAAGATGAAGCTCAACGGTTGAATGAAGGTAAACAAGGCGACCAGGCTGTTTTTTATTTGAAAAAAATCTAGTTTAAAGCAGCAGATCAATTGAATGGTGCCCTACGTCTTGAAGTTCAGGGACGTAAACAGGCAAAAAAAAGCAGCGAAGGAAATTCTCCTTCGCTGCTTTTTTGTAAAAATGGAATTAGCTCAATTTCCACTCGGGCCTTTCAAAGTGACAGGTATATCCGTATGGGTTCTTTTGCAGGTAATCCTGGTGTTCTGCCTCTGCGTTCCAGAAATCACCTACCGGAACAACTTCAGTTACTATCTTACCAGGCCATATGCCGGAAGCTTCCATATCGGCGATTAATGTTTCAGCAGTTTCCCGTTGCGTTTCGTCCATAAAAAAAATGGCGGAACGGTACGAGGTACCGATGTCATTTCCCTGCCTGTTCCGGGTAGTTGGATCGTGGATCTGGAAGAAGTATTCAAGCAGTCCACGATATGATAATTTTTCAGGATCAAACGTTATTTCAATAGCTTCGGCATGTGTTCCATGATTCCGGTAGGTTGCATTGGGAACGTCACCACCTGTGTATCCAACTACCGTTGAAACTACACCCGGATAGTGACGGATCAGTTCTTCTACTCCCCAAAAACAACCGCCGGCCAGAATGGCTTTTTCAGTATTCATATCTTTCGGTTTTAATCCTACAAAGATACGGAATTCCGGCCGTTTATTTCCAGCCCCCTCCCAGCTCTTTGTAAACGTTGACCACTGCATTGAGCTGTTCCTTTTTTGTTTCAACGAGCTCAAGTTTAGATTCCAGCGCATCACGTTGTGTCATGAGCACTTCGAAATAGTCTGCTCTGGCAGATTTAAAAAGGTCATTGGAAACTTCGATCGACCGGTTGAGCGCGTCAACCTGCTGCGATTTCAAATCATAACTTTTCCCCAGGTTGTCAATATTGGAAAGCTCTTTTGAAACTTCCATGTATGCATTGAGAATGATGCGCTGGTAGTTATACATAGACTGAAGCTGTCTTGCATTGGCGCTGTTGAACTCTGCTTTGATCGCATTCCTGTTTACCAGTGGCCCCGCAAGATCCCCGGCCAGGGAATATAGTACTGATTTGGGTATCTTAAACAGATAAGAAGGTCTGAAGGCCTCTAACCCGAGTGCTGCAGAAATATCAAGTGAAGGATAGAACTCAGCACGTGCAACTTTAACATCAAGTTTCGCAGCGGCCAGGTCCAGTTCTGCCTGTTTGATGTCAGGACGGTTTGCCAGTAACTGTGCAGGAATCCCGGCGTTGACCGCCAATGGCGTCAGGTCCAGAAAGTTACTTTTATCCCTTTTTATTTCCTGCGGATAACGGCCAAGCAGAAAGTTGATGTTGTTCTCTTCTTCTTTTATCTTCTGAAGGATTTCAAACTCCCGGCTTTGTGAAGCCAGTACTTCGGCCCTGAACTTCTGAACGGCCAGTTCAGTAGCCCTCATGGCTTCTTTCTGAACTTTTACGATCTCTAAAGCATTTTTCTGAAGTTTAATATTCTGTTTTACAATGTCCATCTGGCTGTCCAGTGACTGGAGTTCGTAATAAGAATTGGCTATTTCAGCCACAAGGTTTGTCAATACAAAATTTTTACCCTCAATGGTGGACAAATACCTGCTGATGGCCGCTTTCTTTGAATTGCGCAGTTTCTTCCAGATGTCAATCTCCCAGTTGGCCTCCACTCCGAGCGTATAGTTCATCAGGTTTTCAGGCACTTCTTTACCCGGAATAATATCTGCAGAGGCATCTCCGGCACCCTGACTGGTATACCGGCCTACTTTTTCAATTCCCGCCCCTGCCCTTACGCCAACGGTTGGCAGTAGCGCCCCTTTTCTCAAACGCACGTCGTTTTTTGCGATCTCAATATCCTGCAGGGTAACCATGAGTTCCTGGTTGTTTTTCATTGCAGTATCGATCAGGTCCACCAGGTTCTGGTCCTTGAAGAAATCGCGGTATGGAATAGTTGATATGTTGGTCGTATCCCGGTTGCTGCCGTATGATTCGGGAGCAGGCCTGGTGGCATTTCCCGTCGTGCCTGCCGGCGCCTTGCAGCTCGCCGCTGCAAGGCCTATGCCCAGCACAATAAGGTATCTCTGTAACTTAAATTTATACATTGTGATCGATTTCTTCTGTTAACGGATTTTCATCTTCATGTTTAGCCATGCGGTTTTTTTCTTCGATCTTGCCGAATATATAATACAATCCGGGTATGACCAGCACACCGCAAAGTGTTCCTAAAAGCATCCCGCCGGCGGCGGCAGATCCGATAGTACGGTTACCGATCTTGCCTGGTCCCGAAGCAAACACCAGTGGGATCAAACCGGCAATAAATGCGAAGGATGTCATCAGGATCGGGCGGAACCTTACCGCTGCTCCCTCCATTGCGGCCTCTACTACAGTAGCTCCATGCGCGTGTTTTTGCACAGCAAACTCAACTATCAGTACGGCATTTTTACCCAGCAGACCGATGAGCATTACGAGTGCCACCTGGGCATAGATGTTATTTTCCAGTCCGCATATCTTCAGCAGCATGAACGCCCCGAAAATTCCGCATGGCAGAGAAAGCAATACGGCGAAAGGCAGGATAAAACTTTCATATTGTGCAGCAAGAACCAGGTACACGAAACCCAGACAGATCATGAAGATGTACAGCGCTTCGTTTCCACGCCCTACTTCGTCCTTTGAAATACCTGCCCAGTCGATACCAAATCCTCTTGGCAGCGTTTTATCAGCTACCTCAGTAATGGCCTGGATAGCGGCACCACTACTGTATCCCGGAGCGGATGCACCACTGATCTCAGAAGCATTGTACATATTGTGGCGCGTAATCTCTGACAGTCCGTACACTTTCTCCATTCTCATAAAGGCAGAAAAAGGTACCATCTCATCACGATCATTTTTCACATATAACTTCAGGATATCTTCAGGCAGGGCACGGTATTCCGGCGAAGCCTGTACCATTACTTTGTACTGGTGATCAAACTTGATAAAGTTAGTCTCGTAATTACTTCCCACCAGTGTGGACAGCGTGTTCATGGCATTTTCAATAGTAACGCCTTTTTGTTTGGCAATATCGTTGTCCACCTTCAGCATATACTGCGGGAAACTGGCACTGTAAAACGTGAACACAGAAGCCAGCTCCGGACGTTTACCCAGTTCCCTCACAAAGTCCTTGCTCACGGTTTCCATCTTGTGGAAATCACCTGAGCCTGCTTTATCCAGCAAACGGAGCTCAAAACCGCCCGCAGCTCCGTATCCCGGTACCGCTGGTGGCTGGAAGAATTCAATGGTAGCACCGTTGATCTCTTTGGATTTTTCTTCCATTTCCTGAATGATTTCCTGTACGGAATGCGTACGGTCTTCCCAGCTTTTCAGGTTGATCAGACAGGTTCCTGAGTTTGATCCGGTACCCTCGGTCAGGATCTCGTATCCTGCAAGTGCAGATACAGACTGTACACCGTCAATTTTTTCGGCAATCTTTTGCAGTTTCTCAGCGATCTGATTTGTTCTTTCCAGGGATGATCCCGGAGGAGTCTGGATAATGGCATAAAACATTCCCTGATCCTCATTTGGGATAAACCCGGATGGAAGGCTATTGTTCAGGAAGAATATACCCACACAAAATGCGATCAGAACTCCAAATGTGAGCATCCTGCGGTTTACGATCAGGCCAAGCACTTTCTGGTACCTGCCGGTAAGTTTATTGAAACCAGCATTAAAACCATCCAGGAACTTATCCAGCCCTTTTTTCTTTTTCGGTTTACCGTGGTTGTTTTTCAGCAACATTGCGCAAAGCGCAGGTGTAAGTGTTAAAGCCACAACTCCCGACAGGATAATTGCAGTTGCCATCGTAATGGAGAACTGCCGGTAGAATATACCTACCGGGCCCGACATAAAGGCTACGGGTACAAATACTGCAGCCATCAGGAAGGTAATTGCGATAATAGCACCTCCAATTTCATGCATGGCCTCTTGTGTTGCCTTCAGCGGTGAGAGATGTTTCTCTTCCATCTTGGCATGGACGGCCTCAATGACCACAATTGCATCATCAACGACGACCCCAATGGCCAGCACGAGTGCAAATAGCGTAATCAGATTGAGCGTAATGCCAAAGAACTGCATGAAAACAAACGTTCCTATCAGTGACACCGGCACTGCAATGGCCGGTATCAGCGTAGAACGCCAGTCGCCCAAAAACAGGAACACCACTAAACCAACCAGGATAAAGGCTTCTACCAGTGTATGGATTACTTTTTCAATGGAAGCATCCAGGAATTTTGACACGTCATAACTGATCTCGTAGTCCAATCCCTGGGGGAAAGAGCTTTTCTTGATCTCTTCCATCTTCGCCTTGATGTCTTTAATTACCTGGCTGGCGTTACTTCCGTACGATTGTTTGATCGTAATTGCTGCCGAAGGATGACCGTTCAGGTTAGAATAGATGTCGTACATCGCACTGCCAAATTCAACGGTGGCTACATCTTTCAAACGCAGAATTTCTCCGTCTTTGGTAGATCTTAAGATGATGTTTGCATATTGTTCCTTAGTAGTGAACCTTCCGGAATATTTCAAAACATACTCGAAGGACTGGGATCTTTTGCCGGAACTTTCACCTGTTTTACCCGGCGAAGCTTCCAGACTTTGCTGATTCAATGCTTCAAGCACTTCATCTGCAGAGATCTTGTAGGCCAGCATGCGGTCTGGTTTCAGCCAGATCCTCATTGCATATTCACGGGTACCTAAAATGTCCGCAACCCCTACGCCGTCTACCCTTCTTAACTCTGACAGGATATTGATATCCGCGAAATTGTAGAGGAATTTCTGGTCGGTCTTCGGATCTTTACTGAACAGGTTGATGTACATTAACATGTTAGATTCCTCACGGGTAATCTTAACACCTTCACGTACTACCAGTGGCGGGAGCTTGTTTACTACCGAAGCCACGCGGTTTTGTATGTTTACGGATGCCTGGTTAGGATCGGTACCTAAGTTAAAGATCACCTGAATGGTGGCCTCTCCGTCGTTACCTGCATCTGAGGCCATATATTTCATTCCGGGTACCCCATTGATCGCTCTTTCCAGGGGAATGATCACCGATTTGATCATGAGCTCGCCGTTTGCACCGGGATATTCTGCTGTGATATTCACCTTAGGAGGCGAAATTGAGGGGAACTGTGTGACCGGTAAACCCTTCATAGCCAAAAACCCCAAAAATACGATGATCAGGGAGATCACTATAGAGAGTACCGGCCTCTGTATAAATTTACTAAACATGGATTGCTTTTTTAATGATTAAACCAAATGGATTTGTGTAGCGCTTTCAGCTTTTGCTGAGCCTATTCAGCTTTTAATCTCAAAGAAGAGATCCACTCCTTAGGTGCTTTGTATTCAAACTTGATTTTATCACCGTCCCTTACTTTCTGAACGCCTTCAAGCAGGATTTTGTCATTGTCACCAAGTCCGCTGCTTACCACATAAAGATCGGGCATTTCACCGGCAATGGTAATGTTTTTAGAGTGTACCGCACCGCGCGCATCCACTACAAATACATAGATTTTGTCCTGGATCTCGTAGGTTACTTTTTGTGGGATTACCAGGGCCTGGTGCAGTGGTACAACCATCTGCACTTCTCCCGTTTCACCGTTCTTTAACAGCTTATCAGGATTTGGGAACTTTGCCCTGAATGCGATGTTGCCGGTTTCATTATTAAATTCACTTTCAATGATTTCAACATTTCCCTTGTATGGCAAAGGTTCATTGTTGGCAAGGAGAAGACTTACTTTATTTGCAGCACGTCCTTTTATATTGGTCTGATATTCCAGGTATTCCGGCTCCGAGACGTTGAAATAGGCAAACATCTGGGTATTGTCAGAAAGGTTGGTCATCAGTTCACCTTCATCTATTAAGCTTCCTAATTTTAGAGGGATACGGTCAATAGTACCATCAAATGGTGCTCTGATCTCGGTAAACGATAAATGCAGTTTTGCCAGGGAGACTTCGGCTTTTGCCTGTTCAAGTTTGGCCTGAGCCACTGACTGCTCATTTTTGGAAACTATGTTTTTATCTGCAAGCGTTTTGGCATTTTGCAGTTCAATTTCTACAGATTTATATTCGGCCTGTGCTTTAAGTAATTCTGCCTCAAAAACTTTGGGCATAATTTTGAACAATAACTGACCTGATTTTACAGATTGACCTTCATCAACATAAATGTTCTGAAGGAAACCTTTTTCCTGCGAACGGATCTCTATGTTTCTTACAGACTTAATCTGCGACACGTATTGCTTCGTAAACGAAGTATCAATTCTGATGGCATTGGTAACGGTAAACTTACTTTCTTCTTGTTTTTCTTCTTTTTTAGATGTACAGCTTGAAAGACATATAAGGGCGATTAAGCCATTGAACACGACTATTCTCTTCATATTATAAATTGGGGTTAAGCGATTGAATGCCTGGATTTCAGATATTCTGGTTGGGACGTAATTATTTTTCTTCCGGCAGGAACTGAACCCGCATACCAATATATGAATGTGGTGTACATTCATCAGGGGCATAAAGTGTCGGTTCTGCGGTGAGAATACCGCTTAAATCCGTAAAACCCTTTGTGTAATATAAATAGGAGAAGAATTGCCGCAGAATTCCGGCAATGTGTTGAAATGCCTGTTGTAATGATTTGAAATGGGTTGGATAGAAAAGGTCAGATACCAATTATCCGTTACGCCGTATTTTGTGGCAAGAAATTTAACCGGTCCTTCATCGTCATCATGATCAGTGCGGTATTCATCATCCGCATCTATATCACCCTCATCAAGCAGAGGATCGCCCTGGCTGGTATTATTGAGTTTTACATGCTGCTTTTTCGCCGTTCCCCTTGTTGAAGGAGTTGAATTGCGGTCCTGATGTGTACCTGCATAAACGCTATGCCCGCCACATAAAAACAATAAAAATAGATATATATAAAATACAGCTCTCATTTCTGGGCTAAAAGTAATCAAAGTAATGATAGGTTAATAGATTGAATTAAAAAAAGAATCGGTCTGGCATGAAAAACCTGCAGTGTTTTAACAAATATGGTATATTTACCCCCAATTATGGGTTACGCAAAAGAAAGAGGAAAGCTTGAAAAGCTATTGACAAAAACTGCCGGTGCAGATAGTTATAATGAGAAAAATCTGGCCATCCTACTGGATAGTCATGAAAAATATTCACATACAGTAAGGATTTTAAAAAATAAAGAACCGGAAACATTTGGTGAACTGTACAGCAACGAGTTACAGGCAGTAAAAGAAGGTAAAAAATCAGTGAAGGAAAGCGAATCAGACGAGGCTCGTCAGACTTCCTTTACCGCTTATAAGGAGGCAATTGT
>Ga0247730_1000092_pt1 | contig 92721 bp, 78 predicted proteins | sample UWRJL073202C2_FD_180959 | JGI IMG/M metagenome (GOLD analysis project Ga0247730, IMG submission 180959) | Plant litter microbial communities from Arlington Agricultural Research Station in Wisconsin, United States - UWRJ-L073-202C-2 | ecosystem: Environmental > Terrestrial > Plant litter >...
TGGGTACTTCGGATATGCTGCTGACGGTGAACTATTATGACGAACGGGGGCGTTTGCTGGAAAGTGTAAGTGATAACCATTTAAGCGGTACCGACCGGGTGGTAAACACCTGGAACTTTAACGATGAACTGACGGGCAGTATCCGCACGCATAGCACCAGCGGTGGCAGCGCCACCATTGCCAACCGGTATGAATACGATCATATGGGAAGAAAACTGAAAACTTATGAGCAGATCAACAGTGATGCGGAAGTACTGTTGTCTGAACTGGCTTACAATGAAATCGGGCAGGTATATACCAAAAGCCTGCACAACAGTTTGCAGACGGTGACCCATAACTATAATTCCCGCGGCTGGCTGACCGATAAATCTGCACCACTGTTTGCCATGCAGCTGAAATATACCAGCGGTACCTATCCAAGGTACAACGGCAACATTACCAACCAGCTCTGGGGCACACCGGGCAGCCTGGCTAATACCTTTACTTATACTTATGATCCGCTGAATCGGCTGCTTGCAGGAGACACTGGGGCAGGGAAATACGAGAAGGACATCAGCTATGATGTGATGGGCAATATCACCAGTCTGAACCGGGATACCACTGGCATACAGACCTATTCCTATTCCGGTAACCGTTTGAGCAGTGTGAGCGGTGGGGCAAGCAGATCGTATACGTATGATGTGAACGGGAATGCAACGGCGGACGGTACGAATACCCTGACGTATAACTACCTGAACCTGCCGGCAACAGTGAGTGGCGGCGCATCAATTACCTATACCTATGATGCACTGGGCAGGAAACTCAAAAGGGTAAGCAGTGGTACCACCACGGATTACATCTCGGGTATCCAGTACACCGGCGGGGCAATAGATTTCATCCAGACCGAAGAAGGGCTGGCCAGGAAAAGCGGCTCGAACTATTCCTACGAATATGCACTGACCGATCACTTGGGCAATAACCGTTTAACTTTTGATATTTATAGCGGAACAGTAAGGAGGATCCAGCGGGACAATTATTACCCCTTTGGAAAAACCTTTGCCTCTTATACAGTCGGCACACGGAATAATTATCTTTATAATGGGAAAGAGTTCCAGGAGGGATTAGCGCAGTACGATTACGGGGCAAGGTTCTATGATGCGGTAGTTGGGAGGTGGAATGTGCCTGACCCATTGGCTGAGTTGGGAAGACGTTTTAGTCCTTATAATTATGCTTTCAATAATCCGATACGCTACATTGACCCGGACGGGATGTGGTCAACCGATATATGGGGAAATGATTTTACTTCGGATTTCGGTGAGATCAATAGTTTTATCAATGGATTTAAGAATAGTTCAAGTGGTAGTAATAGTAATAATGATGTAGCAAATTTATCAGCGTCCTCATATCAAGCATTTCAAGGAGATGACAATCCAAAGAAGAAAAAGGCGAAAAAGAAATCTTCATTTATTATTTTTGGTGATAAATTTGAGACCAGTCAAACCAGAGAAGGAATTAATAATGGCTTACTTGACGAACAAATTGTACAGAATCATGCTGATGAGCTAGGAGAATCAGGTACATATGCTCTTTTCGGCTTTACTCCGATGCCATTTGAAGCACAAATTGCTAAATTATTTGGTGGGTTCTTTGCTAAAGAGGCGGCTGTAGCATCATCTGAAATTCTTAAGCCACTAGGCTTAGGTTCTACTGGTAGAGTAGCAGCAAATAATCTTTCGGAACAATTAGCAATGAAAGAAATCTTATCAGATCCCACAATCGGAAATCCAATTATAAGAGGTATAAAAGATGCTCGATGGCCCGGGTGGACAAAAATGGAATATATAAAGACACTTCGTGATGGAACAAAGATACAGGTTCATTACTTAGCTAAATGGGCTGATGGAGTATTAAAAGCAGTTGACGATTTTAAATTTAAATAATATGAAAATTAAGTGTTTGTATAATAGTGGTGAGGTTTTGTTAAATTTCTCTCGTAGGCCGGAAGGAACGTCGATAGCAACTAAATATTCAATGATAGAAGTGAATAAAGAATACCTTGTAATGGGTATAATACAATTCGAAACTCATATGTCATATCTAATTGATGATGGTTTAGTTTTCACTTGCCCAGTTCAATTATTTGAAGTTATTGATTCTAAACTTCCAATGAATTGGTATTTCAGAATACCGACAAAAGAAGAAGATATATATCCTTATGTTGAAGCACTTTATGGATACTACGAGTTGTGTTTTGAAAAAAAAGCTTATGAAAATTTAATAGTAGAAAAAGATGAAGCAAGTCTACGCACATATTTTAGACGAAAGATTGAATATGAAAAAACGGAAGACGACTTTTAAAGATAAATTTAATATAACAGACCTAGTCAGGAACTATTTGAAAGCTATTTAATGAAGTATGGGTCTGTTCAAAGTGATGGTACAGCCAATTGTATAATTGGCATATTATTTCAAGTAAGAAAGCTATCAAATCAATATAGATTTTACTATGAACACATATCTAAAACTCATCGTAATACTTGCCTTTTTGGCTTTCCTAGTAAATTAAGTTTGGTGTAAAAATGAAAGTCTGGGAAAAATGGGGGAACAGCTATGAGCTCGGTAAGCTCAATGAGATTTTATTCAGAGGGACGAGTGATTCGGGGTCAAGACCTGGAGAGCAAATACTAGTTTCTAATAAATGGCATACATGGCGAATAAATGATTTGAATTTTACCAGTGTTGGAAAGTTAGAAGGAGAAAATAGAAAGGTTGAATTAGGAGTGATGGTAAATACATATGATTTCAAAGATCGAATGATCACGGGGAACTATATTTTTTTATCCGGGATATGAATATGATGATTGCCTGTGAACACAGCGTTATTATAATTTAATTTGCTATTACACAATAAATTACGGATAAGGTCCCTGAAAGAGCAATTTCATTTAATGTATTGCTGTTGATTCAGATGAGTACGATTGTTTTTTGTTATAATGTATGAGGTTTTTTTATAATTATCAAAATGAGAAGCTCATTTAAAATTTTAGCGAAAATTATTGGTGCATCAATATTTTATTATGTTGTAATATTAGTTGGTGCTTATATGTTTTATCAGAAATATCCATTGGATGGAAAATTTATTGGTCTTTTTGACGCTATTGAAATAACCAGAAACCTAATGGACATTTTTATATTTGTTTTCACGATGGTTCTGATAATCAGCATTTACTATCCGATTCGAGGTGAAAAGAAAAATGGAACCATTGGATACCTATTTTCGTCAGTTTATCTGCTATTTCTGCTTGTAATTTTTAATTTCTTTTAAGCTATATGTCATCTGCTGCAATTTAAATATAGAACCTAAAGGACCTTTAAACAAGAGTCGTTCTCAAAGAGCATGAACTGATAAAACTCCGAAATACAAAGTTGATTTCCATTTTAGGGAGATGCATTAATGTACCTATCAAAATGATTAATCGGCTTGAAATTAAGTGATTGTTTATATATGTCCAAGTGTTTTTAAAAATAGTGGGTATAGGGTATGGGCTATAGAAGATTATTATTATGTCCTTATCTTACTTAAAACGGAGATGAATTAATTATTACCCGTATCCTCACTTCGAATGCAGGAAGAAATAGAAATTGTACGTAGAAAGGAAATTTTCTGTACACTATCGCTGACTTATAAAGGATGATAAAATTTAACATATTAACCACTTTATTAATAAGACTATAGAAATGAAAAAAAACTATTTAAAACTAATCCTCGTATTATTAGCCTGTTTATTTTGTCAAAATCGAGGATATGGACAGAGTTATATTTTAGGAGACACCCAGTATAATGCCGGATGGTTTAAACTGGGAAGTTTAAGTTTACCTCAGATGGGCTCTGATGCGGAACTTAAAGTTGTTGCCGGTGGGGGCTATAATGCCAGTCAGGAACAACAGGGAGAGTGTATGATTCATTTTCGTACCAGTAATGACATATCAAATACTGATGGGTTTTATGCTTCCGGCAGTTTTTATAATACTGGAAGAACAAAAGTTGTAAGTAATATTAGAGTAGTACAGATTGATCTTACTACGTGGGATTTTTATGCTTACCTGCCAACATTTACCGGATCAGGATCTGTATTGAGTCTCGAATCTAATCTTGGAACATGGTCTGGTAATTTGGTCCAGGCTACCTTACCAACCGGTGTTGTATATGCTGATCTAGTAGAAGAATACTTTGTTCAAAGTACAGCTTATTTTGGCGATAAGGTTGGTATCGGGACTGCTACACCGGATGAACGATTAAGTGTGAACGGTAAAATCCACGCAAAAGAAATCAAAGTCGATAACAATTCCTGGCCTGATTATGTATTTGAACCCGATTATAAGATCATGCCATTAACGGCTCTGGATCAATATATCAAAACGAATAAACATCTGCCTGATGTACCAACTGCTGATGAGGTTAAGAGAAATGGAGTTAATCTCGGATCCCTTGTTGCTACATTATTAAAAAAAATGGAGGAGCTGACCTTACATCTGATTGAAATTAAAAAAGAGAATGTGCAATTAAAAAGAGAGCTCGCATTACTAAAATAATAATCACTAAATATAACTTGGTATGAAACAATTTTTAACATTCACCATCATTATTTTTATCCTTGGCATCAGCCAGGCAACTAAAGGTCAAAATCCTTCTGTGAGCATAATTGAAGGTTCAAAAACCTATGGGTCAGGGATTAATATTGATTCTTGCAGGATAAGTATACTGACTATTGGCTACCGGTTGGGAATGGATGACGGAAAGCCTACAGTGTACAGCAATATCAAGTGGAAAGGGAGTAAGGAGGGCAGCAACTGTTTGGCCGATCAAAAATTTGATATATTTTTAACTGTAGGGAGTGATACTGCCGCCAGATATATTTATGCAGGAGGGACAAACGACCTTGTGGCAGGTAGTGGTAATTATGAATGGGGAGAGCACCCTATATCAGGCACTGTCGCCTGGGATAAATTAATCACTAAGAACTTTGGGAAAAGTAATACAATTCATTTCGTCACTGCTGAAGAAGCGCAATCAATATGGAACACTGGTTTTGTTGTGAAGACAGTCAAGTTGGTCACTGAAAAAGGAAGGGTATTTATTCTTAAATAGTAGGAATGTACTTTTAAAGACTATTAATCGGCTCCATCAACTCGGGTAGATTATTAGGCGACTTGTTGACTACCGTGGAATTTAGCGCGGTAGATACACGATATCCTTTCATAGCATCATTAGGATAAGGGTCGCAAAGACTAATTAAATCTGGCACACTGATGTCTTTGCTCAACCAAAGCGCTTCTTCATGGCGGTCGAGGATAACAGGCATTCTAAATTTTGGATCGTGCACTTTACCAACAACCTCATTTGACTTTGTTGTCATAATTGAAAACGACCGATATACCTCATTACTGAACTTATCCTTCCATTGGCTCCATAGACCTGCAAAGGCAAAGATATCCCTATCATGGAGTACAAACCGGTAGGGGAGCGATTGACCACTTTTTTTGTCCCATTCATAAAACCCGTCAGCCAATACTAAACAAGTTTTGTGATGGATCAACAATGGCGACCAAGTCCTGTTTGTTGAGGCTTCTTCACTGCGGGCATTGAGTGTAGAAAAGTTAAGTTTCGTAGTAGGCGACCAGTGCGGCACTAAACCAAAATGCATTTGCTGGGCAATATCAGGTTCATTTGCAGTAATTACCAATCCCAGTTGCGTTGGAGCAAGATTGTAATTTGGTTCAAAATCACCAGGTAATTTTACCTGGTACGCTTTAAGAAGGTCTTTTTCTTTTTTGGTTAAAGTGTAGCGTGCGCACATAAGGTAGAATTAAATTAGAAATGTATTCCTACAGCTATAGCCAATAAGACGGATAGAAGTTTGATTTAACAAGATCCTAAAAGCAGACTAACTTTTATAAAGTTGTCTACTTGTGCAATAAAGTAGGACACGTCTTCTTCCCTTGCGTGTTTTCGCATATAAAGTATATTCTTGCCCTGCTGTAACTTATAGTCTCTCTGAGTAACTTTGATGGCTAAATCAACGTCATCATCGCATTTTTGGAGAATGCTTTTAATCATCTGGTCCCAGCATAACCAGGCCACTGTGCTATTAAGATGCATAGGGTTGTTGGCATTATATTCTTCGTTTTCACTCGTAGCAAGGAAGCCTTTAATACTGTGCAACCCGGTTATATTGTGGTTAATGTTAATACTGATTATATACCTCGGATCTTTGGCTGTATCCATAATACAAAGTTATTTGCTGAATAACCATTCATTAAAATGCTCATCGCAGTATACTTAAACTGTTAAATTTTAATTTGGTGAAGTAAATCTATCAAAATTTTACAGGTGGTAACATGAAATTTTTTATTCATAATCGTTATTAACACTTATCCTGTTTCAAGCCTATTGCCGGATTTACCTGACCATATTGCGGCCCGCGATATTGAAGAAAATTTCGCTTTGCAGCAACGTAAAATAATAAAGATGCCTGATGCCATAAATTTCTTAACAAAGTTTAATTGCTAAAAATATTAGTATAAATTAGCGGTGTTTGAAAGGAGATTATTAAATGGCAAGTAGTGCATATTTTGCGAATCAGGCAACGCTGGTAAAAGATTTTATTGCAACGGCAAGAAAGTCAAAATTCTGGATCTATAACCCCGATGGAAAGAGATGGTACACACCGGAAGAATTTGGTGAAGCGGTAGAGCAAAAGAAGTTGTATCTAAAGGATGGTTGGCTGGAAAAGTATAAAATCATGAATCCGATGAAAGGGCTTGAAGCGGCGGAAATATTATCGCAACAACTCAATCAGAAAAAGCTGGAATTTCAGAGGAGAGTATTGGAGTATTATCTAAACAATTAGCCGTTAATTTTATTGTAGGAACATGAAAGAATACATTTTTGTCTGTGTAATAGGGGGGAAGGAAAGATGGCTGCAAATTTTGGGTAGTTCATCTGGCGTATATCAGGTATTTTGGGATGCTGTATTAATTGGAACCATGGAACCAAACATTGATGATGATATTGGTATAAAATGGCGAACACATAACGATATCCTGAAACCGCATGTAGAGCAGATTGGAAATTATATCATGAGGTGTGATAGTTAAACTGAAAACAATTGACTGGTAAACGGTTGCGTGCAGGTAGAATCATGCTTTTTAAACTAGAAGGTTAAGTCCTAAAATACCTAGTACTTTTAAATTCTTATCTGTAGTTCCCCTTGATATCATTATCTTACTTTATTTAAATTAAAGCCTAGCTTATCACCTTCGGGTGATTTTGCATATACGATAAAAAGAAAACTGATCGACTAGATGCAAACAAGGTCTGACTAATAAAAGTAAGACCCTGTTTTATTGGTGTGTGTATATCATTGTTCAACTGTTCTTAGCCATGTAACTTCATTGAAAGCTCTATTGCAAGTTGTTGTAAGCGGAAGAATTCATCTGCTTTTTCTGGATATTATAAATTTAGGTTTGTATTAAAACTTCTATCAATGCAAACTTTTGGTGAACGAAATTCTTTGATATTATTTTGCTATAATAATTTTTATATTTTTTGTTTGATCAGGCTTAAGTTTTAATTCCACTATAGGTAGTTACAATTTCAATAGGTTGTTAAATTGTTTTGTCAAACATATGGTAATAATTCAAAAGAAAACTTTATTTAAAGCTTTTTATTATAATTATTACAAAATATAGATATACGATAAAAATATCTGGTTATCATTCGGTTTTTTTTGATTTTACTGTTACTATTTCGTTGTTGTATTTGGTATGAGCGGCTTATTGAAAACCGGCTCATCCTCATCTATAGTATATGTTCAGGAATGTTAATAAATAAAACAAAATTAATCATTGGTTAATTATTTGTTGCTAAAAATATTAGTTATATTTACTCTATGATCATTAAGGGTTGTTATTCTTAATGATTGGTTTTAATTGAATTGGTATTTAAACCAACGAAACTTTGCAAACCTAGACCTCGGAAATCTTAAAACACGCAAAGTATTGGAGGATAAAGCTACCCGGTTTCTGTACCTTCGTACGGAAATACGGTTGCTCTCCGTACTGCGTGTTGAAGATTTATCTTCGCCCCTCCGAGGGGGTAGGTTTGCGTGCGGGGAGCAGCCTTATTTTTATTGCTCCCTTCAAAAAGATTCATTGCTCAAATGCCCCAACCATAAAAGCAATGAACATACAAATTTACCTCTTCCTTCACCTTCAATCTTCTTCGGATACAATCCTGTATTCTAAATGTATCGGTGCTTACACCGATGGATTTGCCGTGCTTTCCAGCGCCGGCACCAGTACAGTCAAACCCCCTGGCTGATTTTAATTTCTGTTACCCTTTAATTTTTCATTACTCCTTTAAAACGCGGATCTGATCCCAATGGGATTGCTATGCCTAAATTTTCCATCCTTAACTACCATAAAAAACTACGAAATGAGTAACACGACCAAACAAATGACCCGCAACCAACTGGATACCCAACACCGTATAACGGTGAAACGATTGGCTAAAAACCTGACTGCAGAAAAGCTTTCCTTTTTAATGGGGCGCCCCGCAGATTATGTGAGCAACATAGAAATGCTAATTGCCGATACGTATACGATGGATGATATCAGAAGTGTGGCCAATGCCTTGCTAGAGAAAAACTTTAAAAGCTTCTTTGCTGATGTCGCAGATCAGGCCCTGGTCCATGTAGTAATGGAAATCGAGGTTACTTGTAACAAATGTGGGTATACTTGTAGCATTATTACTGCTGGTGGTAAATAAACATTACAAAGGTTGGTATGCTTCCATGCAAATAGTGAAGGTGGTGAAAGTAAACAAACTGTATTCTACATCTAAGCCCCGTAAGATTAAGGCGGTCAGTTAAAGTGCAATTACCACAATAACACGAGTGAGATTTATGCGAGAATGGTCCATTTAAAAAACGATGGAGATAACAATAAAACTGCAATACCCGCTGTAATGGTATAAGTAAATCAGAAATAGCAGCTGCTCGTTGACGACTCGTAGACGACTCGGAATGATAGCGTAGTGAATACGTGGTGAGAGCGTACCTAGTCCGTATTTTCCTTAGCAAAACTACGGACTAGGCACGCTTTCACCAACCTGTCATGACGGACTCACCTCGAATCGTCTGCGGGTTGTCCCCTGGCAGACTTCCTATTTCCAACATGCCAATTGCACCGTAATCTAAAGTTCCATCGTAAATATTCTTCGCACCTGGTATGACAGAACACGAAATAATACGACAACATACGTCAAAATATCTGCTCTGCTTTAAATTGTTAAATATTTATAAATCAAACTGTTAATTTAGGGAAAGCTTAGAGATGTTGCTATGGGAATTATCAAAGGAAAATTTATTGTAGGATCTGTTGGTCCTGTCAATTACAGGGTATTAAAAGGAAAGAATATCGTCTCTGCCAAAACCGTAAAAGGGACAATGAGACAAAGTAAAGCCACAATCAGTGTTGCAGCTACGTTTGGAATTGCAAATCGATTGAGCAAAGAGATAATGCATTCTGTGAAAAAACCTTTAAGTGGTTTTCAGGATAACCTGATGTTTTCCAGGTTAACTACCAGAATTAACCATGTGCTGTATAATGCCAAAGATCAATCAATGGATCGGTACAACTTTTCTGCTGACAGCTTTAGCCCACTGGCCGATTTTGATTTTAACAGTAAATCACTATTGAAGCTGAGTTTAAAATCAGTGCCAGTAATCAGTTTAAGCAATGGATTATTACGCCTTCAATTGAATGATTTGGATCATCCGAAAAGTATCAATTATCCTGTGCGCAGCAAGAGCTGTGAAATTGTTGTAAGCATGTCATTGTTCCGGCTGGACGCAGGATTAAAAATACCTGATGCAGAATACCAGCGGTTGAAGCTCCGGCGTGATCAAAATGAAATCAGCACTCACGAATTTAATTTTTCTTTACCTAAAGGTTGCTTATGTATCATGGCAATAAATATCTATTATTATTCGGTTACGGATAATTTTCTATCCATCTTGAATAATAAAAAATTTAGTCCAGGATCAATTTGCGCTGCATATTATACTCCTGGAGAATATGCAGGGAATGATGGGCGAAAATGGTTTGATATGCGTAGGCTCATGATACCTACCTTATCTTGATAGAAGTAATTCACGATAAAAAGAAGGATAGTCGATCATATTCATTTCATCGCAGTATTCACTTAATGTTCCATCAATTAATGCTAACCTGGTGTTAATGAGGAAGTCAATATATTTAAAGTAGAATATTTTCATTTATTTAATATGTGTTTTAAATGTCATAATAATAATTAATTTTTCGTATAATTTAATTACGTCTATCAGCGTTTACATTGTATATAATTTTTATTGCAATATTTTGGAAGACATAAATGAATTTGAAATTAAATTTTTCATTGACTATATTGAATTGAAAAATAAGAATCTTCGACTAAGTACTTATTTTATTTGCCTTGTAAACAGGGGGAATTTGTATTATGGATTTAAAATGCCCTCTGTTGGTACATTGGCTAAATTAATGAAAGTCGCAAGAAATACAGTCATCAAGGCATTTCGCGAAATGGTATCTGAAGGATATTTGGTTACCCAAAACGGCATGCGATCAGTAATCAGGCATCCTGCTTATTCCCTTAACAATGAATCTATTAATGTGCAGGATGCAACTTACCTTGACAGTCCCTGTGTGAAACCTTGCTATCTAACCAACGATCTCGTTGCAAGTTTTCAGCGGGAAAAAAAGAGAAGCTACGAAGAAATCTCTCCCGGTCAGCAGAACCAGGTTTACCATCCATTATTAGTCACGCTGTGCGAGCAGCTCAACCAATTTCAAAAAACAAGCTATTTCCCGTCCAATATCTATTACATGCATGATTACCAATCCTTGATCAAATGTATTGGATCGGCTCTATATGAAAAGTCCGGAGCTTTTATCATTCCAAGTCATGTAAGTACGACTGTAAGAAGAGCTTTTGAATCAGCCGGGGTAAAATTGGTGGAAGTGGAAACGGATGGATATGGCTTCTCTATAAATAGGCTTAGGAGGGCATGTGCCGAAAATAAAATTATTGCTATTTATATGACACCATCTATCAATTATGCAGACAGCGTTGATACATCTGTAGAAAGAATGGAAGAAATAGTTAAGATTCGGCATGAGTATCAATTAAAACTTATTATAGATGATTGGTACAGACCCTGGTTGGGTAGCCAAAGAAATTTTGTTCTGGAGATGGTCAAAGATAAGCTTGATTTTATTATTTATGTAAAGCCTATAACCTATTTGTATGAGGAGATGAGTCGCCTGCATTTGGTAGCGGCCAGTAATGAATTGATCATCAAGATCAGGGCGGCTGCAAAAAGATATTGTAAACAGGCTTATTACTCTATAGCGGTTGCTGCAAATTATGTATTAACTGATAGCGTATTCGCGAAAACTGCAGAGCAGGTACAAAAGGTTATGGAAGAATTAAAGCACTTCGTGAATGAGGTGTTTAGTTCAACAGGCTTTTGGAAAGTGTATGGTATACGGTTGGCATCTGGTCCGATGCTGTATATCGTTCCCGTAGCAGGGAGGTTTAGCTCTGATGCCTACGTCCGGGCAAAGGATGCAGGTGTATTTGTAATTAACCCAGAAAACTACAATAGTACACAGCTTATATCTCGTGGTTTACGTGCTGATCTTAGTAGTGAGATAGGGGCGAAACATATCAAAACAAATATTAAAAAAATCGAAAAACTGTTCAGGAGCCTTTGCGTATAATTTGGCAGATAATGACTTTTTAGCTTTTTTTAGTTACAAATACTTTGCAAATAACAGCGTTGTTCAATAAAAATGGACAGCGCTTTTTTATGATCTGGATACGCCGCACAAGCTATTAGGACAATAAATCTATAAATAATACAAATTACTAACCCGACTAAACACGAAATAATACGACAAGATACGACACAATAAAGAAAATATATTATTATATAAAATAAACATTGCACTTTCGTTTAAGGCTTTGAAGCTGCCGGCTGCTGACGAGTTAATTAACAGAATTATTCATTTTTAAATTTTTATTACAATGGGAGAAATTTCAAGGGGAATTCTAGGCGGATTCTCAGGAACAGTTGGAACTGTGGTGGGTGCAAATTACCGCACCATGGATATCATGAAAAGTAAGCCCAGAAAGTCTGGCAAAAAAGCGGTCCAATCTCAGATTGATCAGCGGCTTAAGTTTGGATTGATCACCGAACTTTTATCGCATGCCACAAGGTATATTGCTGAAGCCTTTGAACCTTCAAGTGTCTATGTTAGCCCTATGAACGAGGCGGTGAGTTTCCATCTTGCAAAGGCAATCATAGGAGTATCACCAAATTTCTCTGTGGATTACAGCGAGGTTCGGTTTAGTAGCAGCAGCGATGGCGGATTAATTAGTCCTACCATGGTAGCAATTCCTGAAGTGTCAATGAAGATTAGCTGGAGTGCGGACAGTGTAAGCAGCTTTGGTCCTGACAAGAAGGGCTGGGACAGGTCTACCGATATTGGCAGAGTAGCGATTCTTAACATAAGTACCGGTAATTTCTTATTTGCCGATGGCATGTTAAGATCAAACGGATTTGTGGATTTGACTATGCCGCCTCCATTTGCAGGTGCCACAGTTCATGGCTGGATCTATTTCGTTTCTGCAGATGGTAAGAACATATCATCTACTAATTACCTAGGCACAATCGTGCCAGTTGAGTAAATAAAGCTAGCCCGGCCGGCATTATGAGTGCCGCCGGACTACTTTAAATTCTATTATTTAATTTTTAAATCATAAAGAAATGAACATAAAATTTATCAAAGTGCATGATGCAGAACATCGGGGCATTACACCAACAGAAAGGTACCGCTTTATCATACCAGAGCCTATATTGTTATTCGTGGTCTTATTGCTGCTTTGGACTGTAGCACCAGTATTACTACAGCGAATTGATCAAACTGCTGGGAGCGTAGACCAGAGTATCTGGCTACTGGTTATCTTAAGCATGATTAGCTTTTTGCTTCTCGTTGCATTGTCCTGGTGGCTATTGCACCATTTCTGGACAGTGCTGGGCTTACCCAATTTAAGTTATTTAGTTTCACAATTTAAAACTTTAGCGTTATGCCAACAATTAAGCTTTTTATGGGGATCCTTTGCTTTGCTTTTACTGGCGGCAATGGGATGCTTAGTAGCAATTTGCTAAGAACCGTGCCAACCAGCACTTCCGCAACTGCTGCTGCCCGCAGCCATATCGTTAAACTGGCGGAGAATGAAATTGGAGTGAGAGAAAGAACTAATCAGAATGACGGACCACGTGTAGAGGAGTACCTGCGCTGCGTAGGTTTAAAAAAAGGGCAGCCCTGGTGTGCAGCTTTCGTCAGCTATATATTTCAAAAAGGAGGATTTGCGAAACCGCGTTCTGGCTGGTCGCTCGCACTTTTTCCAGCAGGCCGACTGGCAAGGTCTGCTCTTGCGGGAAATTTAATCGGGATTTATTTCCCGGAATACAAGCGTATAGCACATGTTGGTATTATTGTGAAGCAGGAAGGAGACTGGATTATAAGTGTGGAAGGCAACACTAGCCTTTCTGGCAGCCGGGATGGTGAAGGGGTATTTAGAAAAAAAAGACAGGTAAAAACTATCTACAATATGTCAGATTGGATCACTGGGAAAGGGAGAGTGTTATGAAAACTTTTAAATATTACCTGATCATTATTGTGGTAGCCAGCAGCTGTGCTATGCTGAAAAGAACTTCAACAACAGTTGATCAGGAGCATTTAACCTCCATACTAGGTTCTGCAAAAATTACTGACATCGATCTTGATAGCGCGGTTCGGAAGGATTATTTATCATGGGATAAAATCTCTGACCAGTCATCTTACCATATTAAGTTATGGCCTAAAGGACAAATTATTTATCATTCGATGGATAGTTTTGCAGGTGAGTTTGATAGCATCAGTATGAGTGGTTAAATAATTTTCACAATTTTGATTTTCGTTGCGGATGACATCTGTAATTTTTAATTTTAGTAAAAGTATTTTCTATTCGATTATATTTTTTTAAAATCAAAATATTCTATTTTTTCTAGCACTGAATGCGTTATCATTTGATAAATTTTTGGAGTTGACTTTATATTTTTTACCTAAAACAAATTGAAATCATGAATGAGGAAAATGTTAAAAAAGTAGTTTTGGATACTATTAGCCAGATCAATGGGATCCAGCAAGGTGATAATACAATTGTCACGCTTAGTAAAAAGAATGTATTAACTACAGCAGACATCAGGATGCTGTTTAATATCAGTGAGCGTTCAGTTGAGCGCTGGAGAAATAAAAGGAAACTGAAATTTATCAAACCTGGTAGATATTACTATTTATGGGATGATGTTCTGCCATTGTTAATGAGTGAATATAAACTCCGCAAATAATGACAATCCCAATTTACAAGCTTGATGCATAGTTTTAAATCACATTGCATCAAGCTTTTATAAGCTAAATACTGCGTTTTGTATTTTTAAGCTAAACCTGGTTCATATTCTTTAAATTTTCTTAAACCAATTTTTATGCACGATTATAATAAAACGATTGTTGACCCCAGTGTTGAAGAGCTTTATGACCAGGGAGAACTAACCATAAAAGCATTTCTTGTATGCAAAAATGCTGATATGTTTTATCTATCTGAAATTATTGAAAATTACAACATACGATTTCAATATACATTGATTAGAAATTGCGGTTCTATAACTAATGAGGTGCTGATGGCAGCATATAACAAGTATAAATATTATCAATTTATTCGGGGCGAGGGCAGGTTGCAGAACTCTGTTTTATTAGAATTGAACAACCTTACCAACGGTAAGATGTATAAATTAAGAAGCCAAATAGAAATATGGCTTTCCTGTTTGAGTGCAAGGTCATTAACAGTATTAATGCGCGCGGGTGAGCAAAAGAAACCCTATGGGGTTTTGGAGATAATATTAGACAAAAAGTTTGTTTTTTCTCATCTTAGAAATGCTGGTCCACCAACCGTAAAGGAATTGGAAGAACTTCGACTCAATGGTATAAGGTTGCTCATAACTTTAAAATCTTCCCTCGAAGAATAGTTTGATAAGACGTCTTGATTTATTTTAAACCTAATTTCATGAAAACATTAACAGTAATAAAAAATAAGATATTAGCGAGTGACCAGTTTGACCTGCGTGTTTGCATCAGTGGTCTGATTTACCAGCTAATGGGAATGAGTTCTAATGCTTACGAATTCGCTTATTACCTGACCTTTAAAAGAAGTCTAAAAGAGTATGCTATGGAGTTTAATGATGCTTTCGATAAGATAATTACTGATCCTAGTTTTTTTCTTGAGACCGGCGACAGGATAGTAATTAATTGCTGCAGTGTCGATAGCAAAATCCTGAAATGTAAAAGGGAATTAATGCAAAGGTTTCTAATTGATGAAATGGACAACTGTCAGGATAAAATTGCGATAGCAGAATCGAAACGCTATGCACCTTACAGAATGCTTTATAAAAGATCCAAGAGTTATAAAAAATTAATAATGTATTACGAAAGGTCCCTGCAGGAATATATTGAATATCTGTACAAGTTTGCTTGTATAATCACTGCATCAAATTACAGGATTCCATTGGTATTGAAGAGGCAGTTTTTAAAGGAAGAAGCAGTTTCGCTCAGGTTGCTGAATAGTGACGACGATACGGTTGCCCTGTTGATGGAATTAATTATTAGCCTAAGGGTTAATTTGGCAACGTTAAGAGATTTAAATGCAAATAAGAAAAAACTAAGTAATTAGCGTATATTTAGATTAGCCATGTAGAAAACAAAGAAATATGCTGAAATATGCCCTGCTATTGTTATCCGCTTTTATTTTTCAAGAAGCTCTTTCTCAACAATTAGAACTACAGCACAAGAGATTGAATGATACATTGGAGCAAAATATGATTTTCTCCCTCCTTATTATTATGTCATAATGCGGGATCGGATGACCAAAAATGGTAAGGTTGACATATATATATGTCCGAATGGTAGTCATTTCGCTATGTGGGACGATTCAGAGCTTTTCTTTACAGTTGTAAATAATTTTATACTTAAAACTGAAGGTACAAAATAGAGGGCAATTGAATCTGTCGTTTCTCAAAAGCTCATGGTGAGTGATGGATGGTTTAATTGTTGACTGGTTTGATCCTAAAAGGCGTTTCCCAAGATGTTCTTGTAACACTTATTAGTACTTTTCCATTGTAATGGTACGTGTAGATGCTTCTATAGGAAATACGATGACCGTCAAGGTTGTTGGATGATAATACCTCAATTATATGTTTTCGCCGGGCCTAATGGCGCAGGAAGAAGTACGCTTTCATCATTTATGGTTTCTCCTAAAACACCTGTGTTTGATGGCGATGTTGTATTTCAAAATTTAAAGAAAATTTATGCTGATTTGGATGAAAGTCTTTTGTGGGCTAACGTCAACGATGTAGCATTTACCAAATGGAAATCAACGTCTCTTTCTTCTGATGCCAATTCTGCTTTTGAAACCAATTTTCGGAGTAAGGAAGTAATGAAAACAGTTGAACTTTTTGCCGCTGCAGGTTTCGAAACTCGTTTATTCTTTATGGGGCTTGATAATTTGGAAGCAAGTATTGATAGGGTAAAGCTTCGGGTAGCAAAAGGCGGTCATAATGTTTCGGTTGAATTAGCTTTAAATGTTGATGTGCTAATATTTATACCTTTCCTATTTTCGAACTGGTTTAGGAGACGAGAATTAAAATCTGCGATAACAAGGTGTTATAAAATTTAATTAATCAAATGGTATTCTATCAGTAGATAATTATGAACCCCAAAGACTGAACGACCTATTGAGGTATTAGGTAAGGGAGAAGAATTCCTGCTATTTCAATAAATATTCATGAGCAGGAATGACATGTATGGTCTTTCCGTTTTTTTGGAATTGATCTTTTTGCGATATAGTAATTAAAGTTCCTTCCGGCATGTTAAATAATTCTAAAGCTTCAATCATACCATTAATTTCTCTGTCTAGGTTATCTGAATTTAATTCATAACATACCTGAATGGCTTGATGAAATGCTCCATTTTTAAATGCAATAAAGTCACATTCTCCTTTTTCTGAAAAATAATAGATCTCTTTATAAGTTCGACGAAGATGCAAAAAAATTAGATTTTCGAACTTACGTCCATTGTCTTCAGTAAAAGATCCTGAATTGACGTTGACCAGACCTGTATCAATTGCATATACCTTCCTGGGATTTACTATTTGTTTTTTTAGAGAATAACTAAACTTGGGGACAAAATGCAATAAATAAGAATATTCCATATGCGATAAATATTCTAACACAGTGCTGGTAGCACCCACTTCAAAAATCTTTTTAAGATTATTACCTGATACAGGCTTTCCCACATTTGAGATTAAATATTGAGCCAAACGCTGTAATATTCTCACATCTTTGATACTATAACGAACTGCAATGTCACGGATCAATATGTCTTCAAATAGATGATTTAGAATGTCATCGGTTCTTTCTTTGATGTATTCTGGAAAACCTCCTATTGTTAGATAGTTTATCAGTGATTCAACAGAAGGGAGTAGTTTTTGGTGAGAGATGAACTCGTGATAGGAGAATGGGAATAATTCTTTAGTTATATGCCTTCCTGTAAGTTTTGTTCCTAATTCCCTGCTCAAGAGTGAAGCATTTGAGCCAGTAACAACTATCTTAAAGCCTTCGTCCAGTTTTTGCCTTACATACCTTTCCCATTCTGATATAATTTGGATTTCATCAAACATTAACACTGAAAGATTTTGTTCCCGGATCAGCTCATCTAACCTCAGGAAATCCTTGTTCTCAAATTCATATAATCTGGGGTCTTCAAAATTGAGGTATAATGCATCAGGATACTTGCTGCTTAGTAATTGAAATAATAAAGTGCTTTTTCCACATCTTCTTATACCCGATACAATAAGGGCATGTGAAGCTAGATTCGGTAATAATTTCAACGCATCTCGTTTTAGTCCCTGGTCCTTGTTAGCTATATTTTTGCTTTGTGCCTGAATGATCTGACTGAGAATATTCTGTGGTATCATAAAAAGTGTTTGATACGAAAATACAATAGTTTTGTTTACGAAACAAAACTATTGTATGCTAAGATAGATCCTTTAGCTTAGTTTACCGTTGGCTAGCTAATTTTTCAATAAATCTTAAAATAGCTTTAGTTTAGTTTTTTATCTTAATAGTTTTTAAATTGGTTAATATTCGAAGTTGGTCAAAGAATATGGCCGGTTCGACTCCGGTAAGGGGTTCATAACACTGCGATAACAACGTGTTATGAATTTCTAGAATACTCAGGAACAATAGTTGAAGGTGAATAAAGTATTGAATTGCTTCATTAAGCTATTAGTAGAGATGAATTAATTACATTATAAATGATAAGATGTCTCACTTTTTTTTCTAAATTTTCCCGGGGAAATGCCCATGATTTTGCTAAATAATCGATTGAAGTATTGCGAGTCTTCAAAACCCAGAATATCAGCTATTTCTTTTACTGTAAGCGCTGAATAGCATAATAGCCGTTTTGCCTCCCTCATTATTTCGTGTTGAATGTAATAGGTTACAGGAAATCCGGTAACAGATCTGACTGTATCATTCAAATGGCTAACTGAAATATTCATTTTGGCAGCAAAAGCGGACGGCCTTTTCATTGATTTGAAATTACGGCGAAGCATTTGTTTGAAGGTCTTTGTAATTTCAATACTGCGAGCGGAGTTCTTTACAAGATTCAACTGCTCTGCAGAAAGGTACGCGGATGCAAGTTGATAGACTAATGCAGTAACAATTGATTGTGTGATGGTCTGGCGGAACAACTGTTCCTGGTTAGTATAAACTGCATATAAATGCGTTATAAATGAGGAAAAAACTGAAATTTGTTCAGAGGATAGAGTTACAAGAATCACTTGCGAGAGGCATTGATCCAGAATGTTTTTCAGTTGCTCATCAATTATAGCTGGATCGAAAGCCAGAAACCAACCTTTCTCCATTCGGGCAGAATTGATCTGATGGATTTGTCCGGGATAGGATAAAAATAACGTTTGGTCAGTTAGTACAACTTTTTCGAAGTCAACCTCAAGTTCCATTTCACCATTTGCAGATAATACGCAATAGTAGAAATCATGTCGATGAGGCCTGGAAATTTCATAAGTATGGCCGGGCAGCGTCTCAGTGCCGAAAGGCTTGATGTAGATACCAGAGAACCAGTCATCCATGCTATGAACAGGTATTTTTTCTTTTTTCCTCATCGGCATGATTTAATTTCAAATAAGTTATAATTGAATAACAAAGATCAGCAAAAAGCAGTTATTATATGAATTATCAATTCGTTCCCCGCTGATATTCGCTGTGTAGGTGTGCAGCCGTTTCCGAATTGAAAAGATTGTCGAGTCGTGCACGCGCAATCTGTTGGCGAAATGTTCCATTCTGAGTAGGATCACCGGCATCGTGCATCATATCTGTCATCCATACTGCGAAATCCTGATAGTTCCAGACGTGAGGAAGTACGGTGTCGGAATAGTTTTCCAGGGCAGAGGTATCTTTGTCGCGTACAGCTTTCAGTATTGCCTGAGACAGAATATCTACATCGTAAAGTGCAAGATTCATTCCTTTGGCACTGGTAGGTGGCACAAGGTGTGCGGCATCACCCACTAGAAAAAGATTACGATATTGCATTGGGGCATAAACTACTGATCGCAAAGGAACGAAGAATTTGTCATGTACAATGGCATTCTGGATGCTTTCATCGTTTAGTCGTAAGCGGATCTCATTCCAAACCCTATCATCTGTCCATTCTTCCGCACCATCTCTCAGTGGGCATTGCAGATAATACCGACTTCTATGTGGTCCTCGTGGAAGTTGGGCCACACAGCCGTGATCACTTACCGCCATAATAGGATTTCCGGTTACCGGTGCTTCAACCAGTGCTGCAAGCCATGCATAGCCAAATTCATGAGTATACTTGGTTAATACACCCTCTGGAATTGAAGACCTGGTAATACCACGATCAGCATCGCAACCAGCAATATAGTCGCAAACCAATTCATGCAAACCGCTTACATTCGTATAAGTTACTCTAGGACGATGTTCTTCTTCATTGTGGATGCCAATGTCAGAAACATCAAAACGTACGTCACCAGACATGTTATCAAGAAGTTCCCGCATCAGATTGCCTACAAGCATCTGCTGCGTGCAGAAACGACTGGAGATACCATCTTCTTCTTTGATTTTAAAAATTCGGCCAATACCATTGAGGCGATAATCAATTGTGGTTGCCACAGGTCCAGCAAGAAGCTTGTCTGCCAGGTTCCATTGTTCAAACATCCGAACTGCACGGGCATCAACAACCCCGGCGCGTTGCCGCATTTCGATGTAAGAACGATTGCGTCTTTCCAATACAATGCAGGCTATACCAGCCTTCTGCAAGAAAGTTGCCAAGGTCAAACCTGATGCCCCGGCTCCAATAATGACAACTATAGTTTCTTCAGTATTATTTTGAACTGTTTTCATGTAATTTGATATTTAAGTTTGCTTAAGCTACTGCTTATGCCTTTTAATAAATACATGACAAAGTTCGTGGAAAATGATATGCAATTAGTTGATTGTTCACGGTTTTGATTGGACTAATCGCGTATTTGTCAGACTAGATACTGAATAGCCTATTCTTAAATGTGCATCTCAACAATTGTTGTTTCTTTATTATGACATACTGACTTTAGATATGGAGGTAAAATATGATGCACACCTATCAAAGAGTATGCAAAATCGGTACAATCTATGATGGTTGAAAATACGTTTAATTAACTGTAAAATAGTTTATTAAAGATAATTGTTCACTAAACCGGTTCGACTCTAGTCCGGTAAGGGGTAATAACACTGTCATAACAAGGTGTGATGGAAATCGAAAAAAAATTCTATTTCAGACATGTTTCGTAAGCATTTGAATTTAATAGATATGTAAGATGAGAAGCTTAAGACTATGAAGTTATAATTTAAAGGTAATGTGAGTTAAATTTGTTGCCGATACAGGGCAGAATCATAATCTGGTTGCGCTTGTATTGTGAGAATAATAGTGCTTAACTTCTAAAGTTGTGATGAAATATGTGTATTACAGTTACATCACCAATTGATATAGATGTTAATTGTGAAGGGCTTTATTAGTTCCGGTTTTACCTTGCTCAATATTTCTTTCCGGCCAAACCAAATTATTTGTGTTGATCAGGTTGACCATACTGCAGGAGTCGGTAGTATAGAAAGAACACTTGCTAAGGAACTTGGACCTAAGAACATTTACTCGCATGACTCCTTCGTTAGCAATACTTGTATCAATCCCCGTAAAGCTTACTGTTTCTCGGTTCATGTTCCAACTGAGAAGAAGGGGGCACAGCCTAATCAGCATAGGCGGCCCCGTGACCTGGAAAATTGGTCATACCAAATACTCCATCAGTGGAACTTGATAAGTATCGGGTTTAAAACCTATTCTTGATCTGGGTGGATTAGGGGTTTCTTGTTTTTCAACTAATTCGTCAAGATATCGAAATACAATTTCCATGTTCTTATCTTGATTATTTAGTTTGTCTTTTATTTTTTCAATTTCTAATCGTAAGTCAGTATTATCAACCAACATTTGGCGAATACGTGTTAAAACTCTCATAATTTGTACATTCACAGCTATCGCTATATCGCTGTTTAAAACACCGGATAACATTGCTAAACCTTGCTCGGTAAATACGAAAGGTAGCTTACGCGTTCCACCCCAACTTGATGTTCCATTTTGGAACATCAAGTTTTTTGATTCATCTTCTGTTAACTGGAACATAAAATCTTCCCATGGAAATCGTTTCAAATTTCTATTGACTGCTTGATTCAAAGTACGTGTCTGTACTTGATATAGTTCTGCGAGATCTTTATCCATCATCACTTTCATACCTCGAATGAGAAATATTTTATTTATCACGATTTCCTCGGGTGATAGCCTGCCTTTTATTAAGTTATCCATTTTTCCAATATGAGTTTAAGGAATTGTCATCTGTAACGACAATTCATCTTATCTATTTTTAATACGGGTAAACTTATAGCTAATTCTACATAAGGTTACATCGACCGCAATTTTGGAGATCAATTGAAATTTTGTTTTGCTTTTGCGATGATCCTTCCAATAGATTTGATTGATCAATGCTTATAAGGTAAGTGGCAGATGCTAATCAAATTGTTATGAATCTATACTTAATCAAAAAATAGATATAGCTATTTTTATCGCTGCTCAAAACTAATAAAAAAGGGTAGATCCTGCTTCTAGACAGTAGGATGAAGGATACGATTGTATACTTCGGAGATTACAAATATTCTATTAGATAAGATTAAGATCAATCTAACAACCAAGTATCTTGTGTGTAATGCTATTAGTTTTGTGATCGGTCGTATTAAAGTGTTACTGTTTTGGGCATAATAGATGGCTTTCGTAGGAGTTTCAACCAATGTGTACACCAATTATCTACTAAATTGACTTTTTATAAGCAACCGCCCCATTTAACTGCAGAATGGCCTCTTGTGGTTTAAAGGTTGATTTTTAATTGGGAGTACTGAGGTAGACCGCTTTAATTTACGCATTTTTAGGATAGCTATAGAACGAGAGCAATGAAATGATCACATAGTTTTCTGAAATTTTGCCATTGCTTAAAAACGATTATTTTAGCCAATGAAAATCTACTATAGTTCAAGGATGTTTGAGAAAATACTAGAAGTTTGGTATCTCGGTTCCTAAATAGTGAACTTGGACCTCAATTACTAAAGCCCTTCAGGCGGCTACGAGGAAATGAAGAGGTTACATTGCTTGAAATAATACAAGTATCCATACAAAGCTTCTTTCCCTATGAATGGTACTTTAGTGGAGGAATAATAAATGGTAGATAACTTTTTTGTTATCCATGGACCAGGTATATCATTTGTGATTGGTTTTAGCTATCCGTAAACTAGGTATTTAATTAACTTCCTTTATGACCCACATCAAACTTCTACGTGTCATCTTTTGATATTAATCCACTAACATTATTATTCCTCTGCGACCTAAGGTGCTGTAAATTGAATGTATTTATGTTCCTTAGGCCTGGTTTGCTCTCAACTTTTTCATCGTAGATGCCGTCCAAACTAATGCATGTTTGCAGCAATGCAAATAGAATACGAGTTCGATTCCCGTCCCCCCACCAAAAATTATGACTTCTTCAGAAATTTATGACCTTTATGTAATCCAGAGTAAAAATATCCGGCGGCTAAAGCAAGTTCAATCTAGCCTAATTAAAGACATTTATCTTAACCTTAAAAGAAAAAACATTTTTCAGGTTGAGATTAAAACTAAGTTGCTATCCCTACTTTTTAGTACTTTGTCGGAAGCCCAATTTATTCAGATAATCCATACTCCTAATGGTTTCTCTGCTCAGGAGATAGAAAATATCAAGAGAGCTAAAAATTCGAGTCTAGAAGATGGCTGGAAGCTGATGATTGATACCGCAATGGATAAAGTTGGTGACTGGAATTCTAATAGTGATCTTCTAGGGCGACGGAACAGGTTGACAACTATCGTCAGTGATTATATAATTAAGCCTAGCATTCTTCGAAATAAAATAGCACACGGGCAATGGGAATTCGCTCTCAACCGTGAAAATATGAAAGAAAACACTGATTTGACGAATGAGTTGAGAAGTCTAGACGTGGTTAAAATTCAAAAATGGTTCGATGTACACCAATATATGGCATTAATCATCCGGGATTTAATTCAATCGCCTCGGAGAGGGTTTCATAATAATTACTGGTCTCATTTAACCCAATTGGATCAGTACCTAGTTGATACAATAAACTGGAGCCTCGCTTCGAAAGTACAAGCACTTCTGTCAAAACCTATTCCAGAGCTTAGAAAAGATAATTGATGCGAGATTCCGACTAATTAAAGATATCTGCCAAGCCCTTCTTTAGCATTATTTAAAAATCACTTTCATTACTTATAACAGCATAAACATATATTGTTTTTCGAGATAATAACCCCAAATAGATTATCTTCGGGACTTAAATTTATACGGATATGAACCGAATAAAGGAAGTGCTTGATCAGAAAGAGATTATACAAACTTGGTTGGCTGAGAAACTTGGAAAGAGCTATAATATGGTTAACGGCTATGTGCAGAACAGATAACAACCAAGACTTGAAATCTTATATGAAATTGCGAGAATACTTAACATTAATCCTAAAGATTTATTGAAAGCAGACTTGGATGAGTAAAGAAAACCAATTAGAAGATAACCTTATTGAGCAACTCAAAGGGCTTAAATATATCTATAAACCAGAAATTATAGATAGAAAATCATTAGAATCGAACTTCCGTGAAAAATTTGAAGCACTCAATCGCGTTCGATTGACGGATAGCGAGTATTTACGATTACGCGAAGAAATCCTAAACCCTGACGTTTTTGAAGCGTCTAAATTATTACGTGAAAGACAATATTTTCAACGTGAGGACGGCACACCTTTTCATTATACATTGGTAAACAACAAGGACTGGTGTAAAAATGATTTTGAAGTCATCAATCAATTACGGATAAACACAGAGAATAGTTATCAAAGATATGATGTTATTTTGCTCATTAACGGTTTACCTATAGTACAAATTGAGCTCAAAAAGGGTGATATTTCACATCGGAAAGCCATGCAGCAGATTGTTGATTATAAAAACGAAGCTGGTAATGGCTATGCTAATTCACTACTTTGCTTTATGCAAATGTTTATCGTTAGTAATGGTGGAAGAACGCTTTATTTTGCTAACAATAAGAATCAGCACTTCGCTTTTAATGCAGATGAACAATTTCTGCCCGTGTATGAATTAGCAGATATCGACAATAAAAAGATCAATAATTTACATGATTTTGCTGATAAATTTCTAACCAAATGTACTCTTGGCGAAATGATCAGTAAGTATATGGTGCTAGTAGAAAGCGAGCAGAAATTGCTTGTAATGCGACCATATCAAATATATGCGGTAAAAGCTATTGTAGACTGTATAAAAGACAACAGAGGTAATGGTTATATATGGCATACCACGGGTAGCGGTAAAACACTGACTTCATTCAAGGCTTCTACTTTGCTAAAAAATAATCCAGATATTGAGAAATGTTTGTTTGTGGTTGATAGAAAAGACCTAGATCGTCAAACACGGGAAGAATTTAATAGATTTCAAGAAGGCAGTGTAGAAGAAAATACCAACACCGAAACTTTAGTAAGGCGTCTATTATCTACTGATTATGCGGATAAAGTTATTGTTACAACCATTCAAAAGCTAGGATTAGCTCTTGACGGTACAAACAAGAAAAACTATAAAGAGCGTTTAGAGCCACTAAGCAATAAACGTATGGTGTTTATTTTTGATGAGTGTCATCGTTCTCAGTTTGGGGATAATCATAAAGCTATTAAAGAGTTTTTTCCTAATGCCCAGCTATTTGGCTTTACAGGTACACCTATTTTTGATGAAAATGCAACTTACAACATTCGAGAAGGTGAATATGCCTCGTATAAAACTACGAAGGATATTTTTCAACAAGAATTGCATTCTTATACGATTACTCATGCTATAGAGGATAAGAACGTTTTGCGTTTTCATATAGATTATTTTAAAGGTAAAGGCACGCAAAATGCTAAACCAGGTGAAGCGATTACGCGGCAAGCAATTGTAGAAGCCATTTTGGAAAAACACGATGCTGCTACTAATCAACGTAAATTTAATGGCGTATTAGCAACAGCTTCCATTAATAATGCTATTGAATATTATAAACTTTTTAAAGAGTCGCAAAAAAAGAAACAAACCGATAATGCAGAATATGTTCCTCTGAATATTGCTTGTGTATTCTCTCCACCAGCTGAAGGAAACAAAGATATTCAGCAAATACAAGAAGATTTAACACAGGAAAAAGAAGATAATAAGCAAAATCCAGAAGAGAAGAAAAAAGCATTGACGGAAATAATTACTGATTACAATAAACAATTTGGTGCCAATCACAGTATCAACGAGTTTGATTTGTATTATCAGGATGTTCAAAGACGTATTAAAGACCAGAAATACAGTAATAAAGATTATCCACATAAAAACAAGGTCGATATTACTATCGTAGTGGATATGTTGCTTACAGGCTTTGATTCCAAATACTTGAATACGTTGTATGTAGACAAAAACCTTAAATACCACGGACTGATACAAGCGTTTTCACGAACTAATCGTGTATTAAATGATACGAAACCTTATGGTAATATTTTGGATTTTCGTTCACAGCAGGAGGTGGTTAATCAGGCAATTGCTCTTTTTTCCGGAGGAAACAGCGGAAATGCTAGAGAAATATGGTTAGTAGATCCTTCACCAGTGGTGATGGATAAATTCAAGCAAGCCGTAGAAAAATTGGGGGTATTTATGCAGGATCATAATTTGCTTCGCGAACCAGAAGAAGTATATAACTTAAAAGGGGATGCAGCAAAAATAACTTTCATTGAAAATTTCAAGGATATACAACGGTTAAAATTGCAGCTAGATCAATTCACTGATTTGGATGAAGAACAAAAGGCGAAGATTGAAGCTATTTTACCAAAGGAAAATTTTCAAGAGTTTCGTAGTTCCTATATAGAAACCGCCAAAAAATTTCAGAAAAGACAGCAGAAAGAAGGTGACGATGCGCCGCCTGAAATTCAGCAATTGGATTTTGAATTTGTTTTGTTTGCCTCTGCGTTAATCGATTATGATTACATCATGAACCTAATTGCAGATAGTACGCAAAAGAAACCTGCTAAGCAAAAAATGACCAAAGCACAGGTTATTAGCTTAATGACTGCCAATGCTAATATGCTGGAGGAGCAAGAGGATTTAACAGAGTACATTAATGCGTTAGACTGGAATAGCGGACAGGATGTAAACAGTTTGCGTAAAGGATACGAAACCTTTAAAGACGCTAAATACGATGAAGAATTGGCTGATATTGCTCACAAACACAGTTTGGAAACGAAACCTTTAAAAAGTTTTGTAGAAAAAATAATAAACCGAATGATTTTTGACGGAGAAGAATTAACGGACTTATTACAACCATTGCAATTAAGCTGGAAAGAACGTAGAGTAAAAGAACTAGCATTAATGGAAGACTTAGTGCCACAATTAAAAAAAATAGCCCAAGGGCGTGAAATCTCAGGATTAGCAGCTTATGAATAAAGTATTAATACCAGAATTTCGTTTTCCTGATTTTGTGAAGGAGGGAGAATGGGAGAAGAAGACTTTAAATAGTGTTTCGGAAGTGATAATGGGTTCGTCTCCGAGTTCTTCATCCTACAATGAAAATAAAACCGGGCTGCCTTTATTACAAGGAAATGCAGATATTAAAAACAGATTATCTGTACCAAGAATTTATACTTCAGAGGTTACTAAAGAATGTGAAGTTGATGATATTCTTTTAAGTGTCAGAGCTCCTGTTGGTACTGTCGCAAAATCCTTGCACAAAGCATGTATTGGTAGAGGTATTTCAGCTTTAAGAGCTACAAAACCAAACTCTCAAGAGTATTTGTATCAATGGTTCTTTTCATATGAATCTTCTTGGCAGAATATTTCACAGGGTGGAACTTTTGACGCTGTAAATAGTGATGATATAAGAAATCTTTTATTACCTATTCCAAAACCACAAGAACAAAAAAAAATAGCTTTCTGTCTTTCATCCTTAGATGAAGTGATTGCGGGCTACAGTCAAAAGTTAGAGCTACTCAAAGACCACAAAAAAGGCTTGATGCAAAACCTTTTTCCGCAAGAAGGAGAAAGCCTTCCTAAGTATCGTTTCCCTGAGTTTGTAAATACAGGAAAATGGTTGGAAAGTACATTGGGTGATAAAGAGGTTTCTTATTTTGTAACCGAAAAAGTTTCTGTTAATATGTTAAATCTTGACTCATATGTAAGCACTGAGAATATGCTTTCGGACTTTTCTGGAGTTTCAAAAGCTTGGAAACTTCCTCAATTGGGTAGTTTTACAAAATTTAAAAATGGAGATATTTTAATATCAAATATTCGTCCCTACCTAAAAAAAGTCTGGAAAGCTGATAAGATTGGTGGAGCTTCTAATGATGTGCTTGTGTTTCGTTCAGGTTTAAAAGTGATTAGTGAGTTTTTGGAATGTATTATTAAAAATGAAGCATTTATAAATTATGTAATGGAAAGTGCAAAGGGGGTGAAAATGCCGCGAGGGGACAAAAGTTCGATGCAAAAATATATTGTTTTTATTCCTTCAAAAGATGAACAACAAAAAATAGCTTCTTGTCTTTCTGCGTGTGATGAACTTATTACAGCACAAATGGCAAAAATAGAGCAATTGAAACTGCACAAAAAAGGATTAATGCAGGGTTTATTTCCAAAAATAAATGATTAGAAAATGAATAAAATAACAAATTTTGCAACCCTATCAGAGGTAGCTCAGCATTTTCGAAAAGATTTAACTGGAGATCATCGACCAATGAAAGATTTGGTACTATTCTTTGCTCATAATGGCATCGGTAAAACCAGGCTTTCCATGGAATTTAAACAAGTTGGAAAAGAGTTTGATGGCGATGGTAAGGTAACGAATAGAGATACATTGTATTTTAATGCGTTTACAGAAGATTTATTCTCTTGGAATAACGATTTGGAAAATGACACCAATAGAATACTGAAACTTAATCCAGATTCTGCATTTTTTGACGGACTACATGAATTAGATTTAGATGTCAAAATTGAATCTTTTTTTAATAATTATGTGGATTTAAAGTTTGACATTGATTATGATAAATCAACCGTAGCTTTTTCAAGAAGTATAATTGTTGATGGAAATGAGCAAACAGTAGAAAATATTAAAATATCAAGGGGTGAGGAAACTTTATTTATTTGGTGTTTTTTTCTTGCTATTTGTCAATTGGCTATCGACAAAGACCCTGCATATAGTTGGGTAAAATATGTTTATATTGACGATCCCATATCATCTCTTGATGAAAACAATGCTATTGCCGTGGCATGCGATTTATGTAATTTAATAACAACCGAAGGTAACGAGATTAAAACTATAATTTCTACACATCATAGTCTGTTTTTCAATGTGCTTTACAATGAATTCGGCAGAAAGGTCAAAAACAAGCGTTACTTTCTACACAGTAAAGGACATGATGGATATGCTTTGCAAGACACAAATGATACGCCTTTTTTCCATCATATTGCTACATTAAGCGAACTTAAGAAAGTTGTTGAATCGAACAAAATCTACACTTATCATTTTAATTCATTGAGGAGTATTTTAGAAAAAACTGCGACGTTTTTTGGTTATGATAAAATTGATAAATGTATAGATGGTTTAGATGACGATGTGCTTTTTGAACGGGCGTTGCAATTATTCAGCCATGGAAAATATTCAATATTCGACCCAGTAGAAATGGGTGATGATAACAAAGAACTTTTTAAACGAATTTTAAGTGGCTTTCTAGGAAAGTATGAATTTTATTTTCCAGAAATTTTCAATGAAAATATAATAGTTGAACCAGTGGAAGAAGCGGTGATTCCAGTATCTGAAATTCTAGTTGAACAAGAAATTGAAGTAGCGGGAGAAGTTGCAATACAAGCACCAGAAATGGAATCCGAAAAGAACGAAAATTAAAATGACACAAAAGGAACAACAACAATTGGGTAAAACCCTTTGGGATATAGCGAACGATTTACGTGGAGCAATGAATGCGGATGATTTCCGTGACTATATGCTTTCTTTTTTATTTTTAAGGTATTTGTCTAGTAACTATGAAGAGGCAGCAAAAAAAGAGTTAGGCTCAGATTATCCTAAGACAGATTCAAATATTGTATCGGAATTTGGTGTATCAACACCACTCCAATTATGGTATGAGGGAAATTCGGATGATATTGAAGAGTTTGAAAAACAAATGAGAAGAAAAGTCCATTACGTTATTAAACCTCAATATTTGTGGAGTAATATTACAGAAATGGCAAGAACTCAAGATGATGAACTATCAGTAACCTTAGGTAAAGGTTTTAAATATATTCAAGACGAATCTTTTGATAGTGCATTTCAAGGTTTGTTTTCTGAAATCAATTTGAATTCTGAAAAGTTAGGAAAAACATCTACAGATAGAAACGAAAAACTTTGTAAAGTTATTACCAAAATAGCTGAAGGTATTGCCGATTTTTCTACTGATTCTGACACCTTGGGAGATGCATATGAATATTTAATTGGTCAATTTGCCGCAGGTTCTGGTAAAAAAGCGGGTGAGTTTTATACACCTCAACAAATTTCAACCATATTATCTGAAATTGTAACCTTGGATAGTCAAGACCCAAAAACAGGTAAAAAAGACAAATTGGACAAGGTGCTAGATTTTGCGTGTGGATCAGGTTCTTTATTGCTGAATGTGCGAAAACGTATTAAAGACAGCGGAGGAAATATTAACAAAATTTACGGTCAAGAAAAAAACATTACAACCTACAATCTTGCCCGTATGAATATGCTTTTGCATGGTATAAAAGATACAGAGTTCGAGATTTTTCACGGAGACACCTTGCTTAACCATTGGGATATATTGAATGAAATGAATCCCAGTAAAAAGATTGAATTTGATGCCATAGTAGCCAATCCTCCTTTTAGTTTACGTTGGGAACCTAATGATACATTATCAGAGGATTTTCGTTTCAAAAGTTATGGTTTAGCACCTAAATCTGCTGCGGATTTCGCTTTCTTATTGCACGGTTTTCATTTCTTAGGAAAAGAAGGAACAATGGCAATTATTTTACCACATGGTGTTTTATTTCGTAGCGGTGCCGAAGAGCGAATTCGTACAAAATTATTAAAAGACAACCATATTGACACGGTAATAGGTTTACCTTCTAATTTGTTCTATTCAACAGGTATTCCAGTTTGTATTTTAGTCTTAAAAAAGTGTAAAAAACAAGATGATGTTTTGTTTATTAATGCTGCTGAACACTTTAAACCAGGCAAAAAACAAAATACGTTGAGAGAAGGCGACAACGGAGAACCAAACGACATTCAAAAAATTGTAGAAACCTATCAGTTCAGACCTGAACATATTGAAAGATATGCTCGTAGGGTTTCAATGGAGGAAATCGAAAAAAATGGTTACAATCTAAATATCTCTCGTTACGTAAGTACATCAGAGGATGAAGTGCAGATTGATTTGGAAGATGTTAACACTAAATTGGCTTGTGTAAATGAAAACATCAAAATAAATACGGATAAACACAATGAATACTTGAAAGAATTAGGATTGAACACTATATAAATTTACGTCTTGAAAATCTTTATTCATGATATCTAAATAAGAATATGTACAGCACGAATTAGTGTGTCAAATTTAGACTCTTCTTTAAAAACAAGAATTGCAAAAGACATTATACCACCAACTTATCACGGATATACAGTTTTAATTATAACAGTTTCTTCGGGTTTAAAGCCAGTTTATTTTTAAGAGAAATTATATCATCGCGTTATGGTCTCAAAACGAAATATTCAAGCTACTCTAATGCTAAAAGTAACCCTAATGCTAACACCAATGCCCCATAATTATGATTGATATAGTTGAGAGAGAGTTTTCCTTGATTGAAATCTTAGTAAAGACTACATATCAAATTGTTATAAGCAAAGAGAAATCCTTTGAAAGTACACCAATTGCATTCGGTTCAGGATTTTTCCTAAATTATAAAGACAATCTGTTTTTTATTACTGCTGATCACAACATTCAAATTGAAGACCACAAACTAAACGAAAGAACAGGTAAAGATAATTTTCTTTGTGTTTTAAACAACATAAGCGACAGAAATACATTTACAACTATGATGACGCCAATTGGCGGCTTTTACTATATGGAAAGTTTCGACTTTTCAAAAGAAGACTTAAATCCCCAATTAATTGATGTCGCAATGAGCCTAGTTGATAGAAATAAATTTGAAGCTCCGTTTGTTACAGATGAAGATATCAAGGACGAAAATGGAAGCTCATTTGTTTCTCCTAATGAACAGAAATTTGAATTCATAGAAGAACATATAATCGAACCATCTAAATCAGATACCTTCTATATATTCGGAAAAATTAGGCCTCATTTTAAAGGATTGTTTTTGCATAGAGATAATACTTTTAAAATAGACCTGCTGTTTATTGACAAATTTGGACGTTACCTTCTTTTAAATACGAAAGATGAAATATTAGATTATGAAGATTGGGCTGGACTAAGTGGTTCACCCGTTTTAAATCAAGATGGAAAATGTATTGGTGTTTTATGTTCAGTTAACGAAGGTACAAAGTCAGTTTTTGTGAAACCATTTAGTGAGATATTCCCCTTGCTAGACACGGTAATTTTACAAGAGAAAATGAAAAAAAATAGTATTACCGCTAACATTGGATTTGCATCAGGCGGCTGACATGCAAAATTCAGCTTCTGTGCTTCGATTTCCGGACGGTAATTTATATGAGGATGTACATGATCATTCGAAACTACCAGCTGATACCAATAAAGCAAATATTCAAGTTGGTTTATTTGAATTACACATGACGCTGAAAAACTATATGACGAAGCATGACTGTTGTTTCACCCCTTTAGAATTCATATGGAAACCGTTACAAATACGTAACTGAACAAAATTGTAGAGTTTCAAAAAAAGTGATTATATTGCTTATGTAAGTCAAAAACGAGGATTTTTTTGCCATATTGGAAGGTCAGGCTAGAAGACTCATAATCTTCTATCCTAGCTGCGTTGTTTAAAATACTATTCTATTTAAATAACTGAATAAATTTGATATATAGAACAGAGATTAGAAACTGTTTTTCTATTAACATCAAGTTTTCGGTTCAATCCAAGACGGGTCAATGTAATCTTGATAGAAAAATAGTCTATAAATCCAGAGAATTTTATGTCATTTTCTAAAACGCTTTCTTTGGGATCATCAATAATAGTTTTTATGAGTCCTAAAAAGCGTTCTTAGTGTTCAAAGTATTCCGCTCGTGGTTATTAACTGGAAACGAGCGCATCGATTTCTTTTTTTTATATCATTAAATGCGCTTTAAACAGTTTTCATAGAATTGCAGCTTAACCTCAATTTTATGTAGGTACTATTAGCAGGACTTCTTTGAACATAATAATTGCATTTCATCAATAAGCAAATCACCAAGTTCCTTTTGTAATGAAGAATGTTATTTACCTAATACATTAACTTTGCAAAATGAGCTCTAATCGTGTTATATTTTTCATTTTTAATAGCGTTCACCTTCTGGATCTAGCTGGTGCAGTAACAGTTTTTTATGAATCCGGATGCTGCGGAAAGAGTTACAATATGCATTATGTTTCGCCATATGAAAATCCGGCAACCTCATCTGGTCTTGGATTTTCAAATGTTGAGCCACTCAGTTCTGTAACAGTGAGTAGGAATGACATTGTTATTGTAGCCGGAATGGAAATTGAAAAATGGAACAGAGCAGATGATCACCTATGGATACCGTGGTTAAAATCTGCCGCTGCAACTGGCGCTACGATATCTTCAATTTGTACGGCAGCTTTTGCTCTTGCTGCCGCAGGACTCTTAAATGGGCACAACTGCACTACGCATTGGGCATGGACTACAGCTTTACAACAAGAATATCCGCTACTTAAGGTGATAGAGAATAAACTATTTGTGCAAAGTGGCAGGATCTTTACCAGCGCAGGAATTGCTACAGGTATTGATCTTGCACTCTACCTTGTTGAAGAGCAGCACGGGGCGGCCTTTGCATGTCTTGTAGCAAAAGATATGGTTGTTTATATACGCAGAGATGGAACAGAAGCACAGAATAGTATTTATCTGCAAAGCAGACAGCATATTGACCATCGTATACATCAGATACAGGATTATATTACTAAGCATTTAAATTATAAAATCACAATAGAAGAATTGGCTGAATTGGTCTTTATCAGTCCGCGGAATCTTACACGGTTGTTTAAGTCTGCCACAGGAATCACTATCGGGCAATATATTCAATCATTAAGACAGGAAAAAGCAAAGCATTTGCTTAAAACCAAACAGAAGGTAGCCTGGGTAGCGAAAGAATGTGGTTATAATAGCACTGCTCAATTGAGGAAGTTAGTTAAAGAAGCAAAAGATTAACATATTGTCATAGATAGAATGGCCGGATTGTTACTATAGCTGTCCTGATTTATTAGTTGTATTCAATTAATTTTGGACTTAAATCATACACATATGAAACAGTTATTACTCTTAATCTTTTTTATTCCATGCTTTGTATTTACGCAAGTCTATGCAACCACATATGTTTGTCCGCCTTGTAGCCATCCATGTGATACCAATACTTATCGGCAACCTGGTGTTTGTGCACATTGCGGGATGACATTAGTTGAGAAAAATCAACAGCTGTCAGAGGATAAAAAAATATCAGTTTGCTTTTACTTATACGATGGGGTAGAGGTACTTGATTTTGCAGGGCCAATGGAAGTTTTTTCCTATGCGGGATTCAAAATCATCACTGTCGCAAAAACTAAAGCCCCTCTATTGTCGCAGGGGATTTTAAAGATCACTCCGGATTACAGTATTAAAGATGCCCCGCAAACAGATATTTTTGCCGTATTTGGTGGTTCAGACGAAGTGGCAACAGATGATCCTGAAGTTATTTCCTGGATAAAATCGAGGGACAGTGCTACAAAAAGCTATTTTTCTGTTTGCACCGGGGCGTTTATTCTTGGGAAAGCGGGCCTGCTAGATCAGCTTACAGTTACTACTTTTCATAAAAGCATAACAAATCTTCAAAAGGCTGTACCGAAAGCTAAAGTGCTTCAAAATGTTCGCTATGTTGATAATGGCAGAGTGATCACCACAGCAGGGATATCTGCCGGTATAGATGGCGCTTTGCACTTAGTTTCAAAATTGAGAGGTAAAGAAGTAGCGGAAGCAATTGCAAAACAAATAGAATATGATAAATATTTGCCTGAACAAGGTATGGATCTATCACATCAGTAGTTGCCAAAAACGTTAAACACTATATCCTATGGCAACACAAAACGAATGTGACTTTGAATCTTTTAAAAAGGAAGCAATCTCATGTCTTTACTTAGGTACAAAGATGACCGGCACTGATGGAGTTTAGCAGAAAATGTACTCGATAGATATATCTCCGGCGCAGATCTCCAGAATTAAATTATAATGATATGTTGATGCAAGAAGTTTGGAATACTCAATTCCTATTCCGCTGTGTCCGCCAGTAATTAAAATTGTAGGCATAATAATTCGATTAAATTTTTCTTAAAAAGTTCTATACCTGTAATGATATAGATGTAAAATTCGCTATAGCTAGCCAACAAAGTATAAGCTAATCGAGGTAATACGTAGGCGAAATAAGAATGAAGCTGGATAATCTCCAAGGGAATACTATCGCTGTGTATTTTAATACTGTTGAATTCTATTGGATTTTTAGTACAGAAACCAGCCGGTTTTTGCGTTAGGCTATTTAAGCCAATCAGTTAAACGTTTGCCGGAATTCCATTGGCGTTAATGTTGTTTTCGCCTTGAATAATTTATTGAAAGACTGTGAATACTCGAACCCAAGTCGATATGCGATCTCGCTCACCGAATGTTCGGTACCGCTCAATAGATCTTTTGCTTGTTCAATTATTTTTTCATGTATTAACTGCTGCGTTGTTTGCCCTGTAAGCTGCTTCAAACAGTCACTTAAATACTTAGGGGATAAATTTAAACGCTCTGCCAGAATTGTCGCTGAAGGGATTCCATTATTTTCATTATTCCGAAAACTTTTATTTAATATTTCTTCAAATTTGATGAGCAAGTCACTGTGTTTGACTTTACGCGTTATAAATTGCCTGTTATAATAGCGGTTGAAAAACGATAGTAGGACATCGGTCAGCGCGATGATCAACTCCTGGCTAAAATTATCGATCGGCCGATGATATTCCTTCTCAATTTGTTCAAAGATTTTTTCTATTTCATGTTCTTCTTCTTCTGAAAGGATCAGGGCCTCGTCGATCGCGTAATCGAAAAATCCGTAATTTTTTATCTTCTGATTCAAAGGGAAGGCCCTCAAAAAGTCCGGGTGTATAGACATGAGCCAGCCGGATCTGGCAAAAGAAAAATCCTTATCGATGATGGTAACCTGCTTTGGCGCAAAACACGATATGACACCCTCATCAAAATCGAACATATTTTGTCCGTACTGCATTTTACAAGGGCATTCTGTTTTGAGCGTGATCTGATAGTAGTCTGCAATGATCTTTAATCGCTGATCGCTTGTTATTTGCGAAAGATCTTCGAAACGTATGATGCTGAACAAGGGATGTTTCGGCTTAGCTACACCGATCATCCCATGTAACTGGGAAACAGTTTTAAGATGTATGGTTTGGGTGACATTTTTCATTTGGTTGCGCCTCTATCAAATCTACATTATCTGCCAGATCTTTTCCGATACATTTTGGCAAAACTTCGGGCAATGAAAGAATCTGGAACAAGTGCTGTCAGGTTTGCAGCCAAACGGTTTAACTTACCCGATACCATGGCATGTTTTCCATTATCAAGTGCAGTAAGCATTTCATTAGCCACTTCTTCAGGTGTTTGAGAAGACGAATTATTGTAATCAGCGTTTAAAGCGATAGCTATATCATTTTCTATACCAGCCGCTTTATTAAAATTAGATTTTGTAAGTCCAGGGCTAAATAATAATATGTGGATGCCATAAGGCTCACACTCCTGCGTCAGTGCTTGAGTGAATGAACGGACAAACGCCTTGCTCGCTGCGTATGTTGCCATATAAGGAATGGGAATGAAAGAGGCTAACGAAGCGACATTAATTACTGTACCACTTCTACGGCCCCGCATCTGCGGCAGGAAATAATGGGTCATTGCCACTAATGAAGATATATTCAGTTGAAGCAAGTCAAGTTCTGATCGCAGATTTAGCTTTGAAAATTCGCCGCCGGAGCCGACGCCCGCATTATTAATGAGCATATCAATTTGGATACCTAGTCTTTGGGTCTCTTTAAAAACAAGAGATGTAGCATCAGGGCTGGCCAGGTCAATTGCTATAAACCGTGCTTTTATACCATATTTGCTTGATAATGCTGCGCATTTATCTTTAAGTTTTTCCGCACTTCGCGCAACAAGGAGGAGGTCATGTTTTCTTTCCGCCAGTTTGGTGGCAATAGCTTCTCCAATTCCTCCCGATGCTCCAGTGATCAATATTGTTTTCATGTCTACATTTTTAGTTATGTTACAAAACTGCGTAAGTTCAATAATAAAAATGTATCTGGATGTCGCAATTTTGTGTCCATAAGTCGGTTCAGATGGCAAGTGCTTATATAGCGCGAAATCTAATACAGGAAGCCGAAGGACGTAGTAGTTATAAATTCCTGTCTTTTCACAGCATGCTGTGAAAAGACAGGAGCAGAAAATTATGTTTAGATCTCTTTATGCTTTAGCAATGCAAGCGCTTGCTCTGTTCTTCAGGAACAAACGCTATATGCATCGCGAATTTGATAAGATCAGTTCAGACATGTACCAGGATAATTAGAACCCGGTTCTTCGGGTCATGATCAGTTTTAGATCCTCCAGTGCAGCTTCACGAAGCGGTCCGGCAATGGTGCGATACTCCTCACTCAAAGCCATAGACTTAAAAGCCTCGGCGCTGGGATATTCGACCATTGCGATAGCATCCCAAAATTCGCCTTCAGCCGCAACGATATTACCTAAAACTTCTGTCACTAAGGCGACCTTAACACCTTCTATACCCAGTTGCTTGATAACCCGGTTAAAAGCAGGGACATATTCTTCAAAATATATGCGCTTATCTCTGAACTTCAACATGTTCAGCATCAGTATAGGGCCTTCGCCTTCTTCGATATTGGGAAATTTGATCATTGTATAAAAGTTAGATGTTAAAAAAAAACCGACGTTCTCTTTCATTCCATGCACTCGTGTAAGTGAGAATTGCCTCTTCGATGTTCTTAATGTTTTCCATAGCACAAAGGTCGCCGTCAATCGCCGGAAAAAAGTTCAACTGGTTGAAGGTTTTCATTTTTTCATCGTCTAAATCTCTATTAGGATGTAGCCCGTCATACCCATGGCGGAGACCGTGTCTTTAGCCTAAATTCCAGCATCCATTCAAATGAAGTTTCGCCGCTACCAAAGTCGCCATGGCATGTATGTCAGGTTTTGGCTGAAGAGTTCGGCGAGAGCCGCATCTCGGTTAATGCCATAGCAAGTTGCTGTGGACACAAATATGCTTAGGACCATTTCTCAATTATTCTCCGAGAAAGGAAAACGGTTGAATGGCAAATTTATTTAGGCTAATGGCGGGTTCGTATGAGAAATACCATCAACACCTCCTGACTATACTCGAATCAAAGCGATTCGGAGCACGCTTGATACAACTATACGAGCCTCACGGGGTATTCGAAACGGCCTTTCCACTACAACATTGTGACTTTTGGCTACACCTGCTTGCCGGCTAGTTATGAACTTCGCAATTATAAAAACATTAATATGCAAAATGGAACTAAAAATTGGACAGCATCTCAAATCCCTCAAAGAAACAGTGGTTTGGCTGTAATTACCGGTAGTACAGAAGGTATTGGATACGAAGATGCATTAGCATTATCATCCTCTGGATGGAGTGTGATAATGATGGGGCGTAACGCGCAAAAAGGGGCCGAGTCAATTGCTAAGATTCATCAGATTAACCGGAGCGCAAAAATAAGTTTCGAAAAAATAGACCTTGCAGATCTATCTTCGATCGAAGCCTTTGCTTCGCGAATGATTTCAAAAGGGCAAGCCATCGATCTTCTAATAAATAACGCCGGTGTAATGACACCACCAAAACGACTTGAAACTGCTGATGGCTTTGAGTTACAGTTCGGCACAAACCATATCGGTCACTTTGCATTGACGGCACAACTTCTTCCACTATTATGTAAATCACCAGGTGCTCGCGTTGTTACTGTTTCAAGTATAGCAAATCGGGAGGGAATAATCAATTTTGATGACCTTCAGTCAAAATCTTTTTATGCTCCAGGGAAAGCATACAGTCAGGCAAAACTTGCGAACTTGATGTTTTCTTTGGAACTGCAGCGACAAAGTGAAAAGCAAGGTTGGGGTATCGTGAGTATAGCTGCTCATCCAGGTGTCTCCCGAACAAATCTACTTATTACCGGAGCAGGGCGATGGAGTGCCGCAGGAATAGCGAGAACTTTTCTTCCGTTTTTGTTCCAGCCATCTGCAAAGGGAGCCTTGCCAACATTATATGCAGCCACTTCTCCGGACGCCAAAGGAGGTTTGTATTACGGACCAAACAAAATGATGGAGACCCGGGGATTTCCAGCTATCGCAAGAATACCTGTACAAGCAGAAGATGTAAATGTGTCTTTAAGATTATGGGAGGTATCGCAAGAGTTAGCTAAGGTGGAATTTTAGCACCGTTGTGGTTGTGCTTTCATCCTGTAGTGCTAGAAAAACACTGTATATCAGTAACAAAATAGGCAATACCATCACATTGTTGGTGGATGGCTCCTACATAAACAAATACCCTATTGCTTTTACTATTAAATAACATTTTACAATAAACAAGATGAATACGATTCAAAACAATGACAAGTTACCAATGGGTTTAACGATATTGTCAAACGCATTGCCACCGGTAGGATTTTATCTGTATTACAGATTTAGAAAAGCATTTCCTGAAAAAGCACGAACGGCTCTTATTAATGCAATTTTAGGCATACCAATTGGGTTGATTGGCGGTTATTTGTTACAAACTTACGTTCTGAAATAATATGATAAAGAACATTATTTCATTAATCTTACTGATTGTTTCGGTAGGCTTGAGTTTAAGTCACGGTTGGGGTTCCTTGAATTACAAGAAAAACCCTGAATCATTTAAAATGATGTCGCAATTGGGTTTAGCGGAATGGACAATGCCTGTATTTGGTATTTCTGCGATATTGGTTGGCATACTGCTGCTGCTACCCAAAACATTTTTCATCAGCAATCTGCTCAATGCCTTGTCGGTTGTATTCATAATGGCATTTGCATTACGGGCAGGAAACTATGTTATAGCCTTGATAGAAATTCCGTTTTTAGCTATACCTCTGCTTTTGATCTGGTTGAAATACCCTTTTCAAAATTAAAGATAAATAGATAAACAAGAGGAAGCTTTTCATATCAACTATTGCGGTGGCTTCAATTTTACAGGTAGCAAGATCCAAGTAATACCTTCGTAGGACGTAGCGGGTGTGGATTCCAGTGTTGAGAAAAACAACGTAATGCGGCGTTAAAGTGGTTTAAACCAGGTGGAATCATTTTCTTTAAACTGTTTATGATTTTAACCACAGACGGAAGTATGGCAAAATCTAAATCATTAAAACCGACGACTGCGCCTGGTGTGCATGAATAGACAACGTATCGCCACGGCTGTCGATTTAGGAAATATATTTTAGTAAATTACCTTTAGTAACATGAAAAATAAAAAACCACATAGGATAAATAGCATTACGGAGCTGCACAAGCTTGGCGGCTATGACAAACCGCAGCATCCGCTTATTAGTATTTTAAATCTGGAAGGTTTAGCCAACAGTACCGATATCACAACCGTAATATTTGATTTCTACGTGGTGTCTATGAAGCGGGGTTGTAACAAACTCTTTTATGGCCAACAGAAATATGATTTTGACGAAGGAATGTTAGGTTTTCTTGCTCCGGGGCAAATACTGCGTGGCGAAGACAATGGTTTACCACATAATTTAAGCGGCTGGATGTTATTTATCCATCCGGACTTTTTATGGAATACCTCACTGGCAAAAAAAATAAAGCGGTACGAATATTTTGGTTACAATACTAATGAAGCTTTGTTTCTCTCCGACAAAGAAGAAACTGTCATCAACGGAATTATAGATAATATTAGAAGCGAGTATAGTTCCAACATTGACAAGTTTAGCCAGGATATTATTATTTCCAGCCTTGAAACACTATTGAATTACGCAGAACGCTTCTATGAACGCCAGTTCATTACCCGCAAAATAACCAACCACAATATCCTGAACCGTCTGGAGGATGTACTGGGGGAGCGTATCAATAGCGAAGACCTGCTTTTAAAGGGATTGCCCAGTGTTCAAGATATTGCCGATATCCTGAATATGTCATCCAAGTATTTAACCAGTTTACTAAAGCAGCTTACCGGCCAGACCACCCAGCAGTTGATTCACGAAAAACTGATCGAAAAGGCAAAAGAAAAGCTATCGACCTCAGAATTATCTGTTAGTGAAATTGCATACCAACTCGGATTTGAACATCCCCAGTCATTTAATAAGCTATTTAAAAGCAAGACCAATCAAAGTCCTTTAGATTTTCGGCAATCGTTTAATTAAATAACATGTATATCCAGCTCTCATAAAGGCTTGAAGAATTGAATTTATAATAATAATTATTACCTTTTTAATAATAGCAACAAACAGTTTTAAAAAATTGTTACCTAAGAAGCAGGTAACAATGAGTAATAAACTTCTAAAAGAAACGTACAGTCCCATGTACTTTCCAGATTATATTCCATGGGTTACCACACATGGGTAAAACGGTAGCCCCTACCGTGCTTGGTGCACCGAACCTGAATTGAATCACGACACACCAAGTTTTGCAATTAACCCTCCTGAAAGAAACCCCTATCAGCAGCAGGGGCTTGCTGTCGTTTTTGTTTTGCGAGCTATGCTTATTTATTTTCCAACTTTACTTTGAATGTTTGCAGGATAGCGTTCGCCTACAATTTTTATTTCAGCTAATGCAGAATTTATTTTGCTTAATTCGTCATTGCTTAGCGAAATATTAATTCCAGCAATGTTTTCTCGTAAACGGTTCAGTTTTGATGTTCCTGGAATTGGAACAATGAATGGCTTTTGAGCCAACAACCAACCTAATGAAATTTGTGCAGGTGTGGCATTTGTGTCTTTCGCAATAGAAATAACTAAATCAACTAATGCTTGATTGGCTTCTCGGTTTTCTTGATTGAAACGTGGCGACATACTTCTTCCATCTGATTTATCAAATTTCGTTCCTGCATTTATTGTTCCTGTCAAAAAGCCTTTGCCTAACGGACTGAAAGGCACGAAGCCAATTCCTAACTCTTCCAATGTTGGAATGATTTCGTTTTCGGGTTCACGATAAAACATCGAGTATTCACTCTGTAAGGCTGTTACTGGTAAAGTTGCGTGAGCCCTGCGAATAGTTTCACCATTCGCTTCCGAAAGCCCAAAATGCTTTACTTTGCCCTGTTGCATTAGGTCTTTTACAGCTCCTGCAACTTCTTCAATTGGGACATTAGGGTCAGGTCTGTGTTGATAAAACAAATCAATACAATCTGTTCTTAGTTTTTTCAACGAAACCTCTGCAAGTGCTTTTATGCTTTCGGGACGACTGTCTAAGCCTAACTTGAAGTTACCGTCTTTAAAACCGAATTTTGTAGCAATTATGACGTCTTTGCGAATTGGTTCCAGTGCTTCTCCGATGAGTTGTTCATTATTTGCATAAGCTTGCGCAGTATCAAAAAATGTGATGCCACTTTCAAATGCCGAACGCAATAGCATGATGTTTTCTCCCTTTGTAGGTGCATTGGGGAAACTCAATCCCATACAACCGAAACCTAATGCCGATACTTCTAGTCCGCTGTTTCCTAATTTTCTTGTTTTCATTTTCTTATTTAAGATTGTAAAACAAAGGTCAGCTTTGAAAATAGCAAAGTATTTGTCATATGGCAAAAAGTGATTTTATCGTATTTTTTTTCTTATTCTGCTCAAAGATGATTGCGTAATTCCCAAATAAGAAGCAATGAATGACAAAGGCACACGATTTGCCAATGTAGGAAAGTTTTCAATAAAGTCAAGATACCGTGTGGTTGCATCCTGGGAAACCAATTCACTCCTTCTTGCAATTTTTTCCCGGTGATATTTTGCGGTTATTTTTTGAAGAATAATGTCCCACCCGATAATTGTTTCAGCAATTTCCTTCCAATCCTTTTTTGAAAAAACAATTAATCTACAATCGGTAACGGCTGATAGGTATTCAGAAGGCGTATATACTTCATCAATGCTGTTACCAGATAAAATCAAATGATTTTCGTCCAAGAAATATCTTGTAATTTCTTCACCTTTGTTATTGTAGTAAAAAACACGAATAATACCGTGTATAAGAAACCCTATCTGCTTTACTATTTTTCCTGCTTCCCAATAATATTCGTCCTTGCGAAGTTCTAATAAGTTTGCTTTGCCTATAATTAGATCAGTTTGTTGTTTGTTCAAATCAGCGAATTTTAAAACGTATTCTATAAATTTCTCCATTTAGCAAAGTTATCACTCTTGATTTGATAGTTATTTGTCATTTGGCAAAATATACAGTCTGTTGAATGTATGTGTGGATGCCATTTTATTAGCCTGCATAGTTTTTCAATTACTGTCTCAAATATGACGTTAGGTGCTCGCATATCATATCAAATTCACCTGTGATTCTTAAAAAATAACTTTCCAAGTGGTAAATTAAAAAATCAAACCTATTGATTTTCTCTTTTTTAAGGCTTTTGGTGGTACGGAAATTGGCCATTAAAATAGCCGATTGATCTAATTGTTTTAACAAGGTATGAACTTGAGCCATTCTAAGATAGCATGAATGAAAATATTCTTCATGTTTATATAATTTTCTGTTAGGGGCAAAACTATATTCTGAGCTTCTATTTCTCCCTGTATTTATGATAATATCGGCTCCCATCAAATTCATTGCCACCATGAAAGGATCTTTATCCATTTCTATACGAAATTACTGTGATGAAAATCTGTTGAATAATCTTTCAAAAGTTAATGATTTCATCTATATGTCCATTTATTAGTTTATGAAATACATAGTTTGTGATTTAAAATTTCTCGTATTGATTGTTAATCATATATCAAATTAAAGGCACTTTAGGGAGCCGAATAGGGCATATCTTATTAAATTACATATTGCCTAAGCTTAGTGACCCGGTAAACGTTTTTATAGTTGATTAGCATTTAAGAAAGTTCGTCCAGATTTGCAGCAATTGTAATAAAATTGCAATACATAAGATCTTAAGATAGCATCTATTATGTTTTTCATTCATTATTTTTAAGATCGCTTTGGTTCTTGATGATTTGTGAACACCATAATGATTTCACAATTAAAACCCATATGATTTATATTTTTTTTAATTAATACACTCTGATCTGTTCGGGATATTATCCTAAGAACTTTGTCACAATCTGTTAAATCAATTGACCAATCAATTACACTTTGTGAAAATGGTTCTATTGCTTTCGATATTTTGACAAGATCGTTAGGGGCACCGATATCAGTATACATAATTGTGATAATTCTGCACATTTTTTATAGTTTTTAAGACGGTTTATTACGGGCACATCATTAATTGAGATTTAAAAATCAAATTTGATAAAGAAGCGTAAACCATTCTTGGAAATGCCAGAATGATCCAGATAGCTGAACCGTCGAACATAATCGATGCGCAACAGCTTAAAGATGTTGGAAATGCCCACACTACCTTCTATATAAGGTCCGTTGTCCATTTTATAGGTAATCGGTACATCTCCAGGCCGAATGGGAAAGCCAAAGAGTTCCGAATGCAATGATGGATCATTACGATTATTGATACCGCCCCACACACTTTTGAAATCTATGACCTCGCGCCATTTTAGTTTTTTGATTAAGGGAACTTTATTCAGAAAGAAACCGTTAAAGCTATGATCAACATAGATTGCAGCATAATGGTCACTGGCAAACTCCAGAAAATTCATCAGATTGCAGGATTGGAATTGGAATGCGTATGACTGATTCGCCCGGTGTATATCCAGAAGGGGAAATGGTGCCCTACCGAATACGTTATTTGCCTCGGTCCCAATGTCAGTATATCCAAATTGAGTCCAGTAATATCGCTTGGTAATATTGGCAGTAAGGCTTTGGTAATTGTATTCTCCACCAAAAAGTCCTTTTACGCCCTGATTGTATTGCAGCGTAAAGATTGGATATTTGTCCGCTATGGGCGTGCGGTATAGTTTACCCTGATAGAATTTTTCATGAGGTGCATAACGCAATTGCAGTGAAAGTTCAGTGGTAGTTAATTTCTCTATATGTTTCTGTTTACCCCTAACCACATTTTGGAAATAAAGTGCTCCAGCAGGGCGTTGCGTCCATGTCTTGAAGCCAAAGTTGTAAGAAAGATGATTTCGAAATTCGTGTACATGATCTAACCGAAAGATATCGTTGTATAACCAAAGATCATTATTTCCTCGTTTGAACGATAGTAAAAAGCTGCTTTCTTGAACGAATTGCAATTCCTGCCCCGGGATCTTGGTGTCGTGCTGAAAGCTTACTCGCAAGTAATTTTGCGGGAAGCGATAGATTGATTTGTTATTGAGCGAGTAAGTTCCGCTCAGAAAATATTTAAATTTTTTGTCCCTGAATCCGTAAGCACCGTAAGTCTCAAAATAATAGCGTTCACTTAGCGCCGTTGTTGTACGCCCGCCCAGGCGGGGCTTGAAACCTTCTATGGGGTTAAAACTGTAAAATGTATTGACCGGGCCCATTTCGAAAGGTCCGAAATTCTTGTAACCTGCGAAGAGAAGCGTGACAAGGTCCATAGTCCTCTTAAAGGAAGGGATGGTTTGCAGACTGTCGATATTGTTATAGATATCGCGCTGTGGTATGGTTAAACTATCCATACGGTTGCTGCGCCAGTAAGTATCACTCTTCTGGCCAGCATCTTTAAGCGTCACGACCGATGGGTCGCTGAAGACTGAATCTGCAAGCGGAAGATCAATGATCATATCTTTAAGCTTGACTGTGCGCTGTCCGAAAATGCCTCCGCCTTTGTTTTTATTGATGCCGAAATCCATTTTGAGGTCACTGCTGCTCAAATGGTACTTGTTATTAGCTATTTGCTCAAATGACAGTATTACCTCCATTTGGCGTACAAAGTTTAAATTGATGTTCTTGTTAACGGTCAACACTGCATGCTTTACCGCGTAGTTGCCATTGAGCGTAATGTAGATACGCCCCTCGAAAAGCATGTCGGTCGTGTTGCGTGGCGTAAAACTGAGTTCTACTAAATGGGGGCTCTGATCCTTCAGAGTATCGGTAATGAAGTATTTATAATAGGCAGGTGCAGCGTTCGCAATCGGACTCAAAATCTGGTTGCCCAGCAAGGAGATACTGTTGTCGTAGATCTCGATGTCCTGGTACATCCGGTTGAAATACTGACTTAATCCGTTATTATCGAAAAAATTCTCATTGTACTTGACCTGCTTGTTAGCCCTGATGATCTGCTTATTTTTTTGAGGGGCTTTTCGGTAATAGTTGTCCGATAACTTTTCTTCCAGATACAGGGGCAATAAGTTTTTACCGCCGATGGCCGTGGAATCCTGCTCTTTGAATAAGAACTGGTAATTGTGGAACATCTTCCGGCTTTTATATTGATCGGACAAATTGCTAAGAGAGAAGAATAACTTTTCATACTGCTTGTACTGCCTGTATGTGGCAGATTCAGGGCGGTTTTTTTCCCTATTGGAGATAACCTTACGGATCAGTTCCACTGCGGGATTGTTTTTGTTGCTGTACTTTTTCTTTTTAGCGCCAACAACTAGCACCTCGTTGAGCTGTTGATTGCTTCGGTGCAGCTGAATGTCGATTACTTGTTCCTCATCTGGTCTGATTGGAAAATCTCTAGTGGAATATCCGGTATGTGAAATGCTGATTCTGTACTGGGAGCCATTACCAGATAGGCGAAAATAACCTTGCCCGTCGGCTGCTGTTCCTTTTCCTGTACCTGCAAAGATAATTGACGCATACGGAATCACTTTTTTTGAATTCGCATCCGTTACTGTCCCGCTGACAGTCGTCACCTGTGCTTTTGCAACCTGCTGCACTGATAGGAGCATTATGATGGCTATCAGCGACATGATCATGTGCTGGATGGTCATATGCTTTGAACAATTTTTCATAAAAAAAGTGATTTCGTCTGTAATTCAGTTTATTCATATCGCAGTGCCTCTATTGGATCAAGCCGCGACGCTTTCAAGGCAGGGTAGTAACCGAAGAAAATGCCAATCAGAGTGCAAAAGGAAAAGGAAATCAGTATAGGATAAGTCAGCGCCGCTGCTGGCCAACCCAGCATGGTTTCAATGATGAGTGAACAAACCTTTCCAAGCAAGATACCAGCAACACCACCGCTTACGCTGATCATGATCGCTTCGATTAGGAACTGGCTGAGGATGTCTTTACCCCGTGCACCAATGGACATACGCAAGCCAATCTCCCGGGTTCTTTCGGTTACCGTGACATACATGATGTTCATAATACCGACGCCACCGATCAGCAGGGAAATACCGGCAATCCCCATTAATAAGAGGGTTAGCAGGCTAGAGATAGTGTTTAACGTTTTAAGCATCTCCACTTGTGTAAGTACCTCGAAGTCGTTAGATTCTTCCTTGCGTAGACGATGGGAGGTTCGAAGCAGGTCGACGATCTCTTTCGTTGCTGCATCTGATAGTGCTTCTGATTTTGCCGATGCATAGATGCCGCCAAAGTAGATCGAAGCAACAACCCTTTTCTGTACAGTAGTGTATGGCGAAAGGATGATATCATCCTGATCCTGCCCGAACGCACTTTGTCCCTTCATATTCAGTACACCGATTACCTTCAAGGGCAGCTTACCGAAACGGATGATCTTACCAACGGGGTTTACGTCTTTCGCAAAAAGATGGTTGACAACAGTCTGGCCCAGTAAACAAACTTTAGCATACGTGCGTACCTCTTTTTCAGAAAACATAACGCCATCTCTTAGTGATAGATTCCTGATAGACAAAAACTGCTCATTAACCCCTTCGATCGTTGTTGGCCAGTTCAAAGCACCATGAATGACCTGACCGGCTGACTGTGATGAAGGTGATACTGCCTGAACATATAATGTATTTTCTTCAATCAAGTTGACATCCTTCATGGTGAGCGTCTGGAGGTCGGCACTTTGAATGCGGGTGCCTCCCGGATCATTGCTAACAGGTGTGATCATAATGAGGTTAGTTCCCATGGTGGCCAAAGTAGCTTTGACCGTATATTTTGCGCCTTCTCCGGCTGCGCCAATCAGGATGACTGCTGCTACGCCGATAATAATTCCGAGCATCGTCAGAAAAGCGCGTAATTTATTGCGCATTATTGCTTTAAAAGCGAGCTGTATGAGATTAAAAAGTTCCATTTCTTAATAGTCATCGGCTATGGGAAGTTCCTCCAGCATTTGTCTGGCGGAACGTAAATGCTGATTGTAATTATCTTTAACCACCTGTCCGTCTTTAAGAATGATGGTACGGCTGCTGAAAGCAGCGATATCCGGCTCGTGGGTTACAAAAACAATGGTTTTTCCCTTTTCTTTGTTCAGTTCCTGCATAAGTGCCATGATCTCGTAGGACGTCCTCGTGTCGAGGTTGCCCGTTGCTTCATCTGCCAGGATTATGACCGGTTCATTGACCAATGCCCGCGCAATAGCTACCCGTTGTTGCTGTCCGCCCGATAGCTCATTAGGCATGTGGTGCATCCTTTCGGATAAGTTCACTGCTTTTAATGCAGCCACTGCCCGGTCACGACGCTCCGAGGAGCTGATGGAAGGGTTATAGAAAAGTGGAAGCTCGACATTTTCCAGTGCGCTGGTTCTTGGTAACAGGTTGTAGGCCTGGAATACAAAACCTATCTTAAGGTTACGTAACTTAGCAAGCTCATCACGGTCTAACTGACCAACGTTTATGTCGTCAAGGTAATAGTTGCCTTCAGTGGGCTTGTCCAGGCAGCCAAGCGCATTGAGCAAGGTCGTTTTACCAGACCCACTACTCCCCATGATCGTAACAAATTCCCCGGCATTGATGTCAAAGGAGAGTCCTCTCAGTACACGGATGGTGTCAGTGCCACGCTGGAACTGTTTCTTGATGTTGTTTAAAGACAGTATCTTTTTCATCAGTACATATATTTTTTTTAGTAGTTATTATTGTTTTTTGACGTTCGAGCTGCCTTGGGCCGTTTTATCTGTTATGAGGGTTTCATCAGGGGTGGTATTGAGAAGGTGGTGGGATGGGTAATGATGTGACCACAAGATCGTTCCTGCTCAAACCACCCAGTATCTGCACACGGTTATTATCGTCAATGCCCATCGTCACCTGGCGTTCTTTCAAAATATTTCCTTCTTTTACCCATACATAACTACCTTTTGCTTTGATCTTGCCTCCCTCTGCGCTTGACGAAGCGTCCTTTTTTAAAGGAACGACTTCGTATTTGCCTTCAAGCGTAGAATCGGGTTGAAACCTCAGCGCCCTAGCTGGAATGCACAGTGCGTTATGGAGTTCTTTAGTGTAAACAATAATATTGGCGGTCATACCTGGCTTTAGTTTCATATTCTCATTTGGCGCATTGATGATCGTTGTAAAGGATACAACGTTGGCAGCTACCTTAGGATGTAGCCGAACCTCGGCTACTGTACCTTTAAACGATTCGTCGATAAAGGCATCGACTGTAAAAGTTGCGCGCTGACCTTTTTGGATGTTTCCGATATCGGCTTCATCAATAGCAGCTTGTACCTGCATTTTTGTAATGTCTTTAGCGATTACGAACAGGGTAGGGGTATTGAACATGGCGGCCACGGTCTGCCCGATGCTGATATTACGGGACAGTACTACCCCATCTATCGGCGAATAAATGTCAGCAAAGGATAGGTTCTTGGTCGAGGACCTCAACTGTGCCTCAGCATTTTCAACAGTGGATGTTGCCGAATGATATGCGTTCAGTGTACGTTCGTATTCCAGTTTACTGATCGATCCGGAAGCATATAGCTGCTTCTGACGTTCAAAATTGCTCTTGTCGAAAGCGAACTGGGCGCGCTGTTGACGCACGGTGGCGGCGTTCTGATCGACCATCGCCCTGAGCAAGGTCTTGTCCAGTTGTGCAAGTAACTGGCCCTTTTTAACGACCGAATTGAAGTCGGCATTTAGTACGCTGATCGTTCCGGAAACTTGTGTTCCTACAGATACGGTGTCAAGGGGTTGTATTGTACCTGTGGCAGTCACGCTTTGTGCAATGTAGCTATAGGAAGGTCTTTCCACTGGCAGAATGAGATCTTTGTCCGAATTTCTGAAAAAGAATATCCAGGTAAGTGTCCCTGCCAATGCAGTGATGGCAATGGTTAGGTAAACCTTGTAATTCCTTCTCATTTTATTGTCGGTATCCTTTGTAGAAGTCATAAATCCTATATGTTAGAGCTGCGGTATATTTTGCTTGTAAGAATTGCTGCTGTGCCTGTGTGTAAAGTGCTTTCTGCTGGAGAAATTCTACCATGTTGATCAGCCCCGTTTTCAATTGCTCAACAGCGACTCGGTACGTCTCACTATTATAATTCAGAGATGCCGCCGCACCCTTCAACTGGTTCTGGGCGTTGATCAGGTTATTGTAAACCCTTTCAATAGCCAGTGACAGGGCAGTTCTGGCATCGGTGAGGTTTAGTTTCGCCTGTTCAATGCCGATCTTTGCTTCAGATACATTTACCGCGTTAAGTTTCCGGGTAAATATGGGTACCGACATACTGAGACTGATCTGCTGACTGAAATTGTCACCTAATTGCCTAGGAGTGGAGGTAGATGAACCAAAGTATCTTGAACCAGCATAACCTGCGAGCGTCAGTGTCGGTAGATAACCAGCTCGCGCCTTGGCAAGACCGGCATCGGCAACAGCGATGCCTATGGTCGCGTTCCTGATCTCCGGACGGTTGCTCAGTGCCTGTTGTTGTACAAATGGCATGTTGTCTGGTTTTGCCTGTATTGGAGATAGGTCGACCACAACAATGTCCAGATCGGTCATTGTTGGTAATTGAAGTAATTGCTTTAAACTTATCAGATCCTGCCGCTCAGCATTCTCCGAATTGATGAGCAGGTACTGATCATTAGCTAGCTGAGACTCCAGTTGCATCAGGTCCTTCCTGGCAATGCTACCGGCCACAAGCTTTTGACGTGCCTGATCTACCTGTGCAGCGGAGGTGCCCACCAATGAGCGTGCGTAGACAATGCTTTCTTTGTCTAGCAAAGCATTGAGATATTGCTGGATAATCTGCAGAGTGATGTCATTATCCTGCTGGATAACGGCCAGCTTGGCAGACGCTAACTGCAAGCCCTTTTGACGGATATCACTGTTCAGGTAACCACCGCGAAAAAGCGTCCAGCTCGAACTCAAGCCAAAGTCACCCGAACCATTCCATCCGGACTCACCGCTCACCGCTGTATTGCTATGGTCGACAAATCTGGTGCCGGACGCATAAAGATCCGGCGTTTTGGCGGCACGGGACAGGAGGAGTGCTTGTTCGCTTGTCCGCTGCTCTAGTTGCCTGCGTTTCAACGCAATGTTATGTTGTCGGGCATAGCGAATGCAGGTTTCAAGATCCCAAATGACCAACGTGTCTTTTGACGGCTCCTGTGCATGGCTTTTTGCCAAGAGTACAGTGATCAAGATTATGATTATTACCAGACGGACCAGAGCAATGGCAGGCAGGATCATGTAAATACGGTAATACATAACATTGTATTAATTTTTGGGTACAACAGCGGTTATTCTCTGAACGGTATGTGCTGAAAATATACCATAGGCAAAGTCGCCCTTTAGATTCGTGGGTGGATTAGTTGGCGTAGTAGAGTATGGTCCGTCAGTCATGAATTGCGAAAGAGTGAAGAAATAATCATACGCACTTTTGTCTGTGCAACGGAATTCGAATAATACTTTATCACCTTGTTTAATCTCAGCATCGGGATTAAACAGCAGTTGTTCATTCAGCAATCCGTTGAAGGTATTGTCATTGAGTGTGAAATAAGTTTTGTCGAGTTTACCATTAACAGTTTGAATAAAGCGATAATTGTTCACCGCATTAGCCGGATCGGTAAATACAGGCAGCGTGGAATATTCCGGGCCGCCTGAATCACCTTTGCTGGTGAAAAGGTCGAACTTTATGGTGTCCAATTTGACTGGTTGCGGCATAGTGCTTATGGCATTGAAAATTTTTCCTTCGACGCTTACCTTCAGGTTGTACGTCTTGCCTGGAACACCAGTCAGGATCGTAGTTTGATAGACACCCGGTGTGGTCTCTTTGAGTGTTTCTGTCACACCGGTGTTATCTGATATGGTGACCAAAGCCCCGCTTACGGCTGGCAGCGTATTCGATTTGGTGAAATCAACGGTTTTACGGATCTGTACCGTATAAGGTCCTGCTTCGTTCGTGATGTTACCTTCGATCACGATCTGTGGCTCAGTAGACTTTAATTTCAGGTCTATTTCTTTGGTGCAGGAAGTTAGGAAAAGCACTAATGCTATAATAGGAATGATGATCTTTTGCATGATGATAAATCTTAAAATTTGAAATTATAGGTTACGGAAGGTATCCAGCGGAATAGTGTGGTTTGTTTAACCACTGTTTTGTTGGGATCGGTCTCACTGTCCTCGAAGGACAGCGTGTAAGGATTCTCCCTGCCATACACATTGTACAAGCTGAAGTTCCAGGATACTTCTCTGCCCCGTTTGTTTGTTTTTGTGTAGGTTGCAGCAAGATCCATCCGGTGGTAAGCAGCCATTCGGTCTCCGTTACGGTCGGTATAAACGAAAATACTTTGTCCTCCAAGCTGGTATTTACCTTTTGGAAGGGTTACGGCATTACCGGTGCCGTAGACCCATAATCCAGATAGCGACCATTTAGGTGAAAGATCATATACACCTACCACTGAAACGTCGTGCGTGCGGTCTTGTCTGGCATTATACCATTTGTTGTTATTGATCCCATCTATTTTTCTTTCCGTTTTCGCCAAGGTATACCCGATCCAACCGGTAAGTCTGCCCTGGGTTTTCTTGACCAGGAACTCTGCACCGTACGCCCTTCCTTTACCAAAAAGAAGTTCACTCTCCACATCCCTCGACGTGCTGATGTCCGCGCCGTCCTTGTAATCGATCTGGTTCTTCAGGGATTTGTAATAAACCTCGAAGCTGGTCTGATACTTATTATTATTAAAGTTTCTGGCGTATCCCAAGCTGTATTGGTCACTGACTTCTGGTTTTATGTTATAGCTGTCGCCGAACCACTGATCCGTAGGTGCGGTGCTCGTGCTGTTGCTAAGCAAATGCAAGTGCTGTGAGTTGCGTGCGAACCCACCTTTTATGCTGCTTACATCGCTGATTAGGTAGTTAAACTGCATCCGGGGCTCTACATTGAAGTAGGTCTTGCCGATCTTACCTGAAGCCAGCATTACACTGTCGGTCTGTATCCCCTTGTTAAAGATACGGTAGGTATCAGCCCCAAGAATCGAATAGGCGGACAAGCGAACGCCATGATCAATCGTCAGTTTGTCAGTTATCTTAAATGTGCTGTTGATAAAGGTGGCATTTTCGTAGGAAGAGCGACCCTTCTTGTCTGTTGGCATTATCGCACCTCTGGTAACCCTTGTTGGGATCAGGTTGTGACGGATCGCATTAAACCCGAATTTAACAGTATGGTTCGTATTCCGGAACCAGGTCATTTCTTCTTTCAAATTGAAATCCTGGATCTTTGAATTAAGGCGGGTCTGACTGTTGCTTGCCCCGAAGTTCATCTTGTAATTGTAATCACTGTAGATGAAAGAGGCGTTGGAGAACAATTTGGGGCTGAACTCAGAAGACCAGCGGAGGGTGGCTGTTTTATTTCCCCAGTCAACCGCCAATGATTTGCCTATGCCAAGCACATCCTTTCCAAGATAACCGGAGAAAAATATCCTGTTCTTGTCATTGATCTTGTAATTCGCTTTTGCATTGATATCGTAGAAATATAACGTGTTATCTTTATTATCGTCTGAAAGTTTTAGGAAGAGGTCGACATAGGTCCTTCTTGCGGAGACAATGAAAGAGCCCCTGTCTTTTGCAATGGGACCTTCAAAGCTTCCCCTGCTGCTGATCAGACCGATCCCGGCACTTCCATTATACTTTTGGTTGTTACCGTCTTTCATCTTTACATCCAGTACCGACGACAGGCGTCCGCCATATTGCGCCGGGCTGTTTCCTTTTAGAATGGTAACATCCTTTAACGCGTCACTATTAAAAGTGCTGAAGAAACCCAGCAAGTGCGATGCGTTATAAACCGGCGCTTCATCAAGCAGAATCAAATTCTGGTCGGCCGCACCTCCCCGAACGAAGAAGCCTGCACTGCCTTCCCCAGCAGATTTGATGCCGGGCAAAAGTTGCGCAGTTTTAATGATGTCTTTTTCCCCGAAGATCACTGGTATCTTGGCCACACTGCCCGGTGTCAGCTTTTCCACGCCAATTCGCGCCTCGCGTATATTATCGTCCCCTCTTTTAGCGGTGATTCCTACTTCAGTTAGTAAATTTGAATTATCGGCCATTGCATGATTAAGCTTCAAATTACCAGTCAGGTTAACCTCTACAGTATCATTCTGGTAACCGATCATACGAAATACTAGTTTGTGCTTTCCGGCAGGCAGCGTTAGCGAATAAAATCCATAAGCGTTTGTAGCCGTTCCACTTCCGGTCCCCAGTACATAGGCGGTCGCACCTATAATGGTTTCACCATTTTTTTTATCGGTGATCGTACCATTCACAGTGAAACGGGATTGAGCGAAGGATATCGTCGTGCTTAATAATAAAAAGATGTTTAATGTGATTTTGTACATGATCGTGAATTGGTGTTTTTGATGGATATATTCTGTTCTAATAGCATTGCGTTTTTGATGATCAACAGAACAAAGGTGCCGTCAAATGTTATCTAGTAGAAATTTTTGAGATGAACGAAAGGAGTTCTGCGAAGAACGGGAGCATTTTGAGGAATTTAAATGCAGTTCTCTGTTGCGCTCTGTCAGATAGCATAAAAAAACCGGACCATTTGGTCCGGTGTATACATCATTTGAGACAATAATTATCGATATTACTTTTTTTCAATAACGGTTCTGTACAGTAAATCAGGTGGTATACTGGTTAAAAAATTCTTCGGAGTAAGTTTTTCCAATGGGAATTTCCTGACCTGCCAGGAAAATCGTTGCACCACGCACGCCCTCTATCTTAAACAGCGGGATAATAAAACTGCGGTGGACCCGGATAAAGTCGCTTGATGGGAGTTTATCCATCATATCCTTCATGGACATTCGGACTACGATCGTTTTTCTATCTTTAATATAGATCCGGAGGTAATCTGCTAACCCTTCGATATAGTGGATATCTGCCAGTGGGATCTTGACCAAAGTAAAATCTGCTCTGATAAAAATGGATTGATCCCGAGTCTTCTCTTTTTTATCGATGTAATCAAGGTAATCCTGTGCCTTTGCAACCGCCTGCCCAAATCTTTTTTGGTTGATTGGTTTTAACAGATAATCGATCGCGTTCAATTCATAGCTCGCCGCTGCATATTCACTGAATGCTGTGGTGAAGATCACCATGGTATTTTGTTCTAACGACTTGACGAGATTTATTCCGGTCATGGCGGGCATATGTATATCGCAAAATATAAGGTCGGCGGGAAACTTACGCAGATGCTTCAGCGCTTCACTAGGTTTGGTGAAAGTTTTTTGCAGGTTAATACCTGGATGTTTTTCACACAAGGATATGATCACATTTAATGCGAGCGGTTCGTCGTCTATGGCTATTGCATTGATCATTGCAGGTCGATATGTAATGAAACGGAAAATGTTTTCGTAGTCTCTTTGATCACCAGCAAATGTTTTGATGGATATATGAGATTAAGCCGGTGCCTGGTGTTCTCTATCCCAAGACCACTTCTTTCTACAGTGTCTTTTTGTACATCTACTTTGTTATTGGTAACGATCAGTAGCAATTCTGTTCCGTTTACTTTCAGTGAAATTGTTATACGACTCTTCTGTTCTGAATTTACACCATGTTTAAACGCGTTCTCTATAAAAGGTATCAGAAGCATTGGAGCCACCTGTAAATGTGGCACCTCATCAGGAATAGTGTAGTCGAGTACTACACTTCTATCGAGCCGTACTTTCTGTAATTCGATGAAATTATTGCTATAATTGATCTCATCTTCCAGCGGCACAAGATCCTTCTGAATGTCCCTCATGGTATAACGCATCATCTCCGAAAGCTTATCAACCATGTCTGCTGCTTTTGGAGCCGTATCGATAGCGGTAGCATAAATATTATTCAGCGTGTTGAAAAGAAAGTGCGGGTTGATTTGTGATTTAAGTGAAGCAATCTGTGCGGATAGACGTTCGCTCTCTGTTTGCTTCAACCGGTTGTATCCCATCCAAAGGACCGATGAAACGAGCGCGAGGAACCACAGCGAGATGGCATTGATAATGATCACAGGTATTAGTTTTTCTACTATAGGGTCTGTGGTGGCAAACGTTTTCGAATTCAGATCGGGTAAAAAGAATATACCTCCGGAGACGGAAAGGACGAGCATGATCGCTATTATCAAATAGGAGAAGTAATGCCAGTATTTTTCGGTGAGCAGGTATTTGGGTACCAAGTAAAGATAATTGATGTAAAAAGTGCCGAGCAATACAACGCTCAGTATAAAACAAAGCAGCAGATATTTAAGATCTGATGCCGGATCCAGCGTACGGAAGACCTGGTCGGTTGATGCATAAGGAATGATCAGTAATAACACCCAAACCAAGGAATGTATAGCGATTGTGAACCGTCTAACTTTCATAATTTTTTTCAAATAATCCGCAAACCAAAATAATATCCCAAGCTATTCAAAAAAATTGAGACGAAGGGCTGTACATTATGGAAGAAAAGTAACGTACCTGGAACTATTTGAGCTCATTTGATCCCTTTGGCAACTTTCCCAGGTAAATAGTAACGTTCGTAGAATTGCTGCTTGTTGTTTTTGTAATGGCTGACAGCGCCAATCCAACTCATGAATTTTATAAAGTACCAGGCGAAATCTATTTGGTAAGGCTTAAAGCCACTCCTTGCACTTTTGGGAAATAAATGATGATTGTTGTGCCATTCACCCGCTACGAAACCGGGCCAAAGCTGGTTGATAGATTTGTCGTTATGATTGTAGTCTACATCTTCACGCTGTTTATCTTTACCCTTCGCATGACCTTCGTAATTGAAGGTACGCACACCAATAGCCCAAAATCCAGCTGCACCAAATAAAGTAACTGCTAGGGCATGCCCGCCGATCAGGTAAAAGACCAGATACCAAAAGCACCAATTTAGTACCCAGGACATTATCGCACGCAATGGATTTACATAGGAACCCCAGTATTGGTATTGTTTATAGCTATTGGCTTTAACACCAGTATGTTTCATTAATAATTTAACTCTATTATAACAACCCTCATTCAGGTCTTTTGCTATCGGCTGGTGGTTTACATCTGCTAAAAAGCAATACAGGAAGCCAGCCTGAGCATTGTAAGGATCACCGGGTTGATCTGATTTGGAATGGTGCACATGATGGGATATCACATATATTTCTTCGGGTATGACATTGATGGTCAGATTCTGTGTAATAAAACGCCAGAACTTGTTTTTGAAAGTATAAGCACCATGGGTGCAATATCGATGGTGCCATATTGTGCCATGCGTGCCCATGATGATCATACCATATACGAAAGCTGCCGAAACGGTCCACCAATGTAGGTAGTTCAGCAGGAATAAAATAAAGAAAACAGACAAGAAACCAACTTTCAACCAGCTGAAGAACGGTAGCCAGTTCTTGCGGTTCTTGAATATATTTAACCGCGAAAAGAATTCGGCGAAAATTTGTTTGGCGGCAGGCCTAATTAACTTTCCCTGTTCATCTTTCCAGCCATAGGAAGGTGGCTGTAGTACACGATCTAAAAATGGCGTCCGTTTTTTGAGTGATGCATTGCCTGTGTCATAGATATTGTCTGTTGTATTATATTGGGCGTTTTTTTTGTTGTCGTTCATCTTACTTCTTTTTTATTCGTTATATCTCCTTCAAACCAAGATAATATCCTAAGCTTTTCAAAAAAATTGAGACGAAGGAGGGGACTTTGTGGAAGAACGAAGGACTAAGTAGAACAATTTGGACTGGTGCAGTTACTGTAAAGCCTGTTTTCGGGTGGCAATTATTTATTGGAATCCGTGGTTCTTCGCAGAATTCTGGTTGTTCTTCTCATTAATTTATAAAATTGGCAAGGTCTTTTGATTTTTACAGGATTAAGTAATTGAATATTAACTGTTAAATCTAAAATTTATGAAAACATTAAAATTAGTGATCTTGCCACTCCTGGTATGCACCCTTTTTATCCTGACTGCATTCTTTGAAGAGAGTAATGAAACGGAACGTATAAATAGGTCATCTGAGGTTTTGACATCCTTTGGAAAATTGAAGGAGAGCATTCCAGACGATTTGCTAAAAAACTATGAGGGAATAGTAGTTATTCCCAAGCTTATCAATGCTGGTCTTGGCGTAGGCGGTAAACGCGGAAAAGGAGTGGCAGTGGTGAAGCTTGCGAATGGTAAATGGAGCGATCCGGTATTCATCACTTTGACGGGCGGCAGTGTAGGCTTGCAGTTTGGCATTCAGGCTGTTGATCTGATACTTGTTTTTAAACATAAAGGTGTACTTACTAAGGTCAAAAATGGTGACTTTACATTAGGTGGTGATGCTTCGGTTACAGCTGGCCCATTGGGTCGCAATGCTTCTGCAAGTACAGATCATAAGTTTGACGCGGAGATCTATTCTTATTCGCGCAGTAAGGGTGTTTTTGCTGGAATTAGCATCAATGGATCAAACCTTGGGATTGATAAATCTGCTAATAAGGCATTCTATGGTTCAAATATAAGTGCGCCAACCATATTTGAGCGTGGTATCAGTACTGATGCGGCCGTTGAAAACTTTAAGCTAATTCTTTCATCCCTTTGATCTGGCATTCAAAATAATGCTTGGGCATGAGCTGCCCTAAAAGAAAATTATGGCTGTAAAATAGGGCATAAATTCCTTGATATCATATGCCCTCAATGATTCGATAAAAACGAAAAAACCCTCTAAACTGTGACATTTAGAGGGTTTTTGCTAGATTTTGACATCTATAATGTCGGGGTGGCAGGATTCGAACCTACGACCTCCTGCTCCCAAAGCAGGCGCGATACCGGGCTACGCTACACCCCGAACTAGACCAGCATTTCTGATTATGAATAACCTTCGTTGCTGTTGGGATTGCAAAAGTACAATAATATATTTATGTTGCAAATATATTTATGATTTTAATTGGTTTTTTTATGATTGCTATAGATTAATAGTTGTTCGCTATGGGTTAACTGGTTCTTTCATTGTAGCTTATGCTAAATATCACGGAGAGTAATAAATTTGGGTCACAATGAATTTCTTAAAGTAACTTTAAAAGGAATGCGCACCCGGTCCGTGGAATTGTTCAATACAAGCTCTGCTGCTTTTTCTCCCATCATATTAAAATCTGTAGAAATCGTGGTAATACCGTCCATAATTACTTTTTTAATTGGAGTTTCATTGTAGGAGATTATCCCAACATTTACACCTGGTTTAAAGTTGTCTTTTCTGATTTTTTCTACTAAAATAACCAGGTCGTCTTCTGCCAAATTAATGTATACGGTACCATGCTCAATCTCTTCCTGATGCAGGCAATGCAGGATATCATGTTTAAAAGTATATTGATGGCAGAACCGCAGAAAGCCAAGCAATATTTTTTTGGAGTAGTAAGTGTGCTGGGGGAAGATGATTTTAATGGTGTGGTAGTTGGATAATCTTTCGCGCAGCTGTTCTAGTGCAGAGAAGATATCCCTTTCAAAGTCTTCATATACGGCACCAAAGCTGCCTGTTACACCCTCGGCGAGTTTATCCATTAAGATTAGTTTTTCTTTTGGGAGTGTATCGATCAATTGGTAGCCTAATTCCCTGTCGTCGTTAAAATGGGGGATGATAACGCATTTTGCATAGTCATCTGCTTTTTCTAATAACAATGTTTTAAAACTATTAAAGTTATTATTATAGATATAGAAATCTATTGCGGCTTCGCTGCCTAGTGTATCTGCAAAACTGTCGTATATGATTTTTTTTTGGATGCTTAACTTATTAAAAAGGAGTAATACCTTTATTGGGCGGTGGAAGCAGGTGTGGGTGATAAAAAAGCCTTTACCGGCTACGGATTTTACCAATCCCATTCTTTTTAATTCGTTATATGCTCTTTCAATAGTGCTCCTTGCGGTTTCGAGTGTGCAGCTAAATTCGTTGATAGAGGGTAATGGTTCATTTTTTTTTATTTGTCCGGACTGAATTCCCTGTAGAATAGAATTGATTAGCTGTAAGTACTTTGGTGTAATGGCATAATCATCAATCCTCACAATTTTCAGGATATTACTCATTTTAAGTCGTGTTAGATGTAATCTAAAATTACGTATAGACGGTGCTTATAAGTACTTTAGAAAGAATATTTACTTTCTTGAACAGGTTGTTGTTTAAACAGTTAAATGGTTTTATGACAGTTAGTTCCTATGATTTTAGACGATAATGGTCGTGTTTTTGTGATATATTAATATAGTTTGATTAATCCTTTCAAAATTTGGGGAGTCATAGAGGTATAAGTTAGGTTATACATTTTAAAAACACGCAAATGAAAACATTCAGAAATCTAATGCTGCTGTTGGTTACGGCATCATTATTAAGTTCTTGCTTAGTGCAAGACCAGGGAAGAGGTCATGGCAAACATCGTGGTGGTCCTCATGGGCATCATAGGGGCCACGGTCGTTATTAATCATTAGTCATAATTAAACACAAAAGCCGCAGATAATGCGGCTTTTGTGTTTAATTATTTTTAGGAAATTCTACCTGTAGGCAGGAGATACCAATTTTATTTTGTTCAGTTGGACTCTAAGGTTCTCGTACATTCTTTTAGAAATATTTAAATCCGTAAATCAGCAAAATTTACTTAATTATTAAGTTGTATTGCTAATGATCGGTTCTCTTCGCAAATTTGTTATGCTTCAAGAATATGACCGTACGGTTAAAATGAGTTTGCCAGAAGGTGGATGCCAATGGCGATAGGTAAATTAATAATAGTTAATTGAGTAAAGGCCGGATTTATCCGGCCTTATGCATTATAGTGGTAAACCAATTTCGGCTTTTGACTGTGAAATTACCAGCGAACTATGTACATTTCCTACGTTTTCCATCGGTGAGATTTTCTGACGAAGGAAAGCATTATAGGCAGGCATATCGGGAATCATAATCTTTAACATGAAATCATATTTTCCAGTGATATGGTAACACTCCAGCACTTCAGGAAATTGAATTACATTTCTTTGGAAGGAAGCAAGAGCATCCTCTCCGTGGGAGTTAAGTACAATATGTGGAAAAGCGACCAGGCTATTTGTTATTTTTTCTCTGTCCAGCACCGCTACATACTTTTTTATATACCCCATTTCTTCTAACCTTTTTCGTCTGTCAAAAATAGGTGATATGGTTCTGTTGAGGTTATATGCCAGTTCTTTATTCGTTAATCTTCCATTTTCTTGTAAAAGATTTAAGATACCCAGATCCGTCGGGTCTAAATGCGGGTTCATATCATGAATTTTTTCGCTTAGTGTAACTTTAGTTGATTATAGGCGGTTGGTTAATACCATCAAATATATATAATATTTAATGCAATGCCTGCAACATTAGACCAATCAAAATTCAATGATAAGCAATTGATGGTTAGCGTTTACAATCTAAAATTCATAGATAAGGTAATTCTATTCTCTTGTTTCCTTAAATCTGGCTTCCAGTTTGGATCTAGCGCATCATTGATAAAACCTGTCTGTGATGTTGTACCACCAGAACCTGCAAAGTAAGGGACATTAGACTGCCTGTGTCCGTATTCCAATCTAAAGGTCATGAATTGGCTTGGCATATAATCAAAAGTGGTAGTCAGCTGGGTAATCCTCAGGTTACTCCCTGCGGCAATCGCATTGTCAAAGTCGTTAGGGATAATTGTGCCTGTGGTAGGGTCTGATATCGCCGGGGCAGGGGAGAAGGCAAGATATAAGCCTGGGTTAGTGATATAATCTGCTCTCATGGTAAGCCCCAATTTGTTTCTGTTAAACCATAATCTGCTGGATAGTGCAGTGCCTGTCATATAGTTCTTTTTGGCCTTTACACCTTCGCCAGATTGAAATCCGTAATGGTTGTTTAAACTAAAAGCTGCTTGTGATAACCCGGATGCCTCTTTGTTTTTGTAATAGCGGTAAACGATACTGTTATCATGGTGAAATCTTTTGATGGTTGATAATTGTGGCGTACCACTTCTGCTATCTGTGCCGTAATAGAAATTGGCTACCAATTGCAAGTTATCATTAGGGCGGTAGTAGTTGGAAGATCCTAACCCTGGTGCTTTGCTGAAACTGTTATACGTTTGCCATCCGTTTAAGATCCATAATTCTGTTTTAAAGTTCTTGGTTGGATAGTATTGGAACCTTGCGCCTTGAAAGTAGAATGGTGTAAACTCGCAGACCATCGAGCGCTGGTAGCTCCAGTTTTCTTGCAGTACATAGCTTTCCAGTCCGATATAAGACATGAAAATACCCATTTCTATATTCAATCCATAATTCACATTGAAGTGATATCCCGCTGCAGCTTCCCGGATAAATTTTAAGTTGCCGGTACCTGTATTTCTGCCCCTGAATACCGATCCATCCGTTTCCTGGACGATATTTAAGGAGTTACCTGTCTGCAACCATAAGCGTCCGATTACATTTTTATAGTTACTCTCGATACCGAAAGTAGCCTGGTTAATGGTAAACTCATTAGAACGCCCCATCGAGGCAGATATCGTTTGGGTATTATCTTTTGGACGGGCAAAGTTATAATTGAAATAACCGTCTACCAGAGCCATTCCTGTAAGGATGGTTTCGCCGTTTTTGTCTTTTAAGGTAAGAGGGAAATCCGACTGCCTGTTTTGTCCGTTGATCCAGGTGAGGTCGTACCCATCAAAAGGTACTTTTGTAGTTACTGAATCTTTTTTTACTTCTTGTGCAACTGTGTTAAAGGTAACAGCTGGAAGTGCAAGCACCCCCAGTATTGTACCCATTAGTAATTGTTTTTTCATTAGCTTATCTATTGCTTTTTTTATTAATTATCTGCCACATGGCAACAGCGGTGCCGATAATTGGAAATAAATTGCAACTATCTTATAATCAGTTTGTAATTAGGATTGCAACGCGTGAGGGAAGAAATTGGAGCTTAAAAACCTTTTCAAAATGGTAAGCTATTTTTCAAAAGCAAGCGGTCGGCCGCCAGTGCCCGGGTTATCAATTGAAATATTATCATGATATTTAAACCGTATCAAAAAACGGAGAGATTCAATATGAGCTTAATTAAAGATATTTATTCCTTAGCATTCTATAACAGGTTTACTGATAGTGTTGGTGCAATTATACCTTCATTTAATAAAGAGAAATTTATCAAATTGATCTTTAGTGAAGGTTTTGAAGATATGGAGTGGAAACAACGCTTAAACCATACAACAAAGGTACTGCATGAGTTTTTGCCAGCAGAGTTTCCTAAGGCGGCAGATTTAATCAATAAGATGATTACCCAGCTTAGAAAAGATAATTTTGCTGGTGGATTGGAGTTTGTGTTTTTTCCTGATTATATAGCTGCTTATGGATTAGAAGATTTTGAAACTTCCGTAAAATCACTTGAATTTATTACACAGTTTATCAGCGGTGAATTTGCAGTGCGTCCGTTTATTATCAAATATGGGGACCGCATGATCAGCCAGATGGTGAGCTGGTCTAAACATGAAAGTTACCATGTGCGCCGCTTTGCGAGTGAAGGCAGCAGGCCGCGGTTACCCTGGGCAATGGCTATACCGGCACTAAAAAAGGATCCGTCGCCAATTTTGCCACTGTTAGAAAATATGAAAAACGACCCGTCAGAATGGGTGAGGAGGAGTGTAGCAAATAGTATCAATGATATTGCAAAAGACCATCCCGACCTGGTTATTGCCTTAGCTGCTAAATGGAAAGGTATAAGTAAGGAGACAGATGCGATTATTAAACATGGTTCACGCACGTTGCTGAAACAGGGGCATATAGAGATTTTAAAGCATTATGGATTGGAAAGCAAAGAGATCATCCTCAATGATTTGGAGATTTTAACGCCTGAGGTTAAGATAGGGGATAGTTTGGAATTTTCGTTTGAGATCACTAATGCGAGTACAGCTATACAGACGATCAGACTTGAATATGGAGTGTATTATAGAAAAGCAAACGGTTTGTTATCAAGGAAAGTGTTTAAGATCAGTGAGAAAAGTTATCAGCCGGGAAGCATAGTTAAAGTAACTAGAAAACAATCGTTCAGGCTAATTACCACAAAGGTGTTCCATAAGGGCGAGCACCAGTTGAGTATTATTGTAAACGGCGAGGAAAAAGCTATTAAAGGATTCGTGCTGATTTAACCTGGGCCGGGCGATAATTTGCAGGGTAGCGGATGCCCATTTGTGCAAGATTTTGCAGTTAATCTGATCATTTCTGAAATTAAATTCAGTTTTGTAGATGATTATGGCAAATTATTAAGCTTCATAACAGAAATGGGGCTACCCGGCATGCTAATCTTCACATAAACTTAACCTTTACTGCTGTTAAATTTTACATGGAAGCAAATACTTTTGCCTACCGATGGATTTAACTCTAATTACAGCGCTTAAAGAAGGAAATCTGACGGTTTTTAATGCTGTATATACGCAATACCACGCCCAGATTTATAGTTTTATTAATCACAAAACGCATTCCTCTTTTATTGCGCAGGAAGTGGTGCAACTTACTTTTATCCGCCTTTGGCAGAAGAGGGAAATGCTGCAGGAAAAGGTAGCATTGAATGTGCAGCTTTTTGGGATGGCCAGACAGGAAATGATTGATGAGGTGCGGAAAGAAGCCACCAGAAGTAAATACAACAGCCAGTCTGACCAGGTTCCTTATACCGATAGCCTGATCAAAATGATCGAAAGCCGGGATACTTTAAAACACCTGGAACGTGAATTGGAAGCTTTACCGCCAATGCGTAAAATGGTTTTTAATTTAAGCCGCAAGAATGGCCTTTCCCATAAGGAGATTGCAGAGATGCTGTGTATCTCTCCAAAGACGGTAGAAAATCATATCGGCAAGGTATTGGCACAGTTGAAACACTACATCTATCTTGTACTTATCTTTCTATATTAAATAATTGTTAACCCGTAAGGGACGAAGCCTTGGCATCCGTAATACGGGTATGAAGGCAACAAAACGTCGTTTCAATCAATTAAAGAAGAAACTCTGGAAAAATCCTGATGTGATTAATGAGCTGTTCAGTAATGAAGAGTGGCTTTTACATCAAAAAGCTGAAGAACCTACTAAAGCGCAGTCGGATAAAATGTATAAATACATTTTAGACCATGCAGCGGATGAGGGAGCGGCAGAAGAAATTCCAAATCTATCCAAACCTCTGTTTTATCGTATCGCCAGGTATGCTGCTGCGGCCATAGTGTTTGTTACGCTGGGTTTTGCATTGTGGATTTATCAATGGAGGCCCGGGCCACAGGGAACAGAAAATAATGTAGCCGCCACCGCGGGTAAGGCAAAGCCAGTAACTGTAAACTGGGAATTTATTGCCAACACGAGTCAGAAAGTTAAACATGTGCATCTGCCAGATTTATCTGTAGTTGATCTTTATCCTCATGGGACATTAAAATATGAAAAGGGATTCTCGAAACCCCTGCGTGATATCTACCTGACAGGTAAGGGCTATTTTAAGGTGAAGAAAAATCCATCCCGTCCTTTTAGTGTTTTTGCTGGCGGATTAAAAACTACGGCACTAGGTACTTCTTTTACAATCAATACGCTTGCCGGTCATCGCCAAACTTCCGTAAAGTTACATACAGGTAAAATCGTAGTAGCTCCGGCCCTAAAGGCTGCTAAACAAAAGCCTGTGTATTTAAATACGGCCGGAGATGGCCTAATCTATAATACAGCAGAGCAGGTTGCCAGATTAGTTGAAAAGCCTGTTCCCCATAAGCCTGTGGTAAAAAAGCCAGTGCTGGAAACCTCATTGATCCGCAATGGCAATGTGCTCCAAATGAAAAATATTCCGTTGGCAGAAGTGATCCGCTTACTAAGCGAGTCTTATCATGTGGAGATCCAGTCGGATCAGAAAGATATTAGCCATATCACCTTTACCGGGGTCGTAAATCTCGACAAAGAGAGTGTGGAAAGTGTGCTGCAGGTGATCGGTCTTATTAATGATATGACGGTTATCAAAGGAGCATCAGAAATATACATCATTCAAAAATCCAATAAATAAATATTCAACTCTTATTCATTAACTATTATGAATCCAAAAACATTTAAGAACCTTAAGCGTATGACATTCGTGTTTCTGCTATGCTGGGGAAATCAGCTTTTTGCCCAGCAGGTGCAGGTAAAAGGAGTGGTGCAAGACATTTCGGGGAGAGCAATCCCTGGTGTGAGTATCAAGGCAGAAAATAAAACTTCAGGTAAATCTGTAGTGGCAAGTTCTACTAATCAAGGGTTGTTCAGTTTCAGCAATCTTGCAGAGGGCGGTCCGTATAATTTTATTTTTAGTTATATGGGTTTCCAAACGGATACCCTTTCTAATTATACTGTTCGTACTGGTGAGGAAATTGCCTTGAGCATCAAATTGAAAGAGCAGACTACAAGCCTGCAAGAGGTAGTGATCGGATATGGTAAAAGTACCCGCAGGGAAATTACAGGTGCAGTTACTTCTGTAAAGCCGGAAGATTTTAACCAGGGGGTGCTAAGTTCCCCGGGGCAGCTTTTACAGGGTAAAGTTGCCGGTTTAAATGTTACCCGCAGCGGAAATCCTAATGATAAGCCTTCAGTTATCTTAAGGGGGCCATCAAGTTTCAGGGATGGTGCACAAGAGCCGTTTTATGTGATCGATGGTGTGCCTGGTGCGTCGATAGACCTGGTTGCACCGGATGATATTACCAGTATGGAAGTACTGAAAGATGCTTCTTCTACAGCTATTTATGGGTCGAGGGCTGCAAATGGAGTAATTATGATTACTACACGCCGTGCCGCAAAAGGGCAATTAAGTTTAACTTATAGTGCTTATGCTGCCACGGAAAGTATTTCCAATTCTATTGATATGGCAGATGGCGACCAGCTGCGGAATTACCTTTCGGCAAATGGTAAAACTCTAGATCCAATCAATAATGATGGGAGCAGTACCGACTGGCTTAAGGAGGTTACCCAAACAGGTTTTTCCCATAACCATAATGTGAGTTTGAGCGGTAGCGGAGAAAATTCTTCTTACAGTGCAAGTGTAAATTACCTGAACAATGAAGGGATCATAAAAACATCTTCTACAGAGCGTTTTATTGTCCGTGCCAACATGGAGCAGCGCATGTTAAACAACAGGTTGAAGTTAAACCTGGGTATGACTAATAGTAATATCACCAATAACAGGATCGCACCAGAAGTATACAATAATATGTTTACGTATTTACCCACTGTAGCGGTTAAGAATGCTGCAGGTGGTTATTCCGAAGATCCATCACGGACTAAAGGGACGGGTGGTTATTATAATGCGGTGGCGTTATTGTATGATAATACGATTCAGGGGAAAACCAACCTGTATCTGGTTAATGGTTCGGTAAAAGTGAATATCGTAAAGGGGTTAGATTTTACAACATTAGGGTCTATACAGAAAGAGCAGATTAATGAGAATCTGTACCACAACCGTACCTCTATGCTGTCGCAGGGATTAAATGGTTATGCACAACGTTCATCAGTGACCAATACGCAGAAGGTTTTAGAAAGTTATTTCAATTATGATACTTCTTTTGGCGACCATAGCCTGAAGTTTCTTGCGGGATATTCGTGGCAGGAAAACCGCGACGGGGAAGGTTACCAGACTTCGGCACAGGATTTTGTATCGGATGATTTGTTGTGGAATAACCTTGGTTTAAGTAATGGAAACGGGACTACGGTAGTTAATTATGGTAGTAACTTCATTTCTACATTGCGCCTTATCTCGTTTTATGGCAGGATCAATTATGATTATAAAGGGAAATATTTGCTGCAAGGTACGCTCCGTCGTGATGGTTCTTCTGCGTTTGGGGTAAATAACAGGTGGGGGATGTTCCCTTCAGTTTCTGCAGGATGGAATATCGACAGAGAAGACTTTATGGAAGATGTAAGTTTTGTGAGCGCGCTGAAGCTGCGTGCAGGTTACGGTGTTTCGGGTAACTCGATCGGTTTTAATGCCTATACTGCGCGGTTGGTTTACGGTACAGCTGATGCCTCTTATTTTTACTATAACGGAGATTGGATCACCGCCATCGGTCCGACTCAAAATGATAATGCCAATTTAAAGTGGGAGCGTACTGCAACATTGAACCTTGGGGTAGATTTTGACTTGTTTAAAGGGAAGTTATCAGGCTCATTGGATGTGTACGATAAGAAAACATCAGATTTGATTGCGCCTTATACGGTATCTACCACTTTATACCCTTACAATCAGCTAACGGCAAATGTTGGGTCAATGAGTAATAAAGGTATTGAGCTGGCTTTAAAAACAACGCCTGTTAGAACCAAAGATTTTAGCTGGACTACGTCGATAAACTTATCACATAATAAAAACGAAATTACTTCCATATCAAATGATGCCTTCCAGGCGGGAGAATTTTACACGGCTAATTTTGGCGGCAGGGGCCAGTCGGGGATCAGTGGTTTCCAGCTGATCAAAGAAGGATTGCCTTTAGGTTCGTTTTACACGTTGAGATACGCAGGCAAAAATGCTGAAGGGGTATCGATGTTCTATGATAAAGAAGGTAATGCCGCGACAGATAATACCGGTTTTGAGAATTTTGAAGTAACGGGATCTGCACAGCCAAAGTTATTATACGGCTGGAACAACACGTTCAGGTATAAACAATTTGATTTGAATGTATTTGTGCGTGGCGTATATGGTAACAAAATTTTAAATGCTACACTGGCTGATATGAATGCGCCGATTTATGCGCACCAAACAAATATCCCGGTGATGACGCTGGAAGAATCTATTAAGGATAATACTGCCCAGTTTGTGTCTGACAGATACCTGGAGAGTGGTTCTTACCTGCGTTTAGACAACGCAACGCTCGGTTATACTTTTAAGATTAAAGGAACCCGTTCTTTCCGCATTTACAGCGGTGCTAATAACTTATTTATTATCACAAAATACAAAGGCGTAGATCCGGAGATCGATATGGCTGGTCAGACACCAGGTATTGATAACAGGAATTTCTACCCAAAAACACGCTCATTAACGTTTGGGCTTAACATGAGTCTTTAATTTAAATATACACTCGAATGAAAAAAATATTTACTATCGCTACCCTGGCTGTGCTTACACTGGGAGGCTGTACCAAATTAGATGTTGACGTAGAATCGCAGTTAACGAGCGAAAATTTCCCTTCTTCGCAAGCTGCTTTTGTAGCTGCTACAGGAACTATCTATCAAAAATTTACAAGAAACTACGGTGTTGGGGTATGGTGGACTTTAGAGTTGCCAACTGATGAGGCTATCATTACTGCACGTAATGGTGGTTATTATGACCAGGGGAAATATATTTCGTTGCATAAGCATAGCTGGACGGCGGCAGATCCATCTGTCCAATCGTCTTGGGAATGGGGATATGCAGGGATCAGTGACTGTAACAGGGTGCTGAATTTGCTGGAGAAATCTGCAGATAGTGAGCTTAAAACGCTTTTTATCAAGGAGGTGCGGACAATGAGGGCGCTGTTCTATTTCTATATGATGGATATGTATGGCAATGTGCCGATTACGGCTTTTGGTACTTCAGAAGCGCCGGTACAATCTACTAAGGCAGAGGTTTTTAGTTATATTGAAGATGAATTGCTGGAGGTGGCCGATGGGCTTTCGGCTCCTGCCACGGTTACACAAGCTTATTACGGTCGCCCTACAAAATGGATGGCGTATGCGCTACTGCAAAAAATGTACTTGAATGCGGCAACATATACGGGTAAAACGATGTATGCCGAGTCTGTAGTTTATGGTGATAAAATCCTCAAAGAATCGGGTTTAGCATTAATGAGCAACTATAACGATTTATTTTCTCCTGCAAACGGACCTAATTCAGAAACGATTTTCGCTGCAGTATATGACGCAAATTATTCTGTCGGAATGGCGATGACACGCTATGCACTGCACAGCACGTTAAGAGCAAAATACAGCTTGCCTTTTAGTCCGAGTAATGCAATGTGTACCATTGCTGAATTCTATAGTACTTTTAATCAGCCCGGCGATGTACGTAATGCGACATGGCTGGCCGGTCCGCAGTTCGCAGCAGACGGGGTAACCAAAATTTTAAATGGAAGTTCCCAATTGAATTTTACGCCAGAGATTGTGCTGACGGATGTAGCGACAATGGATGTGGGGCCTGAGGTTGGCGGTATTTCCAGAGGGGTACGTTCGATCAAGTTTTTTCCGGATCCAAATACCAATAGCAGTACCCGTTTTCAGAATAATGATATGCCGGTTTTAAGACTGGCTGATGTTTATTTGATGAAGGCAGAGGCACTTTTGAGACAAGGCGGGAGTGCTGGAGAGGCGCTGACTTTAGTGAACAGGATCCGTACGCGTGCAGGTGCACCGGCGCTGACTAGTATTACGCTGGATGAGTTACTGGTAGAAAGAGGAAGAGAGCTGGCATGGGAAGGCTGGAGAAGAAATGATCTTATCCGCTATGGTAAATATGAAGGTGCATGGGGTTTCAAAAAAGGAAGTGAAGGTGCTTACCGGAACATTTTCCCGATCCCGGCAACAGAGTTAGTATTAAATAATAAACTGGTTCAGAATCCTGGATATTAATTCTTGTCCTGAATATTAATTCTGAAAACAGTTAACTATGAAAAGAAGAGAGTTTTTTAAAAATACCGCCTATACCGCAATAGGGGCTAGTTTACTGGCCCCCTTTAAGGCGCTGGCCATGCCATCAGAAACCCACCTGGAAAGTGAAGATCTTTCTGCACGCAGTAACCTGAAGGATGATTATCCGGTGCATTTTCTTGCTATTGGCGATTGGGGGAGGAATGGTGCAGACCACCAGCTACCGGTAGCACGGCAAATGGGAAAATGGGCGACAGAAAACCCGAATGATTTTATCTTATCGCTGGGTGATAATTTTTACCCAAGCGGGGTAACCAGTGAGCACGACCCGCTATGGCATTATTCTTATGAAAATATCTATACGGAGTTTGCTATGCAGTGGGATTGGTACCCAATTTTAGGCAACCATGATTATAAGTCGGACCCCGATGCGCAGGTTCGTTATAGCAAGATCAGCAGAAGGTGGAAAATGCCTGCACGTTATTATTCAAAGGAGGTTTCTTTGAAAGCTGGCGGGAAGATGCTGATGGTATTTATTGATACCAATCCAATGATCCCCGAGTTTTATAAAAACCCGGAATACGGACCGCACGTTGCTGGTCAGCAGCCCGAAAAGCAGCTGGCATGGCTCAATGAAACTTTGCAGCAGGCTTCGGCAGATGTAAAGTGGAAGGTGGTGATTGGGCACCATCCCATTTATACTGTGGGGCCAAGGATTAAGAATTATGATACACTGGCCGCGAGAAAGGCTTTAGAGGAAATCTTTGAAAAAAATAAGGTGGATGTTTATCTTTCCGGGCACGACCATTCCCTGCAACACTTAAAACCTTCAGGCTTTACCCACCAATTTATATCCGGGTCGGGCTCCGAAGTTACCCCGGTAACCAGCGGAGTAAATTATAGCCGTTTCGAAGTAGCTGATTATGGGTTTATGTATTTTTCGGTAGACCATCACCGGTTTAATACTAAAGTGATTAATCATGCAGGTAAACTGCTCTATGAAACTACCTTAAGGAAGTAATAAAATTAGATAATCATGCGGGATAATTATCCCGCATACTTATTTCTGTTTGATGAGGTATACTCCATTGATATAATTTATAGCTTTGATATTTTTGTATTGATCCCTCTCGAAACGGCTAGAAGCCACATTAAAAGTGATGGTAAAAGATTTTGTCTCTTGCGTAAAGCTCAGCATCCTGGCTGGCAGTGTGTATTCGATACCATCTATTTGATTGTCGTTTTTGTTTAAATACCCTTTTAATTTTGATTCCTCCTTTAGCAGACTGTTCAGGGAGGCTTTTAAATCAAACCGTACCGTTTCGCCATTGAGGCTGATAGAGAAATAACCTTTCTGATCAACAGTGGTCTTAATCTTTACCTGACCGGCCATATAAGTAGCTGTGCGGTTCTGTATGTTGATATCATCAATTATAAAATCATATCCTTTAATTATAGTGAAGCCATTTTCCTGTTTATTTAAAGTATAATACCGGTCAGGCTGACTATCTGTAGAGTAGGATGAATACCTGTAGCCTGAAAATTCCGTCAGCCCGCAAGCTTGCACAAGCCATTTTATTCTTTCATTCCGCTGGTAATACCTGCTCGTATAAGTGTACTTGCTGATCCCTTTATTCCTGCTGATGGAATCGCTTACAGCAGTAAGATCTTTAGCAGTATAAGGTTGTAATACTTCCATACCATAATGGTCTACCAGGAATTCTAAAGTGGCAACGGCCCTGTCGCCAGCCGTTTTACTGATTTTTTTTACCGGCACAATTTTGCCGTCTTTCAAACCATGGTGATCTTTAAGAATCTTTAAAAGAATTGTTCTTTGCGAATACTTAGCTACTGAAAAAGCACTTTGCGGACCATATATGGTGGTGAGGGTAAGCAGGCAAAGTGATATTGGGATTAGCTTAATATTTTGCTTGCGTGATAGTAAAAAATAGCTAGTTATAAATAGTAGCCAGCAAGACAGCAAGATCAGGAAATACCTGTACTCTGTAATCCCATATTTAAAGATCCTTGTGCCCGCAGCGAAAAACAACAACACAATTAAAGGCAGCATTAAAAAGTAAAAGCTTCTTGCATAGGTTTTGATCCACTTGTTTTCTTCCTCATCTTTTATAGGGAAAACCAGCAGAATAGATAGGATACCAAACACAGCGTAGCCCAAAATAAGATTTGACACTGATCCTTTTGGCAGGTTCCATTGCAACAATATTTTTAGCTCATAGGCCAATAGGATAATCACATAGAGGGTGGCCAGGGGAATCAGTACGTACTGCGTAAATATTTTCAGCCCCTTTGGATAACTGAAATCGTGGTCTAGCGCAGGCAGGTTTTCTGGTACGCCGGCCAGAAAAAATAAAGTATTAAACAAGCCTGCAATACAGATCCAAAGGATCAGAAACGTGTCTGACTTAAAATCGGCGTTAAACAGCAGGTTCATGCTGCCGATTGCTGCAGCTATACCAAGAAATAGCGCTGTGCTATAAAGTACACCGGTTAGAAATCGGATAAACAGTGTTTTGTTAAATTGCCAGAAGCCCTGGATCAATCCTGCCGAAGTAAATGCAGCAAAGGCAACAAATAAATGGGCACTAATGGCCAAGAGGAAGAAGCGGATATAATCTGACGTGTTGACCAGCGGGTCGATGATGAACAGTATTGAAGCAGCAACTGCAGCCGCAATGAATTTAAATAGTAGGAATTTTTGGTTTGTCATCCCTTTACTTTCGCCATATAAAGTAACACCAAGGCTGATTAACAAGCCAAAGTTAGCAGTCATCATCAATCTGACGCACCAATTCTGTCCCACAAAATTTATATTTTCCAATTCTATATAGACAATGCCGGCAATTGTACCTATCAAAGCAAATAACATTTCGAAAGGGAAACGCTTCACTACATAGCTGAAACTATCAAAGAGATTTTTAAGGGAAGGGAACTTCATGCGGATTAGATTTTTACTGACTTATATTAAGGTATAATTCTAGTTGTTTTGTGCTGACCCCAGCTGCTATTTTATCCTGTTCACTGTTTTGAAGCAGCTAGTGCAGTATAAAGTGATTTCACTACTGTTTAAATTCCTTTTAATACGGAACGTAAATTGAGTGGAAGTTAAATATAAAAACGTAGCTTCTTCAAAATATTTACGTTCTCTTCCGGATGCTGCTGCATTCGGTTCCTGTGGTCAGCAATCAATATTTAAAGCTGTACTACTTTTTCGAAATGTTAAATTTTATGCAGATGCCTGTTAAACAATGTTAAAATGTTCTTTAGCTGTTAATTGTAGGTTATTTTTATCCTGTAAGAATAACGCAGCCGATGAGAATAATATATACACTGATACTTTTAATTATTACTTCCCAGGTTTTCGCACAGAAACTAACCGGATTAGTGTTTGACAAAGAAACCAAGCAGCCGGTTTATAATGCGAATATCACTATGGGTGCCTTCCATGTAATTACTTCTACTGATGGTAAGTTTAGTTTAAATAATGTTCAGGTTGGAGATAAACTGGATATATCTTGTGTTGGTTATGAAACTTATCATTTTACAGTAGGCATAGTGCATGCCGATCCGGAGCTCATTTACCTCTCCCGTACTTCAATTGCACTACAGGAATTTAAAGTAATGGGTATGCGTAATTACAGAAAAGACTCCCTGCAGACCCGGCTCGATTTTAAATCTGTTTTCGCCTATAAACCCGAAAAACCTACCATTAAAAATATGTTCATCTTCCGGTCGGCCGCAAACCAAACCCGAACCTTCAATGGAAGGGACATCAACAGCACCTCTTCACTGGTCAGCCTCAACCTGATGCCACTATTAAGCCTGTTGGGGGCAAAAAAGGACCCGGTTTCCAAATTGCAGAAAAGACTGCTCCTAAAGGAAGGCGATAACTTTGTAGACCAAGTCTTTTCTAAACAGCAAGTGGTTGCACTGACGAAACTGAAGGAAGATTCTTTAGAAAATTTTATGGAAAGGTACCGGCCATCGGCACCGGCAGCAAAGAAAATGACAAGCTATGAGATGATGACCTATATCAAAAAAAGCTATCTTGAATTTATTAAACCCAATGGTAATAGATAGCTAAATGCCTTGAAATGATATACAAGGAACATCATCAGTAACTTTAGTCAATTTATTTATAATTAATCTTAATAGTATGCGTGGTATTGTTTACTTTCGCTGTTCAGTTATTAATTTATAAATCCATTAATCACTAAATTATGAAAGCTATAAAGTCAGTTTTATTCATGTTGGCAGGAGTGTTTTTTGCCAGTAATTTATTTGCCCATGCACTTTGGATAGAGACAAAGGGTACAGGCAAGATCGGGCAAGCCCAGGAAGTTAAACTTTTTTACGGTGAATATGCTCAAAACGAGCGTGATATCACCGCTAAATGGTATTCTGATGTTAAAGATTTAACCTTATGGCTGGTAGGGCCTGATCAGCAAAAGATAAAATTGAGCACTGTATTGGGTGACAACGTGGCTTCGGCATCCTTCACACCAGAAAAAGACGGTCAGTATACCCTTGTGGTTAGCCACCCTGCAAAAGATTTGGCCGGAACTACAAAATATCACTTTTTAACCAGCACAACAGTGCAAGTAGGCAAACCTGCTGCGGTAATCAATCCTGAGGGAATCACTAATGAACTGAAAGTATTCCCTTCATCGGGCACTGCTTATAAAGTGAACAAAGCAGTTAAACTTAAAGCTTTGCATAATGGGACTGCTAAAGCCGAAGCTACAGTTTCTGTATTTTCACCCTCGGGATGGTCACAAGTGTTGACTACCAGTAAAGATGGCGAAATCGAATTTACACCGGTTTGGCCAGGAAGATATGTAGTAGAGGTAACCGACTTTCAGAAAACTAAAGGTGACCATAATGGTAAACCTTACGAAGCATTATGGCAAGGATCGACCTATAGTTTTGAGGTTAAATAATTAATCTATTATTTTCTGTAGCTCATAAAGCGTTTTATATATAAAAAGAGATCCCCGGATCTCTTTTTTTTGTTTAAGACCATGTATACAATCTCTATTCGTTAGTTTTTTGTAAAAAGCATTAAATAATTGAAGGCCTTTAAATTTAATTGTGTCGTATATCAAATTTAACCTTAAACTTCATTTCTGGTAATAAGCGATGGCTAGTATTGCGGTCAATAATTGGTGAATCTTTTAATGGCAATCAAATACTAATACATGAGAAATTTTACTTTAGAAAAGTGTAGTTTATTCTTTCGCAAAGGAATTATACCCTTGGTATTCTTCACCGGAGCAGATATTGCGGTATCAAATGCGGCAATAGTAAATCCTGTAGAGGTGCATCAGCAAAGCCGGGCATTTAAGGTTACAGGATCGGTTAGGGACAAAAAAGGATTAGCCCTGCCGGGCGTATCTGTCCGTGTTAAAGGAACAAGCATTGGTGCGGTTACAGATGGTAGTGGTAATTTTACCATCAATGCACCCGATGAAAAAGGTATCCTGGTTATTAGTTTTATCGGCTATAAATCTGAAGAAGTTCCTATTAACGGTAAAACCAACATCAATATCACGTTAGGAGAGGATAACAACGAGCTCACAGAAGTTGTTGTAACTGCATTGGGCATCTCCAGAGAAAAAAAATCCCTGGGATATGCTTCGCAAGAAATAAAGGGCGATGAGCTCGATAAAGCACGTGAAACTAACTTTTCTAGCGGGTTAGCAGGGAAAATTGCAGGTGTAACTGTAATGAACAGCCCTTCTGGGGTTGGAGGTTCTGCAAGGGTCACGATTCGCGGAGACAAGTCTTTGAATATTAATAATAACCAGCCTTTATATATTATTGATGGTATACCGATCAGTAATGAGAACTATGGCTCGTCTGGAAATAGCTACCAGGAGGTAGATTATGGAAATGGTGCATCCTTAGTTAATCCGGATGATGTAGAATCCGTAAACGTTTTGAAAGGTGCCAATGCAGCAGCATTATATGGTTCCAGAGCGGCAAACGGGGTAATCCTGATCACTACAAAAAGCGGTAAGCGCTCTAAAGGAGTTGGGGTAAGTGTAAACTCGGGTTTCACTTTAGAGTCTCCATTGGTTTTACCTGATTTCCAAAAGAAATACGGACAAGGTAATGATGGTGAGTTTTCTTTTGTAGACGGGTTAGGTTCTGGTGTAAGGGATGGGGTAGATGAGAGCTGGGGCCCTGCATTTAACGGACAACTGATACCGCAATTTGATTCGCCAACATCTAATGGTTTTCGTGGTGGTGATATTTATCTGATCAACGACGGCACATTAGGGTCGGCGGCCAACCTTGCAGCACGTGGTACGATTAACGCAACACCATGGACCAACAAGTTCGATCTGAATGATTTCTATGAAACTGGTGTTACCACTAATAATAATATTGCGGTAACAGGTGCAAATGACAAAGGTAATTTCAGGGTATCTTATACCAATCTATATCAAAAAGGGATTGTTCCCAAAACAGACCTGAAGAGAAATACTTTTGCTTTTAATGCTGATTATAAGCTGACTTCAAAGCTGAGTGTTAAGGCAAGTATCAATTATATCTTAAATGATAGTGGTAACAGGCCTAATATCAGTTATGGTACAGAAAATATTATTTATCTGCTAAATAACTGGATGGGACAGCAGGTAGACCTGAACTCGTTAAAAGATTACTGGGTAAAAGGAATGGAAAACAGGCAGCAGTTCAATTTCAATTATAATTACCATGATAATCCATATTTCAATTTATACGAGAACACGAATTCACAAAATTCGCACCGTTTGATTGGAAACATTGCTGCGAAGTATGATATCACCAACTGGTTAAACGTTTTACTGCGTGCGGGTACAGATTATGGAAACGAATTAAGAGAACGTAAGCGATCGTTTAGTACACAACGCTATCCAAGAGGGGCATACAGAGAAGAGCGTATAGAGAATACAGAAACCAATCTGGACTTCCTGATCAGTGCTAACCGTAAGCTGAGCACAGATTTCCAGCTTTCGCTAAATGTGGGTGGAAACACAAGGATCAATAACAATGACCAGATTACTACTTTCACTACCGAGTTGTTAACTCCAGGTATCTACAACTTAAACAACTCTTCTATACCATTGGTAACAGAAGTATTTAATCCAAGAAAAAGGGTAAACAGTTTATATGGATTCGGTCAATTGGCTTTCCGTAATTACCTGTTCCTGGATATTACTGCCCGCAATGACTGGTCGAGCGCGCTTACTTTGCCAGTAAATTATGCCACATTAGGCATCACTGATAATTCTTATTTCTACCCATCTGCTTCCCTAAGTGCATTGATCAGTGAAATGTATACACTGCCGAAATGGATCAGCTATGGTAAATTGAGGTTGAGTGTGGCAAAGGGTGGTAATGATACTAGTCCTTATGCCTTTACACAGGCTTATAATAAGCAAAATCCTATCGGCAGCAATCCTGTTTTTAATACTTCTGGTGTGTTGCGTAACTATAATATTAAACCAGAGATCAGTACTTCATTAGAGGGTGGTTTGGAATGGAAATTCCTGGACAACCGCCTAGGTTTTGATTTTAGTTATTACCGGATGAATACTAAAAACCAGATTCTGAACAACGTCCCGGTATCAATTACCAGCGGATGGAATACACAGATTTTAAATGCCGGAGAAATCCAAAATTCGGGAGTCGAGTTGTCAATTAATACTACACCAGTAAAACAAGCCTTCAGATGGGATTTTGACGTCAACTTTTCAATGAACAGAAGTAAAGTACTGGAGCTGACGGACGATATTTCTGTTTACCAGATGGCTGGCAAGGAGGCAATTTCTATTGAAGCGCGGGTAGGTAACCGTATGGGTGATATGTATGGGCAAACCTATCAAAGGGTAACAGACTCTGCTAGTCCGTATTTCGGGCAAGTTATTAATAATGCAAATGGAAGGCCATTAGGTACAGGAACAAGAGAGTTATTAGGAAACTATAATCCAGACTGGCTAGCGGGGCTAAGAAATACTTTTTCTTATAAAGGTGTTTCCCTAAGCGTATTATTTGATGTGCGCCATGGTGGTAAAGTATATTCTTTAACACAGGTTGTAGGCAGGGAGGCCGGTCAATTAGAAGAAACTTTATTGGGCCGTGCTGATGGGTACGATCTTACTGTAGCAGGGAACGGCGTGATTAGTCCGGGTGTGATACAAAACGCCGATGGTAGTTACCGGCCGAATGATGTAGTTCTTTCTGCAAGGGCATGGAACTCTGCATTTACAAATGGGCGATCTATTGCAGAACCGGCTATTTATGATGCTTCATTTATTAAACTAAGAGAACTGACTTTAGGATATTCTATCCCTTCTAAATTCCTGCAGAAATATAACATTATAAATATGTCGCTTTCTGTGGTGGGACGTAACCTGTGGGTACATTCAAAAGTTCCGCATATCGATCCTGAGCAAATTGCAATGGACGGCGGTACTTATGTTCCTGGTGTAGAATCTTCTTCTATCCCTACCACCCGCTCTATAGGAATGAACTTGAAATTTAACTTTTAATCCGTCTACAATGATGAAATATAATATAAAACAACTCTTCTTTTCTCCGGCAATCTGCATTTTGCTATTTGCAGGATGTACCAAAGACTTTGCAGAAAAGAACCAGGACCCCAATGCAATTACTGTAATTGCACCAGATCTTTTACTACCATCTATTATCCGCTCTTCTGTGAATACACAAATGGGCGAAGGATGGGGGATTGGTAACCTTGTTGTGCAGCAAACTGCGAAATACCAGTTTGTGGATGACGACCGTTATTTGTGGGATAACAAGGATAATGTATGGAATTCTTATTACAGCTATTTAAGAGATGTAAAAAAGCTTTCTGAATTAGCTGCTTCTTCCGGGCGGCCTGCTTACCATGGGATTGCATTGATCTTAAAATCGTGGATGTTCTCTGTAATCACGGATACTTATGGAGATGCACCATATAGTGAAGCTACGGGTGGAGATACTAATATTTTTAAACCAAAATACGATACACAAGAAGCAATCTATGATGGGATATTGAAGGATTTGGAATCGGCGAATACGATTTTATCTACTGCCACTGCTACGGTAAAAGGCGACTTGGTTTACCAGGGCGACCTGTTAAAGTGGAGGAAATTGGCAAATAGTTTACGTGTGCGGGCGTTGATGCGTATTTCTTCTAAAAAGGATGTTGCTGCACTTTTACAGGCAATTGTTGCTGATCCGTCTAAAAATCCTGTATTTGTAAACAATGCTGATGACGGGGATTATTCTTATTATGCAGAAGCACCTAACCAGTTTCCAAATTATACGAACCGTATCGGCGGATTTGACGAATACCGTTTAAGTAACACCTTTAGTGGTACGCTACAAGCTTTTGGCGACCCGCGCCTCGCTATCTTTGCCCGGCCTACGTCGGCTTCAGTAACTGCTGGCAATCCAAAATATGTAGGGATGCCTAATGGGTTAAGTGATACGGAAGCGCTGAACTTTAATGGAGGATCAAATAACATCAGCCGTATTGGAAGTTTTTACTACGAAAGTTCAATTACACCGGCAGGGCTTTTAGTTGCAAAAGGTTATATTATGGGTTTCCCGGAGTTGCAGTTTTTACTGGCTGAAGCAAGGTTAAAAAACTTGATTAGCACCCCAGTTACGCCCCAAGGCTATTATGAAAGAGGAATTGAAGGTGCTTTTGTGTATCTTAACACCACCATTCCGGCAGATTACCTTACACGCACAGGGGTGAAGTTTGACCAGGCAAATGCGCTGAACCAGATTATCACACAGAAGTGGATCTCGTTATTTTATACGGGATTGGAGAACTGGTTTGAGTGGCGCCGTACAGGTTTCCCTGTACTTAAAGCGGGACCAGACAATCAGAATGGTGGCTTGATCCCAAGAAGATATAAGTATCCCCTGGATGAGCAATTGCAAAATTCGGAAGCGTTGAAAACTGCTATAGCAAGACAAGGGGCAGATAATATCAACACCAGGGTATGGTGGAATAAATAGGTTACAGAAATGAGCGATAGCAGAAGAGAATTTATAAAAAAAGCGACTTTGTTAACCGGCGCAGCAGGACTGTTTAGTGTATTGCCTGCGTCAATACAGCAGGCAATGGCTATCAATGCCGCACCGGGAAGTACTTATATGGATGCCGAGCATGTGGTTTTCCTGATGCAGGAAAACCGGTCGTTCGATCATTGTTTTGGGACGTTAAAAGGGGTGCGGGGATATAACGATCCCCGGGCTATCCAGCTGGCAGACAAGAATCCGGTATGGCTGCAGAGTAATGCTAAAGGGCATACTTACGCGCCTTTCCGGCTTAATCTTAAAGATACAAAAGCTACCTGGATGAGCTCCCTGCCGCACTCGTGGGAAAACCAGGTTGATGCAAGAAATGGGGGTAAACATGATAAATGGCTGGATAGCAAAAAATCCGGACATAGGGCTTTTGCAGAGATGCCGCTTACGATGGGGTATTATAACAGAGAGGATATTCCTTTTTATTATGCGCTTGCTGATGCATTTACGGTGTGCGACCAGCATTTTTGTTCTGCATTGACGGGTACAAGCCCGAACAGGTTGTTCTTTTTTTCTGGAACTGTGCGTGAAGAGCAAAACGATCAATCAAAAGCCCATGTATGGAATGATGAGATTGACCATAAAGATATCCACTGGACTACCTTTCCGGAGCGGCTGGAAGAAATGGGGATTTCGTGGAAGACCTATCAGAATGAGCTAAGTATCCCGGTTGGTTTTGAAGGGGAAGAGGAAGACTGGCTATCGAATTTTACGGATAACGATCTCGAATTTTTCAAACAGTTCAATGTTCGCCTGCACGGTAAACACCTCGAGTTTATGGACAAGTTTGCTCTCACCCTGGAAAAGGATATTAAAGAACTGAAAGCTAAGCTTAAACTTAGTCCTGCAGATAAAGGTTTGGCAGACAGCTTAAAGAAAAAACAACTGGAACTGGATACCATCAGGGCCGATCAAAAGATATGGAATAAGGAAAAGTTCGACCAGCTTTCTGAAAGGGAGAAAAGCATCCATAAAAAAGCTTTTACTACGAATGAAAATGACCCGCATTATCATGAGGTAATTGATATGACTTATGAGGACAATGGGGTAGAACGGACAATGAAAGTGCCAAAAGGAGATGTGCTGCACCAGTTTAGAACAGATGTGGAGACAGGAGAACTGCCTACTGTTTCCTGGTTAGTGCCTCCGTCACATTTCTCTGACCACCCGGGCTCGCCATGGTATGGTGCATGGTATATTTCTGAAGTAATGGATATCCTGACTAAAAATCAGGAGGTCTGGAAAAAGACGATTTTCATTATAACTTATGACGAGAATGATGGGTATTTTGATCATGTGCCTCCATTTTTACCTCCGCATACAGCGAAGCCAGAAACAGGCAAAGCTTCTGCGGGTATTGATACGCTGGTAGAGCATGTTTCGATGAAGCAGGAAATGGAGCGTGGCATGAAAGAGAAAAGAGAGAGTGCAATAGGTTTAGGCTATCGTGTTCCGCTATTGGTAATCTCGCCATGGTCTAAAGGGGGGTGGGTAAACTCTGAGGTTTTTGACCATACGTCTAACCTGCAGTTTCTGGAACATTTTCTAAGTGCAAAAACGGGTAAAAAGATTATACAACCGCAAATCAGCGATTGGCGGCGTACAGTTACAGGTGATCTGACCTCTGTATTCCGTACTGCAGATAATGATAGTGATAAATATCCAGAGGCGGTAGAAAAGGATAAGTTTATTCAAAGTATTTTCAATGCGAAGTTTAAGGCGCTTCCCGCAGATTTCCGTGCGTTATCCAAAGCAGAGATAGCCAGTGTGAAAAATAATCTTGTTGAAACCCCTTTACTGCCAAAGCAGGAAAAAGGGATACGCCGTTCTTCTGCAATTCCTTACCAATTATATGTTTCTGGTAAGTATCATGCTGCCGAAGGGCAGGTGAAATTGAGTTTTGAAGCTAAAAATGAAGTATTCGGTGAAAAGGCTGCGGGATCTCCGTTTACTATTTATTTCCCCGGTAAAACTGCAGTAAAAGAAGTTGACGGTACATTGAAATGGGAAGAGATGCGGAGCCGGCATTATGCGGTTAAAGCGGGTGATGTAGTTACAGAGGAGTTACCTTTAGCTATTTTTAAAGATGAGCAGTACCATATCCAGGTTTATGGTCCAAATGGATTTTTAAGGGAATTTAAAGGCAGCCATACCGATCCCGCTATCCAACTGGTTTGTGCGTATCAGCTGGACAGGCTACACCGCAATAAAATGAGCGGAAATGTAGAGCTAAGACTACAAGGTGTGGCTCAGGGTAATCCGTACGAAATTACGATAACCGATCATGCTTATTACAGCAAGCCGAAAACGGTTAGGGTAGCAGAAAAAGAAGTGTTTGCTATCCTTGATCTGAAAGCAAGTTATGGCTGGTATGATTTCAGTGTCCAGGTAAAAGGTTATCCTGCATTTGAACAGCGGTTCGCAGGAAGAGTGGAGACCGGGGAACCTGGTTTTAGTGATCCTTTTATGGGGAGGGTTTAAAAGGCCAAAACTGAAGAAATTCAGTTTTGGCCTTTTCTTGCTTGTGGTTATAGGATATACTATGTTATGGCGTATATATCCCGTCATACGGATTTTGATCGCCAGGCGTAAGGCTTCTGTTACTCGTAAATTCTGCAGTGGGAAGTTGTAAAATGAATCTCCATGACCGTGAAAGAATCTCCGGTTTTAGTGGATGATCGCCTTCTCTGTGAACCGGTTTTTGGGTCCTGATTAAATCAAACCACGCAAAACCCTCAGCGTATAATTCCTTACGACGTTCGATCAGGATATCTTCGATCAGGCGGTTGCCAGTGGAAGTTGTTCTGGTGGCGTTCCGTTGATCCTGTAATTGCCATAAAACTGTTTTGGCATTAGTATCATTTCCCATTCTGGCATTCGACTCTGCCTCAATTAAGTACATCTCAGAAGCACGCATCAGTACTACATCTCCATAATAATCCGCGGCATCGCGAAATTTATCAGAAGTCCATAGTCCGACATCTGTCCTTAACCAAAACTGGTTTCTTACATCATTTGCCTCAAATAAGTTTTTAAAAGTATCATTCACATACATGAAATCAAAAGTCCAGCGGTCACCTCTTGTCCGGTTTGCCCATAAAGTGAAAGGAGACGCATTACCGAAATTGGCATCTGAAGTCTGCGGTGCTGCCCACATCCATTCTGCATTTCCCCAGTCGTTAAACCCAGAACGATAACTGGTAGCAGTCATCAATGGAAAACCACTTTTTGCAGCCCTTGCCATCTCTGCCGCCTTTGTCCAGTCTTCCATCACCAGGTATACTTCTGCCAAAAATCCTTGTGCTACATTCCGGTTAATCTGGCTTTTAAAACTTCTGTTCATCGGTGCAAGCAGGTTTATTGACGATTGCAGATCAGTTACAATATGGTTATAAACTGATGATACGGATTCCCTTGGCATCCCAACTGTTGTTGCGCCTTTGCTGTAGTAAGGGATTCCCGGTTTGTCTTTAGCAATAGCATAAGTCTGCTGATAAAATCTCACCAGGTAAAAATATGCCCAGCTTCTGATTGCCAATGCCTGCCCTTTGATCAGGTCTTTCTGGCCTTGTTCGCCTGCACTTGCATCAATATTATCCAGGATAATATTGGAGTTATTAATGATTGTATAAAAGTACGACCACACATTAGAAGTTAAACTGGCATCTGCTCTGGTTTCGGCAAGATTATGCGCATAATAAACCTGTAGCTGACCCATTGAGTTTCTTACAATCAGATCATTTGCAGCAGCATCGAAGCCATTGTTTAATTGAATGATAGTGCCATATTCTACATCTTGATTCCTCCTGCGGATATAAGAATAGATGCCGTTAAGCAGCGTTTGCGCACCATTCGCATTTTCAAATAACACCTGGTCAGAAACCTGGGTCGAAGGATTTGCCTCCAGATAGTCTTTACATCCAGTTCCCCCTGTGCAAAGCATTGCACCTAACAGGAAGAACATAATTTTTTGATATTTCATAATTCTAATATTTTAACCGCTATAAAATGATTTAAAATGACACTTGCAGACCAGCAGACCAGCTTTTACGTACAGAACCTGCAGCTGTACCATTAGGGCCATTGCTTACAATCCCATTTATTGTGGTTTCGGGATCAGTACCACGATCGGCAGCATTTCCCCAAGTAAGCAGATTTGTTCCTTGTGCATAAATTTTAACTGAATTCATCCCATATTTTTTTGTAAGTGAGGCAGGTAGTGTATATCCCAATGACAAGTTCCTAAGTCTTAGAAAAGAGTTATCAAATAAGTATTGTGAAGAGTAGACAGAAATATTGTTTTGTGTGAATTCTGATAATCTTGGAATATCAGACTCGCGGTTTTCCGGGGTCCAGCGATCTAGTGCATCCACACTCATATTAAACCCTCTTCTCCATCTTACACCTTCGGCATAATCACCATCATACATTTTTCCGCCAATACTATAATAAAGCATCACTGATAAGTCAAAACCTTTATAAGAGAAATTGTTCGTTAAAGCACCAAATACATCTGGAATAGAAGAGCCGAGGTATCTCATTTGTGCAGTGTTATTTACACTTGTATAATCTTCAGTTCTTTCCTGACCATTTTCTGTAAACTTCCACCAGGTATTATTTCCATTTTCAGGATTAACCCCTGCCCATACCGGACCAAAAAACTCGTAACGCGAAACCCCCTCAGTCAGCTTAAACCTGCCTTCATAAATTTCTCTTTGTGGTAATTTGGTGATCTTGTTTTTGTAACGGGATGCATTGAGATCGATAGACCAGTTGATGCCAGGGCCTTGAAGTACTTTTGCACCTAACTCAATTTCCATTCCTGTATTTTTAACATTCCCAATATTTTCCAATATCGTAGATATACCCACAGAAGGAGCTAGCGGCCTGCTGAAAATTAAATCCTTCGAAGTCCGGTTAAACCAGTCAAGGGAACCGAATATTCGTCCGCCGAAAAGACTAAAATCTACCCCTACATCAGTCTGCACATTACTTTCCCAAAGCAAGCCTGGATTAGGAAGTGCGGATAACAATACCCCTGGATTTCCATTATCATTCCAGCCCGCATTGTATAACCCTTGATAAGCATAATAACCACCAGCTACCCTATCGTTCCCTACAGTTCCATAACTTCCTCTTAATTTTAAGCTATTGATCCATTTTGTCTCCTTAAGGAAATTTTCTTCAGTTAATAACCAAGAAGCACCGACCGACCAAAAATTGCCCCAACGGTTGTCTGGGTGGAAACGTGAAGATCCGTCTTTACGGAAACTTGCTGATAAGTAGTAGCGCTTATCAAAATCGTACTCCGCTCTGGAAAGGTAACTTTGCAGGCGGTAGTTATCTTCATAAGACTGTGTAGCATTCATTACCGCTGCAGCATTCAGCTCAAAAAGGCCTCCTGAGGCAAAACCCTGTGCTGAGGTATAAACGTTGTTATATTTAAGTTTATAATTTTCCTGACCTGCCAGAACATTAAAATGGTGTTTGTCCCAGGCATGTTCATAAGTTAAGATATTATTTACGGTATAAGAAAAGTTGCGTATTGCTGAGCGGCCTGCCCAGCCACCATATCCTGCCGAACTAGTCAGTGTAGCAGATTGATAATTCAGGCCATTGTCTTCCTGGAAATCTGTACTTATGCCTGATCTTAATTTAAGACCTTTAACAAAAGTGATCTCTGCAAAACTTCTCGTACTGAGATTGTCCTTTTGTAATCCTCCGAAATTCCAGTCGTACGCATTTTTATACTCACCCGTGAAACCAGGATTCCATCCTCTCCATTCTGTACGGGAATTATCACCAAAATCGGGCATCAGGTTACCATAAGCATCTTTGTTATACTCATTGTTAGCATAATTCCACTCATATACAGGATAAACGGTAGGCATTACCCTGGTAAACCGAGCTTCTACACCAGGATTTTGCTGAAATGAATGGCTATAAGAAAGATTTGTTCCTACAGTTAACCATTTCTTTACCTGTGATGTTAAGTTTAATCTCCCAGAATATCTTTCGAACTCCTGTACTTTAAAACTACCTTTATCATTAAGATAAGAGCCAGAAATGAAATACTGGGTTTTGTAATCTTGCCCTGCCGATCCGCTAATATCTAATGTATGTTCCTGGCGCAGTCTTCTGCTGAACAATTCTCCGTACCAATCTCCATTATAAAGTTGAACAGCATCTGATTTTAATTTGCCATCAAGGCCAATAGGTGTTGCTGTGTTAAAAACGTTTTGTGCCGGTTTTTGAAAATAATAACCTACTACATTATTGGTGGCATATTGCGCAGCTTGTTCTGCAGTTCTGCCTTGGTCAGTTTGTCCGTTGCGTACGGCTTCCCAGGCAAGTTCGAATAGCTGACCAGGGTTTAGTTTTTCCGGATATTGTACGGCCATATCAGAGAAACCAAAATTGGTGCGCATGTTAATCACAGGGACGGTAGAAGTTCCTTTCTTTGACGTGATTACAACTACTCCGTTCGCTGCCCTTGATCCATAAAGTGAGGTTGCAGAAGCATCTTTTAAAATGGTAATAGATTCTACATCATTGGGATTGAGCGCACTAAGGTCGCCATTGTACGGCATTCCGTCCAATACATACAATGGAGAGTTGTTTCCGCCTACAGAACTTAGACCTCTAATTGTGATTTCGCCACTGCTGCCCGGTGCCCCATTGGTATTGAGAACCTGTACACCAGGGCTCATCCCTTGTAGCGCCTGACTAATATTGGTGGGCTGTGTAGATTGAATTTTAGCTGCACTTACTACCGTTGCAGAGCCAGTATAAGTACTTTTGTTCGCTGTTCCATAAGCTCCGTTGATCACAATCTCCTGAAGGGTTTCATTGTTATCATCAAGCTTAATTTCTAGATTCTGCTGATTGTTTATGGCTACTTCTTTCTGTAGGTAGCCTAAAACTGAAACAACAAGGGTAGCTGTTCCAGGAGCATTAATGCTGAAAGCCCCCGTGTTAGAGGTAACAGTTCCATTTGTAGTTCCCTTTACTTTAATAGATGCTCCAGGGAGGGGAGCACCTGTTTTGTCCATGATTTTCCCTTTAACAGGCGAATTTTGGGCATAAGCATTACCCAGACAAAGGAGTATGCTTAATAGCGGAATTAGTAAGATTTTTATCATTTGTTGGTTGTTTAGGTTAACAGGATTCTGTGGTTCTGAACCTGTGCGGTAAACTTAAGTTGCTTTTTTAGCCTAAATACCTTCAATTTTATCTATTTCTTGACAAATATTGTTTAGTCTTTTCGTTTTTGTATTTTTCTTATTAATTATTTTTGCGTTTATTCAGTAATTTTTAATTTGCCTCATTTATTTTGTATGTTTTTATATAATACATGTTTTTGAGGCTGGACTTTTAGGTTATTTATGGCTTTTATTGAATTTATTTGTATTTTTTTAATAAAATTTGATTGTATTTATTGTTTTAATAGTATGATTTTGTGAAAATCATGTTGATTTTTATTTTTAATGATTTATTACCACAATAAATTAATAGCATTGGGCGGAGCCATTAAATTTTAGGATTTAATTGGGGAGGCATGATTGTTGACTAATAGTGAAGAAACTGACAACATAATTTGAATAATCTTCTAATTGATTGATGCTCCGAAAACTTCTTACTAACGCCATATTCCTACTCATTATCTTATGCTCTTTTTCTGTGAATGCACAGGAAGAACCGGACACTATTCTTAATCCGAAGGTTAGTGGAGGTGGTTATGTTAGTAATGCTAATCATATCATCAGCGATGCTACTGTAAGTAGGCTCAACTCACTCATTAAGCCTCTGGACGAGCAGGGGAAAGCCCAGGTAGCTGTTGTATTAGTAAGTTCTATAGGTAAACAAGTGCCAAAAGATTTTGCTACGGCGTTATTTAGAAAATGGGGAATAGGAGACCGTAAACGAAATAATGGGTTGCTGATTCTCGTAGTAATGGATCAGCGTAGAATGGAATTTGAAGTGGGTTATGGGTTGGAAGGACTATTGACAGATTTAACTTCTCAGCGGATCCAGCAAGGACTTATGGTTCCTTATTTTAAAAAAGGAGATTTTGATACAGGTATTTTAAAAGGAGTGGGACTGGTTGTTTCGACAATTGATAAAAATGTAGACCTGTCTCTGGATAAAGATAATCTGTATCCTGAAATTGGTTATGTCGTATTTCTGGATATTCTGTTTTTTATTGTTTATCTCGTCATTTTTTGCTGGTTTACACTATCAGCAAGAGGTCAGTACCTTACGCGATCAACTTCATGGCTGTGGTTTCCCTTTCTATTATTTGGGCCACTTGCTATTGTAGCTTTTTTGGGTCTTGCAACTTCGGTTATTGTACAGTGGGATTTGTTTTTCCTGTTAACTTATTGCTGTTGGAGTTTGTTTTTTAGCCTAACCATAACTAAAATCTTAAAAAAAGATCCTCCAGGGGAAACCCGTGTACAACAGTATCAATACCTTAAGCTGGTTATAGGAGGAATGACCATTTATACTATCCTATTTCCCCTGCCCATCCTGATTATCCAATATTTTATAGCAAAACGCAAACTGAATCGATTACGTTTTGCGCCCTATGAATCACCAGAGGGCCATGGTGCTATGGTCTTGATAAAAGAGGACCGCAATATCGAGTTGACTGATAAAGAACTGGCGGAAGAGCGATTGGGCTCAGTATCTTATGATCTCTGGAAATCAGAAAACGGTGGAGCTGTAATCAAGCTGGCCTACAAAAATCAAAACTCCAAAGTTCGCAGATGTAAAAAATGCCGTAGTATTACTTCAAAACGAACAAAACGAGTAGTGGAGAAAAGGGCCACTACAAAGGGTGGAGGTATGATTTCGATCTACTTTACTTGTGAAGTTTGTGGTAAGAAAGATTTTATCAATGAGTCAACTTCAAGAAAGAATAAATTTAACTTATTTAAGGGTATAATGGCTGGGAGTGCTTTATCTGGAGGAAGTTCCAGTAGTTCTTCATCGAATAGCTCAAGTGACTCCAGCTCTTCTTCAAGTTCTTCCAGCGATTGGGGAGGAGGGTCTTCTGGTGGTGGTGGTTCGGGAAGCAGCTGGTAAACAAGATTTATGTTTAATTTATTCTTGTTTCTATAAGTTTTGGACATATAGGAGTTAAAACTGCAATATCCAAATCTGCTTAATAAGACCTAAAGATACTGCTTAGACACCCTACACCCATATATCTTTTGTGTTGATGGTGTTTAGCAAGCACTTAATTATGAAGGTATTCGACCTATAATAAAGCGACAAAAAAATTGTATCAAAACAGAACCCATTCTGAGATCAGGGTTCCTAAAAGACGTTACCTGCCCATTGAAATTAAAATGATATCTTATTAATAACCTGCTCACGATAGGTGTAAAACTAGAAAGGGAGCCAGAAGAGCAGGTTTACATCCAAGTCACCACCTCGGAACTATTGGTGAGTTGCAGTATTGATACCAATGAAAGCTATTTAAGCCGTTGCGCTTATTTTACGCTTTATCGACTTGCCTTATATTCAGATAAATATGATTTTGAACATTATTATTGGCCTGATTTCTTTGATCAGCATACCGGGGAATCCAAGTATCTGGTGGTACATAAATCCAAAGACAAGATATTTGTGTCGTCAAAGGTGAGGTATAAAGGCTTGTATAAACCCGGAACACCGCTTCCTATTTTATCTGGCGGTAATCTTGAGCTACGAGAGTAATGCCCATTATACAGGAGAAGCCGCCAACAGGCAACCATACGGTGATGGGTTTTTGTTTGGCAGATGCGAACAATGAACGGCATCGAAGCAACCATTATCCCTTTTTGATTTCCTATATAGGTACTTTTGATAAGAATAAAACTTTGGTGAAGGGCTTTAAGATCTATGTGCTGAGTGAAATGGATCTGCCGGATGTTGATCTCACCGACGAACAGCGGTACCTTATGGGTATCTGTTTTGCCATGAAGAAGATCGCCCCGGTCATCGGTTACGAATCTATTGAAGATGTTCAGGTACTTACTGAGGAACAGGAGGAAAACAAAAGCACTTTAACGCTCTTTTTGAGCTTTGGCAACAGGCAATCCCTCTACTTGCAGGTAGGCTTTACACGCATTATACTTATACTTTTGGGATGCGCCATGTAATGCGAGCTTGCCAGCTATTTCTAAACAAATCACTTCAAGTTATTGATACTAAAGACTCACTTTGGAGGCGACTGCAAAGATTTTGTAGACCAGTTGGTCACCAGATACAAATTTATTAAACGATAAAAACTGATCTTATAGAAGAGGCTATGAAAACTTAATTATCAGCGTACCATATTACTCGTGTGGATATCAACCTGATATCAACTTTAAAAGGATGCAATTAGCTTTAAAACAGCTAATTGCATCCTTTTTTTTGTTAGGAAATATTCCCAGAAATATAGGTAATTAATAAGTATTAATCAATTAATCTCATGAAAAAGGGTATAGTTTCTATATGTTTATAACTATAGCAGTATAGAATGGAAACAGTCACTGACGCAAGATTACCCAGCAAATAATAATCGTTAAATTTATTGTGTTCTTCAGCTTTCTCCTCATGCTTTAATCTTGTGGCTAACTTTAGCGCACTGAAAAAAGTCAAAGCAGTATTTATATCATGAATCAATGCAATTGTTAAAAATAAGCGCTCTAAGGCACCTTTAAAAATAGATTTAAAGTCTAATCCCAGTTTTTTATAATATACCTGAGCTATTATTGAAAATAGGAAAGCCAAAACAACCTCAGTCAATACGAATAGTATCAACAGTACCCAAAATTTGCTCATATTGCAATTCTTCCTAAATATTGTAAAACATTTTTCAAAGCAAGATACTCTTCTATCTTAAGACTTTTTTTTCTTTTCCAAATAACAGACTTTTCTTTATTAACTTCGATTGCAATTTGTTTATAATCAATATTATGAATAAATCTTGAAGCAATATAAATATCGTTAAGTCGCGTCCAATCATCGACTATGCTTTGAAATGCAAAAAATGTATTGTTTATTGCATCCGCTAGCTTTTTATCTTTTATCCCAACATAAAATCTACATTTATCATTTTTCAATTCCTGCAAACGTTCTCTAGCCGTAGTTAACCCTTCGCCCAACATTTCGTAAGCGATTTTACTGTTGATCTCTGTATCTATTTGTCCTTGTATAAGGGTGTACCTTAATTTAAATTCCAATTCTTCTGATAAAATCATCTCTTCGAGGGCTATAATAATATTTATGGCAGATTGTAGATCATTCACAACACCCTGAAATTCATCACCTAAAGTTATGGTCATCGGAGACAATATGTTTAGATGTTGTTGACTATTTAAGAGCCTAACAATATTCTTAAATTCTGTCATTAACTTTTGTTGATCTAATTTACGGCTATCAATAACATCTGCCATTAATACGTAGTATAGCTTCTTTTCCATTCGATTCA
>Ga0247730_1000093_pt1 | contig 92420 bp, 183 predicted proteins | sample UWRJL073202C2_FD_180959 | JGI IMG/M metagenome (GOLD analysis project Ga0247730, IMG submission 180959) | Plant litter microbial communities from Arlington Agricultural Research Station in Wisconsin, United States - UWRJ-L073-202C-2 | ecosystem: Environmental > Terrestrial > Plant litter >...
CAGACGGTTTTGTATAAAGATAGCCAGTCTTGATTTCCTCTTCCACGCCTTGGACAATCACTTTACAACGCTTGTCACCATCATAGTAGAGAATCTTAACCTCACGAATAGGTGCCTCTTCTCCTGAGATATCGCCTAAAGCTAGGATGGGATAGTCTGTATACGCCCGCATTTCATTCTTCCTATATTTGGTTTGTATGCTTGAATTCTAAGCAAAGAAAAGCCGCCTGTCAAGGGCGGCTGTAGTAGTCTCTTCAATTATTTCTCATCGCTTGGAGCCAGAAACTTCTTGCAATCCTGTGCAATGAGCGCTAGCAAATCACGCATCTCCATCAGATTGTCTGTCTTCTTACTTGCCAAATCAGCAATACCTTCCAAAAGTTCAATAGCGTCCTCAAGGATTTCTTTAGTGGACGACAGTTGTTCTGAATGGATCTTGTAAAGCTCCTCCGCCATCTCCCTGTAATCTTCAAAGGATATGTCTCTTTGTTCGGGATTTTCTCCCTCTAAAACTGTTTGCTGAGCAACGAGAGGTGTTACCTTGTAATTGTTATCTTCAAGCGCCCACTCTATATTATCGCGAAGAAACAGTTCACGACCTTGACACTCGATAAGGTAGCCTTTGACTTCAGACATATTAGTTACTCCTTCTGATAGTCTTGAAGGCGTCTTTTAGAAAAGGTTTGATCCTTGACTTACCATCTCGTGTACGAATAGCCTTGTATCCGCCGCCATGTTCTTTATCAAGTTTAACAATCACACCAAGGTGATTGCCCATCTGATCGTACACATGACGCACACCACTTCCCGACAATTCGCTGAACCGACCTTTTACCACGTTAGACTGTGCCATCTCAATATTCTCCGATTGGTCGCACCTTGATTGGTGCTCATAAAAGTGTTTAGGCAATTCTTTGTAAGCAATGGCTTTAGCGCCTTCATTGGTTCGGAAGAATCTCACTTCAACCTGTCTCATCCTTAGCTTTAGCAGCTTTGTGTTGGGACAGTGTTTCTGCTCTTCATGGGACTAAGAATACTGAATGTTGCAAGGCGTGTCAACACCTTTAGCAGAGAATTTTGTAATTATTTTCTCTGCCTATGGCTAGGAATGGTGAACTGCTTAGAAATCAATCATGTATGACACAATGTGACCATATATCCTCTCCTTGGTCATCTTTTTCAAAAGAGAACTCGACAATGTGTGGCTCAGTCACCTCATATTCTAAGTCTCCAACCACCTCACCTACAGTACCATCTGTGTGTAGAATGAATGTCATAAACGGTGACTCTTTGATTTCTGTTCCATTTTCAAGTCTCATCACTCGATATCGCATTGTGTATCTCCTTTCCTGTCATTAAAGCGTGTCTAAGGCCATATCCTGCAAAGCCCTCTCACAACATCTGTATCGGCTGTGAAACACAAAGCTTTAGCTCTCTTTTTCTTTAGCCAGCATAATGTTTTGTGTCGTAGTGCTTGTCAAATAACCACCTACCAGAAGGTAGAGAATATTCTGATAGACCACTTGATCAATTTTACCTCCCCAAAGCAATCCTGTTGTAATAAGGATGCAACCAACACTCATCCAGAATTTACGCGATTGCCATTTAGTGGAAGTGTAGGGTGTTTCTGTGGCGACAGTGTCTGTTGAGTCTGTCATTTTCTATTCCTTCTTCATATCCTAATAGGATTTATTAATTACACATCTTTCCACTCTAAATAATCTTCCCAAGCCTCTGTCAATGTCTCTCCTAGCCCAAAGTAATCACAGCTATTAATGTCACGATATGGGCACACCATGTAGCCGGGAGTTGGTGTGTGGTCTTTAAGGAGCTTAGGTTCCCAGTTTTCTATACATTACACTTTGATTATGTGTGGCTTAGGATTGCTATACATAGCTCACTTTCTCTGTCACCACTTGTTCAACTTTACGTGTCAAGCCTTCACAGCTGATATCACCATAACCCCATCCATTATCATAAGATGTTTCTACGCTCACTTCTGCATAAGTATCCCCATCAATTTTCTTTACATAGAAGTGGTCATATGTGTTTCGTTTATGAGGCTCTGATTCAAGATCATACTGTGTGTCAGGATCATAGCTGTTTTCATCACACCAATCACAAAACTGAGAATAACCATCAAAATTAAAAGGTGTGCTCATTTTAAACTTCTCCATCTACAAATTGTGATAGGAACCCAATCAACTCAATAACATCATCACGAAACAGAACATTAGGGTAATCAGAATTAACATACAAAAGAATTTCATCTGAATCCTCGTACTTAAATTCTACTTCATCACACGATCTTGATAGCATTAACTCTTTCATACAAACTTATCCTTTGGAATGTCTTCAAACTTATTGGAGAATGATCCAATACTGTGCATGTATTCCCAACTTACTTCCATCTGCTCTACAGATTCAATATGATGATTGTTAATTAGCTCAATCCAATCTTGCGTATGCAGGCTGTGGTTTTCTCCCCATAGTGTGTAATTATCTTTACCATCTGACAAGAAGATTCCTGACCAGTCCCCATCGTCAGAATTTACTACAATCACTTTCTTATAAATCCGGCTGTCGTTGCTCATTTAATATCTCCAATGTCTTTACCACCATCACGAGTAAGAGGCTTATCATCCTCAAGCATAACTGATGATAAGTTCAATTTGAATAACAAGCTTGCCTACATCATAACAAGGCCCCTCTGTATTAGATCGGCTAAGTGCTTGTTGTAGGAGTTTCTTAATCTGTGCGTAATCCCAAGTCATCTCTCTATCCTCTCTCAACATCTCGTTAAATTCGTTCTGAAATGCCATATTATCACGGTGTTTTAGGGGTGTAAAGCTGTTTAAAGAGATTGTTCGTCTCCCACAGCCTCTTAGCCAACAACACCACACCCATCAATGAAATTAAGTAGATTAGAAAGCTTCTCAGCAGAGAGATTTTCCATATAATGACTCTCATCACCTTCAACATCTAGGCGAACGAATGTGTGAGAGAATGTGAGGCCAACAGATTCACATTCCTGAAGTGCGTTGATAAGTTTTTGTAGGCAAGCCATTTGTGTGTTGTTCATTTTAGGAGATCCTTTGTATATTTTTCAATAGATTCTATTGCTGCTTTAATGTCAAAGTGAATCAACACAAGAGCCTCATCAATTGGTCCGTCTTCAAGAAGGTTGATGGCATCAGTTAGGCAGTCATGACATTCATCCAGAAGACTAATCTTTTCTTGTTTAAAGTGCGCTAGAAAAGACTCAACATCTTCCATTGTATATTGCTTGTGAAGATCAGTCATTAGTTGGCCTCGGTTTATTAAGCTCTGTCCAGTGAGTAGGGCACTGTACTGCACAATATTCATCATTACTATCCAGAACCATAAACACATCGTCTTCTATGTAAGCAATTTCAATATTGGTATACCCAAAACTGTCAAAAGCAACAAGGTATTCTCCAACAGTGTCTGGCATCTTATCTGCACAGCGGTTCCAATTAATCATTTATTCAACTCCTAAAATCAAGCTCATTGATGTCTGACGTGACTGCATCTGAGGGTCACAAAAACATACAGCTTCTGTAACAGACACTTCCTCATCACCAAATGCACCATCTTCAGTTTGTGTACTGTTTTCAATAACACTTACTTCCAAGTGCTGTGGTTGTTTCTCAAGCCATTTAATAAATTGTGCTACGTTCATTTCAAACTCTCCAATCTCTCACCAAGAATAATACGAGTATACACCTTATCACGATCAACACCAGTGATTTCAGCAATTTCTGACAAAGAAAATCCTTGCTCACGAAGCTTATAGCAGCGGATTGCTAAGTCTTGGCTGCGATTCTCTGAGGGCTTCATTTTAATCCTCCCTCACAACTTTAAATTCACTGATAAGAGTGAAATCAGGAATATGTTCACCGTTATAGATCATTCTCCATGTTCCATCAGCAAGCTCATCCAAGTGAATCATACGCTGTTTAGTGCGAACAGCTGTCACTTTGGATAATTCTAGCACAATACCAGTGCCAGTCAATTCGATTGCTCTGCGTGTCATCTCAATACTCCAAATCTAGGCTGTTAATGTCAAATTCACTCTCACGAATATACCCCACATCGGTGAGGTTTACAACAAAATTTTCAATCATTTGTAAGCCAGTCCTGAAAGAGCTTACGCATACGTTTTGACAAAATGCAAATCTTAATTGGCTTTCCGTCACGAATTTGTGAACGCCATACAAATTGTACAAGCTCAGACAATGCAAACTGATTATTGTCAACATCCACACCATAATCTTGTAGGAATGAGGAAACAGAAACATGAGTAAAACGGTTATAAGCATGCACCAATACAGAACGATCACGATAAGCGTTTGTTGCTCTTGCTGTACAGGCTAGGAAGCATCCTTGTGCAATACCATCCTCATCAATCTCGCCATCTCCTGCACTATATCCTCTAGGTGAAACCTTTCTTGCACCTGAACGTGTCTGGTTAACAAGTGTAGACGGTACACACCAAACAAGATCAGTATTCTTAGCTTTGTTAGCATCACCAATAGCACGAATAGATTTACCAATAGCTGTCAAATCTTTCTGTGTAGCTTTTGAATACCAACTAGACGATAAAGATTCACCAGCCCACTCTTTAACTTGCTTATCTCCAACAAATTCAATCAAAGGAAAAAGGTTCGATTTACTCTGTTCATTAAGCTTTACCTCTGTAAAGTCAACAACTTCAACCCCTTTAAGTTTAAGGAATGAAGACATAATACTGCCTTTAAAAAGGTAAGTAAGAACAATAACTCTTTCTGCTGAATGTATCAAACCAATAGGCAACTGAGTAACAAACATACTATCACTGCGTTTAGCCTGATAAATCATTCCAAGCTTACACATATTCGCAAGTTTAGTGTATTTAGCACCATCTTTAATCTCATCATTAAGCCAAACTAAACATCCATCTTCTTCAACCCTAATCTGTTTCAAATCTTTAAGGTAATCAAAGTCAGACTTAGTGTAACCAGCATTCAGAGGTTCAATAAAACTTACTTCTTCATCAAGTATAAGTGTATATTTGTTTTGTTTAATCCAAAAAAGATGTGGTTGTTTAAGACTTGAATAAAGAGAGTGTGTAATACTAATATTAACACCAGACTGTAACAAGTCTAGTAAGTGCTCGCCCTTAGTGTCGAACTCTTCTGTACTAGGTGCAATGAATTTAGATTGAACACAAAAAGCTACAACCCTACCTTCACTCTCACTTAACAAAGGAGTAACATAAATGAATGGAGTAGTAGGGTTCGCTTCACACCACTTAAGAATAGAAGTAGTTTTACCACTACCCATTAGCTTATCTAAAACCTCAATCTTAAAGGTCATATTTTTTAAAAACCTCTCTTTCTTAGATACTTCTTTTCTTTAAGGACTGAAACACACAAACCCTTATAAATCAAGGGTTGTAGAGGTGTTTTACAATCATTTCTCGACAGTGTTAGTCGAGTCTAAATTAAACATATCTAAGTAGCTATGGAAAGTGTTTATGTAATCTTCGTATGTTTCATGGTCAATCCATTCCCAATTACCTTTAGGATATTCATAACCAACAGAAAGACATTTTTTATCACCTTTATATTCTTGAAATTGCTGTTTTGTGTAAGCAGCCATTATATGTTCTCCGAAGATGGAACTACTTTACAAGTGTATATAGTGTATTCATAATCAGAATTCTTTAATTCAAATGAGCGTTTGTCTAAGTTTGCATCTTTCGATGATTCGTAAAAAGCAACAGTTTCTTCTGTTGTCTCAAAACTGTATCGTACCCACTTGTTTAGTTGATATATTACTTTCATTTTACAACCTCAGAATTAACAAAACCGTTAACTATCTGCCTGTGTTGGACAACGTACATCAAGGGCTCAACATTCCCAACTCTTGCAAACAATCCATAATTCTCTTTCAAAAAGTCATCAGAAGGAATTCTTTCAGAATAAATATAAGAGTGCGTTCCGATAGGAACAAGAACTTCAATCTGGTAGCAGACAACTTCCTCGTCAACCATTTAATACCTCCTTGATTTTACCATAAGACAAACCGACTTCCAGGATAAGACCAAGCATATCGGTGTTACCAGCTTCACGATACTCTCTCATCAGTTCAATAGTGATTCGGTCTGTCTCATAGCTCTTACCGTTAGCTTCAAATGTGTAGGTCATGATCTTGATTCCGTGTTTGTCTTTGATGTGTTGATTCTAGGGCAAAACAAAACCCCAGTCAAGGGTTTTGTAAAATTATTCATCATCTGTCAGCCCTCTAACGCCCTTGATCGGACCATACTTCTCAAAGCCACCTGCACCTAAAACACAGTCTAAATAGTCACTACCTGTTCCTGTGTAAGCTGGCTCGTCAAGGCCCTTAGAGTTTACGCCTGCCTCTAGCATAACAATCTGATATTTAAGATCACAGATAGTCTGTTCATGTTTATAGCAAAGTTGTCGCCAACTGTTACAACGACTTTCAAGTTCTGCATATTGCTGTTGTGTGTAAGCCATCATCCCTTCACCCGTTTCTTCACGAAGTTTGCGAACATCTTCAGCAGTGATTTGTTTCATTCTGTTCTCCATTCAACTTCCATGCCTTCCCCACAAAGAAATGCTAGCACATAATCGGCAAATTCTTTATCCTGAATAAGTTCATTCCAGTTGTTTCTGTAGCGCTTCGTGCAGTTATCCAGAAGGTTGTAGGCCCTGCTTTGGCTGCCCATGCACATCCTAAAGAAAAGCTCACCACTGTGATTTCGCTGTTGTTTGTGGAAATCATTGCCTAAAGTGTCGTGTTCTGCAAGGTTATCTGCAATCTTCTTAGCCAGAGCTTCATATTGGTCATCATCTAATGTCTCTAAATAAGTCATATCTACAACCTCCTTCCAATAAAATGTGTAGCCAAGTATGCCCCACCCAAATCACCCCTGTCAACACCTCATCCCCAAGCCCCTCAAAAATAATTCTCTAAATTTTCCTCCACATCCCCTTGCATTGTGTAAAGGTGTGTGCGAATATGGCTCTCGTAAGCAAATAGACAAGAAGGCTGGACGAATGGACAGCCTATCACATGAGGGGAAGAGAGATGAGTAACGTTCAGAAGCTCGGTTGGGATGCAGCTATGCAAGGTAAGACTTATGAAGACTGCCCCTACCCCGAAGACACTGTTGGTTGGGTCGCTTGGACAAAAGGCTTCTTTAACGGTTTGTCTTGGCTTGAAGCTTGACACCCACCTACACGTCTGCTATCTTCCTGACTGTACAGGCGTGACGTAAGACGTGTAAAACATTATTAATTGTGCAATTTAGGGCGAGATGTCGCCTTTGCGAATGGAGAGGTAAAATAAATGACTAGTTATATTAATTATGGTCAAATGTCCAGCCTTGAGCGCCATGTGTTTCAATCCACTGGTGAGTGTGATAAACAGTTTCATATGGGCGAGAGTGAATTTAATCAGATGATTGATGAAATGGTGCATAAGCAAGTTATGCAACAGCAGGAAGAATTGATTGAGGAGGAAGTGTGATGGAAACTTTTTATATTGTCTGTGGATGGGACAACTATTATCCCGATGCTGGTATTGGTAACATTAAGCTAGTGACCTTCGATGAGAATGAAGCCAAAGCTTATGTAGAAGAACAAATGAAACTTGAAAAATATGATCGTTGTAATCAGTTTAAAATCTACACAAGTGACCAGTTGCCGTGGGGTGGATCAGATTATGTTAGCCCAGATTATTCTGGATCAGTATAGGCTCGATATAGAATACAGCTATGAGAGCGGTGATCAGTATCACTGCCTAGATTGGATTGATCTATCAGTGCTCTCTGGCACAATTTGTCTAGAAGGGTCGCATAGCTGCTCTCATGGCTGTGAAGAATATGTTGACATGACAGATGATGAGCTGTATTTTGTTGGGGAGATGTTTGGGAATGACATTGAAAAGAAATTATTGGAGGATTTGAGAGATGAGTTACCTTAAAATGAGTGAAGAAGAAATCCACGATCTTGTTGAACGTGGTGGATTGGACGATGATATGTTCTTCAGCCTACATGAAGAAGCACAAGAGCAGATCAATAAGACTGAATCAGCTTATAATGCTGTCATTGGGTATATGCTTGGTAAAGGTTATTGTGAAGAGCCCTTAAGTTTTTTACGCTGCTGGAACGAAGGTAACTTTGACGCATTGCGTGAAGAGTGGCCTGATGCACCAGAAGAGATTTACTTTGCTGATCCATTGTATAAAGGTAATTAATATGCGTGATGAAATGAGTCAATATTCTGGTGTGGCTAATTCCTACAAAGATTTCCCATTGTCTGCCTTGCGTCAGATGCAGAGTATTCTTGAGTGGGAAATAGAACAAAGACTATTGAGTTTTGGTGAGATTAAGGTGGAGAAAGATCTGGGCAAGCTAGGAGACGTTGAAGGCAAACAAACAGTTTTTAGTTGGCAAAACAACGTAGTTATTGGCAATTTTGGGAGGAAATGAGTGATGATCAACGCTAAAGATGAGTTCTTGGAAGAAGTAGACGGCAAGGAAGTTAAATGTGCCCTTGTCGAGCATTTCAACGGTAATTTTAGTTTGGTTGTCGGTTATTCGGAAGAGGACTTGAGTCGTTTCTTGTCTGAGCTTGACTTTAATTATGACGATGGATTTGGTGGACAAGAGTTGTATGGCACCATCTGGTATGAACATGGCACATGGTCTGAACGTGGTGAGTATGATGGTTCTGAGTGGTGGAATCATTGTCGAGTTCCAGATATTCCAGAAAGTTTGAACGAAGGTGTACAATGAACAGCACAAGACTAAAATCTCTTACAGCACTATTTAAGGCTATTAAAGAGGAGCAGCCTAGTCAATTCGCTGTCACCTCTGAAGTGGATGAGGCTGGAAAAGTGCAATATGTTTATAGTAGGCCGTTTGTTGGTGAGCAAGTTAAAGGAGTAGAGAAATAATGTTTACAGCAAAAGATGTTGCTAAGCTAGTTAAAGAAAATGATGAGTGCCCTAATCTGGATTATTTCATTGAAAATTCTCTGGTGAAACAGTTTATGGCAAGTCCCAAAGCAACAGTATCAGCAGCTATTCTTCGGGTAAATAATTGGACATCAAAAGGTTTTATGTTTGCAATGGTACAGCGAGGTTTTAATGTAGCTTTTGTAACAGATCAACGCGACGGAGATTTTTACACAATCACATATCCACCACAGGAGCGTTAATTATGTTTGTAGATATTAAGAAAGGCTATAGGCAGTACAGCGAGAAAGAGATTCTTGCGTACGCTCAGTCAGGCGTGCTAGTCTGCGGTGATTATGAACTCGATGACTTCATCACATACCTTATGACAGGCATTGATGAGATTATTGATGAGCGAATTCAGCAGGCTCGTGAAGAGTGGCAGAATAGTTGGGATGATGAGCAGTAATTTTTAGGGGAGAGGATTGTGAGTAACATCCGTAAAGTTATTGAAAACTATCTAGATGTTACTGGTGATAAATGTTGCTGCCCTTTCCATAAGGAACGCACACCATCGCTAAACATTTTTGATGATACAAATTCATTCTATTGCTTTGGTTGTGGTCAATCAGGTGATGAGATTGAATTTGTTAAAGAACATAAAGGGTTAAGCTTTCTTGATGCAGTTAAAGAAGTCTGTTCAATTCTTAAAATGACGAAAGAGGAGCTTATGGAAAGTAAAGATAAAGAAAAGGTTGCTGAGAAAGCAGCAATTGAGAACGCCGAAGCTATGGATATTGAAGAAGTTAAAGCGCTCATCCAATCCACAGGTTATGTTAGCCACGGTTATCGTGGTATTCGTGATGAGATTAATAAGTTCTTTGGTCACTTGAGTAAACTTGATTCTCACGGCAATGTACTTGCTCGGTACTACCCTGAGACTAATAACAACGGTAAGTTGACACGTTATAAATGCAGAAACACACCAAAAGATTTTAGTCACGGAAGTTTGGGAAATGGTGGAAGTAAAAGTCAACTAAGCGGGCAAGTTAAATTCAAGTCCCCGGCTAAGTACGTGCTCTACGTTGGCGGCGAAGAGGATAAAGCAGCAGCTTTTCAGATGCTTAAGGACAATCGCAAAGATCAAGATTTTGATCCTATCCCCGTAGTAAGCTCTACAGTGGGTGAGTTGACAGCTGCTAAACAAGCCGCTCAACAGTATGAGTGGTTTGATATGTATGATATTATCATCATTGGGATGGATAATGATGAAGCTGGACGTGCTGCTGCAAAGAAAGTTGCAGATGTATTACCTAAAGAGAAAGTACGGATTGCTACGTGGTCGGGCAAAGATCCAAATCAGATGCTTATCGATGGTAAAGAAAAGCAGTTTGTTCGTGACTTCTACAATGCTAAAGAGTTCATCAGCAGTGGTATTTCATCTTCTGGCGATGCTGAAGCCGGGTTGGCTGAATTCTTGACAGCACCTAAGATTGGCTTGCCACCACAACTGAGTAAACTTGAAGCAGCAATGCGAGGAGGCATTAAATCCACTGGTTCAGTTGTCAATATTATCGGTGACACGAGTATTGGTAAGAGCTTTCTGTCTGATACGTTGATCTATCATTGGTTGTTCAATAGTCCTCGTGTTCCAACTATTGTCAGTCTTGAGCGTACAAAGGAAGAATTGACAATTGATTTGCTGTCAATGCATCTTAAGAAAAACCTGATGTGGTTCACAGATGGTCATGATGCTGTTGACTATTTGAATCAACCAGAAGTGCAAGTGTTAAAGAATAATCTTTTGTACAATGATGCTGGAGAGCCACGCTTTTTCATCATTGATGAGCGAGAGGGTGAGATTGAACTTCTTAAACGTCAGATGGAAAAGAGTGGTAAGGTGAATGATTCACGGTTGATGGTGATTGATCCACTAACAGACTTCTTGCGATCTTTGGGTACAGAGGTTCAAGAAAACTTCATGATGTGGCAGAAGCTACAAAAGAAAAATGGGTTTGTATTCATTAACATTCTTCATACTCGCAAGCCTCCAACTGACAAAGATGGTAATGTGCGTAAAGTAACCGAATATGATGCGTTAGGGTCGGGGACATTTATTCAGTCAGCAGACGTGAACATTGTGATCAATCGTGATAAAATGGCTAGTGATCCGATTGAGAAAAATACTACGTATGTTGACATGCCAAAGTGTCGTGGGGGTATCACCGGTGAGATTTGTGCGCTATACTATGACGCTGAAACTCGTCAGCAGTATGATCGTGATGAGTATTTTGATCGTCAGGTAGATGAACCACCGCAACATCATGCGGATGAGATTGATTTTTAAGGAGAAGGTTTTGGATAAGAAGTGGTATGAATCAGATTTCATTTACGATCTCGAAAGTTACCCGAATGTATTCTCTATGAGCATCGTTCATGCTTCGGGTAAACATATGCGAGTCTTTGAGATTAGCGACCGTAAGAATGAGATTGAAGGGATTGCTAAATGCTTGCGGTATCTGGTTCAGAATAAATGTCGTATGGTAGGTTTCAATAATCTCTCATACGACTACACTCTTATCCATGAAATCGTAAAGTCTTTGAAAGAAGCTAAGGAGACAGGTAAAGCTCCAAAGATCACTGCCCAAAAGCTTTACAATTTAACAACACAAATCATTACAAAGATGCAAAATTCTGATGATAAGTGGTATGGGATTAAAGAGTCTGATCATTTTATTCAGCAAGTGGATTTGTATAAGATTCACCATATGGATAATATTGCAAAGGCTACATCGTTGAAAATGCTTGAAGTGAATATGCGGTCTACTAACGTAGAGGATTTACCATTCCCTGTTGGTAAAAAACTTTCAAGCTCAGAGATTGATACACTGCTTTATTACAACCAACACGATGTAAAAGAAACGCTTAAGTTTTACTACTACTCTTATGAGGCTATTGAACTTCGGAAAGAATTGTCAGAGAAGTTTGGTTTTGACTGCACAAATTCAAGTGATTCTAAGATTGGTGAAACTCTCTTTATTAATCGACTTGAGCAGGCACAGAAAGGTTTGTGTTATACCACAGGGAAGTTTGGACGTAAGATTAATCAGACAAAACGAGATACTATTCCTCTGAAGGAATGTCTCTTTAAGTATCTGAAGTTTGAACGTCCAGAGTTCAAGGCTGTGCATCAGTGGTTGATGGGTCAGACTGTCAGTGAAACAAAAGGTGTGTTCAATGATTACGAGGAGCACCAAATTGGTGAGCTTGCTAAATACGCTCAGATGAAAACTAAGAAGGTGCTGTTCAAGAATAAGTTAAATCTGGATAAGAACGGTAAAGCTAAACCAGACTTTGATTTTACAGATATCAATCACCTTGAAGAGCTTCAGAATCAAAAAGAGTTGTTCCTTAAAGAACATCCTATGGGATTGTTTGAGGAGAAAGAAACAAAGACTTCGCGTTCACACAAGATTAAAGTAAGCGGTACATACCGTGTAGTTGAGGCAATCAACACAGTTATTGATGATAAAGTGTATGTCTATGGTACTGGTGGTATCCATATGTCTATTGAAAGTCAGACTGTTAGGTCTGATGATGAATGGATGATTCTGGACGCCGATGTCACCTCGATGTACCCGAGCATTAGTATTGCTAACAATGTTTATCCTGAGCACTTAGGTCAAACATTTTGTAAGGTGTACAAGGATCTGTTTAATGAACGTGGTCGATACCCTAAAGGCAGTGGTCCAAACGGTGCTATTAAGCTTGCATTGAACTCTGTCTATGGTAAGTCCAATAGCGAGTTTAGTCCGCTTTATGACCCTAAATATACCCTGACAATCACGCTTAATGGTCAACTCTGTTTGTCTATGCTTGCAGAACAATTGATTGGTTTGGGTTGTCAGATGATTCAATGTAATACGGATGGTGTGACAGCTTTGGTTCCACGTAGTAAGGAGGCTGAGTATTATGCAATCACAAAAGCTTGGGAAGAAACCGTTGGACTTAAGCTTGAGTATGCTGTATATTCAATGATGGCACTGGGAAATGTTAATAATTACGTAGCGGTTTATGAAGATGGTAAGGTGAAAAGTAAAGGACAGTATGAGGTTGCTCACTTTGAGAAGCTTGGATGGTCTAAGAATCACTCTGCAATGATTGTGGCTAAAGCTGCACTTGAGTATATTGTTTATGGAGTGGATATTGAAAAAACTATTCGCGATTGCAAAGACGAGTATGATTTCTGTCTTCGTGCGAAAATTCCACGTAGCTCACAGCTTTATTTGTGTTATGAAGATGGTCGTGAAGTACAACAGCAAAACATCTGCCGATATTATCCATCGGAACAAGGTGGTAAGTTGGTCAAGTTGATGCCTGCCCTGATTAAAGGTGGTGACTGGCGTAGGCTTGGACTGGACACTGAATGGAAAGTCGAGACGTGCAACAATATTGCTGAATTTGATTGGAATAAACTCAACTATGATTATTACATCAAAGAGGCTCAAAAACTAATCGATGGTGTGGGGATGTGAAATAAAAGCTTGATTTATAAAATTAGGTTTGTTATTATTCTAAAGAGGAGCGTGTTAATAAAAATGAAAATTTTAGATGTAGAGTTTTTAAAAGATAGATTTGATTATGATCCTGAAACTGGTAAACTATTTTGGAAAGAAATTAATCAAATAAATACAAATCTTAGAAGAAGTCAGTTCGCTGGAAAAGAAGCTGGTTATGAGTATCAAGGTTATATTTATGTCCGAATCGGGAAAAGTAACTATTTATCACATAGGATTTGTTATGCCATTTACAACGAGGAATTTCCAAAAGGTATTATAGATCATATTGATGGTAATAAGAAAAATAATAAAATTGAAAACTTAAGGGTTTGCACTCCGGCAGAGAATGCTAAAAACGCAAAAAGATATTTGACTAATAAATCAGGAATAACAGGAGTTAGGTGGGATAAAAAAGATAACGCGTGGAGAGTTCAAATAGGTAGCAATGATGGAAAAGTGCAAAAATCTTTTCATGATTTCTTTGAGGCTTGTTGCTTTAGGAAGTCAATGGAATTAAAATTAGAATATTCATTAAATCATGGTACAGACAGAGAAGGTAAATAAATATGAAAAGTAATTTTAAATATAGTTATAAAATTGTAGCTAAGTTAGAATGTATTACGGAAGGATTAGCTACTAGAAGTGTTGCGCGTAATGAGTTGCGTGAGGTCAAGGCAATGGGTTATGCTGATGCAAAGATTGTTCGGGAAGAATACCTGTTGGTTAATACACGACAAGTGCGATAGAATTTGTCTTAGGACAGATAAAGCAACAAATATCTCACAATAATGTGAACTAAACTTAATACACACCAAATAGAGAAAATTAAATGACTAACAAAACAGAAGTGATCGTTCGTAACCTGCCTAAATCTGGCACATTGGAAACGGCCAACGTTTACATCAAAAATGCTGTAGTGTTCTACGCAGCTGTGCATGAACCAAAGCTGAAGTATCAATCTGTAGACAAAGAGTTTAGTGCAACAGTCTTTGTGGATGAAGATGCTAAGGACAATTTGCTTGATGTAGTGATGGTTAACAAAAACTTTGCACAGGTTGGGATTACCAAGACGAGCAAGCCACCTCGGAAGATTAAATACGCCTTGTCCTCGCAAGTAGAGGAAGGTAAAGCTAACTATGATCTGGTAGATGGTCTGTGGGGTTTCAACATTGCTAAACCACAATTTAGCAAGAAGGGGGCACCAATGAGTGTTAATGTCATTGATACTGAAGGCAACGCATTTACTGAGAATGTCGGTAATGGTAGCGTTGTTAACTTGAAACTGTTCGGATACAAGAATCAGGACGGTCAACTAACAGTTACCCTTGATACCATGCAAGTAGTTGAGCACATTGCATATGAAGGCAAAGGTTCTTCTGATGAAGTAGTTGATGATGTGTTGGGTAGCTACAAGGTTAAGAAGGCTGAGGCTAAAGTGGCAGCTGATCCTGTTGAGGAGAAAGAGGAGGCTGTGTCAGTCAAACCAAAAGCTAAGGCTGCTCCACAACCAGCACCAGACTTTGACAGCTTCGATGAAAATATTCCTTTTTGAGGTAGGATATGGAATGTAAGAATTGTGGTCTTGAAAAAGACCCTTCTCTTTTCTACAACGGAATCAAGTCTGAGTGTAAGGAATGTGTTAAGGCTAGAACCAAACGTAATAGGAAAGAGAAAGAAGAGTATTATAAAGAGTACGATCGTAACAGACCAAATGCTACAGAAAGGTCAAAGAAACAAAGTTTTAAAGTTTGGGAACGAGTAAAGAAAGATGAGGAATTTAAAGAAAGAATCTTTAAAACTAAATCTGATTGGGCAAAAAGGAATCAAGAAAAACGTAAAGCTCAATATGCCATTAGTAATGGACTTCGTGATGGTTATGTGGTTAGGGCAGATTCTTGTGAACACTGTGGAACTTCTGAAAAGAAAATCCAAGGTCATCATTGGTCTTACTTGCCTGAACATTGGCTAGACGTTATTTGGCTTTGTACAAGCTGCCACGGTAAAGAACACAAACGTTTAAACGAACTGGGACGTGATCCCGACAATCAAATTAAAGAGGAAAATGTAGCATGAAAGAACGTCAATCGCTGTATAATCGTGCTTACCAACTGGCCCAAGAAGCTATCACTAATAAAGAAGACGTGAAAGAACTGATCGGTGAGTTCAGTTACGATAAAGAATACAACACTGCCGGGTTTGACAAAGCTGAAGTGAAAGATATTGTCAAGGCTGCTACTGCGAAAGCTAAGCAAGATAACTTGGCAGAGAAAGTTGAAGAACTTAATAAGCTGCAACAGATTCAGGAAGCATATAGCTGATTTTGATTGCCCCGAAAGGGGCTTTCTTTTAGGAGTTAGATATGTATGGCAAAGAAACCAATCTGCGTGATTGACGGAGACCTTTTAGCATTTAAAGCGTCTGCTGCAAATGAAACTCGGGGCATCATTGCATTGCACAAACCAAGTAATAGAAGTCGTGCATTCAAACACCGTACAGAGTTTAAAGAATTTATTGGCGAGAAGTTCCCACTTGATGATTTTGATATCTCAGATACACAAGTGACAGAAGATATCTCTCACGCTTTGTTCACAGTTAAACGAATGATTGAAAGTATTTGTGAGACATGTAAGACTGATAAGTATGAGATTTATATCAGTGGAAAGGACAACTTCAGAGATGAGCTACCCTTGCCTCAGAAGTACAAAGGAAACCGTTTAAACCTTGTAAAACCCCTACAACTTAAAGAAGTTATGGAGTATCTGAAGGGTGTTCACAAGGCTGAAGTGGTGATTGGTGAGGCCGACGATAGAATTTCTATCCGTCAGTATGAGGGGATTAAATCAAAGACTAAAGTGATTGGTTGTTCGACAGATAAAGATAGTATGGGCACTGACGGTTGGGTTTACAACTGGGATAAGATGTCAGAACCAATGCTTGTGAAAGGACTAGGTGATCTGTACATTGATGAGAAGAATAAAGTCAGAGGCCATGGAAGTAAGTGGAAATATCTTCAGTGGCTTGTGGGTGATTCTATTGATGGTCTAAATCCTTGCTATCTTGCTGGTGTTAAGTTTGGTGAAAAGGCTGGTTACAAGATTCTCAAAGATCTAACAACAGAGCAAGAGTGCTGGCAAGCAGTTCACGACACTTACAAGTCTTGGTATCCGGTTGAGGTGGAGTATGTAGATCAATGTGGTCGACCTCAAGTTGCGGACTACTTGAAGCTTGCACAAGTGTATTGGGATGGTATTCACATGTTGAGGTTTGAGGGTGACTTTGTAGATGTGCGTGAAGTTATGTTGAAGATGGGGATTGTATGAAAGAGCCTTGGAAACAAAGCCCTGATGTGTGGCCCACGAAGTCTAGCTTTTTCACTTGGCTGAGGGGCGCACTTAGGAAATCCATTTGGCAATTCTACCCTCCAAAGATGCAGTTTAAGAATGAAGGATGTTCTAAGCCACCAGAAGATTACAAAGGACGTGCTAAGTCTGGAGCCTATTGTGAACTTACTGGTGAGTGGACTGGGAAGTCTTTGTTGGAAGTAGATCACCGCATTGGTAATGTAAAGTTCACCGAGTGGGAAGATGTCCTACCTTTCATTCTGCATCTGTGTTGTGATAAAGATGAAATGGCCTTGGTTAATAAAGAGGCACATAAAATCAAGAGTTATGCTGAGAGAATGGGGATTACTTTTGAAGAGGCAGTTATTCAAAAAGAAATTATTGCAATCTGCAAGTCGAAGAAGGATAGCATTTGGCTTAGAGAACATGGTATTATCCCAGCCTCTACAGCCGCTAAAAGACGAAAACAGATAGAGGAGTATATGAAGAATGAGTGACATGGAAGCTGTAAAAGTAACTTTGCAACGTATGGCACCACTACACGAATCATGTCACCTCAAAGCAGTTCAGGAAATTGAAGATGACTATGACCGCCATTTGTATTGCGAAAAGAATAAACTCAAATACTTGAACGGTGTCATCTACTCAGCGACTATTGAAGAGCTTGATCCTTATGGTTTTATAACTAAAACAGAGAATGAAAATGGCTCAACAGAAATTGTTGCACTCTGGTATAACGGTGGAGCTTCGCTTAATGAAATTCTGGAAGAGGGTTTGAGGAATGACGTCTGACAGAGATATTGATGAACTCTTTCGCAAATTCACTGAGCTTGATGCTGAGCTGAAAGAATTGAAGAAGGAAGTGTCTGAGATTAAATGGTATCAGCAGCATGGTACAAAAGGTACTGTTGCATATTCTGCTGCTTATTTGCAACCATCAACAAAACCTAGTTGGCCTATACCGCAATGGGAAGAGGATCTGGAGAAATGAAAACTACACTGTTGAATGTTTATCAATACCTAGCAACACACCACATCTGCACATTTGAAAGTATTGTGCAATATTATGTGTTTGCATATGTTTATTTGAACAACATTGGCTTGTTGAGTGTTGTGGTAGGGCAATTTAATTAATTTAAGGGGAAGTATTTTGAGCACACGTATTCTAGTAATTCCAGATGCGCAAGTTAAAGATGGTGTGAACATTGACCACTTGAAGTGGTGTGGTGAATACCTAGTAGAGAAACGTCCAGACACTATCGTATGCCTTGGAGATTTCTGGGATTTTGAGAGTCTTTCTTTCTATGATAAAGGTACGTTATCTTTTGAAGGCCGTCGGCTTATCAAGGACATTGAGGTTGGTAAAGAAGCAATGGAAGTTATGCTTAAACCACTTAAAGACTTGCAAGCCAAACAACGAGCAGCTAAGAAGAAAGTTTATGAACCAAGGATGGTATTCACACTTGGCAATCACTGTGAACGACTGATGCGTGTGCCTAAGTCTTCACCAGAGTTCTCAGGTTTTATTGGTTATGAGCTTTTAGGTCTTGAAGCTCATGGTTGGGAAGTTTATGACTTTCTACTGCCTGTTGAAATTGAAGGTATTTACTTTGTACACTTCTTGGCTAATCCGATGACAGGTAAGCCATATGGTGGTACAGCTACAAGTATGCTGAAGAACGTAGGTAAGAGCTTTGTTCAGGGGCATAAGCAAACACTTGACATCGCTGTACGGCCAACAATTGATGGTAAGATGCAATTAGGTATTGTTGCTGGTGCTTTCTATCAGCATGAAGAAGCTTACAAGGGATACACAGGTAATAATCATTGGCGTGGCATGGTCATGCTCAACAATGCGAAAGATGGCTATGCTGACCCTTGCTTTATTTCTATTGACTATCTTAAAAAGAAATACGGTAACTGATACTTGACAGCGCCCCTAAAAAAGGGGCATAGTCCGCTTACTTTAATTGGAGGTGTAAATGGTCTATTATTTGGCAAGTCCGTATAGCGTAGATGCTGATTACGAGCTGATGAGACTTCGTTATAAATGTGTCATGAAAAAGACAGCAGAACTTACACGGGAAGGTTTTGCAGTTTTTAGCCCCATTGTAAATTCACATATATTGTCAACTCGTTACGCCATGCCTACCACTTTTGATTTTTGGGCGAAGATTGATTACGAATTTATCGCTGTCTGTTCTGAGGTTTGGGTGTATAAGATGGACGGATGGGAAGATTCAGTAGGCGTGCAAAAGGAAATAGAGTATGCACAAAGCTTAGGAAAGACAGTAAAATATATTGAGTGCGAAGATAGTCCTCCAGCGAGAGCATATAAAGCCCGTATGAAAGACATTTCAAAAAGTAAGCCTTTGTATGGTGTTGGTATCAACGATGTTTGGTACAGCCCCACCCAAGTTAAGAGAGTTTCAGAAGGAAGGGGGCAAGGGTGCTTTAAAGCAATTTGGCACTGTATAGTCTATCAACGCTGGGCAAATACCTTGAAACGGTGCTATGATGAGAAAAATCTTTTACTGGCGCCGAGCTATGAGGGTTGCACCATGGTTGAAGAGTGGCATTCATTTAGTAATTTTAAAGCTTGGCATGATATTAATTTTGTCCCAGAATGGCACTTGGATAAAGATATCCTGAAGGATAATAACAAGATATACGGCCCTGACAGTTGCGTATTCGTTCCCGTCTATTTGAATCAAATACTGGCGGTAAATACATCAGGTAAATGCTTGCCCGGAGTTAACAAAAGAGTTGAAAAGTGGAGAACAAAGCCTTACCATGTATCCCATGAGTTTGGCTCCATTGTAAAACGTAAAGATTTCGCTACAGAAGAAGAAGCCCACGGTTGGTGGTGTGAACAACGCGCAGAATCAATTCGTTGGAAGCTGCGTAAATATAACCTCGATGAGCGTGGAATGCATAAAGAAACTGTTACAGAAAGGCTTGAAGCTTTAGCAAAAAGATTGGTAGAATTGAAATCTTGGGACAAAGCATATAATTACAGCGAAAACATTGCAGACAAAGTGGCTTAGGAGAGAAGGCATGATTTTTAAAGTTGGAGACAAAGTTAAGCTCATTGTTAATGACTACAACCTTGACGGCGAAGGTAGCGGCCCTGTTCTGGGCGCTGTTCTAGAGGTTAAAGAAAACTGTGACACACGGGGTTTGTGGATTGATAAGACATCTGTGCAGCTGAAAAATATTAATGAATATTATTCAGAAGATTTTGAGCCTATTGAGCAAGAGAAACTAAAAACTAAATTCTCTCTAGATGACCGTGTAATCAGCATCAAAAACACACCAGAAGTACCTGAAGGATACATCGGCTACGTTGTAGAAGATCCTTTGGTGGATGTAGTGGGACGGTGGGATTATGCAGTTCGTAAAGAGAATAATGCTCTGCAAACTGAATACTTTAATGAAGATGAATTAGAGTTGTTGAGTGCGGGACAAACAGCCGTCCCTAGCCCGCAAGATAAACCAAGCTCTGCACTACACAAACAAGTGAGTGGCGATCACTATAAAGATTGTAAGATTCAGCCTATTGAGTATATTCACGCCAATGGTTTGAGCTACCTTGAAGGAAATGTTATCAAGTACACCACACGGCATAGCAAGAAGAATGGCAGGAAAGATATTGAAAAGGCCATTCATTATCTTGAACTGATTTTGGAAATGGAATATAAGGATAAAGAATGAGTCAGATTAAGGTGGAATATATTAATCACTGTGGTCATGACCTTTCAGTGGTAGATGCGGCACGGTGTAGTTTTGATAAATTAAGTGATTGGGAATATCCATCACAGTTTCCTGAAGAAAATTATAAAGATCCAGATAGTCGATTTTATCGAAACGAACTTGGAGGCTTTCAACGACTGAAGTCTTCAGATGAAAAGCTTATTAAATACCTTGCAACTCACAAACATTTCTCGCCATTCAATCACAGCTTTATTAGTGTTCGTGTAAAGGCTCCTGTGTTTGTTGCTCGTCAACTTGTTAAACATAAATTTATGCCTTGGAATGAAGTGAGCAGACGCTATGTGAAAGGTGAAGTTGAATTTTATACACCGGAATATTGGCGAGAGGGTTCAGATAATGTAAAACAAGGCAGTGTAGATGAAGATGCGTATCCTCCAAGCATGAGTACTCATAACGCAAGTTGGTACGGTGATATAAATGACTATCACGATTCTGCACTCAACTACTATAATCATTTGATTGAAAATAATGTTTGTGCCGAACAAGCTAGGCAAGTGTTACCACAATCGATGATGACGACGTGGATTTGGAGTGGCACACTGGGCGCTTTCTGTGATATGCTTAAGCTGCGACTTGATAGCCACACTCAATATGAAACGAGAATTGTTGCACAAGAAGTTGCTAAGATTGTAAAAGAATTGTTTCCTGTATCCTATGAGGCATTGGTTGGAGTAGAATAAGATGAGTTTTGTTAATGCAGAAGAATCACCAATTGAATATTATATTATTGAAGTAGCAGAACTTATGGCTGTACGAGAGGGTTTGAAACGACGAGAGGCACACTTGCGTATCCTTGAAACTCTTGGTGACTGGATTGTTTATTACGAAGCTGGTTTGAGTGCTAAGAAATCATATTCTAAGTTTTGGGGAGAAAGTGTATGATTAACAAAGAACGTGTAGAAGAGCTTGTAGAATTTATTAAGTTTGAAAAAGAGTTGTTTATGGATTTGCATGCGGACATGGATGAGGAAGATTATGATAATTGCCTTGTTAATTTTGATGACACCGTTCAAGTGTTGTGCTCAGTCTTGAATGAAATGGGTGGTGTATGAGTGATCACAGTCTGTCGTTCTTCGATCTTGAGAAGGTTGAAGGTTGGAGTAGTGCTTGGCAGGCACAAGATAAGAAAGATGTGGGAGGCTAGGCTATGAAAGTTGGCGACATCTACACCAATAAGTTCGGAGAAACATTTAAAGTGGTGGAGAAAACCACCAGTAAAAATGTCGTCGTAGAGTTTTGTGATGCGTATAAAGGCAGGACAACTACTCAAAAAGTACATATTCTCAGGGGCGCTGTTAGGAACCCTTTTGCTAGAAACTTATACGGTGTAGGTTATCTTGGACAAACAACAAAAGACAAATCACCAACAAGTAACCCTGAATATATTCGAGCTTACAGTGCTTGGTGTGGTATTATGGAAAGGTGTTACAATAAAAATTTCCAAGAAATTCATCCCTCTTACGTAGGTTGTTATGTAAAAGAAACTTGGCATTGTTTCATGGTATTTGCCGAATGGTATATTGAGAATTCAATTCTGAATTGGGATTTAGATAAAGATATTTTAGTAGTGGGTAACCGTGAGTATGGTCCTGAGACTTGTTTGTTTCTACCGCGTCACATTAATAATCTTTTTCACAAAAATGAGGGTCATAAGGAATCTGAATTGCCTGTAGGTGTTACACTCGCAAAGTCAGGTAAATACAGGGCAAGACTTTCAGAAAAAGGTTTTAGAAAACATTTAGGATACTATTTTACTCCTGAAGAAGCTCACCAAGTATACCGAGAAGCTAAGGTTGAATATGTACGGAAGGTTGCTTTTGATCATAAAGAAAATCTTCACCCTAAAGCATTTGAATTGTTAAGTAATTGGAGTTATATTGAATGACAGACGCAACGCTTAGCTATTATGATCTAATGAATCAACCCGAGTTTAAACAGGCTGTAATGAAAGATGACAAGAAATTGATTGATAAACTTCTTTACTCTGTGGGTGTAAATCTTGAAGTTGGTTATGAGACAATAACTTGTAACCATCGTCCGCTAGGTACTAACAAAGAGTGGATGGGCCCGATGATTATCTACGAGGAACGTCAGGATAAGGAATGGTTGTCTAGTGGAGCTGCCTCACTGAATGCTCATATTAGTTCTTGTAAAGACCCCTTTTTGAAGGGTAGCCTGAGGGCAGCTAGTGCCCAAAGTTGTCCGGATATGGCTTGGGATGCCGACCTACAGAAAGAATGTAAATAAATTTTTAATTTAATCACTAAGGAGTAACAATGGCACGTATTGAAGAATCAAAGGAGTCTTACACAGTAGACTATCCTCAAGCAATTGAAGCTGCTAAGAAACAAACAAGCATTATTTGGTTTGCTGAAGAGCTAGGCGTGGAGAAAGATGAGAATGACCTCCGCACTAAATGCACAGAGGGTGAGCGACATGGTATCACTACAGTTTTGAAGCTATTCACACAATATGAACTGATGCTTGGTGGCGAAGAATTCTGGGGTGGGAAGGTTCAAAAGATGTTTCCTCGCCCAGATATTCAACGTATGGCAACCACATTTGCTTTTGTTGAAATTGGGATACATGCGCCCTTTTATGATCTTATTAACAAAACGCTAAGTATTGCAACCGATGAGTTTTACCTGAGCTGGAAAGAAGACGAAGTATTGAAGGCTCGTGTTGAGTTTATTGATAAGTTTGCAGCCAGCGATGACAAACTTCGGGCAACAGCAGCTTTTGCTTTTATGGAAGGCGCTGTACTATTCTCAAACTTTGCTTTTCTAAAGAGTTTTAATGTTGGTGGTTACAATATGATCCCCCATATTACTTCGGGCATCGATGCTTCGAGTAAGGATGAGGACTTCCACTCTATGGCATCAGCTTGGCTGTTCAATCAACTGCTGTCTGAGAAGTTAGAGGGTAAAGAGATTACAAAAAAGGCTGTTAAAGAGCTTTATGAAGATATCAAACTTATTGCTCAGGAAGTTTATGAGCACGAGGCTCGTATTTGTGACATGATCTTTGAGAAAGGTGGTATCCGCACTATTGAAAAAGAAGATATGCTCCACTTTGTACGTAACCGAATTGATGTGGTGTTAACTTATTTGAATGCTAAAACTCTGTTTAAAGATAAGCAAGGGAAAGTGAGTGAATGGTTTTATAATCAACTCTCTACTTTTAAGTATGCAGACTTTTTTAATAACACTCAAATTCAATACGTACGGAATTGGAACAAAAGTAAGTTGAAATTTGTTAAGGAGTTGGTATGACACAGAGTTTTGAAGAACTGAGTACAGAACGAAAGGATTTGCAAAGTAAGGGATTGGTTCCTGACTGGTTCACTACACAGTCTTGGCAGATGTTCAAATCCAAATATGCTGTTGCGGGTGAAGTAGGTGTTATTGGCCGTCATAAAACAATTGCTAAAACACTTTCGCAATATATGGTTGGCAAAGAAGTTGAGTGGGAAGAGAAGTTTTTTAATCTTTTGTGGAAGGGTTGGCTCTCACCCGCCACACCAGTGCTGAGCAATTGTGGCACTGATCGTGGTCTTACTGTGTCTTGCTCAGGTCAATACGTGGCTGATAGTGTAGACAGTTTTTATAAGAATCGTCACGAGTCAGCAATGCTTGGTAAGTATGGTTTTGGTTGTTCTGGTTACTTTGGGGATATTCGCCCACGAGGCAGTAACATCAGTGTTGGTGGTCAAGCGTCTGGCGTTGTTCCGGTTATTATGGGATTCTCTCAAGATGCAGCCGAGATTAGCCAAGGTAGTCAACGACGAGGTAGCACAGCATCCTATCTACCTATTGAACATGGGGATTTTGATGAGTTGGTTGATACTCTGGAAGCTACGCCAGATGGTTTGAATATCGGATGGGTAGTGTCAGATGGGTTTATTGCAAAGCTTAAATCAGGTGATGAAGATGCAAATCGTCGCTTTACACGAGCCTTGTATGTGAAGCTTGTGACAGGCCGTGGGTATTTCTTCTTTGTGGACAAAGCAAACCGTCATCGTCCACAAGCCTATAAAGATTTGGGTTTGGATATTAAAGCTTCAAATCTTTGCTCGGAAATTATGCTGCATTCATCTGAGAACCTATCCTTCTCTTGTGTGTTGAGTAGCATGAACCTCGCTAAATATGATGAATGGAAAAACACGGATGCAATCTTTGAATCCACTGTGTTTCTGGATTGTGTAGTGAGTGATTTCCTTGTAAAGAGTGAAGGTATTCCGGGTCTAACTAAAGTCCGTAAATTCACTGAGAAAGGTCGTGCCGTAGGTTTGGGTGGCCTTGGGTTTAGTACGCTGCTCCAACAACGTCGGATTCCATATGAAAGTATTGAAGCACAGTTTCTTAATGCTGAAATCTTTAAAAGTTTACATGATCAAAGCTTAGAAGCTTCTAAGTGGTTGGCCAAAGAATATGGAGAGCCTGAATGGTTGAAAGGTTACGGTGAACGGATGACACATCGAACTGCTCTAGCACCCAACAAGTCCACAGCCCTTCTGATGGGTGGTGTGTCTGAGTCCGTCTCTCCAGATCCGGGTACGGTATTTGAACAAGGTAGTGCTGCTGGTGGGATGTTTCGTATCATTCCAGAGATTCACAAAATCATGGTAGAACGTGGTGTTTATAGCAAAGAAACGCTTGATGATATCATTTCCAAGGTAGGTAGTGTCCAGCACGTTACTTGGCTTGATGAGAACGAAAAACTAGTGTTTAGGACTGCTTTTGAGGTGGATCAGAACGTCATCTTGCGGTATGCTTCACAACGGCAAAAATACCTGTGCCAAGGACAATCTTGCAACTTCTACGTTTCTGAGGAAGGTGATGAAGACCGTATTGCTGAGCTGCATACCAAAGCATTTTTGGATGAAAACATCTTGAGTCTATATTACATCTACAGTCGAACAGGAATCATCGTAAATAATGTGTGTATTAGCTGTGAAGCTTAAAATAAACGCTTGACCCCACCCTAAATCCTTGCCATACTGCCACCTTAGCTGAAAATGCTTTGGTGGCTTTCTTTTGGACTAAGATATATGAACTACAACGAACAATGCAGACGTGACTTCCAAACCAACAAATCATCTTGTGTTGCATGGTATTTGATGGCATCCTATGCCTATTACAAACAAAATGAATCCTTGCTGTCTGATGAAGTCTTTGATAAGATGTGTAAATGGATGATAGAGAATTGGGATAGTATTGAACACAAACATAAAGGTTTTATAAATAAAGAATCTCTATCAGCCGGGACTGGCTTTGATATTGAATTCAATTTCTTTCCTCAGGGTTTACTGAGAGTTATTAATAAATTAATTGGTGAACTTAAATGAAAAACACTAACAGTTGGGTTGATGTCATTGCAACCCTCACTATCCTTGCAGCGTTGATTGCTGGAGGGTACTTGTGGCTTGTTTCAGAGAGTGATAAGATTATTCAAAGTAAGCATAGCCATTCTCAAGAGAAGTCTAGCTTGGAGAAGTTGGCGCCTAAGACATTTGAGGCTATCCAAAAGAGGACTGAATGATGAATATGATTGACAACGGTGTAGAAAAGTTTATCTCATTTGAAATTATTAATGATGGTGAACGCCTTGGCTATGAAATTACATTCGTAGATTATTATAATAAGGTTTGTAAGAAGCTTGTCACCACCATGGATGAGGTTAGATGCTATCAAGAATGTAAAGCGAGTTGGGTGGAGTAGATATGAGCGAAGACTGTAAGCAATGTGGTACAATGATGTGGGATTTGGACGAAGACGGCCACTGCCCAGACTGTTCATACTATCAAAAAGAGGAAACAATGTTGAATAAGTATGAAATGTATGAGCCTTATTATAGAAGTCGTTATGCAAGTACCAACATAGTAGCTTGTATTGAATCGGCTTACCCCGAACTTCTGCAAGATGAGGTTATTGCAGGCTGGGTTGCAGAGATACATAACCTTGAGTATCTTCTTGATTGTCGAATGACAGATATTGCAGAGTTGAATCCGGGAAACATTAAAGCCATCAGACTTCCCGGCAAAATTCATCAAGTAACTATTAAAGCCGAGGTTGATAATGAAAGTTAGTGATTTGCTTGAGGAGTTGATTAGGTTGACAGAAGAAGATGAATCTGTGCTAGACCTTCGCGTCACTCTTGCTGGTTTAGAGTATAACTGTACAGCTGTTTATGTAAGAACTAACTGGGAAGAAACTGAAACTGTCTTGGATATCACTTAGATGAATACAACAGTTGAAGATGTCTTGTTTAGCATGGATTGCGTTGGTCTAGATAAAATCTTTGTTACACGAGAGATGTTTAGACGTGCAGAACTAGAAGGTTTTCCAACAGATCGTATGGCTGTAAATTGCTTTCTTGATCAAAGTATGTCAGACTCACAAATCAAACAGAAAGAATCTGTTAAAGGTCCACGTAATCGTTGGGGGGCGTTAAGTGAAGTGGATTATGAGCAGCTTTGAGACTGACAAGCATCTTTCTGGTGGTAAGCGCTCTGTCTGGGTGACATACAAGCACACTAAGATTTCAGTTTATAGAATACAACGTGAGGTTTGGTGATGAAAAGATTTGAGTATGATGGTGTTAAATATGTTGCTGACATCAGAGAAGAAGATGGTTATGCATACCCTTGCATTTACAAAGAAAGTAAGTGGCTTTGGTTTGTAAGTAAGAAGCTGGTCTACACACAATCCGGTATCTCGTGGCCTTGGCAATATGCTATCACATCCCGACCTGATCAGATTGAAAGCGCTTACAATACAGTCATTTCTTTCTTCAAGAGCTACAAGAAAGAGTGGGAAGGTAAAGATAACCCTTTTAGCGAGGCTTGAATGAAAACTAAGATTGAACTTCTAGACTCAATCATGGGTAGCGGAAAGACACAAGGTGTAATTCAGTGGATGCTTAATAACCCACAGAATAAATACTTGTACGTCTCACCAATGCTTACAGAAGTAGAACAAAGGATTCCTGAAGCTTGTCGCTCTCTAGAGTTTGTATACCCTTGCACAGAAGAATATAAAACCAAAGGAGAACACCTTCTAAAGTTGTTAGAAGAAGGCTGTAATGTTTCTTTTACACACTCCCTGTTCACTGATTTGACAAAGAAACATCTTGCACTAATCAAGAAACATGAATATATTCTTATTGTGGATGAGGAAGTTGCTCTGATAGAGCCATACAAAGGTATTTATGATCGTGATGATATTCTGTCTCTTGAGAAAGCTGGACACATTAAAGTGTTAGAAAATGACCTTGGTCGTGTAGAGTGGCTTTGGTATAATGATGATGAGATGAACAAGACTGTATACAGCAAGCTTAAACGTATGTGTGATTTAGGTATGCTGTATTGTGCTAAACGTGATCGTAAGATTATGGTTGTGCATCTTCCTATTGAGCTTGTGCAGTCTTCAAGACGTGTTGTACTTCTTACATACTTGTTTGAAGGTTCTGTTATGGAAGCCTTTATGAAACTTAAAGGTATTGATATAGTTCCATTTAAGGATGTAAAACCTATTAAAGAAACAAAAGATGTGCTTGCTAAGGCTAAAAGCCTGATTACATTTATTGATACACCATCTAGTAAGGCTGTAGCTAAACTTTCTATGTCTGCTACTTGGTATGCAAAGAATGCCTCAGCAACAGATTTAGAAAAGATTAAGAATGCTCTTTTCTCTGTTTATAGGAAATATGGAGATAAAGATTTATTTTTGTTTACAGCACCTAAAACACAAGCTTGTTTGGAATACATAAAGAAAGAAGATATCACAAGGCACATCTTGCATAAGAATCTACCTAAAGATTTAGACTGGATTTATTGTGGAACTAAAGCAACTAACATCTGGGCACATAAAACTATAGCTGTACATGCTTACAATAGGTATGTAAATACAGCTATTAAAGCATATTTACAAGATTATGGTACACCACCAAATGATGATAAATTTGCGTTGTCTGAGATGGTACAGTGGATATATAGAACACAAATCAGGAATGATAAACCAATATCTTTGTGTATTATGAGTGCTAGAATGAAGAAGCTTTTATGTAATTGGTTAGATAGTAAATAGTTAGTGTTTTAGATTTTCAAACAGTGGACCTCTGTAAGCTACGTATTCCGTGGCCTGTAGGTTTATATCCTATAATGCTAGAAAGCTTAATTTTAGACACAGAAAAGCCCCGACCGTAAGGAAGGGGCTAAAGGTCTTGTATCTGTATATTATTCTTATTGTCTTGCTGTAGTGATAGCACCAAAACTATTGTTATTAATATTAGTGTTTATTACTTTTGTTCCATTCTTTTTATCTTGTTGCAACCCTTCAACTCTTTGTTCTAAAACACTAACTCTTGCACTTAATCTGTTGTCAACAATGTCTAACTTCTCATCAAGTTTGTTGGCCTTACTTTCAAAGTAGGATAAATTCTTGTCGATAACAGAATCATTATGAGGAAGAGCACTTGCTACTATTTGTGCTGGTGTATTAGCATTAACAATAGGTGCAGGATCTTTCTGATATAGCTCATATAATTTGTCAAGTCTTTGAGCATACAACTGAGCACGGGCCTCTCTCAGTTGCTGATACCTATTAAGATTGTCTTCTACTATTTTAATCTTACCTTCGTAGTTCTTTTTCTCAACATCAAATCTATCTTGCACTTGTCTTTGAAAGTCTTCTAGAGCCGTGTTAGCAGATTGTTTAGTTGTGATTGTAATTATTAAAACTAAAGCTAGGACTATAATTATTGCATGTGAGAGTCCCTTCAACACTTTCAAAAACATATCAATCTCCTACTGCTTATTTTATTTTTAAGGAGACTATTTCTTTTCGTTCTGAGCCTGCACCAATTTCAGGAGCAAATCGAGTCTTGAACTAAGATCGCTAAACCTAACCTCAATCGACCTTGAAATTCTTTCCTCTAATTGGGTTGCAGACTGCTGAGTCATCGCAGTAGCCTGCATCGTATATAAACGTTCTTCTAGGCGATTAATACCATTATAGAAGTATCCTGCCAAAAGAAACAGAAGTGCAATCAAAGCACTTTTAATACTCTCGTAAGATTTTTCTCTTTGTGCTGCATTAGGATCTGATGTAGGCATTATTTATCCCCAAACCTTTCTGAGTTGATACGCTTCCATGTTTGGAGCATTTTTAGTTTCTTCTGACAAGCAGCTAAATTTGTAGTCTGTTGAATCCAAGCTGATGTTAGTGTAAGCTTGTCTTTGGAGTCTTTACCAGAAATTTCAGGAGGGGGACTAATGACACAATCTGATATTGCCTCATCAGAAGGTAAAATAACTATTGGTTTTTGATAACCACAAGAAGAGATAGACATACAAACAAGGCAGAGGAGTATATATCTCATTTCTTCACCTTCGGACAGATTTTATCTTCAGGAAAACTTGTGCAAAAACTTGTCTTCATCATAGCCTTAAGTTCAGCATCAACTGGAACTAATTTTTCAATAGTTTGTGTCTGAGTTTTAGTTATTACTTTTGTCTCAACAACAGGAGTGTTGATTAGAGTGTTTTGTACTTTCTCAATCTTATCATTCAAGCGATTACTAATCTTTTCAACTGTAACAGACACGGGAGGTTGTGCAACAGGCAGGTTAGATGAGGGTACTTTATTCAACTCTGCTTGAGATTGAAGAATGGAGATTGCACGATCTTTCTCAATACCCGTCATCATAAGCTGTGTGTTAGCTTGCCTCAGGTCCTTATTCTTTTCTGTTTCCGTGTAAAGCATAACTCCCAGTACGGATACAACCACAATGGTTAGAACACCAAAATAGATGTGTAAGTCATTCTCTATAAACCATGCTTCTGATTTAGCCAAGAAAGGTTTTATACGGTGCATGGTTATTCCTTCTTTGGTTTGTAAATTCTTTGCTGATCAGCGTCCCATTCAGCTAATTTCTTTAGCCTAATACTAAACTCACCAATACACCCTGTATTACTCACATACCCTTGTGCCAAACTAGACAGTGTGTCACCAGCCTCCACAGGCTTACACGGATCACTTAAGAGGTTGATTGGGATCGATACATAGACCGGGGATTGATTGACAATAGCTTTCTGAGAGCACGCTACGCAACTCATCACTAAGATAAATATCATCAGAGCTTGCATTATTTGTTTTAACATCTGATGCCTCTTTGTCTTTAGTCAGTCGTGCGAGAGTGTTAATCTTCTTATTCAGTACACTTACTTTGCCTTGCAATACTTCACGCTCTTTTGAGTCTTCTAAACTCTTAAGAGTGGTTGAAGCTAAGGTAGCACTCAGGTTCTCTTTATCCTTGTTTGCGCTGATTAATTGTGCAGATAAAGCGTCATTCTGAGCGGATAAAGCGCCTGTCTCAGCAATAGAATTCTTTAGAAGATATCCTGAAGCAAAAAGAGCAATAACAAGTGCTACAATGAGGTAGTAGGTCCAAGAGATGCCTGATAGGAAAGACATCATTCTTTAGGCTCTTCTGTTACTGTATACTGCCAAAGCGACTTTTGTTTTATGAAACGTGCAAAAAGTCCCAATGCGTTAAAAGAAAACATCAAGATTGCGTAGGTTTGTGTGGTCATCGTAGGTTCAAGCAACCCAAGAAACGGCAACAATTGGTCGATGAACGTAAGTATTACAGATGAGAGGTGGAGCCAAAATGACCAAGTAAGAAAGATTTGCCTCCAGTTACTGACGACGGAAACCTTTGAAACTTTTTCCTTTACAATCTCTGCGCTTTGGGGTATAGTCAATTCTGAGGTAGGAGTTTCTTCTGCCATAATTTAATATTCTTGATAAAGGTGATATATAATGAAGTTAGTTTATGGTGTGGGTATAAATGATGCTGATTACACCCTCAGTAAATATGAAAAATTTGTCAGCGCGGAGGGCTTATTGAAGGTTCGTCAGGTATGGGTTTGTCCTTTTTATTCGAGATGGCAATCCATGATTACTCGCTGTTACAGTAAGAATTTTCTTATAGAGAATCCATCCTACAAAGATTGTACCGTCTGTGAGGAATGGTTAACTTTTAGTAAATTTAAATCTTGGATGGAGACGCAGAATTGGAGTGGTAAGACCCTTGATAAAGATATATTGTGTAAAGGCAATAAAATTTACTCTCCCGAATTTTGTGTTTTTGTTCATGCCAAAGTAAATCTTTTTATCATTGAACGTGAGAGTAAACGTGGTGAATGGCCTATTGGTGTTCACTTTGAAGAGAGCTACCAAAAGTATAAATCCACAATAACTTCTAACAATAAGACTGTAAACTTAGGTAGGTATGATACAGCTGAGCAAGCCCATCAAGCTTGGTTGGACTTTAAGCTTGATGGGCTTATATACTAGCTTCAGAGCAAGAAGACGATAGGGTAGCTAAAGCTCTCGTAGAAAGGTACAAAAATTATTCTCGCACATAAGGCTTTGTAAAGCTGTTACAACAACATAACAGCTTTATTTTAAATCACCAAAATTAAGAGAGAAACAATTCCTTCTCAGCCAACCTGCGTTTAGTCAATCCTGCCAGAACTTTACCACCAGCTTTATCCCACCTTGGAAACTCAGATGCTGCACCAGTATAATCCAGAGAGTTTAGCTTACGAAGCAAAGTAGAGGATTTGAGATTACCCAGTCCTAAGTTAAAAGAGAAACTAATCAAAGCAGCATGTTGGTTTTCATTCAAAGGAACTTTAACCAACTCAGCAACACCTTTTTCAAACTTTGCAAGGTCAGATTTTAAAAGAGTTTCCGCTTGGGATTCAGTAATAACTTGTCCCATATAGACATCAGAGCCAGTGTGTCCATATCCAATAGTCACTACACCAACAGAGTCCTTGTAAGCTTTTAGCTCAAGTCCCTCAAACTCTTTAATCAGATCAATCCCTTTTTGAGATGTCTTCATGTTTTATTTCCTCAAAAGACATCTGCCCTTACGGGCAGAACATCCCCGTATCAATACCACTCAATAATAATCAGACCACCTGATCCATTACCACCTGTGCCACCACGGTTGCTGCCATTCACACGATAGCAACCACCACCACCTCCACCGCCTGCACCAAACTGTCCGGCGTTAACACCCGGATCACCATTGGATTTAGTACCACGGCCGCCCGCACCACCACCACCAAACGGGCTACTGGCACCATTACCACCAGCACCACCGGAGCCTGCATTATCATCACCAATGGAGCCAGAAGCGTCTGAGCCACCACCACCATTGGGGTAGCCTGTACCACCTAGAACACCACCACCAGAACCATTGTTTACATTAGGACCTCCAAGCCCACCATTACCACCATCCAGGGTGAGGAAAGTACCAACTTTGGTGTCTCCGCCAGCTTGCCCGTTTGGGCCTGTGGTAAATGTACCTTGGAAACCTGATCCACCTGCACCGATAACAACTGCTAGAGTGCTGCCGGGAACTACAGTGAAAGGCACTTTGATAATAGACTGTCCAGCACCACCACCGCCTGCGTTAGCACCAATGCGCCCTAATGATCCAGAGGCAGCAGAACCACCTCCAGCCCCACCACCACCACCACCTGCAACACCGCTGATGTAGATAGTGGTTTTACCAGCAGGAACTACAAAGTAGCCGCTGCTAATAAACCGCATCATACCAGCAGAGGATACACCAAATGCTGTAGTCCAAGCACCGGTGGTATCTGTTACAGGGTTTACATTAGAGTTGGTTCTTACCGCACGATAGAGAGTACCGTTGCTGCCTTTGGTGTAGCTAAGGCTTGCCTGATACTCTGTCGCGTTATCCCACACAGGGATGCCATGTTGGTTTACGTGAGCGTTAAATCTGTCTTGTTTATTATCAAGCCAGTTGAAATACTCACGAGGTGGGATAATAGCTTCCCAACCATTTGCAACATAAGCTGCATCTGGAGCTGCAATGTCTCCAGTAGCAGCCCAGATATTGTTAATGTCATTAGGTTTGTTTATGTTAGGCACGTTACATCCTCTTTATTACATTTCCGGCAGCAGTATCAACCCACAAACTTCCGGCTGGTAAGCCGCTAGAGGATGTTGGTAGACTAGAAAGATTTAACTGTTCAAAACTAATACGCCCAAAAACTACAGGCTCTCTTGCGTGGTATAGTCTTATACGGCCCACTGCTAGTGTACCTGTTGCCCCAGACAAATTTATAAGCTGAAATGTTGGAGCTAACGTATTACTACGGAACTTGAAAGGAAATCGAAACCTTGTCCAACCGATCCCCGGCACTGCTATTCGTTGAAAAGAGTTTGCACCAGAGCTGTGGGCTATTCTGGCAGTTATCAGAGTTAGAGGAGTAGTACCGTTGGCCTTAAGATCAAACTCAATCCAACTTACAGCCCCTGCAACAATTGATCCTGTTGGCAGTACACAGTTAACTGCCGAAAAGTTAGGGAATGTTAGAGCATATGCATCACTTTCTCCGGTGGCATCTGTTGTAGTTCCCTGAGAAGTTGACCCACCCGCCAAAGGCATTCCAGAAATCCTGCTATTAAATAACTCTACATACCCTGTCTTGTCATTAGCACCAGATGTGTGCGGATAGAAAAGAGTACCCCTCCCTGCATTTTCATAAGACGTGTCAACAAAAGTTGCAGTATAGTTTCCATTACTTGGTGATAAAGGAGGTGTAGCAAGGCCAGCACTAAGATTAATATTATCCGAGAGAAGGTTTAAGGATGCTGTACCTTCGTTGACAGTAGGCGTTGTTCTAAATTCAAGCAAAAATTTAGGTGTATTGTACTGTAGTTGGTTATCAGATACTACCAATCCTCGAATATAAGGGGTAGTTGTATACACAATTGAAGGGCTTGATAGATCGCTACCACAGAAAACATTCTCTGAAATTGTAGCTCCATATACATACTCAGCCGTATCCGCCGACAGATCGGGCATTGCTAGGCCATTTGATGCCCCTGATAATTCAGGGGCATAAACGACTCTATAGTCAGTTGCTTGAAGATTCTCAAGGCCAAATTTATTACCGCCCGATATCGTACAACCATGCCCCTCATTCGTTGCGCCCGGTACTAACCAAATTGAAATTCGGGGTGTTCCATTTCCAGTTTCAAACTGAATGAAGTCATTAGACTCAACAGCAACACATTGTCCTGCGGTGCGCAGCTTTAGGTGGATTCTATTTGTAAGGAAGGCATTGCCTTTTATCAGCGATACATCTGCCCAGCGGTTTAGCGCGATACCGATAGTGGATACCGAATTTGCGGCACGGAAACTATTGAACTGGATTTTCCAGTACGGGCAATCACTCGCGTTTACATCGATTGCGCAGGCCGTATAACCGATGAATACGTTCTTATGGATCAGCTTTTGATAGCTTACGTCCACGCCTGCAAACGTGGACCGGAAGGCACCTAGACCGTTAGCGAATTGCAGGCCTTGAATTTCTAAAACTACCTTGGCGGTGGCGGTATCGATCAGGCGAGAGGTTGCCCCGAGAATTATTACCGTAGCCTCCGCGCCTTCACCCTCGATAAATAGACGCGTTCCTGTAAATGGATGCCCTGTACCCGTGTAACGATATGTGCCTTTCTTGAACCATAGACATTTGGAGTTAGTGCTACAGTAAGTAAGCGCGGGATCGATTGCGAAAGTATCATCACTAGCCGCATCGTTACCGTTAGCACCCCACCACTGAGGGAAAACCTTACCATCAAAGCGGCGTTTTATCCTACGCCCTAATCCATCAACAAACGTAACACCCCCGTCATCGGGAGTAGTAGTATCGCTTGTGTCGATATAGAATTCACCACCAATACCCGGTGTTACAATTTCAAAAGCTGTTGCTGAACCTGTATATGCACGCATCTGCGCATAACTAGCAAATTTCTTGGATAAATTTAGTTGTGATGTTAATGGGCCGCTGTCCCAACCAATTAAATTGGCTCCAAGATCTGTACTATCTTGTCTCGCAAGATCTGCTCTAAGAGCGGCAGCACTGCCCCCACTTGATATTTCACCTTCGATTATATCTACACGACCATCAATATCAGTGGCTTGTGTTTGAAGGGTGCCAATATCACTCTCAGCAGTTGTGAGCCTTTGATTAAGATTGAATGTACGATTAGCTAATTGCTGTGCTTGAGCATTTGCATGGCCTGCACTTGGAACACCACCGTCAATAACTGGAGCGCCACCAAGAACAGGAGTGGACTTCTCTAGTTGAAAAATCCCTTCTTCATAAATAGGACTCTCAGTTAAGTTGGTCATAAACTTCCTTTAATATAAAATAATTTCAATATCTGATTCATCAAATTTATCAGAATATGTTGGAACTGAATTGTATGTAGCTGGGATGTCATACGGGAATGAGCCGTTATATGTCACAGACCAGCTAATTGGTGTGTCTGTACGAACATATTCACCGTATCTTACGTTAACACCAATTGTCTTAGGAATAAGGCCTGATGCGTACCCTGAAGAGGAATCTGTATAATTCAATAGACCCCTTTCAAAATCAGATAAAGGTCTTCCAAATAACACCGTGACATTACCAGACTGCTCAGCACTCTCATCTTCAATGGCAATAACTGAGCTGTCACCAAAGATAAGGTTCATACTCCTGATAAATTCTTCAGAAGTAGAAGATGTAGTATTCTTTAAAATCTTAGCTCTGATAAACAACCGATAGGTTTCATCATCAAGCTCGACATTCCCACCTAATGGCTCACCAAGAGAGTAGAAAATGCTGCCAATTGTTGGGTCACTCAGAGTACCCATAGACCCTGCTTTCAAAGCACCTTGAAAACCGAAGAATGTGTACAAGTCTGAGTTGAGCAACACCCTGTCTTGACCAACGATGCGCCCAAGGATATTAAGCTGCTCACCTGTTGCTGTGTCTAGTGAGCGAAGTTGCATAAGGTCTTTAAAGACAGACTGGATTTCGACTTGGGCCGATATCATCAGTCTTAGAAATCGGTCCAGCACCTTCGCGCCAGTATCAGTGTTTGGATCATAGCGAAACTGCTCAGTTATTCTTGAGCGTGCAACACCTAGGTAGTCTTCTTCAATAAATTCATTCAACATTTAGAAGACCTCATTTATGATATAACTATGTTGGACGCAGACAGCGTGGCGATCTGCTGAAAGCTGATAGGAATATTGATGACGCCTGTTGGACTAGCAGCTGTACCAATCCGGAGACTGTTGACAAAATGACCGGGAATACTATTAATTGGCGTATAAAGACGGCTGTAGATAACATCATCCCCAATACCTAAATTATTATTGAAGTATTCTATCAAAGCCGTTTTGATGGCATCATCGCCATTACCGGGATAAGAGCTATCTTTGGTCAAGCTGATTGTGATATAAATAGGCACAGGATCTGGGCGCTTAAATGCAATATTATGAGCAAACCCTTGTGTGTCATAAATCACAACAACTGTGTCACCAAAACTTCTGATCCCCATTGGTTTGTTTTCCCAAATAGCTTGTCCAATCTCTGAGGACAAACCACCAAGAACAATAGGAAGAAAGCTGTGAGATGGGATCCCCATGCTATCTGTTACATCACTATCATTTTCATACACAACTACTTGATCAACACCACTAATATCAATCAATGCTGAATAAATACTGTCCACTGTTGAGCTTGCACGTTCAAACTTGGTGTTCCTAAAACGGATACGAAGCTCTTCATCTGTCTCAATGTTACGTCCCTCAGATGCAGCAAGGGGGTTTGTAACGTTATCCCAGCCAAGTTGAGGGGTTAGGATGTTGGTTAATGTACCCACTTCAGATGCAACAGGACCAGCTTCATCAGCCACCACTTCACCTATCTTCTGAATCTTGGTAATGCCAAGGTTTGCAGAGGTGGTGAGATTAACTACAGAGAAGGGGTCAACTCGTGTAAGAGTGAGGCTTGTACCATTAATACTTGCAGAAAAAGAGGGGTGTGAGACGCCTACAACAGCTGCAAGACCTGCTACAATGGATGCAGCTGTAGCACCAACTGTTGAGGTATAATTGATGGTGTTTGTTGTGGTTATGCTTTGATATGTGATGGTGTAGAGCGCGCTATCAGCAATCACTAGAGGAGTGAAGCTGCCACCACTTGCACCTGTAGCTGATAGTGTGACAGGAGCTACAAGAGTCCACTGTGTACGGTCTACAGAGCTACCGATAGAAAGGTTGTTTGCAATAACAGTGTCCGTGTCACCTGTGAGCAACACTTGAGCTGTGGAGAATGTCTGCTCTTGGCGTGTAATACCGCCCAAAGCTACAAGGTTATCAAGAGCAATGCCCATAGATGTGTTTGGGTCAAAGGCTGCATAGTCTTGTTGAGCTGCTTCCCATAGGTCTGCAAGGGACGGAGAGATTGTATTAATCAATCGACCTAGAACAGCACTGTCACTGACATCTACCTGATCGCCTACCGCTACTTGATCTTGAAACAACTCAATAGCTTTAGCGCGTAAATCTGAGACAACCTCAGTTAGCCTCTTAATTGCAAAACCTTGGTCAGAGATACCCGCCATTTTATTTCCTTTTAATTAATTTGTTGGGTTAACTGTAATTGTATCCGTCACAGAGCCGTCTACAACTCTGACACTAAAGGTCAGTGAATAAATTCTGTTTACAAGAGTTGAGTCAAAAGTAACAATCTCTTTGACTCCGGGCTCACTTAAAATAGCTTGTTGGAACAATAGGTCTACGCCAGCTTTTGAAGCTTGCTTGCGGCCTAATATCCTGCCCCAGTAATCTATACCGTATGCTAGGTTCCAGAAGTACTCTCCCATAAAAGTCAAAAGCAATATTTTAAGCCTTTGAGCCACTGTTTCTGTATAAGGTTGTGTCGTTTCACTTTTACGTAAAGGACCATTCACCCAAACACAATCATGAGTCACTTCATCTAATTTTAAATCCACCTCTATATCCTCAGATCATAGGGCCTGTATTTGACGGCCCGGATTGCACGCCCGGATGGAAGTGTGTATTGACGTTAACACCATTCAAGGTGTAAATGCCTGTCTGAGTGTACCCACCCAAATGTGTAATATTGCCAATGAATGTAATATCCGGTACATCCACAGTAATTTGAGGACTGTTAATATTTACACTCTCAGATGCATTAATAGTTGCATTTGAACAATTAATAGTGACAGGTTGGTTGCTCGTATTAATCTCAATACTGCCATCAGCTTTTAGCCTTACCTCGCACTCTACAGCACCTAAGTTTCCAAAAAGAACTGTGTCTTCTGTGCTGTGGGTCAGCACATGCTTGGCTGGGTTGTTTACGGCCATTCCCGGAGGTTGAATTCCCGGATAAAATACAGCATCACCAGCAGCCATCTTGGAAGTGTTGTTAGGTGTTGAGGGCCTACCATTACCAGATTTCCAAGCATCCATATCTCTCATTGAGAATACAGCTAACCCTGTATCACCCACTTTAATGGGGAAGGTCATTCCTGCTGTACTGGACACTTGGAAGCCGATGGGGACACCAAGAATAGGGGGTCTTTCTTTTATACTACCGTCTTGCAGCTTCTGGTTAATCGTTGGTTGGATATCCACCATCTGCCCAGCACCGCTATCCCTTACAGCCAGAACAATGCAAGGAATGGATGTATTAATACTTTCCATTTTATAATCAAAAGCTGAGTTCACCGTATCTTGGATAGCAGCTACCAAACCTGTATCAACTGGCATTTTTATCTACCTTCTCAAGATATGAAGCTCTTATTTCTGTTGCCCACTCGCGACTTCTCCAACCACCTGTGTGACGAAGACTGTCTACACGAAACCAACCTGTGATGTATGTGTCTTCAAGACGAATAATATCTCCAGCATTGATATCTGGATTTAGCATTATTTTCATCTGAATACCGGGTTTCTTGGCCTTATCTTTCTTGGATCTTTTACGATCACCAGCAACACGGTAGGCATTTTCAATTAAACCTGTGTATTTAGAAATTACATAAGCTTGATTGAAGTTCTCATTGTTAGCTCTGTCATTATTTTTAACGTACAGAACATCATCATCCACTTGCCAATCAAGTGCATACTTGGAAGCTAGTTCATCAAGCATCTCTTTAGGACTACCCATTAAAGGATACCCATAAAGAATTTGATTATTTAGGTTAGTTCCATTGTAAACACCACGACTAACTCCCGGAAGAGCCTTACGAAGAGTTTCAGCTACATCTCTTACACTTTTACCGGGAGGGACTATCTCACTCAATACAGAGTGGTTAAGGTCTGTGTATCCACTACCGATCTGAAGCTGTGTCACCAAATCCGTTCCTTGCTTCCTTGTAGAGACGTGGTTAACTTGACCACCAAAGATGCGTTTGATGTTACCAGCATCTAAGTACCCTACACTAAAACTTGCAGCTGGGTAGTCTGTATCAAGGAGTTTTATCTGATCAGCGTTGAGATTATAAATTTCAATTGCCGCAGAGTTGGTACGCTTTTTGTTATCTGTAGACTTTGAAATATCAAAAGTAATCTGAAGCTGATTAGAAACTTGAAAGGCTTCGCCAGTCTTACCATCACCTACGATAAGTTCGTAGACTCTATTGATTTGCTGGCCTTCCATAAGCTATCAGTCCTCGGTAGAATAGAGATAATAAAAATTATAATACTGGTCAATATTTTCAGGGTATACTTTGTAAGGTTCAGAGATAATGTCTGCCTTCTCTTCTAACCAGAAAAAACCAGTAAGAGGGTACAGGGCATAATCTTTGGTTATCGGATATGTTGGAACCAAACCTACACCAAGCACAATAGGCACATTCTCCGCTGTATAGATAGAAAGAAAATATAACTTAACTCTTTCATTATATTTAAAATCAAGAATATATGACTGACCTTGAAGATTTACAGCATAGCTATAGTCAGCCTCACTATACAAAGGCAAGGAAATAAAATGATCAGCCATTGTTTGCCTGTGCCTCTATTGAAGGATCTACATCTGGTGGATTTTTAGGTGCAGTCCCTGCGTCTGGTGTACTGTCAACCTTACCTTTTGTAGAAGGTGCTGCTGCTTTCTTTTTCAAAGAGTTAGTAATATCTTTCGGGATAGTGGTTTTCTTCAAGAAAGCAAAAGTAACTTGCTCAAGCGTCATATCAAAATACAGAGCATATCCTGTATTGGCATCTTCTTTAAAATTAAGATTTGTTACAACAAGATTGTTAATTACTTTACGAAGTAATGTTCCATCATACTCGTATATTTGAACAAGTTGGATATTAGGGTCAAACTGTCCAGTTTTGTCATTAAAGATTACACCGGAAGTAAGCTTCTCAAGAGATTCTCTTACTTGTTCAAGCATATCTTCCCTTGCACCATCCATAACAACATCAGGGCTACTGTCAGAGAGAAACTGTCCAATGCTATCAGGCAAAAACTTCTTCAAAACACTCTGATCAGTGCTGTTAACACTAACTGGCGTAGGAGGTAACGAGCTATTGTATGGTGAATTACCTTCATCATCTAAAAGTAAGTAGCTATTGGTGGATATGTCAGCGCCAGATATCACAGCAGACAAGGTTAGTATCTGATTATCCTTAAGATAATGATCAGTGACGGATGATCCTGTAGAAATAGGGTGCTTAGTTACTTGACCTTTATTATTCCTAGTATATGCAGTGGTACAGTCAAATGTTATAAAACCTGCATTTTGAGTATTATCAACACCCCAAGAAATTGCTAATGACATGTTGATTTATCCTTATTCACGGCTTGGGAAGTTAACTTGAGCTTGTTCAAATGCACCAGTAAGTTGAGCTGTAAATGCTTCTGCCATAGCTTGTGCTTGAACTTCAATATCCATACCACCAAGGGTGGCTGCATCAACATTGATTGAGATATCAAACTGATTGGTTTGTGTATTGTTGTTGGTGATTTGTTGATTAGCCTGAGACATGGCAGCAGATTTATTCATATCTGCCAACTCTTCTGGTGTAGTTGAGTTATACTGAGAGAGGTCTTGGAATGGCTGTCCTGAAGGAGTAACGTCTGGATTTCCGTAAAGCATAAGAGAAGCTTCTATCGGATTTCTGTTATCAAATCCAAACCCTTGGTTCTTATAATTGTCGGAGATAATATCCCTTGTAGACAATGTACTCTTAAGCCTTTCACCAAGAGACTCCGCATCCATTGCTTCTTGTACAGCATTCCCTAAAGCAACACCATCAGGATCAGCTTGGATAGCCTTAAAGTTCTGGTAGGCTTGAGCATTACCCTCACGATCTTGGTCAAACTTTGCAGGATTCTGATAGAAAGGGGATGTAGGGTCATCATAAATAGCCCGCCCACGAAGTTTAGCCACTCCAAGACCAACACCGATATCTGTGATAGCATCACCAACAACAGCAGCAGGACTTGTATAGGTCATACCGAATGCTGTAGCTTTTTCAGTTTCTGAGCGTTTACCTTTTTCAGGTACAGTAGGAAGATCGCCATTTTTCCAGCGCTCAAGTGCTGCAATTCCATTTAAAATAGCTGCAATTTCTTGAGAAGTAGCTTTAAGTGTCGGCAAGAAATCAAATTTAAGACCAGAAATATCAGTGAAGATTTGTTTAATTGCTTTCCAATCTTCTTGGAGTTGCTTAGTCTTACCTTCACCAAGCCAATTTGCCACAAGACTATCTTTACCTTCCAAGGCACGTATGAAGGATTGTGGAAACAGTAGAAGATCATCAGCCCATTTTGTAGCGTTATTGAAGCCTTCTGCCAAGGTTTTAACTAACCCACCAGACTCACTTAGTCCAGCGTTAAGGGTGCGGAAAATACGAGCAAAACCCTCTTCTACACCTGAGTTTGAAGCTACTACAGCAAGATCGTTTACACTGTTCTGATATCGGGCTTGTTCGGCTTGGGATGCTGTAGAGGCTTTACCTAAAGCACCGCCCTCATTAGCCCGTTGCGAAGCTGTTGCACCGGCATATGTAAGAATCTCACTAGAAACACTTCCTTTCTTCATATCCGCAAGAAGTTTTTGGATAGCAGCTTGCCCAGTTAATCCACCTCCCTGACCTTTAGCTGCTAGTTGAGCTTGATAAGCTTGGGCAAAGAGAGCTGTACCACCCGGCAAAGCCTCACTTATTTGGCCGACCAACTCTTCAGATTGCAATTTTCCTTTACCGGCAACTTGTGACAATGCCCTGAACAATCTATTTTGAGTAGTCTTATCAAGTTTGTTTACACGGGCAAGCTCTGCAAAACCAGAGAATACTTTCTGACTTTCTTTAATACTAACACCAGAACCTGTCAATCCGGAAATAAGCTTGTTGTAATCACCGGAAGCGTCTAGGTAGTTAAACCCAATACGTTGACCTTCACCTCTCAAATACTGAAAAGAGTTACTACCTTCTTGAGCAGTACCACCAGCTTGTTGTACCACAGCTTGAGATTGTAGCTGAGCACTAACCACTTGCTGGTTACGTTGGTTGAGCTGTGACAGACCATAGCCGCCGAGGGCCAACCCCAAGGCTGGAGCATAAAGGCGAGACAATCCACCAGCAATACCACCTGCTGCAACAGCAGACCTTCGTGGAATACCCCTTTCTGCTTCAGCCAATCCTTGTCCTGCAACACGAGGACGCAGCACCGAAGCAGCGGAAGCAACCTTAGTAGCCGCAACCATCGCTGCAATCATTGACGCGTTAAGATGAGACTGATCAACATTGAACTTTGCAATATGAAATGTTGTTCTTGTAGATGCAATATCTAAAGCTGTACCTAGTGCAATATTCAAGGCTGTCTGATTTACATCAAACTTGCCTATATTGAATACCGACTTAAGGCTTGCAATTTCTAAAGCTTTGGCAAGTTCAGCTTCAAGCTTTGTCTGGTTGACATTGAATCGACCAAGTCGAAAACCACTAGCCCTACCACCTAAACCGTTTAGTCGAGCTTCTAAACCATCAAGAGTTGCATCAACTTTCTTTACAGAAGCTTTATCAATCTTGATGGAAAACTCTGAAAAGTATTCTGAAATCTTGATAGTATATTACTCCCGCTATTTCTTAGTATTCTTAGCTCGAATATCAGCTTGTTCTTTTTGTGCATCATACATATCAAGCATTTCAATTGTATTGAACAAAGTTCTTACACTATATCTATCAGATAAAAACTTGGCTGCAAAATCAAATCCACCTTTTGGGTGTGTTGCTATGCGATAGATATAGAATGAACCTGAAAACTTATCTTGTATTTCTTTATCTACACTTGATACAGCCGCTAAAGATTTTTCTTTTACTCTTCTGTAGCGGGTGCCTGAAAAAAATCAGGGAAGTTCCAAGTAATAACTTTCTGGTACAAGTCAGACAGATGCTTATACTTACGAGAGAACACAGCATCAAAGCGCTTCTCTGTAATCATCTGATTGTCTTTAGAAACATAGTTACAGATAACTTGTTTACGCATTGCAAGGTTATCTTTACCACTGTCCAACTCTTCTTGAAATTGCTCAAGAAATTGTAAACCTTTGGTAGTTGGCATAGCACTTACGAGGTACTGAACGCCATCAACTTCAATTTCAGTCTGTTCTAGGATTTCTAGAGTAGCCATGTTAATCCTTTAGTTAAAATAGGTCGTTTATAAAGCTTGAAGCTTCATCCAACAAACCATCAAGTAGGTTAGTAGAAGCTCTTGCATTACCAGCCAAGGTATAGCTTCCTGTCTTTTGCAGGAACAATTCCCATGTGCGAAACTCAAACTGTCCCGAGAATGTTGTAACTGGATAGCTAGTGAGATATGCTTCATCTGATGAGAACACACTCTTACCAGACTTATCTTTGAGAATCACCGAGATTCTACCTGTACTATATTCCAAATCCTGTTCGTGAATAGAGGACAACACCTCATTACTTTGAGATGTTTGCAGAACTGGGAATGTAATAGTGGCAGAAGTATCTGTATTTTTAACTCGTGTGTTTTTACCACGAATTCCACGAATAGATGTGAATCCTTTCACTGAGCGAGCAATACTAATCCTCTCCCATCCCGTGATTGTATATCCTGCTATCACAAGTTGGATATCCTTTGGACTATAGCTGTTTACTGTAAATCCATTAGCCATTTAAGACATCCTCAACAATAGGAAGGGCTGAAGATGCAAGGTTAACCAAATCATTTAAGATGGAAGATGCATCACCATTACCACCAATATTGATAACTGCCTGAGATGATCTAATCACCCATGTACGAGCTTCAAAACTATCACTCTTGACAATAGGTGGAACAGATTCAATCCAACTTGTGGTTGAGAAGAATAAGTCAGAGCCACTACCATCTTTGATGAAGGTTGGAAACTTACCTCTCTGAGTGACCTCGTCCAACAACCAAAGCTTGGTTAGCACATCGTTGGAGTCGCTACCACTATAAAGAGTTAAGGCAATTGTGTAAGTTTGGTCACTATTGTAAAGTCTTGCTACAGTTCCATCTGGAGTCTTGACGGTTGTAAAAGGATTAATATCTTTAGTTATAGATATGAAAGTTCCTTTAGCAAAACCGTCAAGAGGGATACCAAATACTAGAAATGTACAGTCTTCAGGAATGTAAGTTGCAAGATTGTTAGCCATAATCATTCCTTGTTAAAGGGCAGAAATTCTGCCCTTATTGTACATTTCTTAAGTCAACTGCCAACGAGTATCAACCTCAGCACCCAATGCATTCATAGCTTGAACTTCGGAAGCAGAGAATAGAGTGTTAGAGCCAATATTAGCACTCAAGCTAACAGCTTGGATTACCCAGTCACGAGTCTCAGTAGTTGTACTGAAAGTGGTATCTGGGTTAGTAGCAATAAATGCTTGGTTAGAAGACCAAACACCAGTGCCTGACAAGTCGCGGATGGTGATTGCAAAAACGAATTTGTTGCCAGTATCATCTTCTTCATCAGCACGTTGTAGAGCTTGCAACACAGCATTCGATGCACTATGTTGAAACAAAGTTAGTGTAATGGTAGAAGCTTTATTACGACGCTTGGTACGACCTGTACTCAAATCTGCCGCAACATACAGCTCTGAAGCTGGCGTAATACGGGAGATGGATAAAAATGTACCATCGGCCATTCCTGTAAGGGTATGTACGAAATCACCCTTACTAATAACAATGACCATACTTTCTGGGCTGTAACTGCCCAGCAGAGAATCCGAAGCCATATTAATAACCTCCTAGGTTATACAGAAAGGAAGCCATTTACGATGACTTTGCGAATGGACCCGGCCAGACGTGCCCGGAATACGAAAACACCAGCTGTACGAGCAGCACGAAGTGTTACTGGGATGTCCAATACATCAGGTGTAGTTACAGTCCAACCACGAGCAATCAAGCCATTAGCTTCTGCTTGAGAGAGTACGGAACGAATTTCATTTTCAATGATAACCAAACCTTGGTTTGTCATTGGGATTTTCAAAGTGTTGATCAGGCGGAAGTAGATTTGCTCTTGCAGACGAGCATAAAGCCAGTCCACTCCAATCGTTTCGTCAATCGGTGTACCATCAAACATGTTACCATCTTGCATCACGTTGACACCACCAACAGCGGTGTACATGTTCATGTTCTTGGCACGAAGATTTGCACGAGCAGTGTCGCTAATGTTGCTGACAGTTACGCCAGATACACGTTTGAAATCCCAGTCGTTGCTGCCCGGAGTATAGGCAAGTTGAGCCCCCATCCAAGCTGCTTCAGGGTACTCAGTGTCGGCAGTAGGCAGATAGACGCCATAGGTGCGAGACGCGCTAGCAGCACTCAAAACAGCGGCAATATCGGTTGTTCCTGTGGTGATTACAGCAGGGTCTTGACTAGATGTACCGAAGATTTTACGGCGACTTGCAACAGCATTACTAAGAGCTACCACCTCAGCTTGAACATGGGTATCAGCAACTACTGCATACCAAGTGTTGTTAACTTGAGCAACGGCGTCCAAAGCATCAGCCATAGCTTCAGTTGACGCAACGTTGGTCTGAGTAAGGTTTGAGCTGCCAGTTACGCTCCAGTTGGAACCGGGAGTGGTTGGTGCCACAGTGAGGCTAGTTGTACCAGAAAGAGTAATGCCTGCTGGTGTACCAATTGCAGCTTTCAAGCCAGTAACGATGCTAGTGGCAGTAGCACCAGTCCCAGAAGTGAAGGTGTACGGAACACCATTGACTGTGACAGTGTAGACAGTTGCATCTGCTACAGTTGGCACCAGTGTAGCACTATCAATCTGGCGACGACCAATTACGATACTTGGTGGGACAGCGCCAACAGCGCTTTGACCAAATTCTTTCTGAGCGATGATGTAAGCTTTGTCGGTAGCATTAAAGTCTTCTGCAACAGCATCCATGTCACCATAGACACGGGCACGTTCAGGGAAATTAGTGAAGGATGCCAGAATCAGGGGGATATTGAAACTAGCTGTGCTAACAGCGGTACTCTCCCGGCTAATCGTAATTTGTACTACGTTATCAATCTCACTCATTGGTAAGGCCTCTTGCTGATTTCATAAGAATATTCATAGGTAAATCCTTCTTTGTTTTCATTTAAATTGTTAGAGATTTTACTTCTAGAAATACCTGTCTGTTTTGAGGCGCTTAGTATGGAGTCATAAACAATATTATCTATTTTAAACTTCCACTTACCAACTCTAGAATTCTTATTTTTAATGCTTATATCTTCTTCTACCAAACCTAGTGATATATGGAGATATAAAAGCTCGGGATCTTCATTTAAAGCTTCTGCTGCTTCTCGTAAAGTATTAAACCAAATACCTCTTACATACTGAGGAGCATCATATACAGACCCTTTTCTTGGATTAGATACTTCACCTAATATCCCTTGCCTTTTTCTGTTATGGAAGGTTACAGCAGCCATGCCAAGAGAAGCTAAGGCCACTCTTCTATTAGGAAACCAGAAACCTGATACAAATACTGGTTCATCATCAGACCTAGATGCAACTTTATGGCCTGTTCCACCAGCACCACCCGGCTTGATGTTGTAACCATTTTCCACTGTATTAAAAGCTGAAATGGCTTTTACTTCTAGATCATAAATATATTCTTTTGAGCCAACACATAACACATCAAAACTGAAATTCTCCGGGCCGTATTTATTTACAGCCTTTTTAATGATTGAATTTTTATTTTGATTAGGGTTGTAGAAGTGTTGTTTCTTTCGTGCGCTTAAGTTCTTAGTAACACCAATGTATAGCTTTCCATTTACCAAATTCGTAATCTTATAAAGATAGTGAACAATTTCTTTCATTTACTACCTCTATGTTTATATTACGGGGATTGGGCCTTCCGGCACTCTGAAAATTGTATCTGCTGTTACATCTTCAACTACTACGGCTTCTATCAAATCAACTACATCTTGCGTCAGTGCAATATAAGAGAAGGTGACATCCATGTTATGATATTCAACCCACTTAGTATCTCTTTTCTGTGGAGCACGTCTCACATTACTTTTTCGCATAATACCAAGTTTGTTTCTTTTTAAATCTTCAAATACAAGATAGTTATTATTAATTCTTTGATTGAGGCTGTGTGACATGTCGCCACTTTGACTACCAATAAAACTTAGTTGTACCAATACCTCATAAGCTACTTGAGTTGCTTGTCTGTTTTGGATGTCAAGCTTACTGGATGTTACGTGATGACCTTGTTGTGTAATACTTAAGATGTTTACAACAACATAGGATTCAGCAGGTTCAGATCCATTTGAGTTTGAGTGGATTACTGGTACTGTTGGATATTCTGATAAAGCTGTGATTACCACTTTGCGAATGTTTGTTCTAAGCTGAGTGAATAAATTACTTGCCATTAAACACTCCCAACCCTTGAGCTAACATTTGCAATCAACTCACTGGTTTCAACCAAAGGATCATCAAACCCTTTGAGTTCAATTGTAAGGGGTGCGTTTCGTGGAGTATCCCAATCCAGCATCACTTTACGAAGAGTTCGTTCAAAGTTTTGACCAGCCTTGTTCAGTACAGTCATAACCTCTTTCCCGGAAGCTACAGCTTTAATCATATCCTTGAAATCATCTTTATTAGCACCGGCTTTCAATGCACCCATAAGACCAGAAGTCATGAACGGTCTGGGTGGTGTAACAGAACCCGGAACTAGGGAGTTTTGACCGTTGATATGGCCTTCATTTGCCCATTGAGCTACCTGAGCGTAGGGAAGGTTATCATTGTCTGAACCATAGTTTTGACCAGCGAACCAACCAACATTTACAGGAGGGATGTTCTTTAGAAGGTCAGCTTTAAGTTTATCCCACACAGCTGTGTTTTTCTTTATAGTGGCCATGGGGAATCCTTAGTTTGGGGTGAGTTCTATGCGGACTAGCTTTGCCTCAAAATGGTCTTGCACACCCATTTTAAAATTCTGAACCGCACGAACCTCGTACAAATCACCATCCCACGTTACACGGTCGGCGTCATTTCCATTAGCGCCTTCTTTCTTTTGTCTGACCAAACTTGCGGTAAACAACCACATCCAACTTTTAGTTCTGTCACTCTCAGGGAGCATCATTACTTGATAGTCTGAGAAAGGGTGTACGTTGGCTTGAATAACTACCTGTTGTTCAGCACCTTCCACCCAATCTCCATCAACGAAAGCGCCTTGGGAGTGACGTAGAATTGTGACTGGTGTTTTTCTTACTAGGGAGAATTGTGCAATACTCATAACCACTGACCGTTGGTATAATCATTGTAAAAATCATATGAAGTATTATTCCAAAATAAGTGGTTATATGGACAACCAGAAATCCTTGGTAAGCAAAGTCTCACAACATCCGGGTTAAGATTATTACGGAGCATATCCTGCCTAGAAATACCACCAGCATAAGGCATAGCTACAAAAAGGGAAGACTCACCACCACTAATCAAGTCACCCAAAGCGGCTGTATAAAGTGCTGCAAAATCATTCCAAACTTCATACTTACCCGCAGTTTCACGAGTAGGAGCTTTTGCAATTTGAAACCTTATTACTTTGGCAGCGGCGATTCCCGCTGACATCTCATCGTTAGGGTATTTATCTGCAAAATACTGATATGTGGCATCGTCAAGTATTTCAAAATCCTCAAAAACATCGCCTGTTATTAGTCTTAGGCGATCTATTACTGAGGTTGCGGGGTGTCCTGTATAAGCCAATGCTATCTCCTTATTCTACATAAGGCAGCAATGCCTTCATTATTCTTGAAGAGCTTTAACAAGCTTGTTATAAGCTTCAGCTACATCTTTAATTGTAAGCTTGGATTCAAGATCCAATTCTTCAATCTTACTAAAATCTCTAGCTTCACCACCCAAAGTATTTACATGGGCAACAAGCTTATCCATCATTTGACGATTACCAGAGCGCAAATCATCTTGTGTAAATTCAAAACTCATATTCATATCCTTTATTAAATGTAAGAGGGGCTTTTACACCCCTCTTTAATCCAAGTCTTATGGAGTATAAGGTTGAACTGGAACAGTACCACCCGGCAGGTAGGCAACAACAATTTCCTGTGGACGACTTACGAAGTTCAAGAGGTTAGTCTCAGTTTCAACTTCAATGATTTCGTCTTTAGGGTCACGGAATTCCCAAGCGTAGGAAGCTTGAGCAACCGAGTTGACGGTGCTGAACTTGTTAGGAGTGGCATAGTAGGTGGTGAACAGATCATCTACGCCCAACGGCAGGAAGTAGGCTTGACCTTCTGGAATGAAGGTGGTGCCAGCTTGAGGACGTACTTCGTAGAAAGTAACACCTTGGTATTCAAAGCTGCGATACAGAACACCTTCTGCGCCACCAACCAAACCACCAACTTGACGATTCAACAGGAGGTTGGACGTACCACCAGCCAGTTGAGCTTTCAGGATATCAGTGATGTAAGCGTTGTTGATCAGCGCTTGGAAGTAGGTAGGCGAGCACAGAGCGATGAAACGGTTTACAATTTCACCCGATTGCAGGTTATCTTGCAGACCAGCAACTACGTTGTTAATAGTTGCATCTGGGGTGGTGGAGGTAGCCAGATCAGTAGAAATCTGAGTACGCTGTACTTGGAACTCTTGGTAGAAGTTCTGGGTAACAGTGCCACGAGGGGCGTAAACACTACCAGTGGTGATCAGGTTGAAACGTGAGACTTCACGAACCCATGCGTGTGCTTTACGGGCTTTAGCCAGCTTGCGAGCACGAACGGCATCGATGGTTTCCAGATCATTACCTTGATACACTTGTGCCCAAGCAGCGATACCTTCCACGTCCTGTGGAGTGATAGCGTAAGATGCTGGGAAGTGAGGAACGTCAATGCGCATGTAGCGCTTGCCATCTGGAGACAGAGTTTGGGATTTCTCACCCCAGTTGTAGTCTTGCAGAGCACCAGCCAAAACTTCGTTGTAAACTGGAACCAGAGCGTGTTTCTGGGTCAAGAATACATCTTCAAACAGACCAAGTTGGTCCATCAAGAAATAGCGGTTAGGGACAATGTTGATTGCAGGGGTGATTTCAATACGGCGATTTGCGTTAGCCGGATCGAAAGCGAGTGCTTTACTCAGGAATTGCTCAGACATTTAATATATTTCCTTTAGATTAATTTTTAGACAGCGACCAACACGTCAATACCTTGGGCATTGAGTTGGGCGGTGACAGCAACCATCTGAGCAGTATTAATACCGTTTACAGATTTCAGCAGGTAGTCACTAACTTGAGCCGGACCACGATACATAACCAATGCAGGAGCGTTGGCAGTCAGGGTGAAAGTGTCACGAACGTCGTAGTGATCACCCAACACCATTGCCAGAATAGAACCGGCAGGAATAGCAGCACCAGCAACATACTTAGCAAAGGTAGCGCTCAAAGCAGTACCGACAACCAAAGTACCCAGCGGGTAGGTGCCAGCAGGCAAGGTGACTTCATCACGGCAGTAGCCATCAGCAGGCGAGAATTCACGTACAACGAGGTCGCCGAGGGTGCGAATATTAAAGTTTACCAGAGGCATTATTTAGCTTCCTTTTGAAATTTTTCTTGATAGGATTTGGTAAGAGCAGCAACACCGTCAAGTTCAACAGTATCGGCAGCTTCACCCGAAACGCCTTGTTCTTTGAACAGGTCACTTTCTTCAACAGCTTTTTTGTCCTTAGCCATTGCTTTAGCAACTACTTCAAAGGCTTCAGCGGACAACGCCTCGGTGGATTTGTAGAGAATTTCTACTTCGTCTTCGGCTACACCTGCTTCTTTCAGGACTGCTTTACGGCCCTTCTCAACAGATTCTTTTTCTTTAGCTTGCAAGCCTTTGACAACTTCAAGAGCTGCATCCAGTTCGACTTGTTTAGCTACGATTTCTTCTTGTTTTTCTTGAACAGCTTTAGCTACAGCTTCTTCAACAGCTTTGCTAATCTGTTCTTCGTGAACTGCTTTAGTTACGAACTCAGACATTTCATTACCTTTATTGATGGACTTTTCCACAGAGGGAGAGGTTGTACCTTGCAGTACGTTCACGCCCTCTTGCGAGGACAATGCTTGCTCAAACTTCTTTTGTGTCTCAAGAAGCAAAAGCAATTCTTCTGGTTTAAGGGAAGCAATAGCTTTGTTAATCTCAGCCTCGCTTTTATCCATAACCAAGGATTTCATAAGAGTTACAGCAGATACTTTTTCATTAATCCACTGCTCATACCAATCTACAGTTTCTTCTTGCTCTTCGGGCTCAGTATCCAGTCCCATAATCTTTGCAAGAACAATTGCGTCATCCCACCAAAGGCCAAAGAATGTGGTTAGGAAGTCAACAATGTTCATTTCAACTTGAACCATTGTTGCTTTATCTACTTGCTCGTCGGTAATCTTGTCAGTAGCTTTTGTGAGCAAAGTAGTGACGCCATTTGCTGGACCACCCTGATGCTTTCCAACAAGGGCTACGTGCGAGCCTTCACCTTCAAAGTTAAAGTTAGATAGCCGCTTACGTGCTTGATCTGTCATTTACAATTCTTCCACAGTAGCGCGGCAACCAATGCTGACTCCGCAAATATCACCAGATTTAACTTGCTTCCACAGTTTATCGGAATCACTGTTTCCTTCTGGAAAGTAAAACCACTGTAGCCAAGTACCTTTTTTAATCATTCGTCCATCATCAAGCATAAAGTCTGAGGGAGAGATAAATGATTGTTCAATCTTTGCAGTTTCAATTTGAACTTGATGAAACAAGTTTGCTTTATTACAATGAGTGTTAAAGTTAATGCAAGCTTTCTCTACTTCATCAGCAGAATAGATATCACCATGCAAGTCAACAGTGTCAGGCTCAAGAACCACAAACAAAGCTCTTCGCTGTTCAAGGTCAATAGTTTTGGTCACCTCTACAACAGGTTCTTGTTCCTTTGAACCACCAAAGAATTTCTCAAGCAGTTCGTAAAGCTTTTCTGATTTATTAGGCATTTTCTGTATTCCCTGTTGAACTATCACCACTGCCGCCTGTGTTATCACCCGTACCACCGGGAAGCCCTGAACTAAATGAATCGCCACTTGAGCTTGTCTTTTCAGGCAAGTATTCTTCCATAGGTTCTTTATCCATGTCGTGTGGCTTAGCACCAATAGACTGCCGAGTGATGTTCAATACTTCACGGTCAAGTTCAATAGAGCCGGTAGCAGCATAACGTTGAACAGCCTTGGACAAGATATCAAGATCACTTTGTTGAACTTCTTCATATTCCCAGTAAGGCAATTCGCCTTCTAGGTTCCAGCCATTCATCTTGAATAGAAGATCACGAAGCTCTTTAAGAGTCTCTTGCATACCCATGAGCTTGTCTTCAACAGCCATTATTACCAAGGAATTCTTGGTATCGGACAGGCTGTAGGAGCCAACCGAACTCTGACCCATCTGAAGGATATCGGCCCAAAGAGCTTGTAAAATAGCAGAGTTATACCGACCAATGATGTCGTTTGTATTGAATCGATTAGACCCACCAGAGCTTACAAGGTCGAACTCAAATAACAAGTTACCATTATCATCCCGATCAGATGGGGTTGTAAGAGATGCCTGTTCATTAGCTTGAATATTACGCCCAATATTCATGTAAGCTTCATAAGCAGCTTTCTTATCATCACTAGCATTCTCTGCCATGTAATCAGACGGAATCCTAAAATGGGGAATACCATTCAAATCACGAGACAGGCTTATAGCTTCATGCTCTTCAATCTTGGTGCGATACTTCCAAGCGTAGTAGCACTTTAGCAAAGGGCTTGTACCCATTGGGTTGCCACGGCTGCTGTCACAAGTAAAGTTCAGAAGCTTACTCTTACGAATAAACACTTCATCCATACTTGTAGCTTTACCACCGTTAAAACCACCATAGAAATCTAGAATACCTTTGGGATTCTGCCAGAAGCCCAGAAATGTACGACCGTCTTCTGAAAACTCAGCACGACTAATGGTGTCTTGTGAACGAATGGGCAATTTTCTAATTGCTACCAAACCATCATCATACTTAGAACCAGCAGACTTCAAACGTTTACGCAGTACGATTTCATGAGGGGCAAATCCGTAAGTATAAAAACTTACAGCTTCCTTAATAAATGAATACCACGAATGCTCCATGTCATCTTGTACTTGAGCCAAGAACTTAGCGTGTTTCTTAGTCTCTTCACTAGCATCCACAGGGACATGAACATTCCATTTAACCCTACTCATCATCATCTGAAAGAGGTTAAGACCAGATGCAATAGTTGCATCATTGCTCATTGTCTTGTAAGTTTTAGCTGCTTGAGGATATTGAAGTTCTCTGCGCGATTCCTCAAGGATTTGACCATTAATTTGCTTCAGACCAATTGCACCAGTTTCACTGTAAGGGATACGTGGCACACTTTCAGATCCAGTGGAGAGGTCTAGGCTATCAGCAGCAGCTTTTTTAACGCGTGCCATAGGCATCACCATTAGGCATCCGTGTGTGCCTCCTTATAGTAGTTTGGCTAATCAAAGCCTGAATTCGTTTGTCTTGGTGTAGATGGGAACTGCGAAGGATGGTACGCTTTTGTTTTGTGCCAAAGTGAGGTAGGCCAAAGAAGCACAGTCTGCCATATCATCGTGGCCCATTTCTCCACTACGTCTCTGTCCATCAAAAGCTTCAAGTTCCTTGTGAAAGAAATCATTATCCGCTACAATTTTATTCCAAAGATCATTGCAGCAACCTTTCACAATAGAAACAACACCTAGTTCGGCAGATGCAGCAAAAGGTCTGAAGGAGTCCAGCTTACCTAGTGATGCTCTTTTTGTTTTAACCACATATCCATGTTCAATAATAGAACGAGCTATTAGCATAGTAGATGCCTTAGCTGCTGGGTTAGGGTCTTCTCCGAGAATAATTTCTACTTCGGGACCATCCCTTTGAGCACTGTCTAGGATTTGTTTTTCCCAATCACCAAATGTTATTCGTGTTCTATAGACATCAAGGATCACATAATTACCATTTCTCAGCTTACCAAGCTTCAATGAGGCGAAGTAATCGGGCGATCTGTTTCCGTCGTGTGGCAAAGTGCCAGCGAAGTCAAAAACCCGAACTACCTTTGAAAACTCTGAATGGTGGGGTGCTTGAGTCAACACTGGAACAGTATTCCTATCGTAATAGGTGCTGTTCTCCGGCTTTGCAAACCAATTCCCATAGAGCAATCGCTCGCGGTCAAGTTTTGGAAGAGATTCCAAATTTGAGCGATATAGTGGGTTACTTTTCTTCAGTGGGGGGTTATCATCAATAGTGCCAAATAACCCTTGAAAGCTAATTGGCTTTACTTGATCGTCATGTTCGGCTTCTAATTTAGGATTTCCGTACTTGTCAATAAGCTCTTGCGCACTTTCACCCCAAACAATATCACCAGCCACTCGGAGCAGATAACGAACTGTGCCATTCTTTTCTGGGTCTGGGCGGCCAGCTAGTGCATGGCCCTCTGGATATAAATACCATTGTGCGTACTTTAGAAGCCAGCTTGAATTGTCAGGATTGCATGACATGACAATTCCGTGGACATTCTTCGCCTCAGACCTAAGCCGCGACCAAAGCCACCAAATATCTTCTTCCTCCGCGTGAGTTGCCTCATCATAAAAGATATTTGAAATTTGAATACCTTGATATTTCTTAGCTGCGTTAGCATTCTCATAGTGCGAGAAGCTAATCTCTGCACCACTAGAAAATACTAATTTTTGATCTTTCAATCGAATTTTAAGACTAGGATCATACTGACTATATAGTTTAACTGCTTCCTGAAACAGACCACCAGAAGCCATAATCGCACTGGAGTTCTTACGAATACAATAAGCCTTATAGTTTGGATCTTCTACGAAACGAAGATGCCGCATTAACCCAACATAACTTTTGGAACTACCCAATAAATTCTAAGGTTCGTTAAACCTTCTCACATTTCTATGAGGATCGGACTATATCACCTGTTATTTCTAACAGCCCCCCGTTTCGATTGCACTTGCAACCTACTCTGCTACACTCATCACAGATAGTCTCTGAACGTTACTTATTTCTAAGTCTTCGCTGCTGATTACCTTTAACTTAATAGTAAGGGTTCCAGCAATTAGAGGGGTTTAAAGCGGCCCGTAGTTCAAGCCGCCCCTCCAACTAGGAGGATTTGAGCATCTGAGAGCAGGTATTGCGATTGGAACCTGCTCTGAGCTGAGATAACAGTTTCTGTCATACTTGCACCAGTTTAATCCTTTTAGTTCTTGGAGTTTTTGAGGCTGCTGATTTGTTTTCAAACTCAGTAGCGAAAATACAAGCTTCTCTAGAATAAACTTTATTACCTTCAAATTTAAGATCTTTGTCTAAATTATAAGGGCTTGTACCGAGCTGTTTAGCTTCCAACCAAGAATCAAAATTATCTAAACTGGAGATGTCTGAAAGAAAGTTAGCAAAACAATGCCACCTCGTATCTACGAAACATTTGCCAAAATACCCATGAGCATCTTTAGGATTATAACAACGCTTCATCATATTTGACCAAAGCTGCTTAGCTTGTTTCCAATAAGGCAGAAGCTCATACTCTCCTAAATAACCAATCCCAAGAAAGGTTTTGCTATAAGGATCGGATATTTTACCCATCCGTACATTATCAATGTGTACTTCTGCTGTGTAGCCTGTATCATAGAATTGAACTACGCACTTCTTGGACTTCTTACTAATAATTTTTCCACTGTATCCAGCATTATTAGTAAACTCTTCGTCCCAAGGTTGCCAGTCGTGAGCTGTACATTTTGGTACGCTAAAGTCTCTAACCTTACCAGCAAGTACATTGCCAGCGTCAGCTGTTGTTTCATAACCTGTAGTAACAAATCTTAAATGTAGTTTTCGGCCATCTCGACCAATAACTTCCATAATTCCGTAGCCATTCGACTCGTAAAACTGATCATAAATTTTTCTTACATTAGCCATGTGAATTCTCCCATGCTAGTTAGTTAGATTTTAAACTTCTTATTTCTTCTCAAAACTTTCTTCATACTGTCGAATAAGCTGTGCTCTGTCGCGACCACTAATGCCACGTTCTTTACAGACAGCTTTCAACTTATCCCATTCAAATTCTTCAAGCTGCTCTTTACTATACTGCAACTCAACAGGATACACCCGAACACCATTCACCATGTCATCTTCAAGAAACTCTTCAGTTTCAACGTTCAGCATGACTTTATTCGGAAAGGTATTTTTGGTTGGATAACTGCTGTCAATCGTAGCACCGAGGTTAGCGAACCGTACCACATTCTCAAGAAATTTAATCCCTGAGCTATCTGTTGCTTTAAGCTCTACTTTATAAGTATTCACTGTTCGTTTCGCCTTTCTAATGTCTATATGAGTATATTACTGAGAAAGGTCAATTCTGTCAATAGATATTTTCAATTAAGTTAAAGTATTTTAATAAGAACCTCTATATTGCAAGAGGCTCCTATAAATCACCTTATTTTAATTACAACAGCACTTCCTGTGCTGATTGAAACGCATACGTTGGTGTTCCGGTTACGTTTGCCGTTCTCAACCTTACAAACTTACCTGCGGGAATAATACCTGCAAGGTTTGCTGTGCCAAGATTTGTAATACTCAGAACACCGCCTGTAGAATTACCAGAAGATGCTACTACCGTAACCCCTGTAGTAAAGCCAACCTCGTTAGCATATTCAAGATAAACCCTACCACTTGTGCCACCAATCAAAATAGCTTGAACAGTGATATCCACGGAATACACCACTTGACTATCTCGTGTACTGCTCACTTGAAATGCTGTGTTTAATGTTCTTGTAGGGTTTGTAAATACACGAGCTTGAGGAAGGCTTGTTAATGGTGCCTTAGCATCCAATGCAGACTGCAACGCTGTCACGTCTGCAATAACATGTGTATGAGCAGACGGTGGGAAGCTTGTAGGCTTGCCAGTTAGACTTGCATACGTTCCATCAAACAATACTGGCTTATTTGTAAGGTCAGTGTAACTTCCACTAAATAATGTTGGCTTCCCTGTCAGATCCGAATATACACCACTGAACAATACAGGCTTATTGATCAAGTCTGTATAAGACCCTGAAAACAGTGACGGCTTATTCAGTATCTGTGCAGCACCTGATGTCGCATTCCAATCACTCTGAACCTGTGCAGCAGGGATAATCGGAAAAGTTACTACAGATCCATCGCCCCGAAGATATTCAGTTGTAAATCCTGTTGGTGAATTAAACTTACCGGCTAATAGGTTATTCAAGGATTGTGTAGTGGTGTAGTTACCTAGTGTCGAAGTAACACTTGCTGTTGTAGCATATCCACTCAAAGCCGCTGTAGATACTTTGCTATCAAGAGTGTTTTGAAGATTGGTAACATCACTAATGGCATGTGTGTGACTTGTGGGAGCTGCACCAACATCTATGTTCGTTAGAACAACAGTTCCAGTCTTACCATTAACAGACACAACAGGGAAAGTTACGTTTGTAAGATATCCACTATCATTAGTGAGTTGTGATGTCTTGGTGACAGCTGAAGGAATAATTGGTTGGTTGGTCAAATCAGTGTAGCTACCTGAAAACAGAACAGGTTTTCCACTTAGATCAGAATAAGCGCCAGAGAACAGATTAGGTTTATTTGTCAGATCATTATAGCTGCCTGAAGTAGCAACTGTTGCCAGCCCACCTAGTCCACTATTTGCAGCTTGAATACCGCTTGTTAGTGCTGATAATTGATCAGTTAAACCGTTTACTTCGGATATGCTGTGAGTGTGTTGACTTGGAACAAAGGACGCTGGAACACCCGTTAAATCTGCATACTTTCCAGAGAATGGTGTAGCCATTGTACTAATTTGTGTTTGAAGATTTGCCACATCATTGGCATCAGCAACACCAACAAAATAACCTTCTTGCAGCCAAGCTGATATCGCGGGAACTCCATTGGTTCCTGACAAAGCAATATTATCCCCCTGAATATCATAGGCCAATACTGTGCCAGCTTGGAAGATTAATGCAGTATCTTGAAAATCAATTAAATTATCACCAACCTCAAAGGTTGTACCACCCTCTCCAGTCAACCATGCAGACTTACTAGGGAAATACTTTACAACAATGCCACTCACCTTATCCATGATACGCAGACGAACATTATTCATCTGTTGTGTTGCATTAAAGCTTAGTGTATTAGTACGAGCCGTAAGACGTGTCGTGTATTCAAAATGTAAAGGGTTTGTTGTGATGACTGTATTGCCTGCCGAAGCTTGAAATTTCTTCTGAGCTTCGATCAGTTTAAAATAATATGGCTTAGATGATGCGGATGTTCTTGGAACTGCATAATCTACAAGTTGGTATTTGATACCATCAACCATGTTTTCAAATGCAAGGAAACCCGCTGATTCTGATAGTCGTAAAACATCACCAAAATCAATACTGCCTGATTCTACAGAAAACCCCACAGGAGCCAAAAGGCTTCCTGATGTCAGCATTCTCAGGCCAGAGCTTTGTAGTGTCCCATCTGGAGCTTTATAGGGTACTTCAAAAGTTTCTAAGTTATCCAGATTTACACCACTGTCACCAGTGATAACCGTAACAGCATTCTTGCTAGGTATGATAGCCATTAGTCAAAAACCTGAATAAACATTTTACCATTTCCTTTAGCCCAAACTCTGGAGCCAACAGGAACCTTATTAATAGTTGTCCATTCACCACCTGCTGCCGTACCTATACCATTCAACTGCCATCCATCAATCGATGCAGCCGTGGGCGTACTTGCTCTAATCTGAATATAAATTGCATTACTACTTTTATTTTTTACTACAAGATCACTCTGTGGAGCAATACCTGATGCAGCATAGACATCTAACCAAACACCACTTATAAGTGTGAGATCTGGGATTGTATCCATTTGTAAACACCTTTTTGTTATTTTATTTTTAGGTGTCTTTTTTCGAGGTATTATAGCCACAGACAGACAAACAGTGGCTTCTATATTTAACAGCCTCGCCTGTTCTAAATCTGTTTAGAATGTATGGGCTTCCCTGCCCCTTAATGCTCTTCAGCTATTCAACGCAGCCGAGGTGATAGGCATATCCTCGGCAGCCAATTCAATATGGCCTTGTGTCTGAGGGTGTAGCCCATCATTGGTGTAAACACGAGGTGTGCTGGACGATACTTTCCATTTGTGTACATCTGTGCCACGAACAGCATTGCCGGGAAGGATATAATCAAACCCCGCATTATCAATCAGTGTGTTGTACTGATCAGCTTGTTGTCCCGTATTCCAGCCATATACAGTTGTCTGATCAGCTTCTGTCTGATAATTACCTGTACCATCTTGTGTGCAAAGCAGAAGATGTCTTACACCAATTGGAGACAGACTCTGTGCTTTAAAATCAGATACACGAAGCTTGAGCTGTTCAAACACTTGTTGTGCTGTAACACCATTATCAGAGCCACGAGGAAGATCATTTGTGCCCAATGTACCAGCTTCAGCAAATGTTGACATACGTGCGTATTGCAATACACGCTCATCGTTCATGCCAGCAACTGTCTTACCGCCCGGTACACAGAAGTTAAATCCTGCTGCTGGAACTGGAAGACTTGCAAGTTTACGCTGTGTAAAGCCAATACCAGAGACTGAGCCAGCACCACTATCACCAATACCTGCCGGGATAGAATCACCAATGAAGAATGCTACAGAAGGTGTTGAGCCTGTCACATACTTACCAAGAATATAAGGTGTGTAGCCTGCTGCAATAGAATCTGGGGCTGGACCTGATGTGACAGTGAATGCACCAGAGACATCTACACTTGAAAGTGTTGTGACAGATGGATCGTACACATATACTTTATCACGAGGGAATGCTGTAAGAAGACCACGAACACCAAATGGACACTGACCACCGTTAGGAAAGGCAAGCCTTACTTTAACATGAACCTGTGTGCCTGCTGGCAAACTATCTACACCAAATGCTGTAGGGATGGAAATAGGATTCATCATTACACCACCATGTCCGTCAGGTAGTGTAAAGGATCTTGTATTACCCGAAAAGAAGCATGGAACTGTAACACCTAATGCCTCAAAGGATACGTCCAATACAGGACGATCAGCACCTACGTTAGTCCCCATACCTGTGCTTTCACTTGTTACAATAAAGTTTGGAAGGCATAAGGTGATTTCATTAACTGGGGCACCGCCTGCAATAATACTTGTAAAGTCTGTTGCTACAACACGATTAGAGGATACACCAAAGAGACTTGTGTAGACAGCATTCCAATATGTGACGCCCATTGTACGATTAGCTTGTGGGACATCTGCAAGGTCTTCTGCCCACGCTGTAACCCCATCAATCTCAGCATCTGTAAGATCACGGTTAACAATTAATAGCCCTGCCACTGTGCTGTTGACACTATAGGATGTACCAATTGTCTGGTTGGAAAGAATCTGTGCCCCAACCCCTGCAATACTTTTAACAACTGTGACATTGCTCCCAAGAGCCGTCCCAAAGTTTACAGGAAGAGCATCATCAACACCATCTGCATAGACATGGGCTGGAACGCTTCGATAACTTAAGCGATTGCCGCCTGTTTGCCTAGCATGGTTTCCTGCCACAGCTTGAATCGTGACATTAGCCCAAGATGATCCACCGTTGCCATTACCAGCACTACCAATTGTCAGACGGGCTGTCTTGGTAGTTGGAACAGTGAAATAAACATTGCCTGTGTATGTACCACCATAAAGTGATGGACGAATAACATCTTGCTCATCAAATCGGATAGCTAAATCTGTATCTCCGTAACCACCAAAGGTGCCCGATGCTTTGTAGAGCTGACCTGCAACACCTGCAAACGAGCCATTAAGCTGCGATTGGCTAAAGTTGTTATCAGCATTGCCTGTAGCATTTTCCAATACAGCGTTAGCACCAAGAGTGAGGCCTTTGGACTTATCTAGCCACAAACCTACACCATCTCCCATTGCTGTGACAGGGCGTGCCCCATCAAAGTATTGGAAGAGAGTGGATGTATCAGATGCATCAAGCCACAACCCACGTTCACCATCTGCAAACAACCCTTCCATTGTAAATGGGCCGGGATCAGTTGCTACAACAGCATTTGTGCTATAAAGCTTCCAGTGCTGTGCATCGGAGCTATAAGCTGGAACACCGCCCATGTCGCTGATAAAGACTGTCGTGTTTGGATGATCTGCTGCAAGGTAGGTGCTTTTAAGCTCAACAAGGGTTTTACTTAAAGGTGAGCTTGGGGCGATAGAATTGATAGCTTGTTGTACAGCTGTGCTGATAGGCTTGTTTAGATCTGATGTGTTGTCAACTTGAGATAAACCAATATCAGATTTATCAAGGACAACTACTCCCGTCTCACCATTTACACTCTGAACACCTGATGTACCACTACCAACATCTCCCTTCTGAGCCAAAACACCCCAATAACTAGTGTTGGTTGGAACGTGATTGATACCAGCAGAGATAGCAAGATAGCTAGACCCGTTATAACTTACAGCATCATCGATAGCGTAAGTTTGTGTAGGGTTGTAGACACCTTTCCAGATAATCCCCTTGTCACCTTTATCACCTTTGAAATATTGCCCTACAAATTCCACATCAATCATTTATGCCACCACAGAATTAGTAAGGAAAGTAATATCTTGGATGATATTGACAGAGATTGTAGAGGTGCTAATGACAACACCAAGAGGGCTTGTCAGTTGAATGTCAATTGAGGCATCCCCTACAGGCCATGCCGTTGTATCAAGGTGAGAGATACGAACAGTGCGTGTAGTAGCGGGATCAAGCCATTCAGGGGAAAGGTCAGCAATAAACGTCAAGTAGCGGGATGTACGGATTTGGGAGGATAGAGTCCATGATGCAAAGTATCCGTCACCAAATGTGGCGGGGAGGTTGATTAGCTCCGAGAGTGAATCCCCTCTTTTTATTGAGATTGAAGCCAATTGAAATTCCCCTTATTATAATAGTTGTGCCAGCGTCCACAATCTTAACCTGACCTGACAACTCTCCCTCTGCAAGATTCAAAGGGTTTCTCCGCAATCAACCGTCTTTCCGGTTTGTCATTTATTTTAGCTAACCGCCAGATTAGCTTATGAAGGTCTAGGCAAGATCTTCAATACCAAGCATCACTACTTGATTCTTTATAGGTCATTATAGACCAATTATAGAGTGATTATAGACTAAGAACTCAGATATGAATAATAAGATTACTCGTCTTCGTCAGGGTCTACATACACCAACGAAAGTCGGGGTTTGAGTTCAGATTTGATTTCTTCAGGAGTCTGTTCTTCAGGATCACGCTTACCTTCAAGACGTGCCTTGAAGTTAGAGATTTCATCGGCATTTGCGGCTTTTTCTACCGATACAAGTGATTGAATCACCCACTTGGCGCTCGCTACGCTGTCAGCGTTTACAGTCTCACTTTTCAGGCTCTTATCAATCAACTCCAATGCAATGTCTTCTCGCTGGCGTAGCTTATCCGCAAGATCACGCAATTTAGATTGTTTAATACGAACTTTCGAATTACCTTTGGTATTTCTATTACTTTTTTCACCATCAAAACGGGTTGCCTTTTGGGCAGCCGTTTGTTTATCTTTTGTTGGACCAGCCATTATTAAATACCTTTGTGTTATACACTTGTTTAAAGCCATTCGGTTACAGAATAGATACTGTGGTGACTAAGTGATGGAATGGACTTAAAGAAATGTCTTCCAGAGCGGGAGAGGGCACTTTGGAAGACACAATACCAATAATAGGAGGAGAGAAACCACTATTGGCGAGGAGCACATACCATATGTTATCGGAGGATTATAATTGTGGTATGTGTAGGGAATTAGCCGGGGAGGTAGGATAATACATTTTCAGTCCTAGCCTCCCCGTAGCTTATCTGAAGTTCACTTTAAGGTGGCAGTTAGTGGAGTTCGATATCCACATCTCTCAAGCCCATCTGACTGTAACTTGAGTGTCTTCGTTAGACGACCTTCGCCATAAATAAATGCAGCGTGAAACTCATAAAGTCTTGGGAACGATATGAATCTCCTTGAAAGGCATCCTGTGCCAACTCCGCTTCAGCCCCAACAGCTTAAGCTCATTATTTTGACAAGTGCTACAAATCTTTTAAAACTTGGTGGGTCCATCCAGACTTGAACTGGAAATCAACGAATTATGAGTTCGCTGCATTAACCAATTATGCTACAGACCCTGAATTAGTTCCTAGCGTCTGCTAGGCTACGATGCAGTTACGTTTGAGTGGTATTTTCTCAAATAGAAAGGACGCACACACATCTTGTCTTGCACCATCACAAATCATATCAAAGATTTTAGTAGGAGAGAGCTTTGACTGTTTCTTGTAAAGACGACTTTATCAGAACTCGACTGCTCTACTTGATAATGGAGAACCAGACATTATCTTTCAGGCTGAACATCCTCGCGGGTAGTTCGCATTCTGACTTTTTAAACCTCTTGTTCTCACACTACACCGACAAACATATGGAAATCGATGGTGTTGCTCCATACAGCCAAGAGGAATTCTTTTCAGCCCAAAAGCCAAGGGCTTTGCGTCTCCTATTATACGGCATTTCTATCAGTTGTCAATACCTAATAGCGATATTGTATACATTTATTTTCTATTCATCACGATCAGCATAGTTTTTCTTAAATTTAGTTCCATAATAACTACACCCTTCATGTTGGTACTCCCATCGGAACTTACCTTCAATTACTTCATCTTCAAAAACATCTTCACAATTACAGTCTTGGTATTCATTGCCACAGGATTGGCAATAATGCAATTCGCCCATTCTGTGGACTCCTTTAATTAATCTTGTTTATGGATTATCCATTCTTGATAGCTATTTGTCAACAACTAATTTAACTAATTATCAAATCCCCAATAACTTTCCCAATCATCTTCAGCAAAGCATAAGTAAAACCATTGATCCAGATAGCCAGCATACTTACCCTTATAGAACATTACAGGCACATAGCCAAACGTAAGATCATCAATTTTAATCTTATTAACATCCCAACCAGCATTCTTACAAACCCAGTTAATCTCTTTTGTATACTGCCTGTTGTCGGCCCATTCTGTAGTGGTATCAGTAATGGGAAGATTTTCTTCATGGAATTTGTATTTCACCACTTTTCCTCACAATATCCTTTTGGGTTAGTTTTACACCAAGCATTGTATTTAAGAGACATACTTTCATGATCAAAATTAGGTAGCTCTACAAAAGCTAAGGTCTGGGTACTAAAAGTCCAAAGATTGCATCCTGTACATTCAATATGCCACGATAGGATATCCAAATCCCTTGTAGATGAAAATTCAACATCTTCACATAAACATCTGGGACAACGGCTTAATTTAATCATACACTCGAATTCTCCTAAATTACTTTTATTTATTGATTAACACCATTTGATATGTATTTACCAAGACTTATTTAAAATAATATCTTTATTCTCATTAAGATATCGGATGTAGTCAAGAACTCCTGTCTTACGTTCTTTATCTTTCAGGGGAATACCAACCATGCAGCTTCCCTTCTCAAAGTAAATATAATTGCTTATGAAATCATTAAAATCAGGCACAAAACCTTCATAAAATAGCTGCTCAGCTTCCTTGAAACCATACCACCATGTGTTTGTATCGGTTTTCATTTATAAATCTCCGGGATACAAAAATTAACAAAATCAGTATTACTCAACCCTGTGAATCTCCATTCTTCTAAAGTATCATCAGAAATAGTAATTTTCTCTCCGTCTAGATACCACTCAATATCTTTGATGTCCAGACTATTGATCTGATTACGTTTTGATTGTGCATCTAGGATGTCTTCAATATTAAGTTTCATTTTAAACTCCACTCTAAAGCTTTAAGTAGTACATCACCGTGACATGCTTGTGGTTTACAGAAACAACCTAAAACAGCGCCATTCAGTTCATGTAAAGATTCTTTAGTAACTTCCCCAGATTTGATTTGTTCCCAAAGATGGAGTCTATACTTCTCAATAACTTCTTCTCGAGTGCCATCTTTACCAATGCTGAAAGGGTTGCCCCATTTAGAACCACGACCAATATAGATGTCATAGTCCTCTTTGTATTTGTTAACTACTCTTGTATTAGGATTCACTTCTTATCCACCTTGCAAAATGTGGTATCTCCTAATACTGTTTTCCATGCTGTGAACATGGCCTCTCTCAAATCATCTTCTGCTGATTCCTTAACCAGCACACTATCATGATAAGACAATACGGCATGACCTTTCTCACCCATTGCACCAACAATGTTCATCATAATCTTACTGTCAATATTTTGAAGCATGATACCACCATCGTTAAAGAACATGTCGCGAATAAAGTCATTATGACTCCTTACAGCTTCTAGCACCTTACCATAATCTGTCTTACCAACTAGGGCATAAAATTCTTGATCTTCAACCTCCTTCTCTCGATCAAGCTTCACCTTGTTACCAAGTGTCCAAGCTGCACTATTCATATCATCAGAGTTCATACCAATGAGAATTCCAAGCTTTGCTAGTGAACGCCTTGGGTTATGCTTTTTACCTGTCAAGTTTTCCCATTGTTCTTTTAGCTTCTCATCCACTTTAACAAATGATAAGTCAGCATCATAAGGGGAGAACTCACTCCCCATTACATCATAAATACTAAAGCCATCATTGTTATACATCTGTTGGTAGCAGATACTTGGGTGAATAGCTGAGTAGTCTAGCTCCACTACAGCTTCACCATCAATTCGCAAGGACGAAGCCCTGATGTGTTGTGGAAGAAGCTGAACTCCACCACCAAGCGTGTAAAGTCTGCCGCCTTTATCCAAATCACCACTGAAGATACGACGATATGCAACATCTGCAATTGGCTTGCCATCAAATGTGATATCTGCACCTTCCAAACTGTTATTCATGTTCCTCACCTCAGATTTGATATCTTTAAAGCCCTTGTGACCACGGGTGGACATTAATTGTTTTGTCTCACGATTGCGTATAATAGCAAGATCACTTTCTTCAAGATCCCGCCATAGATTGTAAGACACATCCACCCCTTCCCACATATCTAGTGTTCGCTTACGAAAGATTAGGCATGAGGGGACAACAACATCAGGTTTTGGTTTACCTTTGATTGTCTTCCAAGATTTAACATACCCTTTGTAAAGATCAATATAACCTTTCTGCTCAAGGAAATCAACTAATGATTTAACCTTCCTGTATCCAATACCCTGAACAGAGGCAGTATAGCTATTCTTATCCAAGCTAAATACAAATCCATTAGCTTTATGTTTGATAGCACGAGCACTATTGCTGATCCACCACCTGACTGCTTCTTCCCATCTTTCTTCTGTATGGTCTAGTACCTGATCTACTATCTTCTTATAGTATTTAGATTCATGATAATAAATATAACTTCGTACACATCTTAGATTAATAGAATACACTTCTGATTCTTTCATCTTACTTAATTCATAAATCAATTACTCTCCTCCTTCTTGGTGTATGTGTGTGTAGTAGTAATAGAATGATAGATAAGTACTAGATACATGTATTCCAGTACACAAACTAAGCTACAGGCCACGGTTTATATAGGTTTGTACCCCTTGCTACTCGGTACTTTCTCTAAAGTAGACATTACTACCCTCCCAAAGATAAGACACAGAATACCACGCTTTCTCCCCACGTCAACCCCTTTCTTCACAAATCATCTCCCCTACCTTCCTAAAAATATTCTCAAATCCCCCTTGCACATTCCACATGCATACCTTACAATGACTAGACACAAACAGATATGCACATATGTGTGCGGGAGAGAATGATGATTAAAGGACAAAGGAATCAGCTAGCTAACGTTGGAAATCAATTCCAGACTAAAGTGAAAAAGGTGTTATGTGTCTGCTCTGCTGGGATGCTCAGAAGTCCAACTCTGGCAAACGTACTTCATAAAGAGTATGGGTTCAATACTAGGGCTGTTGGTGCAGACAAAGAATTTGCACTGATCCTCATTTCACAAGCATTGATCTGGTGGGCGGATGAAATTGTATTTGTAAATGGCTCAGCTTACTACAGTCTTGATCAAGAAGAGAAGGACGAAATTGATGATGTTGGTGTTGTCACAACTCTTTTAGATATTCAGGATGATTTTGACTGGAATGAAAATGGTTTGAAAAGTCTTCTACTTCATGAGTACAATCGTGTCTGGAATATTAAGGAGGAAGAATGATGGCTAAATTTATTCCTGTCGTAGAAGGCTACCTTGCTGGCCGTAATTCATCCAGTCTTGAGCTACCAGAATGTCATCTTGACAAGCCAGCAGCTTTCAAACATGGTTGGTTAAATGGACGAGATGATAGAATCAAATGTCCACGAGACAAGGCTAGCGTATTGCGGGCAAGATATGAATTGATTGAGAGGAACACTAAATGAAAGACCTATTCCTTGCATCAAGCAGCGTCACCAGAAACAGTAAGAACGAAGAAATTCTTAAACAAGAATGCCTATTAGCTTCCAAAGAAGGAAGATCATTTGAGATTCATGAAACCTATGACTCTACATTAGGTGCTTGGGTAAGTAATTACAAGATTTGGTATTTTGAGGTGAAGAAATGAAACAATTCTGGATCACATCCCGAACAATCCTAATCGTACTGAGCATACCTCTGTTACTGACAGGGTTGTCTGCTTGGGCTGTACCAATCTTGTGGGTGCAAGGATCTTCAGCAGCATTTGAGTTTGCAGGGTTTCTTGTTATATTGTGCATAGTTCTTTGGGGTGGTGTATGGTGGCTGTTGAATGGTTGGTATCAGGAAAGTAAGGGGACTAAGAAATGAGAACCCTGAAAATTATGTCTGTTATTGTTCTATTCTCACTAGGTTGTTGGGTATGGAATTGGGCAGGAATACGTAATCATGAAGAAATGCGTGATGCAGTAATGATTGACACACGATCAGATATGTCTTCGCACAAAGGAACAAAACACTTTAACACTGTAGGAATCTTTCGTGATAAGCTGACGGGTAAGGTGTTCGGAGATAGTATTAACGATTCACTGTACAGACAGTTTGAGCGTGATGGCAAACCAATTGAATGCCGTTGGCCTTACAGTATTGACAAAGTAGAACAGACATCTATTGGATTCTTTGCACTGCTGCTGGCATTCTTTCTATGGATAGGTACAGGCTGGTTGTTAGTGTACACTTGTTTTGATTGGAATGAGAAATGAAAACCACACCCCTCATCTCCAACGGATGGTTAGCCTTTGTCCAAGCTGTCAAAGATCTGTATCCTGTCAAAGAGCTAGTCAACAAAGACTACAGCAAAATGATGGACTGGTATGTCGCTGGAAAATCTGCTGAGAATTATGTAAAGGAGAATGTGAAATGACAACGGCGGAAAGTTTTAAATATAGACTACCTAAGTGTGGAAGGTGTGGTACACAGATTAAAGGCCCAACTGAATCTATATGTGACGTATGCCAAGAAAGTTTGTGGGTTACAGGGGTAGGAGTTTTTGGAGGAGGTGCTGGAGGCGGATCAGGTGACAAACCTATAGGTGAGGATAAGCAATGAACGTACAACGATTTTCAAAAGAGATTATTAAGATTGGTGACACATTGGTCGCTTTATCTACAATCTATGCCATTACTCCTGTGTTTCTGTTGGGCGAGCGTGGCTATGGAGATATGTGCTACCAATTCTGTATTAGTACGTGCCTAGGACAAGGTGGGAAGGTGAATATTTTGGGATCGACTATACCTTACTGGCAAGCAGACAGCAAAGAATTCACTTGGGGTAAGGAAGATGAGCATCCAATTTACGCAGATAAGAAAATTGAGCTGCTTGTAGTAAGAGATGAGGTGGTTGAAATTTGGGATAAATATTTGGAGGAGAATAAATGAAGTGGACACAAGAACTTCCAAAGATATCCGGCTACTATTGGTTTGCTATGAAAAGTGGAGGACAGACTAGCTGTGTGTTTGTTGATCTCAGTTATGTTTTATATGGTGTAGAAATTTGTATTGACCTCTCTAAGCGAATATACTGTGTAGAAGAAGATGGTTATTTCTTCTCATCAGGGTCTGTTCAGCCGTTGGAGTGGACATGAAAATCTGTTGTGACACAGGAAAAGAAATCAAGACAGATATGGATAGGCTTGGGTGTGGGCATGATAGGTGTACCGGAGCTAAAGAAATGATTGAAGAACCTATTGGTGTTTTATGTGGTAAGATTCCTGTTGTAGAGAAGCACATCCCTTACTACCTTCAAGACTCATCTCATTCCCACAAATATCATTGGGAAGCATTTGAAGATAGAAATGGGAATAAGGCTGATTTGAAAGTGGTGGGGTGGGTGACGAAGAAAGGGAAGGATAGGGAGGCTGTTATTGTGGTTAAGTGGAGGTGATTTACCCAGCCTTAAATACCCACCCTCGGATACCCGCATTTTGCCGATCAAAAGTCTTGTATTGTGGGGGAATACCAGTGTAGAATCAACGAACGCAAAGGGGTCTGTATACCCATAGCCACTTTTTGGACTAGGGTTAAAATTACGTAGATATAGTCAGGAGAAAATGATGGGAACTGATAAAATTGAAATTGAAGCAAAACTTTTAGTAAAGATTCTTTCTGCACTAAATTGGCATCTTGAACCTGACTCACCAGACTGGACTGAAGAAGCCTTTTTGGAAGGTGAGAAAGTACTTGAAGGTACAGACGAATGAGCCTACCTAATTTCACCCCGGAAGAACGCCTTATTGCTCAGCAGAAAGCACAGGAGTCAAGAGAAGCTAAGAGGTTGTTTGCTGAGGCTAACTTGAGCCTTTCATATTCGGACGAACCCTACTGGCGTGAAACCGCTAGTTTGTTGAAGGTGCGTTTGCCACAGAGATATGATGTTGGTCCTAAAGGTATTAAGAAAGTGGCTAAGGCATTGAAAGTGGATATTAAAGACTACGTTGTAAGCACAGGGTTTGCATCTTTGAAGGATTTGTGCGAAGCTAATCCTAAATGGACATCATTAGCCCTGTCGGGATTGCTAATCGAGTGGTATGTGGGAGAGAAGAAATGAAACAAATGACACCCTTGGTAGAAACAAAGCACTACGCTGTTTGTCCTTGTTGTGACAAACGCACAAGTAGTATTGACCACTTACTGAATACTGAAATTTCTACTTCTTGGTATTGTGATAGCTGTGGTGAGCGTTATGATATCACTTTCAATAGTAAGGGTGAGGTGTTCACACAAGCAACCGGAGAACGTGTAAACAAAAACATTGTTTTACTTAAAAATGGTAATGTTGGTCTAATTGTTGAGGGTCTGTATTTTTCTGATGCAGAAAGCAACCAAGAATATTATTACAATGAACATACCTGCCCAACAAATTATATGAAAAAGGTATTGGCTGTTATTGATTTGGAGTATAATGATTCAGACCCTCATGGAATCTTTGAGTATGTGGCGGCGCTAGATTGGGACAAAGATATTGAAGACTGTAATTATGACTATTCTAATATCATGACTTTGTTTGAGGAGAAGCAAAATGCTTTCTAAAGTAGAAATGACTAAGATTATATTGCTTCTTGATTCTCTAGGAACAAAAGAGTCCAGTAATGGGTATGGATTGCCAACATGGGATGAAAAATGGATGGCTTTGGCACGTGAAGAGATTTATGAATTATTGAATGACGGTGAGGAGCAGAAGAAATGAAATACCAGTTTGAAGACTTTTATGGTAGCGGTAGGCTAGTTGCTGAAGATAAATCTTACATCACAATCCCAACTAATGGAATTCTGGTCAAGGTTGGTAATATGACAGGTAAACTTTACTCCCTTGTAGATGCTTCCACTCACAACGGTGGGCACGGGATGGGGCAAATGTCATCTTGTCAAGGAGTGATTAGTCCTGCTGATATGAGTTTAGGGGTGTTGAAACCTTCTTGGGTTGGTCCATTTGATATTGAGGTGCTTGATAATGAGTAACCTACTACGCAATTCACTACTAGACATGTACAAAAATGATTTCTATGTCCTAGAACTCCTTGCACAGTGCAATCTGGACACCCTTGAGAACAACTATCTTCGTGAGCTTTATGCAAGGATGCCTAAAGAAGATGTGCTGAAGGCTCAAGAGATTATTAATAGTGATATTGTAAAGCAATATGATGTAGCAGCAACTGGAGCAGTGCTTGCTTTGACGATGGAGATTAGTAAAGTGCTGGACTTGGTGCTTTGTATTAACGAAAATGGTTATAAGGGGATTAATTAATGTATATTGAATGGCACTTCGGTGAAGACTTTGGTTTAGAGATTAATGAACACATGCAATTTAGTTTGTATGATAAGGATGGCAAAGCTACACACTATCAAGCAACTAATGTGCAGACAAATAATAGTGGTATGATCGGTGGTGGTGGTGGGATTAGTCCCAGCTATACTGGCGGTGTAACTCTTGCTAAAAAGAGTGTTCAGGCACAGAGGATTCAACAACTTAAAGTAGAAACACCAGAAGAGAAAGTTGCTAAAGAAGCTGTCGAGAAAGCTGAAGAAAGTCTTAAAGCGGCTAAGGACACTTTGAAGGCTGTAAAGGGGATTAATTAAACATTGACAGTGGTGAGAAGTTTTGGTAGTATGATTGATGTTGGGCTAATTTATTAATTGAGAAAGAGGTGGTATCTTGGGAGCGCGCGAAAGGTCTTTCATCGTAAATGTTGATGGTCAGGATATTCCTGTAAATCGTAAATCCACACGGAAAACACGTAATGGTGGCCTTCCGCAAGAGCAAAAGGAGAAATTTGTACAAGAAGCTGCTGCAAAGATTGAATATATTAAGAAATTTAAACCAACACCTTCACAAGAACAGGCTATTGAGATTGCACGAACTCACACATTGAGCTGGATTGTGGGTGTAAGCGGTAGTGGTAAGAGTACATGCGTACTTTGGGACTATTGCCAAGAATATCTTCGGGATAACACCAAAAAGATTTATGTTATCAAGGGTGCTACTGAAGTAAGTATGGACAAGATTGGATTTCTTCCTAATGGTCTAGATGAGAAGATGTCTGCACATATGGTGGCTAACCGTAAGATTCTTGAAGATTTCTTGGGTGCTGAAAAGGTAGCAGCGGACTTGAACAAGCGAATCTTCTTGTTGCCGCCAAATTATTTGCTCGGCCAAACGCTAGAGGGACTCATCCTCATTGAGGAGTCACAGCAACTACAGCCTAATGTTCTGAAATTGATTCTTGAACGAACAGGCTCCAAAGGAAGTCGTGTCTGTGTGGTCGGTGATGCTAGCCAACTCTATACAGATGCAAAAGAATCTAAGTTGCGTAATGGGCTGACAGATGGTCTTAAACGTTTCTTTAAAGAAGATATGACGTCTAAGTTTTCAGATGTTGGTTATTTTGAATTTAATATTGAAGATGTTCAAAGGTCAGAAATTGTGAAGACTATTTTGCGGGCATACTCTGATTATCAATAGGAGAGAATATGGCAGGTTTAGTTCATGGTTGGGGTGTAAATGACCTTATAGGAAAGTATGACTGTAATTTTAGCTTGTGTCCTATATACAAAACTTGGAAAAAGATGGTTGGTCGTTGTTATGACCCTAAATACCATGAAACACGGCCAACTTATATATTGTGCACAGTTACAGAGGAATGGAAACATTTTTCAAATTTTAAAGCTTGGATGGAAACGAAGAACTATACTGGCATGAGCCTAGATAAGGACATTTTGTCAGCAGGTAACAAAGAGTATAATTCTTCAACTTGCACTTTTGTACCTAAAGCAATTAACTCTTTCTTTACGTTTGTTAAAACTAAAGATGGTAATCTTCCTTACGGAGTTAGCTGGTGCGTATCTGAAAACTGTTATAAAGCTTATTGTGCCAAGCTAGACGGTAGAAATAAAACTTTGGGACGGTTTAAATCACCAGAAATGGCGGGAGAGGTTTACCGGAAATTTAAAAACTCTCTAGCAGCAAAATTAGCTAAAGAGTATGAAGGTGTTATCGAAGATAAAGTTGTAAAGGCTTTAGTCAATTTTGATGTATCAAATTACTAAGAGGAATATACTATGAAGCACGAAGAATTGATGCTGTTGCCACAAAAGTCGCGTATTTCCTCTAGTCATAATGGTGGTATGACTCACGTTATTCGGATTCACGAGGATATTTCTGAACCAAGTAATTGGAGCGATGAGCTGGACCTAATCAACGGAGCCTCAGAATCTGATACCATCGTATTGGACGTTTGCTCGCCGGGTGGATATCTTGATACGGCAATGTTGTTTCACCGGAGCTTGAATAACTGTGCTGCACATACAATCGCAATCATTGGGCCTGAGTGTGCAAGTGCTGCTTCGATCATCAGTCTTTCGGCTCGGGAGTGGATATTGGATGACACTTCTAGCTTAATGATTCACACAAGTTCCTATAGTTTGGGAGGAAAAGACACAGATATCCTAGAACATGCAAACTTCTCTCGTGGGCAGCTGAAACGCTTGTACGAGAAGGTGTATTCGGGTTTTCTCAGTTCTGACGACCTCAGCGATGTAATTAAAGGGACTCCGTTTTACTTTAGTGCTGAACAGATTGCAGATCGATTGGATGCTTTGACTGAGTATCGTAATAACCAACCTTGCACAAATCCTGATTGTCAAGAGTGTGGTATTGTTGAAGACTTCGAAGACGAAGAACCTCACTTGACAATTGACGAAATCGTAGAACAAGCCGTGGCACGAGCACTAATCGCCCACGATAAGCGATTAGAAGCTGCTAAACGTAAATCAGCCAGTGCTGAGAAAAAGAAACTTGTAAAAGATTCAGAATAATATTACACTGCCACGGACGGCATTTGCTTTAGGAGAGAATATATGAAATACCTAGCTATGGTCGCAGTAGGTTTAGTTATTGCAGGTTGTGTTGAAGCTGATTCGCCAGTGAAGTTTAAAACAGAAGATATTGGGTATCCTTTCTACAGTCTCAAACGAACAGTTGATGAAGATTACAAGGTGGTTTGTTATACACACACTAACATGGTTTCTTGTGTAAAACTCTGAGGTGTAATATGGCAGCTAAAGAAAAAGAGTTGAGAGTAACAACAGTTTCTTACGAAGATTTCACAGCCTACGACTACATTTGCCAAGCTGCATTTTACTTCAAAGATGCCCTAGGTCAAATTCATATGTTACATAGCAGTAAACGTGATGAGTGTCAAGCTTGGGTTGATGAGAACTACCCACCGAAGGGTAAATATAAAGTTATTGCAAGTCGGGAACAAAAAACTAAAAGTAAGCTTGAAAGTGGAGGACTCTCTTGTTATGGTACGGCCACGAGAAAGGGACAGCGTTCCCCGAACTAAATTAAACAAATAGGAGAGAACAAATGTTAGTATGGGAATTTTCAGATATGCTCGATATTTCAACAGAAGATTCATATCAGATTCAGGAGATGTTGACAGCACAAACTTGCCGTGATGATTATGATCAAGATTATTCTGATTACTTTAGTGTAGGTATGGAAGAATGAAGGAGAAAGAGCTTCACTTCTACATGCAAACAGCAGAGAACGCTGCACAGATGAGCCATGCTGTACGTAAGAAGGTGGGTGCATGTGTAATCACTAAGAATCGTGGTATTTATATTGGATACAATGGACGATTGGAGGGGCAGGATAATACTTGTGAAGAAACGGTCTGCACCACCATCCACGGAACGATGCATCAAGGTAGGGTACAAATAGAAAAAGGGCTTGATTGTAAGTCAGTCACAAGAAAAGATGTGGTTCATGGGGAGATGAACGCATTGGCTAAGATGCTTAAAGAGGGCGTATCAGCAGAAGGTGCTTCACTGGTCGTTACCTTAGCACCGTGTTCTAGCTGCGCTATTATGATTGCTTCAAGTGGAATCAAGGAGGTTGTGTACAAAGAGAAGTATCGAGATGAGGATGGATTGAAAATATTAATCGACTCAGGTGTTATAGTTAAACAATACAATCAACAATGATCTATACAACGGCTGCTTAGTGACTTATAATTTAGGTCACAAGGCGGCCTTTTTTTTTAAGCTAAAATTGGGAGAAATAAAAAGTGGATAAGATTATAGGAGATGTAGCTGTTTTAGATAATGGGACTGCTTGGAGATTGCCTAGGACTAAAGACGAACTTTCTTGGCGTTGTACTTGGTCTCCAGATTCAATTACACATCAAGATTTACTTCGGATTGCTAGCACACTACAATCTTATCAGTACATGGTTGAGTGTATGACTCAAAAAGAACGTAATGATGTTTGTGAAAGACTTAAAAACTTGATGAAAGGAGAGACAAAATGACTTACCTAATTATCTGGCTTGTATCTGGAATCATTGGCAGCATTATGCTAGCCCTCGGCGGATCTGTAGACGGAGAAAAGATTGACTCTGTAGATGTTCTCTTCCTAGGCTTCCTTTCTCTTGGTGGAATTGGAACATTCCTCCTAGGAATCCCAATGCTGTCTGTATGGGTGAGAAGTAAATTCAAATGACTCGTGATCAATTGAACAAACAATTAGTACTTTTACAGAAAGATGCACTGAAAGTAGAAAAGCGGATGTCTTCTATTGCAAAGAAGCTTGATATCCCTGATAATGAAGATATCAAGAAGATTGTTAATGAAATACAGCTGCTATTGCAGCACATTGATTAGGTGGGAATAGCCATGCAAACTGAATATTCTGCTGATTTTCAACTGACATCCCTTAAAGACATTCTTTTTCAATTGCAAATCAGCGCATCAAAAGTGTCAGATGAGGAATTTAAACGTGTAGGCTGCACAGGGTTGATGAATTCAATTCAGAACTGTAAAAAGCTAATAAAACTAGCTGAACAGCTTACGATTTATGAACAGATTAGTATGTACAGTGACCAAGTGTGTGGATACTCGGATTCACTTGGCATTCACAACGAGGTGTAAGATGGTTAAAGATAAAACACTACCTCTTCTCAATTCAGAAAAGAAAGAGCTTCTTGAGAGGATCAAGGCTGAGAAGAATCGAGCTGACCAAGTATTTGGCTGCGTAATGAGGAAAGTGAATGGTGTTGTGATTCGTGCTGACTACCTCACAACTGAACAGAAAGAAAAACTGATAGCACAACTCTTGGAGAATTAGAAATGTTCTTTTTATTTATAATCTGTATGACCGTGTTTACAATGTATGTTGATGCAATCTGTTGCATGTCAGTGAAACACAGGTATAACTGGAAAACTTCAATGTTGTCTGCTTTGTTCTGGCCTGTAACATTGATTATTGTCATCATTGCAGTAGTCAAAGAAACAAAGGAGTATTGAAATGACCATAGTATTTCTCCTATACGAAGTAGCCACTGTTGGCAGAGTGGAGCACACATTGATTGATATCTTCTCTGACTGGAAAGAAGCTGAAGACGCTCGTGTTGGAATGAACAGTCAGCGTGAACATGGTTTTATTGAATATGTTCTACAAGAGTGGTATGTAAGATGACCACAAACAATGAATTAACTGTGATCTCCTACCCAATTGAGGACGATGAAGCAGCTATTAGAGTATTATCCAAGCGTCTGAATATGTTCCTTAAACGCCCCTTAATGTACACAAATGAAGAGAATGTAGCAGCTATTGTGGAAGGGTTTGAGTATGTGTTACAATCAGTCCTGAAACTACCAATGGATCGGGATTACCATAAATATTGGTGTGCCGTAAACGGCTGTAGATGTCCAAAGCTGGATAATCAAGACAGGTGGGGTACACCTTACAGGGTGATCAGTGCTGATTGTCCTTATCATAATATTAAAGGAGAAAGTAAATGACTTACACAATTCAGTATGATGGCAGTACAGACACATATAAAATGAATGACTGTACAGAGAATTGGATTGGATGCCATTTGATGCAGATTGCTAAAGAGAATGATATTGACCCAAACTCTTTTATCAGTGAGAGCCACGGTCTGCATATACTTCGTGGTCAAGAGCTTGACATTGATATTCTAGATGAAGATGGCTCACCCCTTATTTGGTAAAAGTAGCCTGTAGATGGTACTTTTGGTAAAGTAGCCCCTGAAGGCTACAGTGTACTAGAAAGTCAGATTATAGGAGAAAGTATAAATGAATTACGAATTAGAATTTGAGAAAGCGGTGTATAATCTGCTCAATGTTTGGCAGCAATACAACTCTTGGGGAAGTGATAAAGAACACTTCTCGCATGCGTGCATGCGTGCTGGAGAGAACGCTTCGGAATTCTTGGAAAGACATGGCTATGGTACGGACACAGGATGGGGATTTGAGCCCAATAATAAAGCCATTGAACTAATGAAGCGAGAGGAGCTAGATGAATGAGTACAGAACCTAAATACACGCCTCCCACATTTGAGGAAACAATCATTCGTGACTTCCTCTCTTTTGTAGCTAAAGAACATTGTGCAGTGTTGGTGAATATTCAGACAGAGGGGAAATATAAGTTTCTTAATATGGATGGGATCGTTAAAGAATATGTGCAAGGGGGAGAGAAATGAGTGACAATAAAGATATAAACTTATGGGTAATTCTTAATGACCTCTATGCAGCTAATCAACAATTAGAAAAAGTTGAGGGTATGCTAAGGACTAAACAAAATCTTAGGTATTTGATTGATGATCTTGAACAAGAACTTAAATCAATTAAGGAGAAAGAATTGTGATTATTGACTGGAGTAAATCTAAAGATGCATCTCAATACTACATTGAGCACATCACCAATGATTTGGCGTATAATAGTGATCGTGATGGATTTTATAAATTGACAGACTACGCTTTTTATAGTGAAAAGGGAAGTTGGATAAAAGGTAAAGATCATGTGTTTAATAATCTAGGTGTTTTATATAATATATATTCCAAACCTAAAGAAACAAAGCCTCTAGATTATCACACAAGGATGTGTCCGTACTCAAATATCGAAACTAAAAAAGATAATCTAGTTTCGATGGGAATGCGAACAGAAAAATTAGAACTTACCCCTCTCGCCCGATTTTTAGAAGTACATTTGTCTGGGGATATCTACGAGATAGATAAAAGATACGTTGAAAAAGGTTTCTATTTTAAACTTGATGGTGAAGTGTTTGAGTATTCAGCTGTAGATCTTCGTAATATCTTTCGTAAACATGAGGAAAACAAATAATGGAACTGCGTACAGAAGTTAAATGCTTCACTGTAAAAATGATGTGTGATGAATGTTTCTCAGGCGAGATGCTTTCCACAGGTTTGGTGCTGACAAGCTATCCTGCCTTGTACAAACATAAGTGTACATTGTGTAGTCATAAAGGTAACTATTATAGTGTTTATCCTAAAGTGGAGTATTCAGAATGTTGAAAACACGTCGTATCAAAGGAGAGCTTGCTTTTTACGAATCAACTACTGGGGTCACTCTGAACAGCATTAAGAGTGTTGCATTTACCGGATACCCCGAAATCATTGTTACTGTTGTGTATAAAGATGGAGTGCCACACGTATTTCTGCCCTTCAGAGATGGCAATCCCCTAGTTTCATTGCAGACAGCTATTGAACGAATGGATTTGATTATTACGAAGGTGGCTTGATATGTGGGAGCTAATTCACATCGCAGGATGTGGTGGAGTGTGCTACAGACGAAGTAGTCAGCCAGAGCTGCATACAAAGCTTGATGAGAAAGATAGTTTTAATCTTGATGGAACTCCTGTAGAGAGAAATCAAGCTGTTATATGTCAGTCTTGTGGTGAGGTTCTTAAAGTTTATAATCCTTACAATGAGGTTCATCCTAGTAAATGGAGACATGTTGATGACTAGAGAACAGTTCATTAAAAAGTTCTTTAATGTAGAGGGATTTAATGAATCCTCAGAAATGTGGAAAGGAATCTCTAGAGCTTCTTCTATTTTCGGTATTGAATATGCTTTAATAGGGGCTGTGTATGACCTTCAACAGCAGATTACACAGAAAGATGAGTTCATTGATTATCTAGATCAGAGATTGATTAATCTGGAACAGGAGGTTTATAAATGATTTATCCTAAACACATCTATCGTGATTTTGAGATTATAGAAAAAGAGATTTGTGGAGAGAGGCACTTTGCTATTGTGGAGACCAAAACCTTTCTGTTCTTTTGGGAACGTAAGTGCCATGTCTATTTAGGTAGTTTTTCCTTCAACGGGTGGGCTGGTTATGAATCCTCAAAAGGTTGGGGTGATATCTGGCACAAATATAGCTACACATGTGAGTCTGCTATCAAAGCAATGAACGAGCAAAGCGAATATAGATTTAAAAGGAAAGTGTTAAATTGAGCACACGAGTTTGTGAATTCTGCAAAGACTGGACACCAGAATACCTAGAAGAATTCTACACAAAAGACTTAATTACTGGAGGCATCTTTGATGCCGCATTTCCAGTGTGTGGGGCGTGTGAGGGGACTAGGGAATTGGATAGTAGGGCTTGTTTCTGTCACGCTTGGGATGAGACAGAATGTGGGTGTAATGCTGATTGGAGTGATGAGGGATGAATAATCTAAGTGTAAATGAACACAAGAGTGAAAGTTATGCACCAAGGACATATCACAACGCTTCCCAAGGTTGTACATTAGCTGTAGCTGTGGACTTCAACACAGCAGGAGAACGTCTTACACATAAAGCTGCCAAGGATAAGATTGTGCAGATTGCTTGGGGAACAGACGTTATTACAACAGCACGTAAACTATATTCATTGCTTAAGAAATATGATTGTCATGTTGTGAATGTTGCAGGTAATGGAATCTATACACTAGTGAAGAAAGGGGTAGACCAGAAGACAGCTAATAAATTTGTTTATGATGTACTAAAGCTTGTGAATACACATTGGCCTATTACAAAGGTTGTCAGTGGAGGTCAGACAGGGATGGATATGGCAGGATTGGTTACTGGACTTGCTTTAGGAATTGAAACAGAAGCTATGTATCCCAAAGGATTTCTGATGCGATTAGTTGATGGGAAAGATACTTACATGTGGAAGCTAGATATGCAACAAGCTGAGATGGAAATTTGTTCTAAATGGGCCTACCGTATTTATAGGAGTGTTCAGAAGGTGCTTGATAGAGGAGATGAATTGGTGTGACAGATATTAAAGAGCAGGCTGAAAGCCTTAGAAAACAAGGACTGACACCACAAGAACAAATTCTACAAAACTGGGCGAATGAGTTTGTAGATATTTATGGTAAAGAGCCTTCTCAAGATACAATAAATTATTGGAAGCTTCAGATAAATGCACTACACTGGACAGACTATGACACTGAAGAGGATTTAGATGACTAAAGTAATCGTGTACGATGAACTTCCCGGAACGGGTAAGTCATGGAGAATGATTGACAAGATTAATAACTCTGACAAAGATCGGAGATTTATTGTTGTTACTCCTTTTCTAGCAGAGTGTCACAGGTACGCTGGCACAGTACTTGACAAAGATAGTGGAGATAAACAACTCCCTAGTAAAGATGACCATGGGAATATAATCTATGATGGTACTGGCTGTAGTGCGTCTGGTCGTAGATTTGAACACCCTATCTCTGGATACAAAACAAAGGTAGAGCATATTGCAAAGCTTGTCCATGAGGGGAAGGATATAGTAACAACCCATGCCGCGCTTAAGCTCTTTACACCCGAGACAGTTAAGGATGTAAAGGATGCGGGTTACACTCTTGTAATTGATGAGGAGCTTGAATGTATCAGACCACATCCTTGCAAGATGCACAGAAGGAAGATGCTACTAGGCTCTAATGTTATTTATGAGGATGAGTTAGGACTTCTACGTTGGAACGAAGACTACCCAATTGATGACATCAAAGACCTAGATAGCTCGGGCTTTAGCTGGGACATGCAGATCAAAGCTTTGTGTGATAATGGTAGTCTTGTACTGATTGCAGATGAGAAAGGTAATCGTGATTTATTCATGTGGGAATATCCTATTGAGTTTATCAAAGCATTTGACAAGGTTGAAGTGCTAACCTACTTGTTTAAAGGATCTATGTTTGAGAAATATCTAGACTTCTACGGTATTCCGCATGAAACAAAGTTAGGCATCCAAATGCAATCTAACATCTTTGATTTGATTAACATCATTGACAATCCAAAGATGAATCGTATTGGTGATCGAGAAACTGCCTTCTCAGTAAGTGACCAGAAGAGGTATGCAAAAGACAGTGCTACTGCTGTTACAGTGAAAGCCAATCTCGGTAACTACTTTAGGAACAGTACGTATGGTAAGTCAAACACAGAGGACAGGTTGTGGACTTGTTTAGGAGAAGCCTTTAGCACATTCAAAGGTGCTGGATATACTAAGTGTCACATTGCCCATAATACTAAAGCTGTGAATGATTATATGGAAACAAGTCAGCTAGCCTATATCTACAACTCTTACATCCATCCCGAACCTTACAAATATCTGCTAGATAGAGGTACAGAGTTTGCACCAGATCAGAATAGATATCCACTGAGCGAGCTTTTACAATGGATCTATAGAAGTAGAGTTAGGAAAGACGAACCTATAAACCTGTATATTCCCAGCAGTCGTATGAGAGGGTTACTCCAAGACTGGATGAGTGGAAATATGACTTAGTATTTATTTCTGTTTAAAAGTACTAAAATTAGACCTCAGCCCTTGTAATACGTGGCTTACAGAGGTGTTGCCCTAAAGGAAGTAGGTATAGAAATATGTTTTAAGTAAGAGCAAAAGCATTATTTTCTTATTTATCTCTTACTTCTATCCTTACTTTTAAGGGTGTTTCTAGGTGTAAAATATCAACCATTTTATATTTTGGGAGTCAGCTTGTATCAGTGACTCTTTACTTTTCTGTGTCCAAATATCCTTGAAAGCCTTATGTATTAAGGTGTCTATTCAATTCCCCTATAAACCAGATCTCTAGTAGACCGTCTTAACGCACCAACACAGTGCACAAATATACCCTTATGCGATTATAAAATATTTGAAGAGAATAATCCAATTGATTGTCACTATAGCTTTGACCAGATCAATAGATACTATTCAATACACCCTCACATACCTTGGCCTAAGACTTGCCTTGCTTATACTGTGCCAAGTAGTGTAAAGATAGTAATAAGTAATACTGATCCGTAGCATAACGTAACAGTGGTCGTAAGGTGGCATATGTTAAATGTTACCCGATAGGTATTACTCATTGACCTATCTGACAGACAGCCTTGACAACACCCTACAGTCTATGCTCTATAGCCACTGTGTATACTATTAGACGTACGTTAGTACACACCTATCAATACTGCATATGTAATGAATAAAAGCTATATGATAAGGGAATTGTTGACAAGGAATGGTTAGTATGGAGTGGAATGAGGGTGGTACAGGGAGGGATTCGTGCCTGTGCTTAATCTTTCGATTAATCCCAACCACCCACACAGACGCCTATAAAGTGACTAATAGTCCTCTTTCAGTCACATTGTAGACTAAGTGGGACAAAGCTTTGAGAGAATTTACAGGTGTTTATAAAGTGACTAGAATTGTGTTTGTAGTCATATTGGAGACGAAAGAAAAGGGACTATCTAGTCCCTTTGAAGTTACCCTGCTACAAGACTATTAGAAGCCTTCTTTAAGTTCACTCTTCATGATCATAGCCACACCATCTACAATCATCACTACACCCACCTTCTGGGCTGCATACCAGCTAGTATTGAAGGTTTGGTAGCCTTCCACTTTACCTTTGAAGTAGATACGAGCACCTTCTTGTTTAGTGGTGAAGGTATCACAAACAACCCATTCCACTTTGGTACGTTTCTGTGCAGGAGCTACTTTTTTGATGCAAGTGTAGCCATAAGGTTTACCTTGGAAGAATTGAGGCATCGTTACATCACTACCGCAGCAAGTGCACTGAACGAGTTTAGGAGTAGCCATGGTATTTCTCCCGAAGAGGGTAGGATCTGGATGACCCTGTTTCCCTTTCTGTATGTTCAGTATAGCAAGGCTGTAGATAGGTGCAAGGAGAATTTGAAAGAAAATAAAGATATTTTTATTACGGGCAGGTGGGGTGATTACCTCTAAGCCTCCTTAGTAACCCAAGCATAAGCCAGGATTAGGAGACTGTCAATAGTTTATTTAGGCATTTCAGGGATGTAGCACCAATGAGTGATTGACCTATTACACGTATCACCGTCAGGCCACTCCCAGGGGTTTAGCTCTCTGTTCTTCCTAACAGCGAAGAAAGGTTGATAGGATGTCTTTCCTACTCGACAAACTAGAACCCTCACATTAGGCTTAGGAAGAGATTCTTCTACTTTAATCCAATCTGACATATTATTTACCTATTGTATTGATTAGGGATTACTTGCAAAGCTTCTGAGCTGCTGTATTGAACTTGATAGCCATTTCCATTACATGTTCATCAGTGGTATTGAATTCGCAGATAAACCCAAGGTTGAAACGCTTTTCACCATGAACCAGATAAAAGAAAGTGTTGTTAACAATCTCTAGGCTCCACAGTGTGTCTGCATCAGGTTGAAAGAACACTTGAGGATTGACATAGGCAACTTCACCTTGTTTGGTATATGTGATAGTAGTCCAGTCAAAGGAAACAGCAAGGAGAGCTTTCTTAACCATCTGATATTTAGCTTCTTGTGCGTTCATGTTCTTTATTCCTTTGACTGGTTTGTATGTTTGAATTGTAGGGTATTTAATGCTTCTAGCTCTTTACGTCAAGCTTTTTCTTAAAACAACCTCAAAAGAACTTCACCACCTCTCTGATGTCAATATCTCTCCCTTGCCAATCCTTCCCAACAAGCTCAATAGCCTTCCATACAGCTTCTGATTCTGACATAGCACACACTACCACCCACAGGATATTCTTTGTAATAGAGGTGTTATACGATACAGTAAACATAAGGAATTCCTTTTAAGAAGAGTTTGTTTCGTTAAAAGAATTATACAAGAAAGGGTTATGAATGTACAAGGAGTTGTTTAGGATTAGTGTAACTAATAGATAAAAGAAAGCCCTCCGAAGAGGGCATATTTCTAGCTGACCTTAGGCTTTCCAGAAGTTACCTTTGTTAGCTTGTAGAGCACACACCTGAGCAGCCTTAGCGACAAGCTTTGCCACCTGATTGACAACATTAGGCACTTCCAGTTTGAACGCTTCACAAGCCAATTCATAAGTCTGACCATTGGTCTTAGCTACCAATTTTAAAGCATCTTCCAAAGCAATCTGTACGAAAGCTGGGGAGTTCATGAAAGACATTGCTGTGTATGTGGTCATGGCTTCTATCTCTTTGGTGACTAGCTGTTTGCTTGTCTATGAGTCCATTCTAGAGACATTCAGAAGGCAAGTCAACAGGTGTTTGCAGAAACTCGATAAATTCTTTCTCTGGTGTTTCTGTGCAGTCAGCCCAATCAGCGTAGAAGTGAGGGATTTCTACAGGATGGCACCAACGAGCACGAACCTTATCAGGACTGATCATAAACCTATACCCTTGGCCTTTGAGCGTCATAGCCCATCTCTCCACAAATCTCTCTTATCAACACGCTTAGTCGCCAATGTCTTGTCTTTACGTGAGGTCGATTCTTCAGAATCTCTTCGTTCATAACGCTTAGCTTTTGTAAAACGTTCGAATGTGTTTGTCTGGGTTGCAGCATTGCTTGTGTTCATTTGTTTCTCCATACAGCAGGGACTGGGTAGTCTTTGAATTCTGTGATAGCTGTCAGACGAATAAAACTAGACATCACTCCCACACAGCGTTGATAGTGGGTGGAATCTTCAGGAATACCATACATCCAGCCATTAGATGGATTCAAACCATCAATCCAATCTTTAGTCTGCATAAGATCATACTCTTTAACGATCTTTGACAGCACTTGCGTAATGTGGTAGTCACTAAAATGATGGTAATAGACTTTAGAATAGAGACGCCTTACACGAAACTCAGGAGATTTACTTTTAAGGGCTCGTACAAACAAAGCGTCATACTTATTCATTTCATATCCCCAAACAGTTCATTCCACTTGTTAACACCTTGTGTGTTAGCCTCCACACATCTCACATGCCACACTCCATCAGATGTGCGATACAGCTTGCAAGCTATCTTGTGTGAAGCTAATAGTTCTGCGATGGAAAATGCTTTTATCTGACTCATTTAGATTCAACCTCGTCAAGGAAATAGACTGTGAATCCCTGTTTCTCTAGCATCTCTTTAGAATGTTCCAATCCCCTGTTGAACATCCGACCCCCATAAAGCTCGTTACCAAACTCACCCCAAGCTTCTTCTCGGCGTGGCAAGATTAGGGTGGGTTTTGTTTCTTCTGAAGAATTCATCTCACACCTCGCTCAAAGTTTTAATGTAGTGTTTCGTTTTGATAGCCCATCTTACCAATGTCTTGTATGTGTGGCAAGCTTTAATTAGTTACCACCATTCAGTTTTTCATTAAGAACTTCGATGATATCTTTTGCTGAGCAGTCTGCATCAAGACCAAGCATGTTCCTGACAGACTGGATAATGTGTGCCGCTTCTTTGGCAGCCTCTTGTGACTGAGCGTTCAGCACACTGCAATCACCGAGTTTAGCCAACTGCCAATCAATATTTTTGATGTTCATTTCAAAGTGCCTTCAAAGTAGAGTAGTAATGTGCTGCTTTATGGGATAATTCTACAGCTTTCTTCCAAGCTCTGCAACCCTTCACAATGACTTTTTTCACACTATTTTGATCGCTAACTGTCTTGAGCCACTCTGGCGCAGATTCATCACCCACGCCATTCTGTGCAGTGTTTTCTCCGCCATATTCAGCGTATTGTTCGTCATAATCATAGCTGTCTTCATCGTCTGAAGGGGTTGGCTCAGGTTTCTTGACAGAGACAGCTTTCTTCAGTAGCTCCTGGGCACGTGAACGCTTGGAACACAAAACATCTCTCAGGAGGCTATATTCGGAGATTTCCATCTTGCCTGATTTATATTCGGCCTCAAGCTCAATCAGTTGGTCGGTGAGTGTGTTCACACGTTTCATCTGAGGTAGGATGCGATCAACCAAAGGAATAGAGGTCTTACGCTTCTCTGGTGCAGTGTTGTCACCGTACTTCGAAACGTTGGCCGAACCATCCTTGTTGAAATGAGATGCATCACGAGAAGCCCCAAGACGATTACCCATAAGCTGCTCACCCGAGTAATCATACTCATCAGCGTTAGCCCATGAACCGATCAGATATTGTCTCATGCTACACCTCAAAGCTTTATCAGTTGACTTGCCATGAGTATAGAGCCTCATAGACACGGCTGTCAAGAACATTTTTATATTCATCTGCAACAGCTTTTACAGCAAGCTCTTTTAGCACCTTATACCACTGTTGCCCAGACTCACGAGTTTTGAAACTCTTACTTAATTTAACCCCTGAATAATCTCTAGTTGTGAAGTAAAAAGTTCCAAACTTGTCAGGTCCACGTCCTTTCACGTCAGAGCGAATTATTAAGCTGTTGATACGAGCTGGCACGAAGCAACATGCACTTGGGGAGTATTCACGATTACCACTCACCAGAATGTCTTTATCCAGCTGCCAACCTTTCAAACCATACCCAACTTGATCTACAGCCCAACCAGCAAAGTTTTGAAAGCACAACCACTCTTTTGTAACACTAACATCAAAGTAGTTCCTATGCTCATAAGCTGTGCTGTGACAACGTTTTATCATGTGAACCCAATGAGCATAAGCAACTGGATGCGTCTTTGGTGAAAAATCTCCGTAGCCTATATACCCAACACTTGATGCTATAGGGGCCATGTAGTCCATGATCTTGCCTCTTAGGATATTGCCCGCAGGGTGCCATGCAACCGTTCCCGTATTGTTGAATACCACCTTAACATTAAAAGAATCTTTCCATTCAAGAACAGTAACATCCCCATACATAGTTGTAGGTAAAATTTCACCAATCCTTTCTCTCAAACAATTGGACCAATCCTTAACTTGTCCGCTACGAATGGCTCCAACTTCTGCCTTCGTAATGTACCCAGTTGCGATAAATTTAACAGTGGCACTCTTAGGTCCGTCAATCGAGATTACCTGAAGCTTACCGAAGTTATTCGTTTCATAAACACCACCGACCTCAACAGCTTTATAACTTGTCATACATTAAATCTCCTAAATAAGTTTAGCCCCAATTAAGGGGCTTTTTTGTTTTACATCAATTATTTCTTAGGTGTTTCTTCAGCAAGCTCACGCTTAGCTTTAGCAAGAATCCCTTTCAGCACATCAAAAGCATCATTACCAATCTGCTGTGCTTGTGGTGTCTCTGCAATCTTCTCTCCGGCATACACAGCAGCCATTGTATACATCGTCTTTTCGGAAGGTATTAAACTGGCAATGAAGCCCAAAGACAAAGTGAGCACAAACACTTTAAGAATGCGTTTACCCCACAAACCACACACCTTGTTTTGTTTATCAATCTGCTCTTTATCCTCCCAGCTGTATGTGGCTGTCCTGAAGTTTGAAACTGCCAATAGGATTAAACTAGCGCTTAATGAAACAAAACTACCAATAAAACTAATAACTCCAAGGCTTGTAGCTAAAGCTGGTAAGATTCCCATCAGATATACAATAAATACTAAGCTCATACCATTTCTCCTTATTTAATCGCGGTAATTTTTGTAGATATTCTGTTGCTTAAGTTCTCTGAGCAATTGATTCTGCTCTTTAAGCAAAGCATTTGTAGTCCTCTGTGCAGGTTTGCCGCTACTACATGCTGCACAAATTATCCAGACTATCGCCCAAGGAAACCAGAACAATGTGATAATTGCATGTACTACATGTGATCCCGGTCCCATTTTAAACCACCTCACTAACAACAAAGTCATAAAGAGCCAACATCATCCCAACAACAACACACAAGACAGCATTAACTGTGCTATATGGAACTGTCATGATTGCTGCATAAATGAGGGCTGTGTACAGAATGTATGTCAAGAACTGTTTCATTATAAAGCACCGTTGTATTTAAAGTATTCAGGCCAACGAGAGGCCGAAAAGCTATGAAATTTAGCTAAACTTGTATTTTTATAGTGGATATCACCGTACTTGTCCATGGTAAATTGGTAACTCTTACCTTCATAAAAGGCGATATCTCTGTTGTCCATTACAACATTTTTTACACACAAGAAAAGTAGCATCTCAATTCCCCTTGCTAACCACATAGCGACCATTCAGGCCATCGTTCAATTTAGCTGCCCACTTGTCGGCAGAAGCTTTCGTACCCCTTTGTGCAACGACTTCTTTGGTCAGTGTGTCGATGATGGAGAATTTCATGCCTGTGTCCTTTGGTGTGTGAGAAGCTTTGTGCTTCCTATGTGTTAGATTCTAATCCCTCACCACACCCCTGTCAACAAGAGAATTGAGAAATTTGTGGATTATTTTAGGCTCATTTCAAAAATGATGTACAGATTCCAGAAGATGTCTAGTGTGCAGACCATTACACCCACAAAAATCACTGTCCAACCAATTATTTCAAAGAACGTATTCATTCCCAATTCCTCTTAATTGTCCTAGGCTTTTGTCACAGTTCAAGCGCTCGATTTCGTCTCCGAAGGCTGCCCAGCCCCTGCGAAATTCATCTGTGTGCCGTAAGTCCGGTGAAAATTTTGGCATTATAATCTCAGGCTTTTTTACATCAAGGTTTGGTTTGTTTCTTACGTTCTGCTCCAGTATTCGACGCAATACATCAATAAATTCCACCGGACAGTCTTCGTGCTGGTGTAGGTGCTCCAGCAGCTCACGCGGCACGCTCACCACTTGTGTGTTGTTGTTCATCAGTCGTTATCCTTGTTCCGGTAGAAGCTTGGCTCCTTCAGGTGAAGATCGACTGTCTCGCGCGAACCCTTCGCTGCTGGCGCGTTTTGCCAGCAGCTCTCGTCGACGTTGCAGGCGATGAAGTTCGCGGATGGTAAGGATTGGTGGGTTTCTAGGTAGGCTTTCATTTAAAAACCAACTGCAACAGTTTTAGCAATCGATGTCGGATACTTCTCATCCCAAAGGAGCACGTCGTGGGCTTTCCTGATCAACTCCCGCGCCTTGGTCAGTTCGTATTGGGCCGAATCGCGCTGTTCTAGTAATAGAACCGAATCTTTAAAGAACTTCTCGCGCTCACTCCACAATTGCCTCACCTCTGCCTGTAGCAAAGCCACAACACGATCATGGTCATCTTCTGCCACATACAACCCCATAGGTTCTGTAGCTTGCCCTCTATAGCGAGGTACGTGTAGTTCACGACTATTCATCAAAATTCCCCTCGTTTCATCTTACGTTCAAGTTTACGATTATCCTGTCGAATACGTTTAGATTCTTTCCTATCTCGTTTGGAAGAGGATGTGCCAGCACCTTCATCGCTATCAACCCATTCATCCGCACTGTATGTCTGTTCAATATTGCTTTCGTATTGCGCTTGCATTTGTTAGTCCTTAGTTATAAATCAGTTTTGCTGACAGCTTACAATCATTAGCCCACTCATACATCTCTCCTAGACCCAACCCGTAAGCAATACGAGCATCTGTCCAGTTAGATGAGTCTTTATACCAAGCAATGGTGTCTTTGAGGATATTTTTATAAGACTGTTTGAAGCGTTTTGACTTTTTCATTTTCAGGCCCTTCCATGAATGATTTAATTGCTTTAACACGACCAAGATAACCCACTTCTTGATCATTTTCAAGTGGTAATTCATCAGTCCACAAAGAAAGATGTGTGCGAGTACAATGCTCACCCAAGCTCATAGCATATGTCAAATCTTTTGCCAGCTCCTCCCAACCAATCCAGTATGAGCGTGTTGGACGACTTGGCAGCTTATGAGCCACGTCTACACATTCCTGTTGCTCTGTGCGGGCGATTGCTTTTTGTAGCTTAAGTAGGTAGCTCATTTTGTGTAATCACCCCAATTGTCAGATTCTGTAACAAGGATATGATCAATTACTTTGTAAGGCAAGCCTTTTTCTTTCATAAAGTTCAACGCACCAATACAAGGTTTAGTATTATCAGAGTGGCAAGCCCATATTTTATTGTGAATCTGCCGCATTGCTACGATATCGTAAGGTTCGGGTAGGCATCCATAGTTTTGTACTTTGTCAGAAGCTTCTGTCCAAGCAAAAGGACAAGTACACTCAGTAGAATCGTGGTCACATACACTCACAAAACACCTCCAATCTCAGCATTCATTTTCCAGATAACGTCTGATAAAACCTTGCCTGAAACATCTCTCCACTCCCCTCGGCTTTTACTGTATATCTGAGGCATCATAAGTCCACAGTATGTTATAAAGATGCGTCTTTTTGGAATCATACATACTCCAAATCTTGAAGGTTTCTAGCATTCATAATATCTTGAATACGGGCTATCTTTAGGCTATCAAGATTTTGTTGTGCCAACCTTTTATCCACTTGACTGTCTATATGGTCATTAACGCGCTTAAACACATCCTCAAGGTTAGAAAACTCAAACCCATTGATGTGGACAGAGAATTCAATATTCTTAGAACTCCACTCAGGGGCCTTAACCATTTGGTTAAACTTACTCTCCGGGTTGCTGTGAGTGTCGGGGTCACTAGATGCACAAGTGATCAGAAACCAATATGCAAAGCTTTCTCGGTCTTCCATACTCAGTTTCACAAAACACCTCCAAGATCTTTCTCAACACGACGTACCAATTCACCTCTAAAGTGGTTTGATGCCACTGGAATGTCATCTTGATCAACACAATACCAGACATTTTTCTCATACTGCTTGTCATGTGATTTACGAAACCGATAACCAAGGCTGATAAGTGTAGCTTCCACTTGTGCTGTGTTCATTAGAGCTTACCACTTTCAATAAGATCAATTGCAACCTTACGGGAGCAGCCTGTGTATTCCATGACAGTGGCTATACGTGGGTCTTGCTCAACATCAAGAGCAAGTTCTCGAATAATAATCTGAGCCATCTGGTCATAGTGACCGTCATAAACAGGCAAGCCATATTCATATGGGTCGGTGTCTCTTGCATATTGATCTAATACGCCAATCATTTTTAAAATCTTTTCGTAGTTCATCTCATTTCCCCTTCAATTGTCGTAGCTGATGCTTTAGATTGTAGATTGTGCAGCCTTACTTGACTTGAAGTGCCCTTTCACATTCTTAATGTACTGTGTATCAACAATGAGCTTTTGTTCCCAAGCCTCTTCTGAGCAGACAGGTTTTGTATAAAGATAGCCAGTCTTGATTTCCTCTTCCACGCCTTGGACAATCACTTTACAACGCTTGTCACCATCATAGTAGAGAATCTTAACCTCACGAATAGGTGCCTCTTCTCCTGAGATA